>Ga0302325_10000901_pt1 | contig 79308 bp, 71 predicted proteins | sample Palsa_T0_2_FD_201948 | JGI IMG/M metagenome (GOLD analysis project Ga0302325, IMG submission 201948) | Peat permafrost microbial communities from Stordalen Mire near Abisko, Sweden - Palsa_T0_2 | ecosystem: Environmental > Terrestrial > Soil > Palsa > Peat permafrost | place: Sweden: Abisko... | reverse complement strand
TCGACGATTGAGGTGTTTGCTGTCCCCTCTCCCGCTTGCGGGGGAGGGTCAGGGAGGGGGCTCTTTCGGGTCCCGAACGCCCCCCGGTCCTGGCATCTTCAGAGGTCCGTGCGTGCGGCAAGCACCCCCTCCCCAACCCTCCCCCGCAAGCGGGAGAGGGAGCAGCACCGTCCCGGAATGCGGGAGCAGCGCGCGTCACCCGGCGATGCGGGTGATCTCGGCGCCGCAGGCGTTGAGCTTGTCTTCCAGGCGCTCGAAGCCGCGATCGAGGTGATAGACGCGGTTGACCATGGTCTCGCCTTCCGCCGCCAGCGCGGCGATGACGAGCGACACCGACGCCCGCAGGTCGGTCGCCATCACCGGGGCGCCCTTGAGGTGGCTGCGCCCCTCGATGGTCGCGGTCTCGCCGTCGAGCTGGATGCGGGCGCCGAGCCGCACCAGCTCCTGGACGTGCATGAAACGGTTTTCGAAGATGGTCTCGGTGATGCGGGAGGTGCCGCGGGCGCGCGTCATCAGCGCCATGAACTGCGCCTGCAGGTCGGTGGGAAAGCCCGGGAACGGCGCGGTCGAGACATCGACCGGGGCGATGCCGTGGCCGTTGCGGGCGATCCTGATGCCGGTGTTGGTGGGGGTCACCACGGCGCCGGTCTGGACGAGAATGTCGAGGGCCGATTGCAGCAGTTCCGGCCGCGCGCCTTCCAGCGTGACGTCGCCGCCGGCCATGGCGACCGCCATGGCATAGGTCCCGGTCTCGATGCGGTCGGGCAGCACGCTGTGGCGCGCGCCGGAGAGCCGCGGCACGCCATCGATCACGATCCGCGACGTGCCGGCGCCGGTGATCCGGGCGCCCATCTTGTTGAGGCAATCGGCGACGTCGGCGATCTCGGGCTCGCGGGCGGCGTTCTCGATCACGGTGGTGCCGTGGGCGAGCGATGCCGCCATGATCGCGGTATGGGTGCCGCCGACGGTCACCTTGGGAAACACGATTTCGCCGCCGCGCAGGCCGTGGCGGGCGCGCGCGATCACGTAGCCGCCGTCGATCTCGATCTCGGCGCCGAGGCATTGCAGCGCCATGATGAGGAGGTCGACCGGGCGGGTGCCGATGGCGCAGCCGCCGGGCATCGATACCTTGGCCTCGCCCATGCGCGCGACCAGCGGCCCGATCACCCAGAAGCTCGCCCGCATCTTGGACACGAGCTCATAGGGCGCCGTGGTGTCGACGATGTCGGCCGCCGAGATGTGCAGGGTCTGGCCCTGGTAGGCGGTATCGCCGGGGCGCTTGCCGTTGAGCATGATGTCGATGCCGTGATTGTTGAGGATGCGCTGGAGCAGCGCGACATCGGCAAGGCGCGGCACGTTGTCGAGAATGAGCGTCTCTTTGGTGAGGAGGCTCGCGATCATCAAGGGCAAGGTGGCGTTCTTGGCGCCGGAAATCGGGATGGCGCCGTGAAGCGGCCGGCCGCCGACGATGCTGATGCGATCCATGTGACCCCCACTGTTTGTAAAAGAACCCGGCGATCCCCTCGCCGACCGGCCCCCGCCGGATTCGAAATATTCCCCGACTTTGTAGTCGTTTCCGCCTTTGTAATTCTCTAACGAGTCCGCTTGTCTTCGACAAATCCGGCGGAATCGTGGGTTCCCTGCTCCGGGGCGGCCTCGGCCGGCTTATCCCCGTACCGCTTGCGTTCCCTGGCCTGAGCCTTGCGGCGCGCCAGATTGGCTCGCAGCGCCGCGGACAGCCGCTCCTCACGGGCGCGGCCGGGCTTGGCCGTGGCGTCGCCGGCGGCCGGCGAGGTTGCTTCGCTATCGGAACGGCCCTTGGTCATGTCGTGCTGATAGCGAACCCCGCCGGCCCGGAGCAAGCCCGCGCGCTGCGATCGCGTGCATCCCGGCCGCCGCTTTCGGGCCGGCCGGACCATCCTTGCACCCCGCCATCCCTTATGGCAGTTTCCGCCCGCTTCGGGGGCCCGGCTTCGGATCGCCCCAGGTTCCTGCTGCCGTAGCTCAGTGGTAGAGCACTCCCTTGGTAAGGGAGAGGTCCACAGTTCAATCCTGTGCGGCAGCACCAGGAAATGCCGATAAATCACGGCCGCTTTGCCTAGAGTACATCTTCGCTGCTGACGAATTCGCCCTGAAAATCAGGCGAGGCATCATGCTTGCCGGTCGCTCGGCCCTGGGGCCATCGGCCGCAATGAATGCGGCCAAGAGATACCGGACGTAAATATCGTGGGGGCAGGGGGGCACGCCACCCGGCAGAGGAGTCGAGCCTCCCATGAGAAATCTGTTCGAAGCGGCGAGGCTGCTACTCCTCGACATGGCGTCGACGTTCATTTTCCTGGTGGTCGTTCTGATGACCGGGAACATCCCCTTGGCGGTCGTGCTCGGCATCGCGCTGGGCGTCGCCCAGATCGGCTGGCAGTTTGCGCGCAAAGAGCCGATCGAGGTGATGCAGTGGATGAGCCTCTTCGTGGTGGTGGCTTCCGGCACCGCGACCCTGATCACGCGCGATCCGCGCTTCGTGATGGTCAAGCCGAGCCTGATCTACATCGTCATCGGCGTGGTGATGCTCAAGCCGGGATGGATGAACCGCTACCTGCCGCCCATCGCCAGGGAGCAGGTGCCGGACATCGCCGTGATCTTCGGCTTCGCCTGGGCCGCCCTGATGTTCGTCTCCGCGGCGGTGAACCTGTTCGTCGCCCTGAATTTCAGCGTCGTGGCCTGGTCGGCCTTCATGTCGGTCTACGCCATCGTCAGCAAGGCCGGTCTGTTCCTCATTCAGTACGCCACCATGCGCTACATCGGCGTCCGCCGCCGCACGCGGGTCGTGCCGGTCCCGCCCTGACACTGAGGGCGATGATCCGCCCCCTGCGCTTCACGAAAAGGCTTCTGCCTTAAACAAGCCGCAACTCACCTGTTGCGTGCCCCGATACCGTTGCGGTCTTGGACCGATACAGGCGAGGTGAAGATGGCATCGATGAACCGGACGATATTTGATCGCATTTTGGTCATGATGGCGTTCGCGATGGCAATTATCTGTGCATCGTCAACGCTGTTGCAGGCGCAGGGATTCCCCGCGCCGCGGGTCACCATGCCGATCGAGGACCAGCCCGGCTACGAGCCGGATCCCTCCGCCGAGCAGCTGCCCGCAGCCTATCGGCGGCAGCTCGTGTTCTACCGCACTTCCGAGGCGCCGGGCACCATCATCGTCGACACCTCCGAGCGCTTTCTGTATCTGGTGCAGGGCAACAGCCGGGCGGTGCGTTACGGCATCGGCGTCGGTCGCGACGGCTTCCAGTGGGCGGGCCTGCTCAAAGTTTCACGCAAGGCGGAATGGCCGGACTGGCGTCCGCCGGCCGAGATGATCGAGCGCCAGCCCTATCTGCCGCGTTTCATGGCAGGAGGGCCCGGCAATCCGCTCGGCGCGCGGGCGCTCTATCTGGGCGAGACCGTGTACCGCATCCACGGCACCAACCAGCCCCAGACCATCGGCCAATCGGTGTCGTCGGGATGCTTCCGCCTCGTCAATCCAGACGTGATCGACCTGTTCGACCGCGTTCCCGTCGGCACCAAGGTCGTGGTGCGTCAGACCCCCCAAATGTAGCGAGACCGAAGATGACCGATTTCCGTTGGCCGGTTCGTTCCCGCCGCGTCGCCTCCCTCGTTGTCGCCGCGCTCGCGCTCGGCGCCGGTGTCGGTGCCTGTGCCGCCGCGGCGACGCTCGACGCGGTCAAGCAGCGCGGCACCCTCGTCTGCGGCGTCAGCGAGGGCATCCTCGGTTTCTCCGCGCCGACCGACGCCGGCTGGGCCGGCTTCGATGTCGATCTCTGCCGCGCGCTGGCGGCCGCGGTTTTTGGGGATGCCGGCAAGGTGCGCTACGTCTCGCTCACCGCCGATGGCCGCTTCGCGGCGCTGCAGTCCGGCGGCATCGACGTGCTGTCGCGCAACTCGACCTGGACGATGTCGCGGGAGATCGAACTCAAGCTGGTGTTCCCCGCCATCACCTATTTCGACGGCCAGGGCTTCCTCATCCGCAAGACGATGACGGCCAGCTCGGCGCTCGAACTCGACAACGCCAAGGTGTGCGTGCAGAGCGGGACAACGACCGAGCTCAATCTCGTCGATTATTTTCGCGCCAACAACATGCGGCTGGAGCCGATCACGTTCCCGACCGCCCCGGAGGCCGCGAAGGCCTATGACGCCGGACGCTGCGATGTCTTCACCAGCGACGTCTCCCAGCTTCATGCCGAACGGCTCGGTCTCGCCAAGCTGGACGATCACGTCATCCTGCCCGACGTCATCTCCAAGGAGCCGCTCGGCCCGGCCGTGCGCCAAGGCGACGAGCAATGGGCCAACATCGTCAAGTGGACGGTGTTCGCAATGATCAATGCCGAGGAGCTCGGCGTCTCCTCGAGCACGATCGATCAGGCCGCGCTGTCGGCCAAGCCGGAAATCAAGCGGCTGGTCGGCACGGATGGTAATTTCGGCGAACAGATGGGGCTGACGAAGGACTGGGCCGTCCGCATCGTCCGACAGGTCGGAAACTACGGCGAGGTGTTCGAGCGCAACGTCGGATCCGGCTCGAAGCTCGGCATCCCGCGCGGGCTCAATCACCTCTGGACGACCGGAGGTATCCTCTACGCCCCACCAATCCGCTGAAAGCGGTTATCGCCTCAAACGCCGCCGCCTGGCACGAAGCAGCGGATGTAAACCGTGTCGGGGCCCTGGCGGACATACCAGACCACCGCTTCACCCACGGGATTACCGGCATTGTTCACGATCGCTTCGGGCGGCACCTGACGCCACTCGCCTTCGATCGGCACCCAGTAATGGTTATCGGCTCGCATGTCGTAGGCAGTGCGGTGGCCGTCGGCGATGTCGCAGCAGGGCACGCCGTGCGGACTGCGCACGTTCTTGAACCAGGAGCGGACGTTCGGATCGACATTCTCGTATTGGCCGTTGTCGAATGCCTGCGCCGCGATGGGCAGACCGGCCAGTGAAGCAATCAACAACCCCCTCATAAAGTTTGATGTGTAGCGCATGTTCTTATCCTCGGAGTTTGACCGCAATCTCCGCATCGCGTAGTGCAACGCACGGGATGCGAACGATGTGCGGTAGTTCCTGATTTCGCTTTCACAGGTCACGACTCAACGCACGTTCGTCACAGTTTCTTCATACTCCCCATGATCGTTCTTCACACCTTGTTCTCAAGCAATAACCGCGCCATCCGAGCGATCGAAAGCGCGAGGAAAAACATGTGTGATATGATTGTGACACTGGACTAGACAGGAATACCGTAGAGACGGGAGATGCATGCAACCGAAGCCGACGCACTCGACTGGGCGAAACGCATTTTCACCGAACTGCCGGTTGCCGGCCTGCTCTCCGCGCAGCCGATTCGTTGCGACCCGCAACGCGGGCGCATGACGGTCGCATTCCAGGCCCGCCACGAATTCTGCAATCTCATGGGTTCGGTCCAGGGCGGGATGCTGACGGCTATGCTCGATCTCGCGATGTCTTTCGCGGTGCTGTGCGCGCTCGACGACGGCCACGTGGTACCGTCGCTGGAGGTAAAGGCCAGCTTCATCGCCCCGGCGCGCCCGGGCGAAATCGTCGGCGAGGGGCTGCTGGTCCGCAGGGGGCGCATCATCGCCTTCATGGAAGGCCGGCTCACCGACCCGCAAGGCAACCTTCTCACCACCGCGAGCGCCACCGGCCAAATCCGCCTCCGCGCGCCGGCCAACCCCGCGATCCGCGCGGAACAGACAGGGGATCACAGCCGATGAAGCTCGCGAGTTACATGGCCGGCGGCACGTCAAGCTTCGGCGTGGTGGCCGGCGACGGCGTCATCGACGTACCGCCTCTCACCGACGGAAAAATCCCGAGCCTGCGCGAGGCGCTCGCGGCGAATGCGCTCGACGACATCAGGCGGCTCACCGCCGGCCGCGCGCCCGACCGGGCGTTGTCCGGGCTGCAATTCCTGCCGGTGGTGCCCGATCCCCAGCGGATCGTCTGTGTCGGCATCAATTACCGCTCCCATGCCGCGGAGACCGGGCGTGACATCTCGCCGGCACCGAGCGTGTTCCTGCGCCTCGCCGATACTTTGCTCGGGCACGGCCAGGCGCTGGTGCGTCCGCGCGTTTCCGACCAGTTCGACTTCGAGGGCGAACTCGCCGTCGTCATCGGACGGCCGGGGCGCCACGTGTCCGAGGCGGACGCGCTCGACCACGTCGCGGGATATGCCTGCTTCGTCGACGGCAGCGTGCGCGACTACCAGAAGTTCTCCGTCACCTCCGGCAAGAATTTTCCCGCAACCGGCCCGCTCGGCCCCGTCATGGTGACGGCGGACGAAATCGGCGATCCCACCCGATTGGCCCTGGTGACGCGTTTGAACGGCCAGGAAATGCAGCGCTCCGGGACCGACCTGCTGATCTATTCGATTCCTCAGATCATCAAATTCGTGTCGGACTTCACCGGCCTCGCGCCGGGCGACATCATCGCCACGGGAACGCCGGCCGGCGTCGGCCACCGACGCACCCCGCCGGTCTGGATGAAGCCCGGCGACGTCCTGGAAGTCGAGATTTCCGGCATCGGCATCCTGCGCAATCCGGTGATCGCGGAGTAGCGGCCCCAGCCGCCGAAAATCGGAAGCAGAAAATCGGAAATAACACCTGATGCATACCGGGCTTCAGGCTGTATGATTGGCGCGACGCCGGATCGGCCCGAACGCCGAACGGCAACGAGGTTCGCCATGTCTGCCCGTGCCACCATGTCTGCCCGTGCCACCATGTCTGCCCGTGCCACCATGTCTGCCCGTGCCACCATGTCTGCCCGTGCCACCATGTCTGCCCGTGCCACCATGTCTGCCCGCGTCGTCATGTCCGCTCGCGCCGTCAGGACTGCATGCGTCGTCACCGCCCTTTGTGCCATGGGCGCCGCGGCGCAAATCGTGCCGGCTCGTGCCGACAGCCCGCCCACGCTCCAGGTCGATTCCAGTTGCGAGGCCGCCGGGCGGGGCTCCATCGTTCTCGGGCGCAACAAGGAAGCCTGCCTCGCCGACGAGTCCACGGCGCAGGATACTTTGAAGCAAAACTGGTCCCAATACTCGGCCGCCGACAAAAACCAATGCGTCGGCATGGAGAAAACCGGCGGCCCGGCGAGTTATGTGGAGCTGCTGTCCTGCCTGGAGATCATGCGGGACTCGCGCAACATCCAGAATGCCGATCCGCTCGAGAGCGACAACCAGCCCATCGGCACGCCCCGCGGGCGCAAGTAGGCGGCGCCCGGCGCCCAGATTCGCAACCGCCGCCCTTGACACGCCGGGAGGCGTCGCCAAAAGGATAGGTTTCGACGCGGGCGTCATCACGTTCGCGTTCCAGGGAGGCGTGTTCGCAATGGCCGTCGCGGAGACCGACGCACATTTCGTGGTCGGCGTGCGCAACGCCAGCAAGCTGTTTCTCGACGGCGCCGTAATCGCATTCCGCCAGCTCACCCTCGATGTCCGCAACCAGGAAATCCTCTGCATCGTCGGCCCCAGCGGCTGCGGCAAGACCACCTTTTTGCGCTGCATGGCCGGCCTCATCGATCTGAGCGAGGGGGATCTTTGGGTGTTCGGCAAGCCGGTCGCCGGGCCGCCCGAGGGCGTCGCCATGGTGTTCCAGCATTTCGGCCTGCTGCCGTGGAAGACGGTCTATCAGAACGCGGCGTTCGGGCTTTCGATGGCCGGGGCCCCCGCAAGCTACGTCCGCGAGCGGGTGCGGCACTATCTCGACCTGGTCGGCTTGACCGGGTTCGAGCAGCACTATCCGTATCAGCTGTCCGGCGGCATGCAGCAGCGCGTCGGCCTCGTCCGTGCGCTGGCGGTCAATCCGTCGATCCTCTTGATGGACGAGCCGTTCGCCGCGCTCGATGCCCAGACCCGCGAAATCCTGCAGGACGAGCTGTTGCAATTGATGCAACGCCCCGACGAACGCAAGACGATGGTGTTCATCACCCACTCCATCGACGAGGCGATCGTGCTGGGCGACCGCATCGCGGTGATGACGGCGCGCCCCGGGCGCATCAAGGAGATCCTGGAGATCCCGTTCGGCCGCCCCCGCGACGTCGAGGCGGTGCGGGCCGATCCGCGGTTTGCCGAGCTGCGCGCCCACATCTGGCGCCAGTTGCACACGGCGCGGCCCAAAGCCGCGCAGACGCCGGCCGATATCGCAGGCGAGGCCGCGCCGTGACCGTGGAAGCGCAAACGCCGACGGCTGCGCTGGACGGGATCAGCGAAGATCGCCAACGTGCCCGGAAGGTCGCAACGAGCCGCCGCCGGCGCCGCCAGCTCCAGGAAATCGGGATCCGTCTCGCCTCGCTCACCGTGGTGCTGGGCCTGTGGCAGTACTTCGGCGCCCGGATCGATCCGGTGCTGTTCACGACGCCGTGGGCGATCGCCAAGGCCGCCGTGGTCATGATCGGCAGCGGCGAGCTGTGGAACTATCTGTGGCCGAGCCTCGTCGTGCTCGCGCTCGGGCTCACGGCCGCGGCGGTCATCGGGATCGCCATGGGGCTATTGCTCGCGCGGTTCTGGGTGCTCGACGTCGCGCTCGGCGTCTACATCACGTTCCTGTATTCGACCCCGACCGTCGCGCTGGTGCCCCTGATCGTGCTGTGGGCGGGGTTCGAGACCATGGCCAAGGTGATCATCCTGTTCATGTTCGCGTTCTTTCCCATGGTCATCAACACCTATCAGGGGGTCAAGAACGTCGATCCCCGCCTGGTCGAGGTCGGGCGCGCATTCCGCTGCAGCGAGCGCCAGCTGTGGACCAACATCGTGCTGCCGGGGGCGCTGCCCTTCATCGTCACCGGCCTGCGCCTCGCGGTCGGCCGCGGCCTGATCGGCATGGTGCTGGCCGATCTCTACACGGCGATATCCGGCATCGGCTATCTGATCGTGCGGACGGCGTCGACCTATCAGGTCGACAAGATGTTCGTGCCGATCGTGACGCTGGGCGTTCTGGGCGTCACCCTGACGGCACTGCTGCGCCTGCTCGAGGTCAAGGTGGCGCCTTGGACCGCCGCCGGCCAGGGGGATTAGGTCGGCGCTTTTTTGACGCGCCGACGGGAATGACGTTCCTGTCCGCGCGGTTCCGCACTATTGTAGCCAACAACGGACCTCGGCAAACAACGAGGCCGATCTGGTGAGGAAACACCCATGCCGAGCCGTCCTGACCGAACCATCTTACCGCTCTTCTCCGCCGCGTTGATCGCAAGCATGCTCGCCGGCGGCGCTGCGGCGCAGACCTGCAGCGGACCGCTGCGCAAGGTCAATGTCGGGGTTTCGGTGTCGCCGCCCAATGTGGTGCACACCACCGCCTATGTGGCCAAGGAGCTCGGCCTGTTCGCCAAGCACTGCATCGATGCCAACATCATCCAGTTCGACGGCGGCACCTCACCGGCGGCCTCCGTCGCGCTCACCCAGGGCAACACGTTCGCGACCGTGAGCGACGTCCAGGTCGGCCGCGGCATGAAGGTCAAGCAGGTCTGGGGCCTCGCCCCGAAGGCGCCGCAGGCCTATGTGGTCGCCGACGGCATCAAGAGCTTCATCGATCTCAAGGGCAAGCGCCTGAGCGCGGCCGGCGGCGGCGTCGGCAGCTTCAATTGGCGCATCGGCCGCGAGGCGCTGGGCAAGGCGGGGCTCACCGTCGACAACGCCCAGTTCATCTCCCAGGGCACCGCCGGCCGGCTGGCCGGGCTGATCGCGGGCCAGATCGACGCCGTCTCCCTGCATCCGGAAGACGCCTTCATGGCCATGAAGCAGAAGCCTGGATTGAGCATCCTCACCCAGGTGGCGGACCTGATGCCGCTCTACAGCTTCAACACCTATGGCGTGTCGACCGACATGATCGCCAAGGACCGGCCCTTCGTGGTCGATTTCGTCGCCGCCATGGTGGAGGCCAACCGCGCGATCTACCAGGACAAGGACAAGGTCATCCCGATCATGGTCGCAGCCACCCAGAAGCCGCGCGAAGCGGTGGAGTATGCGTGGGATTCGCTGACCCGGAACTGCATCTGGTCGGTCAATGAAGGCTTCGATCCCGAGCGCACCCAGTGGACCATCGACCATGACGTGGCGGCCGGCGACATCGACGCGGCCCACAAGCCCGGCGTCGATCAGGTCATCGACGAAAAGATCGGCGCCGACGGTGTCGCCGCCGCGGGCGGCCGGGTGGAGATCCGCGGCTGCAAGCTGTGACATGTTCAATGAACTGGACTCGACCCGTCACCCTGAGGCGCGAACTCTTGCGAGCCTCGAAGGGCGACGGCCCCGGCCGTGCCCAAGCGCGCTTGCGGCGAGAGCTCGTCGGCATCCTTCGAGGGCCGCGCAAGGGTGCGGCCACCTCAGGATGACGGAACCGCGTTATTTTGCGCTGTCCCTATATCGCCCCATTGATCACCGCAAGGAATGCCCGCCATGAACGTCAATGTCCCCCGTCCGCCCGGCGCCGTGCCGTGGGAGGAGGTCCGCAGCCGGCTCGACCAGAACGGGCCGTTCTCCAACATGTTCGACACCCCGCTCTATCGCGACGCCGTATGGGAGCAGTTTTCGCGTGAAGAATATGCGCGGCGCTATGCGGCGCTGCGGGCGAAGATGCGCGAGCACAGGCTCGACGTCGTCATCGTGCCCGGCGGCCCCAGCCATTGGAGCTTCGGCGGCGGCATGACGTGGCTCACCGGGCATTGGGAATGGCACGCGGTGTCGTCCTATGTGGTGGTGCCGCTCAGCGCCGAACCAACCCTCATCTTCTCCATGGGCGGCACCCATGCGGAAGCGGTGCGGCGCCAGGTCGAGCCGGCGCTCTGCGACGTGCGCCAGAGCCGCGGGGGGCGCTATGCCGAGGTGATGGTCGAGCGCATCAAGGAGCTGAGACTCGAAAAGCCGCGGATCGGCCTCGTCGAGATCGATCCCCGCCACAAGGACTACATGCCGGTGAACCAATACAACGACCTGCGTGACGGCCTGCCGGGCGCCGAGATCGTGTTCACCCGCAGCTTCATCCACGAACTGGTCGTCATCAAGGCCGAGGCCGAGCTCGATTGCGTGCGCAAGGCGGGCGTGCTGTGCCAGCGCGCCATGGAGGCGATGGTGGCGGCCGCAAAGCCCGGCGCGACGGAATCCGACCTGCGCGGGGCCGCCGGCGCGGCGATCATGCAGGGCGGCGGCGACGTCGACTTCCTCATCATCGGCTCGACCCCGATGGCCGACCCGGCGCTGTTCTTCGGCAATCCCCGCCCCTCAGAGCGCAGGCTCGCCACCGGCGACATCATCATCATGGAGCTGGCCGCCGGCTATCGCGGCTATACCGCCCAGATCGGCTCGCCCATCTGCGTCGGCGAGCCAACCGAGATGGTGAAGAAGTTTTGGCATGAGATCACCTTGCCCGGCTACCGGCGGATCGTCGCCGAGATCAGGCCCGGCAACCCCATCGACAATGTGCGCATCGCCGCGAAATTCTTCCGCGACATGGGCGTGCAGTCGCGCCCGACCCAGATCCACGGCATCGACATCGTCACCGCGACCCCCCACGTATTCGCCGAACGCACCGAGGCGCGCGACGCCGACAAGACTTTCAAGCCGGGCATGGTGACGATGGCGGAGCCCAACCCGATCACCGCGGACGGCCTGTTCGGGATCTTCCTCGGCCACACCTTCATCGTCACCACCGACGGCCACGAGGTGGTCGACAACTTCCCGCTGGAGCTCGTCGTGGCGTGATGGCCGGTGTGCCCCTTCGCTGCGTCATTCCGGGGCGCGCGTCTTAGCGCGAACCCGGAATCCAGGTTACTCGCGCAGAGCTGGATTCCGGGTTCCGTCCTGCGGACGGCCCCGGAATGACGGCCTTAGACCGTGTCCAATCGTCGTCTTCAATTCGGTCGCGCAATCGTGCCACAGTGACCTGCCGGCCCGAAATGATGACCAGGAATTGGCCAGGGCCAGGCCGGAAAAAGCAGGGAGAACCGCCATGCGGACGCTTCGCTCGAAGGCCGTGACCGGAGCCGCCGCATTCATCCTCGGCACGCTGGTCGCCGCGCCTGCTTTCGCAGAGGGCTGCAGCGGCCCGATGCGCAAGATCAATGTCGGGGTGGCTGTGGCGCCGCCGAACGTGGTGCACACGGCGCCTTATATCGCCAAGGCGCTTGGCTTCTTCGCCAAGCGATGCATCGACGCCAACATCATCCAGTTCGACGGCGGCGCCGCCGGCACTTCGGTCACCGCGGTCGGCCAGGGCTCGGCGATCTCGAACCTGCCCGACACCGCCATCGCCCAGGGCCTCAAGGCCAAGCAGATCTGGGGTCTCGCGCCGCGCCCGCCCCAAGCCTATGTGGTGAGCGCCGACATCAAGACGCCCGCCGACCTCAAGGGCAAACGGCTCTCGGCGGCGGGCGGCATCGGCGGCTTCAACTGGCTGGTGGGCCGCGCCGCGCTGCGCGCGGGCGGGCTCTCCGTCGACGACGCCCAGTTCATTTCCCAAGGCACGGCGGGGCGGCTGCCCGGCTTCGTGGCCGGCCAGATCGACGCCGTCGCGCTGCATCCGGAAGACCTGCACATCGTGCTGCAGCGCAAGCCCGGCGCCCATGTGCTGGCGATGGTGTCGGACCTGTGGCCCAAATACAGCTTCAATGCCTATGGCGCCGCCGATTCCATGATCGCCAGGGATCATGACCTGCTGCGCGATACCATCGCGGCGATGATCGAAGCCAACCGCGCGATCTACCGCGACAGGGAAAAGGTGATCCCCATCATCATGGAGGCCACCCAGAAGCCGCGCGAGGCCGTCGAATTCGCCATCGACATGCTGACCAGGAATTGCATCCTCTCGGTGAATACGGGCTTCGTGCGCGAGCGTACCGAATGGACCCACCAGAACAACATCGACATCGGCGATATTCCGCCGGAGAAAAAGCTGACCTTCGACCAGATCGCCGACCACAAGCTCGCCGAGGACGCCGTCGCCTCCCTCGGCGGCCCCGTCACCATCGGCAATTGCAAGGACTGACCGCGATGAACGAGCTCAAGCCGCGCCGCACGTTTCTGCCCTGGGAAGAGTTGCGCACCCGGCTCGACGAGGGGCCGCATTTCAACAACATGCGCGGCACCCCCTATTACCGCGACGCGGTCTACGAACAGTTCTCCAGGCAGGAATACGGCCGCCGCTACGAAGCGCTGCGCACCAAGATGCGCGAGCACAAGCTCGATTGCGCCATCGTGCCGGGCGGCCCCAGCCACTGGAGCTTCGGCGGCGGCATGCTGTGGCTCACCGGCCACTGGGAGTGGCACGCGCTGTGCTGCTACGTCGTGGTGCCGCTGCAGGGCGAGCCGACCCTCGTCTACTCCATGGGGGGCACCCATGCGGAAGCAGTGCGGCGGGAGACCGCGGCGGCGCTGTCGGACGTGCGCGGCAGCCGCGGCGGCCAATATGCCGAGGTGATGGCAGACTGCATCGTCGAACTCGGCCTCGAACACGGCCGCATCGGGCTCTTGGAGATCGATCCCCGCCACAAGGACTACATGCCGGTCAACCAGTACGAGACGCTGCGGCGGCGGCTGCCGGACGCCGAACTGGTGTTCACCCGCGGCTTCATGCATGAACTCATTTCCGTGCACAGCGAGGAAGAACTCGACTGCGTGCGGGTCGCCGGCACGCTGTGCGAGAACGCGATGAACGCCATGGTGGCGCGCGCGAGGCCGGGCGTCACCGAATACGAGCTGCGTGCCGCGGCCGGGGCCGCCATCCTCGAAGGCGGTGGCGACATCGACTTCCTCATCATCGGCTCCACGCCGATGGCGGACCCGGCGATGGTGTTCGGCAATCCGCGGCCGTCCGGGCGCAAGCTCGCCACCGGCGACATCATCAACATGGAACTCGCCGCCGGCTATCGCGGCTACACCGCCCAGATCGGCTCGCCGATCTGCCTGGGCCCGCCGACCGACATGGTCAAGCGGTTCTGGGAAGACATCACGCTGCCGTCATTCGAAAAGATGGCCGCCGAGATCAAGCCCGGAAATCCCGTCGAGAGCATCCGCGTGGCCGGCGAGTTCTTCCGCGACAACGGCGTGCAGTCGCGGCCGATCCACGCCCACGGCATCGACCTCATCACCGAAGGCCCCCACGTCTTCACCGACGGCGTCCATGCCGAGCCTTTCGAGCAGGTATTCAAGCCCGGCATGGTGTTCATGGCGGAGCCGAACCCGATCACCGCGGACGGCAATTTCGGTATCTTCCTCGGCCACACCTTCATCGTGACGGCCACCGGCAGCGAATGCGTCGACAAATTCCCCTGGAAACTCGTCGTGGTGTGACGACCTGTCCGGCAGCTATGCTGCAGCGCGGTAGGGAGGGTGCGACTCTTCGAAGCGGCAGCGACACAGCAAAGATCGCGACAGGCCCCGCGGTGTCGATTGATGCAGCGCAATTGCAGCGCACCAGTGCAGCGCTATTTACGATTCGACAAAGACCCTGGAAGACCTCTAAGAATACCTAAAAACAACCCACCCTCTGGCCGGGGAGAGCCACAGCAATGGACTATGCAGCGTATTTCACCGAAGCCCTCGCCCAACTGCACAGCGAGCGGCGCTACCGGGTGTTTGCCGATCTCGAGCGCTTGGCCGGCCGGTTTCCCCATGCGGTGTGGCACTCGCCGCAGGGCAGGCGCGACGTCGTGGTGTGGTGCTCCAATGATTACCTCGGCATGGGCCAGCACCCCAAGGTGATCGGCGCCATGGTCGAGACCGCGACCCGGATGGGCACCGGCGCCGGCGGGACCCGCAACATCGCCGGCACCAATCATCCCCTGGTCGAGCTGGAACGCGAGCTCGCCGACCTGCATCGCAAGGACGCGGCCCTCATCTTCACCTCGGGCTATGTCTCCAACGAGACCGGCATCTCCACCTTGGCGAAGCTCATTCCCAACTGCCTCATCATCTCCGACGCCTTCAACCACAATTCCATGATCGAGGGCGTGCGGCAGTCCGGCTGCGAGAAGATCATCTTCCGCCACAACGATCTCGGCCATCTGGAAGAGCTGCTCGAGGCGGCGGGCGACCGGCCCAAGCTCGTGGTGTTCGAGAGCCTTTATTCCATGGACGGCGACGTCGCCCCGGTGGGCGCGATCTGCGATCTCGCCGAACGCTACGGCGCCATGACCTATTGCGACGAGGTGCACGCGGTCGGCATGTACGGGCCGCGCGGCGGCGGGATCTGCGAGCGCGACGGCGTCATGGCGCGGGTCGACGTGATCGAGGGCACGCTGGCGAAGGCGTTCGGCTGCCTCGGCGGCTACATCACCGGCAGCGCGGCGCTGATCGACGCGGTGCGTTCCTATGCGCCGGGCTTCATCTTCACCACCGCCCTGCCGCCGCCGGTGTGCGCGGCGGCGACCGCGGCGATCCGCCATCTCAAGTCCTCGGGCTGGGAGCGTGAGCGCCATCAGGACCGCGCCGCCCGGGTGAAGGCGGTGCTGTCCGCCGCCGGCCTGCCGCTGATGGCGAGCGAGACTCACATCGTGCCGGTGTTCGTCGGCGACCCCGAGAAATGCAAGGCGGCTTGCGATATGCTGCTCGAAGAGCACGGCATCTATATACAGCCGATCAACTATCCGACCGTGCCGAAGGGAAGCGAGCGGCTGCGCATCACGCCGTCGCCGTACCATGCGGACGCCCTGATCGATGGGCTCGCCGAGGCGCTCGTCGACGTGTGGGAACGGCTCGGCCTCCCGCTGACGAAGCGCGCGTTGGCGGCGGAGTAGGTAGTCTCCATCCCTCCCCGTTTTCGGGGAGGGCGGCCGAGCGAAAGCTCGGCCGGGTGGGGGCCGCGGGCACGGCCGACCAAAGAAAGTACCCCACCCTGGCCTCCCCGAAGACGGGGAGGGATGAGAGTGCCGCCGCCGCACCTCGCATCGCGCCCTAATCGCGGCGCGATCCGTCGGCAGTGAATTTCCAGCTCGGTATGCTGTCGGTGATCATCTTGGCCGAGCGCAGCGTCGCCTTGCTCAGCTCGCCATAGCCGGCGATTTCGCGCTGGACGCGTTCGCCCTCGCTCACCAGGTAGTCGCGCAGGTTCTGCAGCTCGACCACCAGATTGTCGATCTCCTGCAGCGAGGTGCCGGCGACGCGCTGGACCAGCGAATTGACGTTGTTCACGGCGAATTCGCTGGCCTCGGCCGGAGCCCGGCGGGTCGGCGCGATGTCCTTGCGAATGAATTCGCGAATCTCGCCTTCGAATGCGGTGCCGTCGACGTCGGCGACTCGTTCCGCTGTGTTGACGCTCATACTCGTTCCCCTTTCACTACGCGCGATTACCGATCTCTACGCCGCGCGTCCCCGGTACCAATGCGCCATGGGAGTTTGACACTTTGACGGCCGCACTGGGGCGGCGCGGCGCTAATTGCAAAGCAAAGCGTGGCAGCGAGTTCCCCGGCCGGCGCAACCGCCGGGCGACATCGAAGGCGGCGTCCTCAATTCCGCCACTTGTGTAAACGCCGGTGAACCGTATTTCTGCGATGCTCTTAGCGGATTCGCGTCGATTGTCTGATCGATTCACGTTTTGCAATCACGGGTCCGGTTCCATGGCGATGTCGTTGGCCTATCTCCGGATGCTGGCGCGCGCACGCGAGCCCAGTCAGCGTCACGAACTGCTGCGCGCGCTGACCGACATGTTCTTCGAATCACCGCGACCGCTGACCGCCAGCGAATGCGATTTGTTCGACGAAGTCGTGGACAAGGTGCTCGACGAAGTCGAGCCCGTGGCGCGGCAGGAACTCGCCGAGCGGCTGGCGCCGTGCCGCGATGCGCCGCGCCGCGTCGTGGTGCGCCTGGCCGGCGACGCGATCGGCATCGCTGCGCCATTGCTCACGCAATCCCAGGTGCTCGACGACGACGACCTGACGGCGCTCACGCTGGCGAAATCGCAAGACCATCTCCTCGCGATCGCGCGGCGCCTGTGCCTGTCCCAACGCATCACCGATATCCTGGTCGGGCGCGGCGACGTCCTGGTGCTCGATGCGGTCGCGGAAAATCCCGGCGCGCTGTTCTCCGAGTCCGGCGCCGAGGCCCTCATCGACAAGGCGAGGGGGCGCGAGCCGCTGTGGCGGCTCGTTTCCCGCCGCGGCGACCTGCCGGTCGCGATCGGCGACCGCCACCGGCAGCCCGCGGATGGGCAAGCGCGATCGTTCGACGCACTCGCGGAACTGGTCGCGCAGGGACACCTGCGGTTCGGCGAGGCCGTGATCGAGCTCGCCGACGCCGACCGCGTCGCCGATCTCGGCGTGCTCGTCTCCGGCCGCCTCGCGGTCGACTTCCACGTCTTCGCCCACGACTTGTTCGCGCCGAACGAAATGCCCCTGATGCGCAGGTGCTGCGAAGCCGGGCTCGATCTGGAATCCTTCTCCGCGGTGCTGCGGTTGCGGCGCCGCCGCCATCGGTTCAGCGCCGGCGCGATCAGCGAGATCCTGCGCACCTATCAGGCGCTGTGCCGCGAGAAATAGGGTGGCTTTCCATTCCCCCTCGCCGTCATCGCCGGGCTTGTCCCGGCGATCTCGACAAAGAAGGCGCGGCGTTTCCACACGCGTGCTTTAGACGAGTTACTGTCGGCATCGTGCCCCGAGAATCGAGATCGCCGGGACAAGCCCGGCGATGACGGCTTGGTGTTTGATGACGGCGCGGTGTTTATGGATGCGTCCTACTCCGGATAAGACAGGATGATCTCCGAGACGGTCGGCTTGGAGGTCCGCATGTTGGGATCGCTGGACAGGAATTCCTTTTCGCCGCTCACCTTGTCGCGGGCGGCGTCGGGCGCGTCCGCCCACGGATTGAAGCCCAAGCGCAGATCGCAGCCGCCGGGAATTTTTGCGAGCGCGCCGCCCTGCCAATTGGACACCCGGCCGCCCAGCTCCCAGTCGAAGCCCATCATTTTGAAGATTTTGCCGTTGATCTTCTCGACCTCGGCCAATTCCGAGCCGATGTGCAGGCCGCGCACCGTATGCCAGTCCGACCGAAAGTCGACTCTGATGCTGGCGGGGCGGCGCCGCAGTTTTTCGTCACGCCACACCACGTCGATCCGGCGCTTGGATTCGTCCGGATAGACGACGCTGGCCTTGACCTTGACGCCCTGATCGCCGTCGATCTCGACGAAGGCGACGTTCGACTTGCCGAACGCCTCCACCAGCCTGGCGTGGGTGGTGTCCTTGGCAAAGGCACCCTCGCAGGCGAGCGTGTCGGGCGTCGCGGCCGCGGCCGATGTCGCGGCAAGCGCGAGCCCGCCGGCTACCGCGGCCATAAATCGTGCATGGAATGGAATCATCGTGACGTCCCCTCCCGGATTTGTAACAGTCGGGCGGCCCGAGGTTCAAATGAGGGTGCGGGGATCGGGCGACACGGTCGCTCAGGGCCGTTTGCCGCGCCATGCCCTTGTGCCCGGGCGGCCCGAGGTCGAACGCGGACCGGTTTTTCCGGCGGCTTTGCCCGGGATGGCTTCGACCCCCGGGCCCATTTCGTCGAGGCCGGGCTTGCGGGGCGCTTGACGCCGCGCGCCGGCGGGGGACACGACGTTGGCGGTGGGATCGTCCACCACCGCGAGTTCGGTGGCGCGCAGCCGCTTGATCTCGTCGCGCATGCGCGCCGCTTCCTCGAAGTTGAGATCGGCGGCGGCCTCGCGCATGCGGGATTCGAGATCGGCGATGACGGCCTCGAAATTATGGCCGATCGAGGCGACGTCGCCGCCGAATCCCGCGTTTCCGCCGGTCGAGACCAGCACGTGGTCGCGCTCATAGACGCTGTCGAGGATATCGGCGATGTGGCTCTTCACGCTTTCCGGCGTGATGCCGTTGGCGGTGTTGTATTCCACCTGCTTCTCGCGGCGGCGATTGGTCTCCGCCATGGCGCGCTCCATCGAGCCCGTCACCGCATCGGCATAGAGGATCACCTTGCCGTCGATGTTGCGCGCGGCGCGGCCGATGGTCTGGATCAGCGAGGTCTCGCTGCGCAGGAAGCCTTCCTTGTCGGCGTCGAGGATCGCCACCAGCGCGCATTCGGGAATGTCGAGGCCCTCGCGCAGCAGGTTGATGCCGACCAGCACATCGAAGGCGCCGAGCCGCAGGTCGCGGATGATCTCGATGCGCTCGATGGTGTCGATGTCGGAATGCATGTAGCGCACCCGGATGCCCTGCTCGTGCAGGTATTCGGTGAGATCCTCGGCCATGCGCTTGGTGAGCACGGTAACCAGCGTCCGGTAGCCCTTGAGCGCAACTTGGCGCAACTCGCCGACGAGATCGTCCACCTGGGTGCGGGCCGGGCGGATGTCGACCGGCGGATCGATCAGGCCGGTGGGGCGGATCACCTGCTCGACGAACACGCCGCCGGACTGTTCGAGCTCCCAGCCGGCGGGAGTCGCCGACACCGCCACCGATTGCGGCCGCATCGCGTCCCATTCCTCGAAGCGGAGCGGCCGGTTGTCCATGCAGGACGGCAGCCGGAAGCCGTATTCGGCGAGCGTCGCCTTGCGGCGGAAGTCGCCGCGATACATGCCGCCGAGCTGCGGCACGGTGACGTGGCTCTCGTCCATGAACACCAGCGCATTGTCCGGCACGTATTCGAACAAGGTCGGCGGCGGCTCGCCGGGGCGGCGGCCGGTGAGATAGCGCGAATAGTTCTCGATGCCGGCGCAGCTTCCGGTCGCCTCCATCATTTCGAGGTCGTAGAGGGTGCGCTGCTCCAGCCGCTGCGCCTCCAGGAGCCGGCCGGCATTGTTGAGCTGGTCGAGCCGCCAGCGCAGCTCCTGCTTGATGCCGGCGATCGCCTGCAGCAGCGTCGGGCGCGGCGTGACGTAGTGCGAATTGGCGTAGATCTTGACGAATTTCAGCTCGTCGGTCTTGTGCCCGGTGAGGGGGTCGAACTCCTCGATGGATTCGACCTCGTCGCCGAACAGGTTGACCCGCCAAGCACGGTCCTCGTAGTGGGCGGGGAAGATGTCGACGATGTCGCCGCGCACCCGGAAGGTGCCGCGCGCGAAATCGCCCAGCGTGCGCTTGTATTGCAGCGCCACCAGGTCGGCGACGAGGCGGCGCTGGTCGATCCGCTCACCCTGCTTGATGGCGAAGGTCATCGCCGTATAGGTCTCCACCGAGCCGATGCCGTAGATGCACGACACCGAGGCGACGATGATCACGTCGTCGCGTTCGAGCAAAGAGCGGGTCGCCGAATGGCGCATCCGGTCGATCTGCTCGTTGATGGAGGATTCCTTCTCGATATAGGTGTCGGTGCGCGGGACATAGGCCTCGGGCTGGTAGTAGTCGTAATACGACACGAAATATTCGACGGCGTTGTCGGGAAAGAAGCTCCGGAACTCGCCATAGAGCTGGGCGGCGAGGGTCTTGTTGGGGGCAAGGATCAGCGCCGGGCGCTGGGTCGCCTCGATCACCTTCGCCATGGTGAAGGTCTTGCCGGAGCCGGTGACGCCCAGCAGCACCTGGGTGCGATCGTGGCGCTTGATGCCTTCGACCAGTTCGGCGATCGCCTGGGGCTGGTCGCCCTTGGGCTCGAAATCGGACTTGATGACGAGGCGCTGGCCGCCCTCGGACTTGTCCGGGCGCGGCGGCCGATGGGGAACCCAGGGCTGCTCGCGAAACTCCGGCCGGCCCTCGCGCAGCAAGGCGTCGAGCGCCTGGGCGGTGGCAGCTACGCCGCTTTCGTCGCCCTCGCCGGGCATGGGGATGACGCGCGGCAGCGCCAGCAGGCGGCGCTTCTCGGCGGCGGCCGCGTCGTCCGGAGCGGCCTCCTCGTCGTCGGTGAGCCCCAGCGCCTTGGCGAGGTCGGGATCGATCTCGCCGGGCTGCGACAGCGCGCGCAGCGGCGATTTCGCCACATAGCCGGATTGCGGCCGCTCCTGGAACCCGCCGGGCGTCGAGGCGCGGGCCTTGTGGGCGTCGGCAAAGTCATTGCGGCGGTCGCGAGAATTGTCCGCCGGCGGCTGCAGGCCGGACTTCGGATCGCGCTGGCCGGTCTGGGAGCCGACCCCGGCCTCGCCGCGATTGATGGCGGGGTTGAGAAGGTCGGCGAGGGCCGGCGCGATCGGCGGCAGTTCCGGGCGCGCCGCCTTGGCGCGGGTGGGCCGTGCGGGGTCCTTGGCCTTTTTCGGCGGCCGATTCGGCTGGTCGGGCGGTGGTGCCATCACGGCACAATATGGGACGGCGCGGGGGAGGGGAAAAGGGTGTAGGGGCCGGCGAAGGGTTCCTCAGAACCCCTTCACGACCTCATGCACATGTTCCACTTCGGGCGGCGACGCGAAGCAGTGGCCGACCAGCTTGCGCCATTCCTGGAAGTCCGGCGAGCCGCGGAAATCGACGGTGTGGTTTTCCACCGTCGCCCATCGCACGAACAGGCGGTAACGGGACGGCTTCTCGACCGAGCGCTGCAGCGCCATGGAGGTGCACCCCTTGGCGCGCCGGAACACCGGCGCCGCCTTGGCCACGCCGACCTCGAACTCCGCCTCCATCCCGGGCTTGACATCGATCTGCGCAATTTCGAGGAACATGACGTGTCCTTTCGTAAGGGGTGCCGAGCGCAAGCATTTAAGCAGTTCGCGGCGGGTCAAGGCGAGCGGGTCCCACACACGGTGTCATTCCGGGGCCGGCCGCAGGACGGAACCCGGAATCCAGGCTCTCCGCGCCGAACTGGATTCCGGGTTCGGTGCTGCGCACCGCCCCGGAATGACGGCCTCTTGGGCGCTACGGCTCCGCCTCGCCGGCGCGGAAGGCGCGGGCGAAGTCCTCGAGCTCGGGGGCGCTGAGATCGGACACCGCCCAATAGGTGATGCCGCCCTCGGTCCAATCCACGATGTTGTAGCCGTCGATGGCATGCGGCGGCGTCACCCCCAGCCTGGCCGGCAGCGCGGTGAGGCTGATGACGTGCAGGCGGTGGCGGTAGACCAGCGTCGGCGCCGGGGTGAGACCGATCACGTCGATGCGGCCGCCCACCAGCGGAAATCCCTGGGTGGTGAGATCGACCACCCGGGGCGATTCCGGCAGCTTGCCGTTGAACCACGGCTTCACCGTGTGGCGATCGGACGAGGCGACATCGATCGGCTGGCTCGCCATCAGCGAGCGCATATGGCTGGCGACCACCAGCGGCGCCACCGGGGTCCCCGACTCTTGGCCGCCGGGGCCGAGCACCACGTAGGTCAGAGCGCTTCCCGCCACGAACGCCACCGCCACCGAGGCTGCCAGCGCACGCCAGCCCGGCGCCGGCTGCGGCCGCGCCAGCGCCGCCACGCGGCGGCGCAGCTGCGGGCTCGCCTGCTCGCGCGGCACGCGTTCGCGGATCGCGCCGCGCAATGCCGCGATGCGGGCATGGGCGGCGGCGAGCGCGGGATCTGCGGCCAGGCGCTGCTCGAATTCCAGCGCATGGGCGGGATCGAGCTCGCCGTCGATATAGGCGTTCAGCCACAGGCGATCGTCTTGCGCGGGGGTCACTGCTCTGCTCCCAATGTCTCGATCAAACGGTCGCGGGCGCGCGCGAGCCGCGACATCACGGTGCCGATCGGCACCCCGGTGATCTCGGCGATCTCGCGGTAGCCCAGACCCTGCACATCGCGCAGCACCAGGGTCTCGCGGAACACCGCCGGCAGTCCCTCGATCGCCGCCTGCAGCCGCAGCTCATCGGCCCGCGCGATCAGCGCCGTCTCCGGATCGTCCTGGGCCGGCGCGACGGCGGCGTTGTCGCGCGATGCCACGCGCTCGACCTTTTCGAGATCTTCGACCGGGACGATGGCGGCCGGGCGGTTCTTCCGCAGCCAGTCATAAGCGGCGTTGCGGACGATGGCGAGCGTCCATGCCCGCCCGTTGGCGCCCGAAAACCCGGAAATCCCGCGCAGCGCCCGCAGGCAGGCGTCCTGCACCACGTCCTCGGCATCGGCACGGTTTCCCAATACCCAGCGCGCCAGCGCGTAGGCATCGTCGAGGTAAGGCAGTACCACGTTGGCAAACCGCGTGTTGTCGGCCCGGCTCACTGCGCCTCCTGATCCGGTTTCGTTCCTGCCGGGCTGCGGCGCGGGCGGAAAAGCCATATTCCGCACCCTGCCGGCCGGCAATAGCTCCGGCCGGATCGGGGCCGCTTCCCATGCTGGCGCTCGGTGCATCCCCATAAGACCGGCGCCGCGGCGGTTTTATTCCCGCGCTACTCCGCCGCCGTCGCCGTAGGCTCCGAATCGATGAAGCCGCCGGACTGCCGCCGCCACAGCATCGCGTAATGACCGCCGGCGCGCAGCAACTCCTCATGGGAGCCCTGCTCGACGATGTGGCCGTGATCGAGAATGACCAGCCGGTCCATCCGCGCGATGGTGGAGAGCCGATGGGCGATGGCGATCACGGTCTTGCCGGCCATCAGGGTGTCGAGGCTCGCCTGGATCGCCCCCTCGACCTCGCTGTCGAGGGCGGAGGTCGCCTCGTCCAGCACCAGGATCGGGGCGTTCTTGAGTATGACCCGGGCGATGGCGATGCGCTGGCGCTGGCCGCCGGACAACTTGACGCCGCGCTCGCCGACCTGGGCGTCGTATCCGCGCCGGCCCCGCCAGTCCTCGAGGTCCTCGATGAACTCGTGGGCATGGGCGAGCTTGGCGGCGGCGACGATCTCGGCGTCGGTCGCCTCCGGGCGGCCGTAGCGGATGTTCTCCCGGATCGACCGGTGCAGCAGCGAGGTGTCCTGGGTCACCACGGAGATCTGCGTGCGCAGGCTTTCCTGGGTCGCCGCGGCGATGTCCTGCCCGTCGATCAGGATGCGGCCGTCCTCGATGTCGAAGAAGCGCAGCAGCAGGTTGACGAGGGTCGACTTGCCCGCGCCGGAACGGCCGACCAGGCCGATCCGCTCGCCGGCGCGCACGGTGAGCGTGAGCCCTTCGATCAGGCCGCTCTCGCGGCCATAGCCGAATCGCACGTCGTCGAACGTGATCTCGCCGCTTGTGACCGTGAGCGGCTCGGCATCTTCGCGGTCGGCCAGGCCGATCGGCTTTGCGATGGTCATCATGCCTTCCTGCACGACGCCGATGTTCTCGAAGATTTCCGTAATCCGCATCGCCACCCAGCCGGCGATGTTGATGATCTGCCACGACAGCGGCAGTGCCATCGCCACCGTGCCGACCCCGACCTTGCCGTGGGTCCACAGCGCGATAGCGATGGCCGCGGTGCCGGTGACCAGCATGGCGTTGAGCGTGGTCAGGCAGAAGCTGAACAAGGTGTTTAGCCGCAGCGAGGTATGGAACAGCGCGGTATGCTCGTCGATGGCGTCGCGCACATAGGCGTCTTCGTTGCGGGCGCGCGCGAACAGCTTCACCGTCAGGATGTTGGTGTAGGTATCGACGACCCGCCCGGTGAGCATCGAGCGCGCCTCCGAGACCACTTTGGAGCGGTCGCGCATGCGCGGCACGAACGCGCGCAGCAGCACCAGATAGCTCACGAACCAGATGGTGATCGGCAGCGCCAGCCAGCGGTCGGCGGAGGCCAGCAGGAACAGCGCGCTCGAGCCATAGACGAGGATGTACCAGACGCCGGTGATGAGGGCGACGAGCGACTCCCGCACCGACGGCCCGGTCTGCAGCACCCGCGAGGCGATGCGCCCGGCGAAATCGTTCTGGAAGAACGCCCAGGACTGGCGCGCTACATGCCAGTGGGTCTGCCACCGGATCATGTTGGAGACGTTGGCGGAGATCGCCTGGTGGGTGATGAGGTTCTGGCTGGTGAGCGCGAGCGGACGCACGATCAGCAGCACCGCGGCCATGCCGAGCAGGGTGCGCCAGGATTCGTCCCACAGCCGGGCCGGATCGCTCCCGGTCACCAGGGAAACGACCCGCCCCATGAACACGGGAATCATCGAATCGAGGATCGCGACCATGAACCCGGTGGCGAACAGGGCGATGAACAGTCCCTTGGCCTGGCGGGCGAAATGCCAATAGAACGCCGTGAGCCCGCCGGGCGGCTCGGTCCGCGCTGGCTGGTCGGTCGGATTGAGAACCTTTTCGAACAGATGGAACATGTTTCAACGCAATAAGGCGCCGCAGCGTGCCAATGCCGCCGGACGCTGGTCATCTCGGAGGTGATCGTCGCATTTAGATATGCATCGTGACCAGAGCAAGGCGGGTGGTGTGACACACGCGCGACCAACGCACGAGCGCTTCGGCCTTGTGCACCGCGCGAGTATGTCCGAAAATCGCCGGCCCAATGTATTGCGAGGAGGCGTCCATGAAACTCATCAGCCTCGTTGCCGGCCTGCTGATTGCCGGAGGCGCCGCCGCCTCGGCGCAGACGCTCGACGATCTCAAGACCGACGGCAAGAATCCGGACAACATCCTCACCTACGGCATGGGCTACGGCCAGAATCGCTACAGTCCGCTCAAGCAGATCGACAAGACCAATATCAAGCGGCTGGTGCCGGTGTGGAGTCTCAGCCTCGACAATCAATGGGGCGAGCAGGCCCAGCCGTTCATCTATAACGGCGTCATGTACATCGCCGACGCCAAGGCGACCGTGGCGATCGATGTCGGCACCGGGCGACAGCTGTGGAAGACCGCCGTCGACTGGCTGCCGGAGACGCCGCGCGTGGTGTGCTGCGGCGTCTCCACCAAGGGCGTCGCCCTCTATGACGGCAAGGTCTATCGCACCACGCTCGATGCCTTCGTGGTGGCGCTCGACGCCAAGACCGGCAAGGAGATATGGAAGCAGAAGGCGGCCGAGTGGAAGGATGGCTATTCCATGACGGTCGCGCCATTGATCGCCGATGGCGTGCTGCTCACCGGCATTTCCGGCGCCGAGTTCGGCATCCGCGGCTTCATCGACGGCTGGGACCCGCAGACCGGTAGCCATCTGTGGCGGCGCTACACCATTCCCGGCCGCGGCGAGCAGGGCAACGAGACCTGGCCCCAGGACTCCGACGCCTATCTGCACGGCGGCGGCTCCAGCTGGATCACCGGTTCCTACGATCCAGACCTCGATCTCGTCTATTGGGGCACCGGCAATGCCGCCCCGTGGGCATCGGAGAGCCGGCCGGGCGACAATCTCTACACGGCCTCGGTGCTGGCGATGCGGCCCAAGACCGGCGAGATCGTATGGCATTACCAGTTCACGCCGAACGACGCCTATGACTACGACGCGGTGTGGGAGCTGATCCTCGCCGAGCTGCCGGTCGACGGGGTCAAGCGCAAAGTGGTGATGCAGCTCAACCGCAACGGCTTCCTCTATGTGCTCGACCGCGCCACCGGCGCGATCATCGCCGCCAATCCCTATGAGAAGGTGAACTGGGCGAGCCGCATCGACAAGGAGACCGGACGGCCGGTGGAGACCGAGGTCGCCAAGAAGCTGCGCACCGGCCAGCAGGTCGAGCTGTGGCCGTCGACCCGCGGCGGCAAGAACTGGCCGCACGCGGCCTTCAACCCGGAAACCGGGCTCCTTTATGCCAACACCATCCACGAGGGCCGGCTCTACAAGCACCTGACCGTCGAGGAGTTCAAGGCCGGGCAGCGCTACATGTTCGTCGAGAACCTGAACATCCCCTCCAACGGCGAGCCGATCGGCCATGTCGACGCCATCGATCCCCTCACCGGAAAGCAGCGCTGGCGGGTGCCGCTGACCGATCATCAGTACTGGTCGGCGATGCTGGCGACCGGCAGCGGCCTGTTGTTCACCGGCAAGGAGACCGGCGAATTCATCGCGCTCGACGCCGACAACGGCAAGACGCTGTGGCAGTTCCAGACCGGGTCCGGCATCAACGCGATGCCGGTGACCTATACCCATAACGGCCAGCAATACGTCACCGTGCTGTCCGGCGTCGGCGGGCTGTACTGGAACCTCGCCCGCCAGGCACTCAAAAACGTGCCGCCGGGCGGCTCGGTGTGGACCTTCGCGCTGCTGCCGAATTGAGGGGGCCGGCGCCACCGCCACTTCATCGGGCCGGTCGATTGCCGGCCCGAGCTCATCGCCACGACCCGTCATTCTGAGGTGCTCGCGCTCTTCGCGCGAGCCTCGAAGGTGCGGCCGAGGCGCCGCCGCAACCGTGCCTGTGGCAAGGCCGAGCGGCATCCTTCGAGGCTCGCTCCGCTCGCGCCTCAGGATGACGAATCGGGAGTCGGCGGAACCTTGAATCACCGCACCAACCCGTCATCCTGAGGTGCTCGCGCTCTTCGCGCGAGCCTCGAAGGATGCGGCCGAGGCGTCGCCGCAAGCGTGCCTGCGGCATGGCCGAGCGGCGTCCTTCGAGGCTCGCTCCGCTCGCGCCTCAGGATGACGAGTCGGGTGGTTTCGGACGACCCGCGCGACGTTTTGCCAGCTGCTGAATTTTGGTCCAATCGCCGCTGATCAATGCTTCTTTCTTTGCGCGCCTCCAGCCTTTGATTTTGCGCTCGGCCGCAATGGCATCGGTGATGCGGTCGAAATGCTGCGACCAGACCAAACGAACGGGACGACGTGTCGAGGTGTATCCCGAATGGGCACCCGCTTCATGCTCCGCAACGCGGCGGCCGAGATCATCGCCCGTTGCACTACCGACATAAAGCGAGTCGTCGGCACACCGGTGCATGTAGACGTAGGCCCCCACGACTCAGCGTCCGCGCCTCAAAACTTCTCCACCCACGGCCGCACCTCGATTTCCCAGGCCCAGGCGCTGCGATGCTGCTGCACCAGGTGCAGGTAGCTCGCCGCGATGGCGTCGGGGTCGAGCATCGTGTCGGCGCCGGGCGCCTCGGGGCGGCGTGCGCTGCGGATGCCGCCGTCGACCACCACATGGGCGACGTGGATGCCCTGGGGGCCGAGTTCGCGGGCCATGCTCTGGGCGAGCCCGCGCAACGCGAATTTGCCCATGGCGAACGGCGCCGACTGGGCATAGCCCTTCACGCTCGCCGACGCCCCCGTGAACAGGATGGTGCCGCTGCCGCGCGGCAGCATGCGCCGGGTCGCCTCCTGCCCCACCAGGAAGCCGCCGAACGCCGACACCAGGATCGATTTCTCGACCTCGGCGGGATCGAGGTCGATCAGCGGGCCGCGGGTGCGGTAGCTCGCATTGTAGACCACCACTGTGGGCGCTCCGCCGTCGCGGTCGAGGTCCGCGAACAGGCGCTTGACCGCGTCGGGCTTGGCCGCGTCGCAGGCATAGGTCTTGGCGCCGACCTCGGCCGCAAGCGCGCCGAGGTCGTCGATGCCGCGCGCGGCCAGCGCGATCTTCATGCCGGCGCCCGCGAAGATGCGGGCGATCGAGGCGCTCAGGCCCGAGCCGGCGCCGACGATCAATGCGAACTGGTCATCGTTGGCCATGATGCAATTCCCGTCCCATGAACCAGGCACTCCGCGCGTACTGGGCTAAACCCGAGGCGTCAGTCCGTGATCTCGGCGCGGCGCTTCTTCACCGCCGGCGCCACCATCACGATCAATATGCCGATCGTGATGATGATAAAGCCGAGGCTGATCGGCCGGGTTACGAAAACCGAGGGGTCGCCCTTCGCCATCAGCATGGCTCGGCGCAGGTTCTCCTCCATCATCGGGCCCAGCACGAAGCCGAGCAGCAGCGGCGCCGGCGGGAAGCCGAGCTTCGACCACACGAAGCCGGCGACCCCGAACAGTGCGGTCAGATAGATCTCGAAGGAGGAATTGTTGACGCTGTAGATGCCGATGGCGGAGAACGCCATGATCGCCGGAAACAACAGCCGGTACGGCACTTCGAGCAGCTTCACCCACAGCCCGATCAGCGGCAGGTTGAGCACGACCAGCATGAGATTGCCGATCCACATGCTGGCGATGAGGCCCCAGAACAGGTCGGGCCGCTGGGTCATCACCTCCGGCCCGGGCTGGATGCCCTGGATGGTCAAGGCGCCGAGCATCAGCGCCATCACCCCGCTCGCCGGCAGGCCCAGCGTGAGCATGGGGATGAACTTGCACTGGGCATCGGCATTGTTGGCCGATTCCGGGCCGGCCACGCCCTCGATGGCGCCGCGGCCGAAGCGCGAGGGGTCGGCGGCGAGCTTCTTCTCCACCATGTAGGAGGAGAACGAGGCGATCGCCGGCCCGGTGCCGGGCAGCACGCCGAAGAACGAGCCGATCGCGGTGCCGCGCAGGATCGGGCCGATCGACTGCTTCATGTCGTCCCAAGTCGGAAACAGGTGGGTGACCTTGGCGGTGAACACCTTGCGCTCCTCGGGATCGCCGAGATTGCTGATGATCTCGCCCATGGCGAACATGCCGACCGCGACCACGATGAAACCGATGCCGTCGCTCAATTCGGTGATGCCGAAGCTGTAACGCTCGATGCCGGTATTGACGTCGCGGCCGACGATGCCGAGCAGGAGGCCGAGCGCGACCATGGCGATCGATTTCATCATGTCGCCCTGGGCCAGCACCGCGGCGGCGACCAGGCTCATGAGCATCAGCGAGAAATATTCGGGCGCGGCGAATTGCAGCGCGACTTCGGCGAGCGGCGGGCCGAACAGCGCGATCAGCAGAGTGCCCACCGTGCCGGCGAAGAACGAGCCGATGGCGGCAATGGCGAGCGCCGGCCCGGCGCGGCCCTGGCGCGCCATCTGGTAGCCGTCGATGCAGGTGACGACCGAGGAGGTCTCGCCGGGCAGGTTGACCAGGATCGCCGTGGTCGAGCCGCCATACTGGGCACCGTAATAGATGCCCGCCAGCATGATCAGCGCCCCGACCGGCGCGACGTTGAACGTGATCGGCAGCAGGATCGCGATGGTTCCGAGCGGGCCGATGCCCGGCAGCACCCCGATCAGCGTGCCGACGGAGACGCCGATCAGGCAATAGAGCAGGTTCTGCCAGCTGAGCGCGATGCCGAAGCCGAAGATGAGTTGCTGGAACAGCTCCATGATGGCTCAAGACCCCGTAAACAGCGGATAAGGCAGGCCGAGTGCCCAGATGAACAGGGCGACGCACATGGCAGTGAGCAGCACCGCGAGCAGCAGAACCTCGATGAGCTTGAATTCGGTGCCGGCGGACGCCGAGCCGACCACCAGCACGAACAGGGCCGGCACGAAGCCCGCATATTCCATCAATACGCCGAACAAAACGAAGGCGAGCGGCAGGATGACGAGGGCGCGCGGCGACCAATTGCCTTCGATCTTGTCGCTCGAACGCGCCCCGCGGGCAACGAAGTAGACGCCGAACAGCACCAGCACCGCGCCGAGCACCAGCGGGAAGAAGCCGGCGCCCATGCGCAGCGCCGTGCCGAACGGATAGTCGCGGCCGATGAAGAGCGCGGCCCCGCCGATCGCGATCAGCATCACGCCGGACCAGAAGTCCTTGCTGTCGGGAAGCTTCACGGGGGCTACCTGGTCGATACGGCGCGGCCGGGGCCGTCGCCCTTCGAGGCTCGCTGCCCTCGCGCCTCAGGGTGACGGGTCAGGCGTGGCGTCGTGTGCATGGCCCCACCCTGACCAATCATCCGACCCCGAGCAGTCATCCTGAGGTGCTCGCGCTCTTCGCGCGAGCCTCGAAGGATGGACGGCCGAGGCGTTGCCACAAGCGCACCCCGCCGCATCATTCCGCCTTGATGCCGCCCTGCTTGACGACTTTCCCCCATTTGTTCATTTCGCTGACCATGTAGGCGCCGAACGCGGCCGGCGCCATCGGCTCCGGCTCGGCGCCTTCGAGCGCGAACTGCTTTTGGACCTCGGGCGAGTTCTGCACCGCCGCGAGCTCCGTGTTCAGCTTTTCGATGATCGCCTGCGGCGTGCCGGCGGGCGCCACCATGCCCCACCAATTGACGGCTTCGTAGCCGGGGACGCCGGCCTCGGCGATGGTGGGAACGTCGGGCAGCACCGGGCTGCGCTGCAGTCCGCCGGTGCCGAGCGCGCGCAGCTTGCCGCTGCGGATGTGCGGCACGGTCTGCACCATGGAGCTGAACATCACCTTGGTATGGCCGCCGACGACGTCGACGAGGGCAGGGCCGCCGCCCTTGAACGGCACGTGGAGGATATCGACGCCCGCCATCAGCTTGAACAATTCGCCGCCGAGATGCTGGAAGCTGCCGATGCCGGCGGAGGCGTATTGCAGGTCGCCCGGCTCCTTCTTGGCGAGCGCAATCAGTTCGCCGACCGTATGGACCGGCAGGGACGGATGCACCACCAGCACGTTCGCGCCCTTGGCGAGCAGGCCGACCGGGGCGAAATCCTTGATCGGGTCATAGCCGAGCTTGTAGAGCCAGGGATTGACCGCATGGGCCATGGAGATGACGAGCAGGGTATAGCCGTCCGGCGGGGACTTCGCGGCGACCTCGGTACCGATCACGCCGCCGGCGCCGCTGCGGTTGTCGACCACGACCTGCTTGCCGAGCCGTTCGCCGAGCTTGATGGCGATCAGGCGCCCTACCACGTCGTTGCTGCCGCCCGGCGGGAACGGAATGATCAGCCGCACCGGACGGCTGGGATAATCCTGGGCCGTCGCGAGACCGGTTCCGGCCACCACGAGACAGGCGGCTGCTAGCGCGCGCAGGGAATTCATCCGGGGATCCTCCCAACTCGTTCGGCTTAGCCCTAATCCTAGCAACACATTTCGCCGCCCGCCGCCATAGCTAATTTTGCCGCGTGGGAGGGCTGTCTCACAGCACGATGTCTCGGACCTGCTTCGCCCGCTGGCCGCAGGCGCCGAGCAGGAAGGCGAGGTCGGTGCCGGTGGAGACGTAGCGCGCGCCCATCTGCACGAACTCGGCGACGAGCTTCGGCCGGCTGGCGAGGCCGCCGACACCCACATGCTTGCCATGCTTGCGGCAGACGGCGATGGTCTGGGCATAGGCCTCGCGCACCCGGGGATGCTCGTACTGCTCGGGGATACCCCAGTCCGCCAGCAGGTCGTTGGTGCCGATCATCACCATGTCCACGCCGGGGACGGCGACGATCTCCTCGGCGCGGGCGAGGGCGGCGGCGCTCTCGAACTGGACCATGACCATGGTGGCGTCGTTGAGCGCGGCATTGGCCTCGGCCACCGGAAATGCGCGGTACTGCAGATGCGGCCCCGCGCCGGCGGCCGAGCGGCTGCCGAGCGGGGGAAACTTCGCGGCATCGACCACCGCGCGCGCCTCCTGGGCGGAGCCGATATGGGGCGCGATGATCCCGAGCGCGCCCCCGTCGAGCACCCGGGAGATGTATTCGGGGGTGTTGGCCGGCACCCGCACGAACGGCGCGATGCCCGCGGCCAGCGCGGCGATGCAGATCTGGCTCGTGGTCTCCAGCGAGACGCTGGCATGCTCAACGTCGATATAGAGGGTATCGAAGCCCGCGGTCGCGGCGATCTGGGCGATCTCGATCTGGCGCACCAGGCGCACCGTCATCGACGCCACCACCTCGTCCCGCGCCAGCTTCTCCTTGACGCTGTTGCGCAATATGTCGCCGATCCCGATACCCATGCTGGGCCTCCCCGGTTGTCCGTCCGTGCGTAGCGTTATTTTGCGGCCGCGGCTATTATGGCAGACGACACAGGGCAGGGGACCGAGGGCAGGGGACCGAGGACGGACAGGCATCCCCGTGTCGTCCGTCATCCGGCCCGGCCGTCCGCTCGCAGAGGCAGCATTGCGATGAATTACGCGACCGACTTCAAGACCATCAAGGACGAGGTATCGCACGAGGAGTGGCAGGCCCGCCTCGATCTCGCGGCGTGCTACCGCCTGGTCGACGCCTACGGCATGACCGATCTCATCTACAACCACATCACCGCGCGCATTCCCGGCAGCGACGACCATCTGCTGATCAATCTCTACGGCCTCCTCTACAAGGAGATCACCGCATCGAGCCTGGTCAAGATCGACCTCGAAGGCAACATCATCTGGAAGCCGGATACCGATTACGGGATCAACAAATCCGGCTACGTGATCCATGGCGCGATCCACCAGGCACGCCCGGAGGTCAAGTGCGTCCTGCACACCCACACCCCCGCCGGCATGGCGGTCGCCGCGATGGCCTGCGGCCTCCTGCCGATGTCGCAGACCGCCATCCGTTTCCACGGCCACATCGGCTACCACGACTACGAAGGTCCGGCGATCGACCTCGCCGAGCGCGAGGCGCTGGTCCGCGACCTCGGCCCCCACGACGCCATGGTCATGCGCAACCACGGCCTGTTGACCTGCGGGGCGACGGTCCAGCAGGCGTTCAACACCATGTACCAGCTCGAAATGTCGTGCCGCGCCCAGGTCGACGTGATGGCGGCCCGCGCCGAGCTCACCCTGCCTGGCGAGAACGTGCTCGCCCATACGGCACATCTCTACCAGCCCGGCACCAGGCGCCCCTATGGCGTGCTCGAATGGCCGGCGATGCTGCGGCTGCTCGAGGCGCAGGGAAAGAGTTCGGGCTATCCGCCCTATTGGAACTGAGGGGGCAACAACGGAGCTTGTAGCCCGGATGAGCAAAGCGAAATCCGGGGACTGAGCTGGATTCCGGGTTCGGTGCGGAGCCTGTCATCGGGCCGGCCGTAGGCCGGACCCGTTGGCACCGACCCGGAATGACATCTGACTACTCGTGCGTGCTGCCGTCGGGCATCAGCGCGCCCTTGAGGTTCACGCCGTCGAGATTGGCGTCGGTGAGTATGGCGCGGGACAGCCGCGACTCCGAGAGGTCGGCGCCGGCGAGGTTGGCGCCGGTGAGGTCGGCGCCGAACAGGTCCGCGCCGGAAAGGTTGGCGCCTTTCAGGTTGGCTTCGCGCAGCACCGCGTCGACGAGGCCGGAATCCTCCAGGTTGGCGCCTTCGAGGTTGGCGCCGCGCAGCGACGCCCCGACCAGGTTGGCGCGCGGGAGTTCGGCGCCGCGCAGCGAGGCGTCGTCGAGCCGGGCTCCGGTGAGTATCGCCTCGGTGAGCTTGGCCTTGTCGAGGACGGTGCGCACCAGCCGCGCCTTGCCCATCTTGGCCTCGGCGAGATCGGCCCCGGTGAAATTGGCGACGCTGAGATCGGACTCGTAGAACATCGCGCCCTCGCCCTTGATGTCCACCAGCGAGGCATTCTTGAGGTCGGTCTTGTTGAGGTTGGCCCCGGTGAGGTCGGCGCCCGCGAAGTTGGCGCCGATCAGCCGGCTGCGGTGCAGCACCGCCTTGGCGAGGTCGGCGCCGGCGAGGTCGGCGCCGCCGAGATCGCGCCGCTTCATCGAGACCTTCTCGAGCGCGCATTTGACGCAGGCCTTGCTCTGGCCGGCGAGGAATTCCGCCTCGCCCGCCGCCGCTGCGGCACGCGGCAGCAAAGCGAGACACAGCGCCGATGCGAGCAAGGTCGATCGAAGCATGGATGGCCTGTTGCGCAATTCCCTGGGGTCGCCGAATATCGCACCTTGAGTATCACATGTTGAGCATCACATGTCTCCTGGCGCCGCCAAAGCGCCGCACCGTCTTATCGGGTCGACCCAATGCCTCGCGTCCATCTCACCTCCTGTTTGATCGCCGCCGCGCTCGGAACGGTCTGCGTCGCGCCGGGCAATGCCGCCGGCGCCGACGAGCGCCCGACCCGGCATGAAATCTGGGACATCCGGCTCGGCGCCAACATCGATGCCTTGCCCGAGGATTTCGTCGACTATGCCTGCGGCACCAATGGCGGCCCGCCCGGCCTGCCGCTGTCGGGATGGAAGGATTTCCGCCGCTGCCGTCCGGAGCCGAGCGGGCTGCGCGAGGTCTATTTCCGCTATGACGACGAGCTCGAATACTGGGCCAAGGCCAACAATCTCGAGGGCCAGATGGAACAGTACGTCGGCACCAAGACCTACGGGTTTCCGATCACGGTCTCGGCGCTGATCGACGACGGCGGGGAGGTCCGCGGCATCCGCATCGTCACCGATCCGCGTGATCCCACCGGCGACCGCGACGAGGCCTACCTGTTGCGCAACTTCCTAAATGCGCGTTTCGGCCGCGACGGCTGGAAATGCGACGACCTCGCCGCCGACGAGGGCGAGACCCCGGTGGCCGGCGTCTTCATCAAGCAGCGCTGCACGAAGCAGATCGACGACTCCACCAGCGCGCTGCTGGTCACCCACCACCTGCGCAAGCCCGGCCAGAGCCAATACGATCCCCATTCGGGCAAGGAGACGACCAACCAGTTCGAAAGCAATGTCCGCTTCGAACTGGTTCGCGGCAAGTAGGTCGCTCCACCTGCGGCAATGCCCTCGTTACCCCTGTGGTGTCATGCTCCGCGAAAGCGGGGCATCCAGTAATCCCTGTGCCCGCTGTGACGCCGTGCGCATTCCAAAGCTCGGTGGTTACCGGATCGCCCGGTCAAGCCGGACGATGACATCCTCGGGTAGGAGAACGTTATCCCTGCGCAAGCAGCGGCGGCGGTCGCCGGGCCGCCCAGTTGGTGGCGGTGTCGTAGGCGTGGGCCAGTTGCAGGCAGGCGAGCTCGGCGTGATTGGGGCCGACGATCTGGATTCCGATCGGCAGGCCGCGGTCGCCGAAGCCGGCGGGAACCGCGAGCGCCGGGCAGCCCGCCATGGTGACGGGCAGCACGCCCTTCATCCACTCGTGATAGGTCTCCATCTTGCGGCCCGCGATCTCCTGGGGCCAGTGCATGTCGGCGTCGAACGGGAACAGCTGGGCGGTCGGGACGATGAAATAGTCGTAGCGCTCGAAGAAGCGCCGCACTGCGTGATACCATTCCGTGCGCACCGCCGATGCCGCGGTAATGTCGTAGGCCGTGAGCTTGAGCCCGCTCTCCACCTCGTAGATCGCTTCCGGCTTCATCAGCGCGCGCTTGGCGGGGTCCTTGTAGAGGGCGAGCAAGGTGCCCCCGGTCTGCCAGGCCCGCAGCCGCACGAAGGCGCGCCAGACGGCATCGACCGGGTAGTCGGGCTGCGCCTCCTCGACGACGCAGCCGAGCGTCTCGAAGACTTTCAGCGTGCCCTTGCACACCTCCAGCACGCCGGGCTCGTATGGCACGTATCCCGCGAAGTCGCCCAGCCACGCGATCCGCTTGCCCTCGAGGTCGGTCTCCAGGGGGCCCCGGAAGATCGCGCCGTCGCCGGTCATGGAAAGCGGCGCGCGGGCGTCGTAGCCGGCCTGCACCGCGAGCAGCATCGCGAGGTCCCGGACGTTGCGCGCCATCGGCCCGATCACGCCCATCGACGGCAGCCACGCGTCGCGCCCGTCGGCGGGCACGCGGCCGAAGCTGGTGCGAAAGCCGAACACGTTGTTCCAGCCGGCGGGATTGCGCAGGCTGCCGCCATAGTCGGTGCCGTCTGCCACCGGCAGCATGCGCAGCGCGAGCGCCACCGCGGCGCCGCCGCTGCTGCCGCCAGCCGAGCGCGTGAGGTCGTAGGGGTTGCGGGTGATGCCGTAGACCGGATTGTAGGTGTGCGAACCCAGGCCGAATTCCGGCGTATTGGTCTTGCCGATCATGATGGCGCCGGCCTTGCGCAGCCGCTCCACCATGACGCTGTCGGCGGGCGGCATGAAACCGTTGAGGATCGGCGAGCCCTGGGTCATCGGGATGCCCTTGACCGGTGCCAAGTCCTTCACCGCCTGGGGAAAGCCGTGCAGCGGCCCCACCGCCTCGCCGCGCGCGAGCTGCGCATCGCGCTCGCGCGCCTCAACCAGCAATCCCGCGCGGTCCTGGAGCGCGACGATGGCGTTGACCTCAGGGTTGAGCCTGTCGATGTGGTCGAGATAAGCGGTCATCACCTCCACGCACGAGACCTGCCGCGACGCGATCGCCTCGGCCAGCGGGACGGCATCCATCATCACGATGTCCGACGTTCCGGTCGCAGCAGGCTTGGAATCGCGGGCGGACGAGATCATGGTTCTTCCTTCTCACGCACGTGGGCTTCGCAACCTATAACGCGTTTCGCTCGTAGTGAATCGTCATGGCCGGGCTTGTCCCGGCCAACTCGTTGCCCTTGGTACGGCCGTGCCCCGCGAATCGAGATCGCCGGGACGAGCCCGGCGATGACGTCAGTGGGTGCGTCGATCCAGAGGAACATGCTCTGGCGCCATTTTAGCTTGATGCTGCTATGCTGGCACCCTGCTTTGTTCCGGGAGACCGACATGATCGTAGCGATCGTCACATTTCATCTCGCGCAGCCGGCCACGCTGGCCGAGATCACCAAGACATTCCAGGCCACCGCGCCCAAATATCAGGGCATGGTCGGATTGCTGCGGAAGAACTACTGGATGAGCGAGGACGGCCGGCGCGCCGGCGGCATCTATGTCTGGGCCTCGCGCGCGGACGCCGAGCGCGTCTACACCGCCGAGTGGAACAAGATGGTCGAGAGCCGCTACGGCTCGCCACCCGACATCGAGTACCTCCATTCCCCCGTCATGGTGGACAACCGCGACGGCACGATCAGCGTCGCGGCGTGAGGACGCCTTACTTGCCTACGTAGGTCTTCAACACGAAATCGACCACCGCCTCGATCTCGCGCCGGTTGAGCGGCGTGGAATGCGGGTCGTGGGGGACATCGGCGCCGAGGTCGGCGGCGGTCGCGCCGTAGCAGGTCTCGTCCTCATAGGCATATTTGTCGAAATGCGGCATCTCCGTTCCCGGCCGCCCGCACGCGATCACCTCGATCAACTGATCGCGGGTGAGGATGGTCTTGTGCAGGTTGGCGGCCTGGCCCGGCGAGCGCGGATCGCCACGGCCGTCGCCTTCGATGCCGTGGCAGAACTGGCAGTCGGCCTTTTCGTGGAACAGGCGGTCGCCGAACGAGACGTCCTGGGCATGGGCGGCGAGCGGGAGGAGGCAGGCTGCCGTGGCGGTGAGGAATTTCAAGATCGGCACGCGGGCGTCCCTGTCGGTAAAAATCAAACTGACTCGTCATCCTGAGGTGCTCGCGCCCTTCGCGCGAGCCTCGAAGGATGCGGCCGAGGCCTCGCAACGAGCGTGCTTGGGGCACGGCCGGGGCCGTCGCCCTTCGAGGCTCGCGCAAAGCGGCGCGAGCGCCTCAGGGTGACGGGTCTACTCCACCAGGGTGGCGAGTCTACTCTATCAGGGTGACGGGTCTGATCCGATATGTGTCGCGCCTTTACAACCCGAACACGAACAGCATGGTCTGGTTGCGCTGGTCCTTGAGCTCGGGAATGAGCTGGTAATTGCTGCGCGCGATCGCGCTCAGCCCCGCGAGGATCGCGACATACTGCTTGCCGCCGGCCTCGAAGGTCATCGGCGGGGCGTTGAAGCCGGTGCCGACATTGATCTTCCAGAGCTGATCGAGGGTGGTGTCGTCATAGGCGGCGAAAGTGCCGTCGGTGAAGCCGGTGAACACCAAGCCGCCGGCGGTCGAGAGCGTGCCGCTGTAGTTCGGGTACGGGATGCGTACCGACTTCTTGATTTCGCCGGTGAAGGGATCGGCGGCGGTGAGCTCGGATTCGAAGCGCTCCGTCTGCTTGTAGGTGCCGCCCTTCCAGTCGCTCGCCTTGTTGCTCAGCGCGGGGTTCTGGGTGACGACGACGCAGGGCGTCGCCGTCGGGATGTAGATGAGGCGGGTCTTCACGCTGAAGGTCGAGGGCCAGAAATTGTTGCCGCCCGAAGGTCCCGGACACATCTGCTTGGTCGGACTGTCGAGAGTCGGCGCCGCCGCGCCGGAATAGAGCTGGATGTCCTTGCCCGCATCGTAGTCGACCGGCTTGCCGGTCTTCTGGTCGATGCCCTTGGTCCAGTTGATGTTGCTCACATAGGGCCGCGCCAGCAGCGTCTGGCCGTTGTTGCGCTCCATCGTGTAGAGGAAGCCGTTGCGGCCGGAATGGGTGATCATTTTGCGGCTCTGGCCGGCGACCTGGCCGTCCACCAGGATATGGGTGCCGGCCTCGTCATAGTCCCAATGGTCGCCCGGCGTGTACTGGAAGTACCAGTTCATCTTGCCGCTGTCGGGATCCCAGGAGATCACGCTGTTGGTGTAGAGATTGTCGCCGGGCCGGTAAGTCGCGTCATAGCCCGGCACCGGATTGCCGGTGCCCCAGATCACTTGGTTGCCGGCGACATCGTATGAGCCGGTGACCCACATGGCGCCGCCGCCGGTCTGCCAGGCGTTGTTCTTGTCCTTCCAGGTCTCGCTGCCGGGCTCGCCGGGGGCGGGGATCACGTATTTGCGCCACGCCAGCTTGCCGGTGGCGGCGTCGAGGGCGACGATGAAATCCCTGGTGCCGCGGTCGCCGCCGGCGGCGCCGATCACGATCTTGTCCTTTACGGCGAGCGGCGCGGCGGTGAGCTGCACGTCGGGCTGGCCGTCGGCGAGATTGGCCTCCCAGGCGACCCGGCCGGTGTCCTTGTTGGTGGCGATGACGCGCGGCGGATAGTTGGCGGTGGTGACGACGAGATTGCCCCACAGTGCGGCGCCGCGGTTCGCCAGCGCGAGCTTCTCCTGGCCGGGATCCATGCGCCAGACGATGCGGCCCACGTCGCCGGACCGTCCGTCGATCTTGTAGAGCACGCCCCACTGGTCGGTGAGGTAGAGGAAGCCGTCCTCGGCCAGCGGCGTCGCCTCCAGGTTCTCGTTCGCCGCGGTGCCGCCGATCGCCACCGCATAGGCGAGCTTGAGCGACTTGACGTTGGCCTTGTTGATCGTGTCGAGGGGCGAATAGCGCTGCGCATCATAGGTGCGGTGGTTCATCAGCCAGTTCCCCGGCTCCTTGTCGGCATTGGCGAGCCGGTCCGGCGTCACGTCGGCGGCGAAGGCGCCGGTACCGAGTGCCGCGAAGATGACACTGCCACCGAGCAGCAGGCTGCGCAGGGATGCATGTTGCGTTTGCATGAGTCGGTTCCTCTCCAAATTCGCCATCACAGCCCGAACACGAACAGCATGGTCTGGTTGCGCATCTCGCGCAGCTCGGGGGTCAAGGCCAGGCGGCCCTTGGATTGCCGGCTGAGCCCCGACAGGATGGCGACGTATTGCTTGCCGCCGGCCTCGAAGGTGATCGGCGGGGCGTTGAAGCCGGTGCCGACATTGATCTTCCACAGCGTGTCGAGGCTGGCATCGTCATACGCAACCAAGGTTCCGTCGATGTAGCCCGTGAACACGAGGCCGCCGGCGGTGCTCAGCACGCCGCTGACGTTCGGGAACACGGAGTGCACCTTCTTCTTGACTTCGCCGGTCAGCGGGTCGGCCGCCACGATGTCGGATTCGTTGCGCTCGGTGTTCTTGAAGGTCCGGCTGAAATAGATTCCGTTCTTGATCGCCTCCTGGTCCATTGTCACTTCATTGCACATCGACATGGAGGGGATGTAGATCAGGCCCGTCTTCTTGCTGTACGACGGCGGGAAGTAGTTGTTGCCGCCGGACATGGACGGGCACAGGGTCTTGGTCGGTTCCGCGCGCGTGTAATTCTGCTGGCCCGAATAGACCTGCACATCGCGATTGGGATCATATTCCACCGGCTTGCCCGTCTTCTGGTCGATCCCCTTGGTCCAGTTGACCCTGGCCACATAGGGCTTCGTCATCACGGTCTGGCCGTTGGCGCGCTCGAAGCTGTAGAGAAAGCCGTTGCGCGCCGCATGGGTGACGATCCTGCGCGGCTGGCCGTCGACCACGCCGTCGATGAGGATGTGGGAACCCTCCTCGTCATAGTCCCACATGTCGCCGGGAATATACTGGTGATACCAGTTCATCTTGCCGCTGTCGGGATTCCACGAGATCAGGCTGGCGGTGAAAAGGTTGTCGCCGGGGCGGTAGTACGGGTCCGACCACGGAATCGGATTGCCGGTGCCCCACAGCACCTGATTGGTGGCGACGTCGTAGGACCCGGTGACCCACATGGCGCCGCCGCCGGTCTGCCAGGCGTTGTTCTTGTCCTTCCAGGTCTCGCTGCCGGGCTCGCCCGGCGCGGGGATGACGTAGTTGCGCCAGGCGAGCTTGCCGGTCGCCGCGTCGACCGCCGCGATGAAGTCGCGCACGCCCTTGTCGCCGCCGGAGGCGCCGATCACGATCTTGTCCTTGACCGCCAGGGGCGCGGCGGTGAATTCGAGGTTGGCTTGGCCGTCGCCGAGACTGGTCTCCCACGCGACCTTGCCGGTCTCCTTGTCGGTGGCGATCATGCGCGCGGGATAATTCGCCATGGTGATGACGAACTTGCCCCACAGCGCGGCGCCGCGATTGGCGTCGGCGGTCTTCTCCTGGCCGGGGTCCATGCGCCAGACGATACGGCCGGCGTCGCCGGAGCGGGCATCGATCTTGTAGAGCACGCCCCACTGGTCGACGACATAGAGGAACCCGTCCTCGGCCAGCGGCGTCGCCTCCAGGTTCTCGTTGACCGAGGTGCCGCCGATGGCGACGGCATAGGCGAGCTTGAGGCCTTTGATGTTGGCCTTGTTGATCTTGTCGAGCGGCGAATAGCGCTGCGCATCATAGGTGCGGTGGTTCATCAGCCAGTTACCCGGCTCCTTGTCCGCATTGGCGAGCCGGTCGGGCGTCACGTCGGCGGCGAAGGCGCCGGTACCGAATGCCGCGAAGATGAAACCGCCGCCGAGCAACAGGTTTCGCAAGGATACGTGTCGCGTTCGCATGGGTCGTCTCCCTCTCTCTTTTTCGCACAGCAATCGAATTTCACCGCAGCCCGATTCCCTCCCCGTCTTCGGGGAGGGAGCAGAAAATCTACAGCCCGAACACCCACAGCATGGTCTGGTTGCGCATGTCGCGCAGCTCCGGCGTGAACACGTGGCGGCCCAGCGCGATGCGGCTCAGCCCCGACAGGATCGCGACATATTGCTTGCCGCCGATCTCGAAGGTCATCGGCGGCGCATTGAAGCCCGACCCGACATTGATCTTCCAGAGCTGGTCGAGGGTGGTGTCGTCATAGGCGGCGAAAGTGCCGTCGGTAAAGCCGGTGAAGATCACGCCGCCGGCGGTGGAGAGAACGCCGCTATTGTTGGTGTAGGGAATGTGCACCTTTTTCTTGATCTCGCCGGTCAGGGGATCGGCGACGACGATGTCGGACTCGTTGCGCTCGATGTGCTTGAACGAGGCGCCTTTCCAGTCGCCCGCCTTGTTGGACAGGCTGGTGTCGAGCGTGACCTGGTTGCAGCTCGACATCGAGGGTATGTACATCAGCTTGGTCTTGGGGCTGTACGACGACGGGTAGAAATTATTGCCGCCGCCCATCGACGGGCACAGCTTCTTGGTGCGGTCTTCCAAGGTCTGGTTCTGCTTTCCCGAATAGACCTGGATGTCCCGGTTGGGATCGTAGTCGACCGGCTGGCCGGTCTTCTGGTCGATGCCGCGCGTCCAGTTGATGGTGTCGACATAGGGCTTGGCGAGCAGCGTCTGCCCGTTGGCGCGATCGAAGGTGTAGAGGAAGCCGTTGCGCCCGGAATGGGTGATCAGCTTGCGGTTTTGGCCGCCGACCTGGCCGTCGACCAGGATGTGGGTGCCGGCCTCGTCATAGTCCCACATGTCGCCGGGCAGGTACTGATGATACCAGTTCATCTTGCCGGTGTCGGGATTCCACGAGATCAGGCTGTCGGTATAGAGGTTGTTGCCGGGCCGGTAATACGGGTCGAACATCGGCACCGGATTGCCCGTGCCCCACAGCACCTGATCGGTGGCGACGTCGTAGGAGCCGGTGACCCACATGGCGCCGCCGCCGGTCTGCCAGGCGTTGTTCTTGTCCTTCCAGGTCTCGCTGCCGGGCTCGCCGGGCGCGGGCACGACGTATTTGCGCCAGGCGACCTTTCCGGTCGCGGCATCGACCGCCACGATGAAATCGCGGGTGCCGCGGTCGCCGCCGGCGGCGCCGAGCACGATCTTGTCCTTGATCGCCATCGGAGCCGCGGTGAGCTGCAGGTCGGGCTGCCCGTCGGAGAGATTGGCCTCCCAGGCGACCTTGCCGGTCTCCTTGTTGGTGGCGATCATGCGGGCGGGATAGTTCGCGACGGTGACGACGAAATTTCCCCACAGCGCGGCGCCGCGGTTCGCCAGCGGGACCTTTTCCTGGCCGGGGTCCATGCGCCAGACGATGCGGCCCACCTCGCCGGAGCGGCCGTCGATCTTGTAGAGCACGCCCCATTGGTCGACCACGTAGAGGAAGCCGTCCTCGGCGAGCGGCGTCGATTGCAGGTTCTCGTTGGCCGAGGTGCCGCCGATGGCGACGGCGTAGGCGAGTTTGAGGTCCTTGATGTTCGCCTTGTTGATCTTGTCGAGAGGCGAGAACCGCTGCGCATCATAGGTGCGGTGGTTCATCAGCCAGTTGCCCGGCTCCTTGTCGGCATTGACGAGCCGGTCAGGCGTCACGTCGGCGGCCAAGGCGCCGGTGCCGAACGCTGCGAGGACGAATCCGCCACCGAGCAGCAGGTTACGCAAAAATAGGCGGTGGGTTTGCATGGTCGTTTCCTCTCCAATTTTTTGAAATTATTGGCGCTTGATTTGCACAGCGTCGATTTCCTCCCCGTCTTCGGGGAGGACTAGGGTGGGGTCTGCTTCACCATGCGTCGTGCCGTGGAACAGGCCCCACCCCGATCCTCCCTAAAGACGGGGAGGGAGCAGAACGATCAAGGTGTGTAGATCCCGCGGTTGTACCAGTGGAAGGAATCCCAGCTCAGCACCTTCTCGCTGCCGTTGAAAAGCGATCCGAGGGGGCCGCCGCTCACCTTGTAGCTGAACTCCTTCACCTTGTCCTTCACCGGCACCGAGGCGTTCTTCATGATGTCCAGCCCGGAATCGACCTTGAAGATCTGGTAGGAGGTCGGATTCTTCGGATCGAAGAACTTGACCTCCTGGGTCGGGTTCCGGCGGCCCGAGCCGCGCTCATATTTGAGATGCACTTCCATGAGCTCGCCACCGGCGGTGGCGAACACCCAGTTCTCCTCGCCCACCGCGACACCGTTGTCGATCGTCACCGAGCGCTGCACCTTGGCGGTGGTCGCCGGCTGGTAATTGCCGAACGGCCCCGGCGCTTCCTTGGGGTCGGCCACGATCCCCGCGAGGATCATCTGGCCGGCATTGCTGGTCCCGGCCTGCTTGACGGGAGCGGCGAGGTAGACGAGCTGGCTCGACGTCTTCGGGGCATTGTCCGCGCCGGTGACGTCGACGCGATCGATGAAGATCACGCGGATGTTGCAGTCCTTGGCGGGGCCCTGGGTCGCGACCTGCGACTCCCATCCGGCCGGAAGGAATTTCTGCAATGCCGGCTGCGGCACCGCAAAGTCGAGCTGCATGCGGAACTCCGCGCTGTTCTCGACCAGGGACTGCGCGCCGGCATGGCGCGCCGCGCCGAGCACGGCGCCCGCCGCAATCACCGCGCCGCCGGCACAAAAAGCGATACTCCTCCGCATGTCGTTCTCCCGTTCATGGTTTCGTTGTCGAGGTCGGCCATTATCCCGGAAACCGGCCCCCGATGGCTAGTGGTCTCGTCGGGGCCGTGGCCCACCAAAGCTCCGGCACCCATCACCGGCCGGGCGCCGGGCTGAAGCCGCCAGCCTGCTTCGGGGCGAAGGGTCGCACGGGGGTAAACGAAAAAGTAGGCTGTTCCCCGATCGACGCTTGTATAACCTGTCCGCCGAATGTCGAGCCGTAGGCTGGAGGATCCCCGTGAAGAAGCTATACGAAGCCCGCATTGCTGCTGCGCTCGGCTGCGTGATCGTCGCGACGGGTGCGTCCGGCGCCGCGGCGGCGGACGTGACCTATGACCGGCTCGCCAAGCCGGAGCCGCAGAACTGGCTGATGAACCATCACGACTTCGGCTCGCACCGCTATTCCGCACTCGACATCATCAACAAGACCAACGCCAAGAATCTCAAGCTCGCCTTCGCGGTTCCGCTCGGCGGCACCTCGGGCAACGAATACACCGAGGCGACGCCCCTGGTCGAGGACGGCTTCATGTACGTCACCGACGTCTGGAGCGTCGTCTACAAGATCGACGTCCGCTCCGGGACCGCCGGCCGCATCGTCTGGAAGATGGACCCCGGCACCCAGAAGCCCGACCGCAACCGCGGCGTCGCCTTGTGGGGCAATTACGTGATCTCGGTGACGGGTCTCGACGGGCGCGTGATCGCGACCGACAAGGAGACCGGCAAGCCGGTGTGGGACAAGAACCTGCTCGACCAGCCCGACCTCGAGATCACCGCGGCGCCGCTCGCCTTGAAGGACGCCATCATCATCGGCGCCTCCGGCGGCGACAACGGCGTGCGCGACTGGATCGCCTCGCTCGATCCCAAGACCGGCGAGGTGCAGTGGAAGACCTTCGTGATCCCCGCGCCGGGCGAGCCCGGCAGCGAGACCTGGAAGGACAAGAACAACGCCTGGAAGACCGGCGGCGGCGCCATGTACGTGACCGGGTCTTACGACCCCGCCAACAATCTCACCTATTGGGGCACTGGAAATCCGGTGCCGCGCTACGATTCCGGTTCGCGGCCCGGCGACAATCTCTTCACCGATTCGATGGTCGCGTTCGGCGTGGGGGACGGCAAGATCCAGTGGCACTTCCAGCTCACCGCCAACGACATCCACGATTACGACACCAGCGGATCGCAGATCATCATCGACGGCAAGGTCAACGGTGAAGATCGCAAGCTGGTGGTGCATGCCGACCGCAACGGCTTCAACTACACCATGGACCGCCTCAACGGGCAATTCCTCAAGGCAGTGCAATATGCCGAGAAGCTGAACTGGACCAAGGGCATCGATCCCAAGACCGGCAAGCCGGTCGACTACGATCCCGGCAAGGACGTGCAGAGCTATAATCACGACTGGAAGGCGGTCACCGACACCATCAGGAACGCCTGCCCCGACGTCCACGGCGGCACCAATTTCTGGCCGCCGTCCTATTCCGACAAGAGCAAGCTCCTCTACATCGGGGCGAGCGAAGGCTGTGCCGACATCACGCCGGACCCGGCCGCCCATGTGCGCGGCAAGTTCGGCGGCGGCGGCTACGTCAACAGGGATCGCATCGTCGGCAGCCTCACCGTGGTCGATCCCCTGACCGCCGAGGTGAAGATGCGCAAGGAGCTGCCTTATCCCGATCTCTCCGGCGTGCTCACCACCGCGGGCGGCATCGTCGTCACCGCCATGCTCGACGGCACCATCGTCGCCTTCGACGACCAGACCCTCGAGGAGCTCTGGAAGATCAATGTCGGCACCGGCTTCGTCGCGCCGCCCATGACCTATTCGGTCGGCGGCAAGCAATACATCGCCATCGCCTCCGGCATCGGCCCGGTCGGCAGGGCCAAGATCGCGCGCTCGCCGGAGCTCAAGTCCCAGACCAACGCGACCATGCTGTTCGTGTTCGGGCTGTGAGGCCTCTCCCTCTCCCCGCATGCGGGGAGAGGGTCGGGGTGAGGGGGGCCTTTCCACGATTCTGAGCATAGAATTCTACCGCTCAGACTCGCGGAAAGGCCCCCTCACCCGGATCGCTACGCGATCCGACCTCTCCCCGCACGCGGGGAGAGGTGAAGGCTGCGGCACAATTCGGATGATGAAAACGAACGGTTCAATAAACGGAGAGAGATCATGCAGCCCCAACGATCCCTGCGCAGCCTGATGCTCGCCGGTGGCGTCTTCGCGGCCCTCGGCAGCATGGCCTCCGCCGCCGAAGTCACTTACGAGCGGCTCGCCAATCCCGACAAGGAACCGCAGAACTGGCTGATGGTCCACCGCAGCTACGATGCCCAGCGGTTCTCCCCGCTCGCCGCCATCAACAAGACCAACGTCAAGAACCTCAAGCTGCTGTTCGCGGTCGCGATCGGCGGCACCACCGGCAACGAGTCGGTGGAGGCGACGCCGCTGGTCGAGGACGGATTCATGTACATCGTCGACCACTGGGGCGTGGTCTACAAGATCGACGTGCATTCCGGGACCTCCGGCCGCATCGTCTGGAAAATGGATCCCGGCCAGGAAAAGGGTGACCGCAATCGCGGCGTGGCGCTGTGGGGCAACCTCGTCGTTTCGGTCGCGCCTCTCGACGGCCGCGTCATCGCCACCGACAAGGAGACCGGCAAGCCGGTGTGGGACAAGAACCTCCACGATCAGCCCGACCTCGAGCTCACCGCGGCGCCGCTGGCGCTCAAGGATTCCATCATCATCGGCGCCTCCGGCGGCGACCGCGGAGTGCGTGACTGGGTCGCCTCGCTCGATGCCAAGACCGGCAATCTGCAGTGGAAGACCTATTCGATCCCGGCTCCCGGCGAGCCCGGTTCGGAGACCTGGAAGGACAAGAACAACGCCTGGCAGACCGGCGGCGGCGCCTTCTACGTCACCGGATCCTACGATCCCGCCACCAACCTCACCTATTGGGGCTCCGGCAACCCGGTGCCCGGCTATGACGCGTCCTACCGCCCCGGCGACAATCTCTACACCGCGAGCGCGCTCGCCTTCGACGCTGCCACCGGCAAGATCGCCTGGCATTTCCAGTACACGCCGAACGACAACCACGACTACGACGAGACCGGCACCCACATCCTCATCGACACCAAGGTAAACGGCGAGGACCGCAAGATCGTTTCCCATGCTGGCCGCAACGGCTTCAACTACGTGTTTGACCGCGGCAGCGGCCAGTTCATCAAGGGCACCCAGTTCGTCGACAAGCTCAACTGGACCAAGGGCCTCGACGCCAAGACCGGCAAACCGGTCGACTATGATCCCAACCGCGACGTCCAGGTCTATGGGGAGGCGAGCAACGTCAATGACGACAAGGTGACGCGGCAGGTCTGCCCGGACCAGGCCGGCGGCACCAATCACTGGCCCCCCACTTACAGCCACAACACTGGGCTCATCTACATCCCGAGCGTCGAGGGCTGCTCCGACATCACCAACGACCACGCGCGCCACGTGAAGGGCAAGTTCGACGGCGGCGGCTTCGTCAACAAGGAGCGCTCGTGGTCGAGCGTCGTCGCGCTCGATCCGACCACCAGCGAGATCAAGTTCCGCAAGGAGCTGCCTTACCCGATCTTCGGCGGCACGCTCTCCACCGCCGGCGGCCTCGTCGCCACCGGCATGATCGACGGCACCCTCGTGGTGATGGACGACCAGAACCTGGACGAGCTGTGGAAATTCAACGCCGGCACCGGCTTCAATGCCCCGCCGATGACCTATGCGGTCGACGGCAAGCAGTACATCGCCATCGCCTCGGGCCTGTTCCGCAATGCCCGCAACAAGCTGGCGCGTTCGGTGGAAATGCGCAACCTGTCGCAGGCCACGATGATCTTCGTGTTCGGGCTGTGAGTTCTTTCTTACCTTCCCGTCTTCGGGCTTGAATAACTCCCACCTCACTTCATCTTGCAGTCCTTGGCGTGGGGATCGGCGTAGTTCTCGAACACCTTCTGCGCGATCTCGGTCTCAAACTTGCCGTCGGGGCGCTTGGCGACCTTGACGAGGTAGAAATCCTGGATCGGGTAATGATTGGTGTTGAACTTGAAGGCGCCCCGCGGCGACTTGAAGTCGGCCTTCATCATCGCGGCGCGCAGCGCGTCCTTGTCGGCGGTCGAGCCCTTGGTCTGTTTCAAAGCGCTGTCGATCAGCTGCGCCGCGTCATAGGCCTGGAAGGCGTAGCTGGCGGGCACCGCGTTGTATTCCTTCTCGTAGGCGGCGACGAACTGCTTGTTCACGGGATTGTCGAGATTGGGCGCCCAATTGGCGCCGCCGAAGAAGCCGAGCGCGGCGTCCTGCTGCGCGGGAAGCGTCGATTCGTCGACCGTGAAGGCGGACAGGAACGTGATTTTGTCGGCGAGGCCGGCCTGGCGGAACTGCTTGACGAAATTCACCCCCATGCCGCCGGGCAGGAACACGAAGACGGCGTCCGGCTGCAACGCGGAGATGCGGGAGAGTTCCGCCGCATAGTCGAGCTGGTTGAGCGGCACATAGACTTCGTCGGCCACCTCGCCCTTGAAATAGCGCTTGAAACCGGCCAGCGCGTCCCTGCCAGCCTGGTAGTTCGGGGCCATGATGAAGACCTTCTTGAGGCCCTTGTCCTGCGCGTATTTTCCGAGCACCTCGTGGTTCTGGTCGTTCTGGTAGGATGTGACGAACAGGTTCGGGTTGCATTCCGGCCCGGCGAAATTGGAGGTCCCGGCATTGGGGCTGATCAAAAACGCGCCGCCCTCAGTTGCCGGCTTGAGGATCGCCTGCAGGATGTTGGAGAATATCGGCCCGACCACGAAGTCGACCTTGTCGCGCTCCACATAGGTCTTGACCTTGGACACGGCGACGTCGGGCTTGAGTTCGTCGTCCTGGACCAAGAGCTCGACCTCGCGGCCGCCGAGCTTGTTGCCGAGCGTCTTGAGGGCGAGGTTGAAGCCGTTGCGCTGCTGCTGACCGAGCACCGCGGCGGGACCCGACAGCGTCGTGATGAGGCCGATCTTGAGCTTCTCCTGCGCCCCCGCGGCCGTGGTCGCGAGCACGATCGCCACCCCTGTGAGCATCGAAATCCTGGTCCTCATCGCATTCTCCTTGGGATCCGAATCGGGATCCGATTGCCGCGAGTTCCATTTTCGCGCCGTCGCTGCGCTTGATCGCCGCGATCTTAACTTTAATACCAAGCTTGTGAAGGTGGCTCGCGCGCCAGCCCCTATGTTCGGCGCTTCGAGGCCGCCCGACGGAGCCATCGGTGCCGCACGGGATCGTATCTGCCGCGCTGAATTCATGGTTGAATGCCGCGGCATCGCGCCGCGGCGGCGCGCCGCCCGACGGCCGCGACAAGACGCGGGGAGAAGGACCTATGCAGGCGATGAGCGCAGGAGTGACGCGGGCCGGCACCGGCATCGACGGGATCGTGTGGAACATACTCGGCCAGACCTATGTGCCCAAGCAGGTGAGCGAGCAGTCGTTCTCCTGGCACGCGACCTTTCCGCCCGGCACCTTCGTGCCGCCGCATATCCATCCGACCCAGGACGAGTTCGTCTACCTGTTCGAGGGACGGCTCGACTGCGTGATCGACGGCCGCGAGTTCTTCGCCACCGCGGGCGACCTGATCCGGCTGCCGATGACGATCGCCCACGGCCTCTTCAACAAGTCGGACCAGGCGGTCAAATGCCTGTTCTGGGTGACGCCGACGCGCCGGCTCTACGACCTGTTCTGGGCGATCCACTCCATGAAGGAGCAGAAGCCCGACGAAGTCGTCGCGCTCGCGGCCAAGCACGAAATCGTGTTCCTGCCGCCGCCGCCGGCTTGATCGGGCGCCGCGCCCCAAGGCATGATATCTGCGTCACCTCGGGTCCATCAGGCGGCACAGAGGGCAGGATGAGCGGCACGCGTCGGGAATTCTTGCGGCAGGTCGGCAGCGTCGGCGGATATCGGGCGACCTATCTCACCATGCAGGCCCTGGGCCTGTTGAACACGGCCGCCATGGCGGAGCCGCTGACCCTGCAGAAGGGCGAGGCGCACGGCACCAAGGTCGTCATTCTCGGCGCCGGGGTCGCGGGCCTGTCGGCCGCCTATGAGCTCGGCAAGGCCGGCTATGATTGCACCGTGCTGGAGGCGCGCGACCGCGTCGGCGGCCGCAACTGGAGCATCAGGCGCGGCACAAGGCTCGACATGAACGACGGCACCCGGCAGCTGTGCGAATTCGATCCCGAGATGTACTGGAATTCCGGCCCGGCGCGGATTCCGAGCGCCCACCAGGCGGTGCTGGGCTATTGCAAGGAGCTCGGCGTTGCGCTCGAGGTCGAGGTCAACACCAGCCGCGGTGCGCGGCTCTACAATCCGGCCGCCAATGGCGGCAAGCCCATCGAGATGCGCCAAGCCCACAACGACGTGCGCGGCGAAATCTCCGAGCTGCTCGGCAAGGCCATCAATCGCGGGGCGCTCGATCAGGAGCTCACCGCCGCCGACAAGGAGCGCATGATTGCGTTCCTGCGCACCTATGGGGACCTGACGCCCGACCTCCTGTTCAAGGGATCGACGCGGTCGGGCTATACCAGCTTGCCGGCGGCCGGCGATCAGGCCGGCGAGCGGCGCGATCCGATGCCGCTCGACACGCTCCTCGACATCGACATGTGGAACCAGGTGCTGTTCGAGGAGTTCTTCGACTTCCAGGCCACCATGTTCCAGCCGGTCGGCGGCATGGACCGCATTCCGGCGGCGTTTGCCAAAAAGCTCGGTCCGGTGGTGCGCTTGACGAGCGAGGTGACCGCCATCAAGCGCCGCAATGACGGCGTCACCATCGGATACACGGACAAGCGCTCCGGCAAGCGCAATGCCGTTGAGGCCGTCTATTGCATCGTGACGATCCCGCTCAAGGTCCTCGAACCGATCGAAAACGACTTCTCCTCCGCCTGCGCCACGGCGATCCGCAACATCGAATACGGCAACGCCATCAAGATCGCCTGGCAGTCGCGTCGGTTCTGGGAGATCGACGACCATATCTATGGCGGGATTTCCTGGGTGAAGGGCCCGACCGCAATGGTGTGGTACCCGAGTGACCGGCTGTTCTCGCCAAAGGGTATCCTGCTCGGCGCCTATGTGGGCCGCGGCGGCGTGGCCGACGAACTCGCCGCCAAGCCGCTGCACGAGCAGTTCGAGCTGAGCCGCGCCGCCGTTGAAGGCCTACATCCCGGCCGCAGCCACGAGCTCGAAAAGCCGATGGCGATCGCGTGGTCGAAGGTGCCCTACACCCTCGGCATCGCAGCGCGCTACCGCAGCGACCACGATCCCGATTATGCGGTGCTCGCCGAGCCGGACGGCCCGTTCTACTTCGCCGGCGAACATCTGAGCCATGTCGGCGCCTGGCAGGAGGGCGCGATGCTCTCCGCACGCCGTGCCATCAACATGATGGACAAGCACCGGCGCGCCCAGCATGCGTGAACCCCGGCGACGCCGGGTTCTCCATTGCCGGGCTCGCTTTTTGGCTTCCGCGGATCATGGCGGAGTGCTAGCGTTTTCACGCTGAGGGTGTCGGTTCCCGATGAGAGGACATCCTGTCATGGGCGTAGCGCGAGAACGCGTGTTTGCCGCAATTCTTCTGCTCGGATTGCTGATCGTCGCAGTCGCATGGTTTGGATCGGGCACCGGCATGGGGCAGCCCGCCGACGCTGCGGCGTCCGCGCCTGGGCGGGTCGAGGGCGGCAGCGACGTGTTGTCGCTCGGCACCTCTGCGACCGGAACGATCGCCGAGCTGCTGGTCAATGCGGGCGCCCATGTTCAGGCCGGCCAACACCTGGTCCGGGTCGAATGCGGCAATGTCGCGCGCGAGCTCGATGCGCGAAAATCCGATCTCGCGGCAGCCGAAGCGGCCTATTCGCGGACCCTGCACGGGCCCCGGCCCGAGGAGATCAGCATCGGGATCGCAAACGTCAATCTCGCGGACGCAAGACTGCAGGAGGCCGAGAAGGCGCTGCAGCGCACCCAGCAGCTGCGCGAGGGCTTCACGGTGACCCGGGTCCAGATCGACCAGGCCCAGCGCGATGCGCGAATGGCCGAAGCGCTGCTGGACGAAGTGCGTGCCAAGCTCGCTTTGCTCCACGCCGGCTCTCGGGAAGAAGACATAACCGAATCGCGTGCGCGGCGTGATGCCGCCAAGGAGCGCGTGGAAGAGGCGGCCGTGCGCCTGGGCTACTGCTCGGTGGATGCCCCGATCGGCGGCATCGTTCTCAGCACCAACGTCAGTCCCGGCCAGCTGGTGAGCACGATGGTGCCCGTCACCTTGCTGACCATGGTCGATGACGCCAGCCGGCGGGTGCGGGCGTTCGTCGACGAACGCGAGGTTTCGAAGCTGTGTCCGCACCAGCATGCCCGGATCACGGCGGACGGAATTCCCGGCATGCAGACCGACGGCGTGGTCGAAAACGTCGGCGTCGCGGTCGGCGAAAATCCGTTCGCCAGTAATGCGTCACGGCAATTCCGTCAGGTGCTGCTGTCGGTGCCGGACAATCAGCAGCAGATGCCGATCGGCCTGCGGGTATCGGTTCAGTTTTCGCCGTGTCCCCCGGCGCAGCGGGGAACGGGAAAGTAGTTCGCCCCATGGATGATCGAATGCGCTAAAGTCTTCGAAACACGCACCGGACGGCCGCGACACACGAACAGGAAAGACGCGCCATGCAAGCCCCCCAGCAGGATCCGCAATCCGCCGGCTCCGCAGCCCCTTTCGTCATCTCGCGAACGTTCGACGCGCCGCGCGATCTCGTATGGAAGGCGTTCATCGAGCCGGAGCGCCTGGATCGGTGGTGGGGACCGAAGGGCTTTCCGGTCGCCACGTCCAAAATGGATCTGCGCCCGGGCGGAACGTATCACTACGCCATGAGCGTGCCCGGCGGCGGCCTGATGTGGGGCAAATTCGTCTACCGCGAGATCGTCGCGCCGGAGCGGATCGTCTTCATCAATGGTTTTTCGGACGAGACGGGAGGCACCACCCGCCACCCCATGATTCCGGAATGGCCGCTGGAAGTGCTGTCCGTATTCACCTTTACCGAACATGGAGGACGCACGACGTTCACCCTGCACTGGACCCCGATCAACGCCACCGCCGAGGAGTGCGCGATGTTCGACAGCGCCCAAGACGGCATGACGGCCGGGTGGTCGGGGACGTTGGAGCAGCTCGAAGCCCATCTCGCCGAGGCGTGAGCACGTAGAGCCTGCATGAGCGAGCGACCATTCACCGTCATCGCCCAGCTCGACCGGGCGATCCAGTAAACGCCGACCGTGAGTACCGGATTGCCCGGTCAAGCCGGGCAATGACACCGATAGGGTCAGCCCATCGGAAAATGCTCTACGCCCGCGGCGGCGCCTTCTTGCCGCCGGCCACGCTCGCGACCGGGAACAGCCGCTGTTTGCCGGTCCGCTTGCCGCCGTAGTTGTCTACGAACTCGAACGTCCCTTCGCGCAGCTCGAGCACGGCGACGTCGGCCGGGGCGCCCACGTTGAGCGTGCCGCGGTCATTGAACGTGGGGAATACGCGGGCCGGGCTGAGGGTCGCGCGCGCGACCACCTGGTCGAGCGGCATGCCGAACATCAGGAACTTCGACATGACATTTGGAAAGTCGACCACCCCGGTGGTGGCCGACATGGCGTTCCAGTCGGTGGAGAAGGTATCGGGCGAAAAGCCCTGCTTCAACCCGCGCTCGACCGTGTCCCAGTTGAAGTGGTCGGCCACGCCGTTACCGAAGTCGAACACGATGCCGCGGCGGCGGGCCGCGAGCACTTCGGGCAGCACGCGGCCCTGGTCGTCGAAAATGCTGTTCGGTGCCGGCGCATACATGTGCGTGACGATATCGCCGCGCTTGAGCAGGGCGAGGATGGCGCGCATCGGCGAGTACGATTGGCCGATGTGGATCATCACCGGAAGACCAAAGGGTGCCGCCGCTTCCTGCGCGCGCCTGAGCCCCTCGAGATCGTTGGCGCCGGCCACGTTGTTCGACAATCGCGCCTTGACGCCGACGATGAAGTCGCGATGGCGCGCGATCGCCCCGCGCGTCAGGCCCACATCGGCGTTATTGATGTCCATCAGTTCGCCGACGGACGCAGTGCCCAATCGGGAGATATTGATCAGGAAACGGCCCCGGTTCGGCGCGCTCCTCGCGTTGGCGATCGCCTGGTCGATGCCATCGATTCCGAACGAGCCCGCATCGATCCACGAGGTCACCCCCTCCGACAGGGCGAGCGGCGCACCTCCGCGGCCGGCGTGGGTATGGATGTCGATCAGGCCCGGGACGACGTACTTGCCGCGGGCGTCGATGGTGTCGGCGGCGTCGCCGGCGATGTTGGCTTCGACCGCCGCGATGCGGCTGCCGGAGATCGCGACGTCGCGGACCTCGTTGATCCGCAGCGAGGGATCGATGACGTGGCCGCCCTTGATGATCAGATCATAGGTCGCCGCGCGCACGCTCGTAACGCGAGAGAGCATCGCAGCGCCCGCCGCGGTCGCGAGAAAGAAATTGCGTCGTGTCATCATGGTCGTTTCCTCCAGCTTTTTTATCGGCGGAGCGTACCAAGATCGTTGGCCGAAGTCTCTACCGTCTCGCGAGGCGGCGTGAATCAGAGCACCTTGCCGGGATTGAGGATGCCGTTGGGATCGAGCGTGCGCTTGAGCGCCCGCATCAGGTCGAGCGCGACCGGGTCCTTCACCTGCGGCAGCAGCTTGCGCTTCATCACGCCGATGCCGTGCTCGGCGGAGATCGAGCCGCCGAATTTCGCCACCACCGCGTGGACCGCGGCGTTCATCTCGTACCAGCGGGCGAGATAGGCCTTGGTGTCGGCACCGACGGGCTGGCTGACGTTGTAGTGGATATTGCCGTCGCCGAGATGGCCGAACGGCACCGGCCGGCTGCCCGGGATCAGTGCCTCGACGGCGGTGTCGGCCTCGCGCAGGAATTCCGGCACCGCGGCGAGCGGGACCGAGATGTCGTGCTTGATCGAGCCGCCTTCGGGCTTCTGCGCCTCCGGCAGCGTGTCGCGCAGGTGCCAGAAGGCGCGGCGGTGCTCGAGGCTGTCGGCGATGGCGGCGTCGTTGACGAGGCCCTGCTCCATGCCCGCTTCCAGCGCCTCTTCCAGCACCAGCCGCAGATCCTGCGGTGCCGCCGATGAGACCTCCACCAGCACGTACCACGGTTGCGGCGAGCCGAGCGGGTCGCGGCAGCCGGGGCCGTGGCGCAGGCCGAATTCCAGGGCGGCGCGGCAGATCAGCTCGAAGCTGGTCGCGGCGCGGTTGGTGCGCTCCTGCACCAGATGGAGGAGCGCGAGCGCGGCCTGCGGCGACGGCACGCCGACGAAGGCGGTCTCCACGGTCTTGGGAGCCGGAAACAGCTTGAGAACCGCGGCAGTGATGATGCCCAGGGTGCCTTCGGCGCCGATGAAGAGGTTCTTGAGGTCGTAGCCGGTGTTGTCCTTCTTGAGCTTGTTGAGGAGGTGCAGCACGCGGCCATCGGCCAGCACGACTTCGACCCCGGTCACGAGGTCGCGGGCGACGCCATAGGCGAGCGCGCCGGTGCCGCCGGCATTGGTGGAGAGATTGCCGCCGATGGTGCAACTGCCCTCGGCGCCCAGCGACAGCGGGAACAGGCGGCCGGCGTCGGCGGCGGCCTGCTGCGCCTTCATCAGCACCACGCCGGCCTCGCAGGTCATGGTGCCCGACGCCGCATCGACCTCGCGGATGCAGTCGAGCCGGGTCAGCGCCAGCACGACCTCGCCGTCCAGCGCGATCTGGCCCCCGACCAGGCCGGTGTTGCCGCCCTGGGGCACGATCGCGGTCGCGGTCTCATTGGCGAGCGCGAGGATCGCCGCGACCTCCTCGACCGATCCCGGCCGCAGCACCAGCGGCGTGCGGCCGTGGTAGAGGCCGCGGCCTTCCACCAGATAGGGCTCCTGGTCGCGCGGATCGGTGATGGCATGGCGCTCGCCGACGATGGCGGCGAAGCGCGCGATCAGTTCGGGCGTCAGGGGAGGGCGCACATGGGTGTTCATGGGGCGAAGATAGTCGATTTCCCGCAAATGGAAATGTTCCCTTTCCCGCTTGCGGGTCGCCTGCGGGGGAGGGTCAGGGATAGGGTCAGGGAGGGGGCAATTTCACGGCACAGCCGCGCCTCGAGAGCCCCCTCCCCAACCCTCCCCCGCAAGCGGGAGAGGGAGCAACTTCGGGGATGGGGATTCGTTTTTGTGCAAAACAACCCCATGCAAAGTAGAAACGCGGTACCGGGGGAGGCGTGTCTGCCTCATGCCGGCCCATGCGGCCGGGCCGGGGCATCGCGGGGCGCCGCCGCATGGCGCAGCCGGTCATTGATGGCCTCGCCGATGCCCCGGTCCGGGATCGGCGCCACGGCGATTGCCGTTGCCCCTTGGACATCGAGGCTGCGCAGGTGCGCGAACAGGTTGGCGGCGGCTTCGACCAGGTCGCCCTGTGCGGACAGGTTGAGCGTCGCCGCCGCGGTGCCGGCGCCGGGCGGCAGGTCGGCACCGAAGGCGAGCAGGGCCTCGCCCGGCGCGACCTCGCTGGCATTCATGCGCAGCGGCGTCCGCGGCGCGTAATGGGAGGCGAGCATGCCCGGCGCCAAGGGCGCGGCCCGGGGCTGGGGAGCATCGCGCGCCGGGGCGAGGGCGGCGCCGAGGACCTTTTCCAGCGCGTCGCGGTCGACGGCGCCGGGCCGCAGCAGCACCGCCCCGGCGAGGCAGGCGACGATGGTGGATTCGATCCCGAGCGGCGCGGGCCCGTCGTTGATGAGGAACTCGATACGGTCGCGCAGGTCGTGGAGCACGTGCTGCGCGGTGGTGGGCGAGACCTTGCCGGAGCGGTTCGCGGACGGCGCCACCACCGGCTTGCCGAATGCGACGAGGATGTCATGGGCGACCGGATGGCTCGGCACCCGCACCGCGATGGTGTCCAGCCCCGCCGTCGCCAGCAGGCCGACCGGGCAGTGGGCGGCCTTGGGCAGGACCAGGGTCAGCGGGCCCGGCCAGAACGCATGGGCGAGACGCAGCGCGGCGTCGTCGAACACGGCGAGCCGCTGCGCGGCGGCGAGATCGGCCACGTGGGCGATCAGCGGATTGAAGGCGGGCCGTTCCTTGACGGCGTAGAGCTTCGCCACCGCCTTGTCGTTGGTGGCGTCGGCACCCAGCCCGTACACGGTCTCGGTCGGAAACCCGACGAGGCCGCCCGCCGTCAGGACGCTCCGTGCGTCCTTGACCGCCCCGACGCTTGCCCGCGCGACGCGGGTGACCAAGCCGTGCATGCGATGTCTCCGCGCTGCGCCACGAGATGTCCCAGCATATGCGACCGCCGCGGCGCGAGCGCAACAGGGCGGGCGCGGACCACGCGTGAGCCGCCCGGTTCGTGCCCCTTCCCGTGCAGGGGACCAGAAAACCGGACAACTCCAGCGCTACCTAACCCGGACGACTCGTGTGCTATCCGTGCTTGCAGCGCGGGGATGCCGCGGCTATAAGACCGCCCACCAGCGAAAATCGGAGTGTAGCGCAGTCTGGTAGCGCACCTCGTTCGGGACGAGGGGGTCGCAGGTTCAAATCCTGCCACTCCGACCAGCTTTCTTCAATTTCGATCCGACGTCCCGAATGTTTCACCGAATTTTTGCGCGGGACTCCGATTTCGTGGAAAAACTGCATTCGCTTTTTCCAATACGGGAAGCTATGCCGAAAGGCGCTCCGTTTTCAGGAATTCGAGCTCATCGGCCATGCTCCGCAGCACCACGCCGACCGGCGTGCCGCCTAGCACATCATTGGCCGCCACGCACACGCCGAGCAGCACCGCGCAAAGGATTTCGATCGTGTCGTGCATCTCTTCCGTGCGCGGCTCCGGCGCAACATCGACGCGCAGGTACATCGTATCCCCTTCGAACTCGCGAACGGGGTGGCGGTTGAGCGACGTCGCCGACACGTGCAACGCGTCGCCGGAGAGCATGGTGGACCAGACGTACGCTTGGCGCACTGCGCTCGCTTCGGCCGTCTGCCTGCGCCGGCTCCAGCGGGAGGGCCCGGCGTCGCCCTTCGTCTTCGTGAGCGGGCGCGGATCCCCGTTCACGACCGCCGGCTTTGCCCGGATGATCGAGCGCGCCGCCGCCGGCGCCGGCCTCGAGCTCAAGGTGCACCCGCATATGCTCCGCCACGCCTGCGGCTACGCGCTGGCCAACAAAGGCCACGACACCAGGGCGATCCAGGGTTGGCTCGGACATCGATCGATCACCAGCACCGCGGTCTATACGACCTTGGCGCCGAACCGGTTCAAAGATTTCTGGCGGGAGTGAGTGCCTCACGGTGGCGTTGCACTGAAAACGGCTCCGGACATTTGAGCGATGGGCGATGCGCCTGGCTGTCATCGGCTTCACGGCGCCGAAGGCGCGGAAGCACAGGCCCATCGCCCGACGGAAGCCGTTAGGGCAGATAAACCGCCTTCGGCCGCTCATTCAGTTCGATGCGGGTTCCCCACGGATCGGTGATGAATGCAATCCCGACGCCAACGTCGTTCACACGGTAGGCCCCGTCGGCGTCGAGCTTGACGCCGGCCGCTTCCGTCTTGGCGATGAATGCTTTCAGATCCTTGACATCGAAACCGATGTGATCGAGGACCCGGCCCTTCGTCGGCCCTTCCGCAACATTGACCTTGTTCCAGCGCAGCTGCACACCGGGGAGGTCGGAAACCGGCGCATTGTTGAGCACGCCCGCCTTGGCGCCGAAGACTTTGCCGTACCAGGCCTGGCTCTCGGCGATCGCATTCTCCGGTAGGAAAAAGTGCACGTGCTTGCTGCGGATCAGCTCTTTCTGGTCCTTGTCTTCCTGAATTTCGATTTTCAGTCCGTCGGTTGTTGTCACCCAGCCTTGGTTCAGCCTGCCGGGGGCACCCGGCTCGAAGGGAACACCTGCAGCCTTCCATTTGGCGACGGCCTCCTGGACGTTCGGGACGGTGAACCCGATGTGGTTCACCACCGTTCCGACCGTGCCGCCCGTCGACGGCGGCGTGTTGGGCCCCTGATTGAGAATAACCAGCACACCGGGGAACACGACCCTCTCACCCGGCCCGGTGGCGACACCGCCCATGGCGAGAAGGATATGCTTGTTGGCCGCGACGTCGCGCGAATTGAGATGCCAGTGCCCGTTCGTCACGCCCGCGTCGTTGGGAGCATAGGGCTGTGCCCATGCGGCGCCCGCCGCGAGAGTGGAAATGAGCCACAGAGCCGAAATCAGTTTCTTCATGGCTTCCTCCCAGTTCATCGCGCGCCACGCGCGCGAGACCTCCGGGAACCTAGCACCGGCGGCGCATTTTGCGAAATTCGAATCGCGCGGTCCGGCTATTCACGCGGCGCGGCTACGATTGGAGCGGCCGATATCCGGCGATCGCTGTCGCAGCCCTCAAGATGATCCGGGTGCAGTCCTTCACCCCTCGACGGCTAGGCCGTCGTGTGCGGCGCCGACGGCAATGCCCTGTTCGACGCAACGTCAGGTCGATTGCCATCGGGAAGCCCCCTTATCGCGCGTGAAGGCGGATCAAATTGTTGGCCTGAGCAACGCCGGCCTTGAGATCAAAGCCCACCCGCAGATGCGGCACGCCTGCGGCTATGCGCTCGCCAACAAGGGGCACGATACGCGGGCAATTCAGGGTTGGCTTGGGCATCGGTCGATCACCAGCACCCCGTCTACACGGCGCTGGCGCCGAACCGGTTCAAGGATTTTTGGCGGGATTGACCTTGGATGCCATGGCCGCGCCGCGGCCACTCGATGAAGTGGCCCCGGCAATGCCGTTCTGCTTTCGCTTGCCGGCCGGTTTCGTCGCCGTATCCGTTGGCCGGGAGACGGCGTTCCTGACGGAACCCATCAGCGAATTGGTCACGGAGTCGATCGGCGACGACGGGCGGTCGATGGCGGATGAAAGCGAACCTTGGGCGGTCCCGGTGGCGTTGCCGGTCACGCCGAGGGCGTTGCCCGCCCCTTGATCTAGTAACGGAAAGCTGAGCCCTGGGCTTGATCCGATGCCGGCATCGCCGAGGCCCGGTCCGCCGAGGCTCTCAGTTGCGCTTCCGAAGCCGCCGAGGCCAAGCCCGGACGTGCCAAGGCCCGCGCTTCCCGGTGCTGGTGCGTTCCCGGGGCCGCCGACGTTCACGAAAGCACGAAGCTGCGCGCCGGCTGGCGTGGCGCCGCAGCAAATTGCGACCGCCAGCGAAAGGCCGGCAATCCTCATCCCATTGATGCAACTGGTCAAACGGGCTCCCCTTCGCGAAATCGTGTGACGCGATCCCCCCGCGCCTACCATGAGATTAAAAGTCACGATTTTGATCGATTTATGTCGGAATTGTGGCTGTGACCTACCTCACACTCGCCGGTTTCGCACCGTATTACGATCCTCTGCGTCGCTCACAAGGAAGCTTCGCATGCGCGATCCTTACACATCGACTGAAACGGAACGCCCTCGTCGGTCGCTCAAATGGAATTGGGGTCTGATAGCGCTCGTGCTACTGGCCGCGCTCGCGACGGCAGCGGCTCTGATTTTGCCTGAAATCATTGCCCCGTAGCGGTCCCGCCACAGATCGGCGCCTGCCTTGGCCGCCGCCACATAGGCGGCCACCGCGGCGCCCGTGATGGGCGCTTGCGCACGTAACCGCATGCCAAACAAAATCAGCAGCACTGTCAATTGCGACCGCCATAACGAGCAGGACGGCGGCGGCAAAAGTCGCGGGGTCGGTGCGGATGCGCATCACTTCGCCTCCGGGCTCGGCTCTGCGGGCGAGCGGACGACGATGAAGTGGCGGATCGACACTTCGTGGGCGTCGACCTAAAGGGCAGCCAACTCGCTTCAACGTGCGATGTTCCGCCTAATGATTATGCAGCGCCCATCAAGCCCTACAGCAACCCGGCCCCGGCATGATCCCGGAACAGATCGGCGTCGCGCGACATCTCGCGCATGGCGCGGCGCTTGGTAGCCTGTGCCGTGCTCGCCTGGAACCCGCGGCAGGCCTGAATTGCGCCAGTCGAGCAAGATGCTCAAGCCGCACTGGACTGATCGGGGATCTTGCGACCCGTGGCTCGCCGTTCTCCCGCAGCGGGAGCGAGGGTGGCGAGAAACGCCCAGGCATCCCTCGTCCATCGCGCATCGAGCAGCGCGTGGTGCCTGGCACCCGACTGGTGGGGCAATTCCGGGTCGCCCAATTCGATTGCCCACTGTTTGATGTCCAGGCAAAGCTGAGGATAGTGGAACGGCAGCTCATCCATGCTTCCGAACAACCAAGTAAATGCGACCCAGTCGTAAGCCGGAAAATATCCCCAGAACACGGGGTGCTCGTCGGCGCCGGTAAACCGGCGAACGGCATAGCCGATTTCCTCCCGCCTCATGCCTTTGCCGTCGAGTTGGGGACGCACGTTCGCAAGCGTCCACTGATTGGCCTTCGACCAGTCGACCTCGTTGCTCTCGGCATAGAACTCGCGACCGTCTCCGGCCACTAGGCCGACACTGATCAGATCAATGGTGTACAATCTTTCGATGAATTCGGTGTCGATCCAATATTTCACGCGATGCCACTCCCTTCGCGCAACGGAAACCGTAAGCTGCGCATTCTGCCGCCCGTTCCCCCGGATAATACGGCGGCGAGCGTAAACGAGGTTTGCAGATGACCATAGAGCAATGCGCCCGCGAACTTGCCAATCTCCTGCAATCCGGCCAGCCGCCTTCGCCTCATCAGGTGAGCGCGTTGATCCACGCCTGCATCAGAGGGTCCGGCGCGAGACAGATAGATCTAAAACGGCACCAGCTGGCCGAGGCGTTCAAGGAGCTGGCGCCCGATTCAGAGCAACGTGAGCTTATTTTGAGAAGAATACTGCCGGACGATCATTGACGCCCTCGCGCGGGGACGCACGGAATGCCAATAATTCGTTTCCGAAGTTTGAATTCATATCGATATCACCGATCGACCTCGTCCTGAGGAGCGCGCTCTTGCGCGCGTCTCGAAGGACGGCCACAGGAGAGGTCGTGCTGACGGCCATCTGCAATCAGGCCATATTCGATGGCAGTGGCGCCGGACGCGTCCCGAAGGAATCGCTTGAGGGCGATGCATGTGCATCGCTGATTTAGCCCCCCTTCATGGCGGGCGCCGCGTTTGCTTTTGATATCGCGATAGAGACTCACGTGCCGATGGACTGAAGAATTCATTAAGGGTTTCGGCGGCGTTTTCTTAATTCCGGGCCGACGTCACCACCGCCGCTCGCGCGCCCGCCACTTTGCCCGGCTGTCCGGGTTCTTGACCTTGATCCAGTCCCGCGACGACGGAACAAACCTGCCAACGTGACCGCTGCTCAAAAGGGCCAGCTAGGAGAACCCATGATCCGCACCCCGATCGTATCTTTAGTGCTCGCCGGAAGCCTTGCCGCACTGCCAGCGCCGCGCCCAAATGCCCAGTCTCCAGATCCCGCGCTGCTCGCGCCACTGGCCTCTCAATCGCACGCCAGGAGATAGCCCGAGCGGCGGGTCGCTCGCATTGGCGTTCAGGCTGCCAAGGCGTGCGGCGACAAAAGAGGCGTTGCAGCCAGCGAACTCTGAGGGCGGCAGTGCCGGAGCGGCCTCAGGGTACCGCCGTGGTCTGCGGGGGCCGATGTACACTGGGGATCATGAGACCTTCCAAAAGTGATTCTTTCGCCGCCCGGTTTTGGGGCGTGGCGATATTTATCGCCGTCCCTGTCGCCGGTGTCGTTTCGCTGTTGTGGCTGGCCGGGCTGTGGGGATGATCCAGAAGCGTCGGAGCCCGTCTCGTTTCAGACCTGCCCCCGCGTACTTTGAAGCGGGTGGCCGCGATACACGCCCCGACCACCTCCCGGCTGCTCCGCCAATTCGATCAAAACCTGGCCGCAAATGCGATCGGGATCGACCTCACCGGCATTCGCCAGCTGTGTAATTTTCGTGACGACGAACTCGGTAATCGCGTCATCAGGGCCGCACTTCAGCCAAAGGGCATCACACACTTTTTGAAATGCCGCGCGCATCGCCTCTCCCTGCGCGGGATCCAGGTGTGTCGGCTCGGAAACGCTCGCGGTCGCTGTCATTTTCCTTGGGACGCCAGCCCGGCGAGACTGCCGGCGATCATGAAGGAGTATGGTCGAGAGACCCCTTTGCAAAGGTCGCTTTCATCGAATATGAGAAGTGACGCCGCAATGGCGGCGGCCACGTCGCCGCCGACACGCGTTCTCTTTCCCAATCCGCGGTCCGCCCGCAATCGGTATTCCTCACCGGTGTGCCTATAATAGGCACGAAGGAAGGGGGAGGAAGCGGTTTTGGCAAAGTCGGAATATTCTGCGGCCACTTTCTGATATCGCTCCACTGTGCTCAATGGGCTCTGCATAAGTCGCACTCCTTTTGCCACGGGGCTGGAAACCGTAACCAATCGCAACTGCCCCAACGCGCCGGAACGGTCAGCGCCGACAAACTCTCCTGCATCACAACTCGCCGCGAACGGAGGACGTTCCATCCATCAACCAGACGTGAGGCTCCAGGGGGTGTGTGCAATATTGAACAGCGCGCGCCCGGCCCGAGGACGATGATCAAGCAAAAACTGGATTGGGGTCGCCGCGGTTGGCGGCCCCGTTTTCGCGATGCCCGATCGTCGGAGGAAACGGGCCAGGCCATGCCCCGCCACAAGCAGTCATCGATGCGGCGCCGGGCATGGCGTGGACGATGGTCGCCTACAATGCCTTCGAACGGTGGTGGTGATTGGAGGTGCTGGGCGCCGGGCTCGCGCCGTTCTGGGGCGTGTAGGCGGCACCAGGTCGCAACCGGGTAATGATACGCGCGCCCTGCCAAATCTCGATCTCGTGGCCGTCGACCAGAGATTCGACCTTCCGGATAACGTCCGTGTCTTGTTCGCAGGTGAGGATGAGGGCGGGGCCAGTAACATGTCCCTGTGCATTGAGTTTAAAAATCCGATAGTCTGGCATGACAGGCCACTCCTAATGCTTCACGGACCTAAATGCCGATTTGGTTGAACCCTGTCTGTGCAAAATCGAACACCTGATCGCGGAACAGCGGGCCTTCGCCGATGCCGGCGGCCTGCAGCCACGCTTTGACGGCCTTTGCCAGGCAGGTCGTTAGCCGCGCGCGATGACGATCGTCTCTGCGCACGAGGCGCGGGCATGAGTGCCTCGTGTCCGGCATGTACAAATGACAGTGGCCGTGCGCCATCCGGGTCTCGATATGCAGGGCTGGCCCGAGTGTCCGGATGATGCTGCGTTCGTCGCGGAAGGGTTCGGTTGCACTCCCAAAAGAGGAGGAAGCGATGGCCGACAAAAAAGATCAAAGCACGGAAAAAAGCGAAATGCGGGTGATGTGGATCGGGAGCGCAGCGATTGTGCTTTTGCTCCTTGGAGCGATGGGCATCAATATGCTCGTCACCCACTCCGTAGGCACGGGCTCTGCGGAAACGAGCAGTCAGTCAGGCACGGTGCCGCCGAAGTAGCGCACGTTGGCGGCCATCGGGCGGAGCTGACGCGCGCAACGCAATCGTTCCGCTCGATTTGCTCGTGGTGGGCACCCGATACCCTAGGTGCGGGTTACGGACGGTAGCCGGCTGAAAATATGCAGGCTCTGTACCGCGCCCCACGATTTCTCCTGAACGAGTCGTTCTCGGTCACGGGATATTGCGCCCGGGCCTTTGCACGACAGCCCCGGCGGCCGCCGCCCACCCAGCGCGTTGCGCCGAGGCTCGTGATGTCCACGAAGCGACTGGAAGCGCCAAGAGCGTAATCGAAGCGTGCTTGCGAGTTTCACGATTTAGGCGTGTGTCGGCTCCTGCATTCCGGGCTGCTCAGTCGAGCGAACCTCGCCATCGGCGTGGTCGGTGAACTCGACCCCCAGCGCGTCTTCGGTGCGCCAGATCACCCGGCACGATCGACGGTCGCCAATAGGGGTCCGCAGTCTGAACTCGTCTGGAATTGTGCGGGCTCTGACCCCTGCAATCTTCGCGCCGACGTTCGAGAGGTCGATCAGCACGCACGGACGCTCCAGGTGGCGGTCCACATCGTAGATGGTCGCGGACACATTCCACTCCACCCGGAAATTCTCGCGCCGGTCGCGTCGCCTGTTCGGCCCCGGATGTCTCGACACTGTCAGAAACCTGCATTCTGAAGCGATCCGCGAACAATAGAGGTTGCGAGTTTTTTTTGTGTCGGCGGAGCGGTGCAGTTTCGACTAAAAAGCCGGGGATCATGTCCGGTTTGGCATTTTGAGCAGCAGGGGCAACAGACGCCGCGCCGACCGCTCTGCCTTATTGTTGGAGCATGATTGCTCGAGCATGATCCCGAAAAGTTGCAGACTTTTCGGACAAGGTCATGCTCGAACGAACACAGATTTGAGCGCCATCCGATTCAATTCGAAAGGATAGCGCTCGCTAGTGGGAGATCATCCAGGGCCGGCTCGTCGGAAAACTCTTGGCGCCTTTTTTGCCGCGCTTGAGGAGCCGCGAGGACCCACCCGAGCAACATGAGCAGCCGGCGCCGTGGGAATCGCGCATCGACGACAGCGTGTGCGGAGAGTTGGCGCTGCGCTCATTGGTGGCATGTGCGATCCGCGTTTGCGCCGACACGGTCGAGCAATGCGGGGCGGTGAGAATGACGCGCGGCGCGCTCGCCGCGCAGTTCGGGCAATCGGACGGCAGTTCGTATTCCGACATCGCCCGCATCCGCGTGAAAGGCCCGCAATCCCTGCACAGATATTCGTAGACCGGCATGGTGTCCTCCCTCGATATCCTACAATAGCCGTCTCCGGGGGCGCGGCAGCGCTCGCTTCGCCGCCGCGCCCCCCGATCCTACTTGTCCGGCGACGTCGGGATGTCGATCCCGCCCTTGATGTGCTTGATGGGTCCGACCGCACTGGGCAGTATATCGAAGTCGAAGATGTCGGTCGGCAGATACAACGTGGCGCACGCATTCGGGATGTCGACGACGCCCGATATGTGGCCATGCACCGGCGCGGTGCCGAGGATGGCATAGGCCTGTGCCTTGGAATAGCCGAACTTGGTCAGGTATTCGATCGCGTTGAGACAGGCTTGGCGATAGGCGATGTGGACGTCGAGGTAGTATTGCTTGCCCCATTCGTCGACCGAGATGCCCTCGAAGATCAGGTAATTGTTGTAGGTCGGCGTGATCGGCGAAGGCTTGAAGATCGGGTTCTTGATGCCGTATTTGGCGACGCCGTCCTTGATGATCTCGACCTTGAGGTGCAGCCAGCCGGCCATTTCGATGGCGCCGCAAAAGGTGATCTCGCCGTCGCCCTGGCTGAAATGCAGGTCTCCCATCGAGAGGCCGGCGCCCTTCACATAGACGGGGAAGTAGATTTTCGAGCCGCGCGACAGATCCTTGATGTCGCAATTGCCGCCGTGCTCGCGCGGTGGGACCGTGCGGGCGCCTTCGGCGGCGATCTTGGCCTTGACGTCGCCTTTGGCGGTGCCGGTGTGGGCGGTGGCGGCAAACGGCGGATTGGCGAGCGGCGGCACGCGCGTCGGATTGGTCGCGATGAAATCGACCTCGCGTTTGTTCCAGGTCTCGAGCAGCTTCTGATCCGGCAGGCAGCCGATCAGCCCCGGGTGGGTGAGGCCGGCAAAGTTCACGCCCGGCACGTGACGCGAATGGGTATAGAGGCCGGAAATGTCCCAGATCGATTTCTGCGCCAACGGAAAGTGCTCGGTCAGAAAGCCGCCGCCGTTCTTCTTGGAGAAGAAGCCGTTGAAGCCCCACCGGCTGTCCGGCAGCGCGCCGACATCGAGCAGATCCACCACCAGAAGGTCACCCGGCTCGGCGCCGTGGACGCCGATCGGGCCCGACAGGAAATGCACCGTCGACAGGTCGATGTCGCGCACGTCGTCGGCCGAATCGTTGTTCTTGATGAAGCCGCCGGTCCAGTCGTAGGTCTGGACGATGAATTCCTCGCCCGTCTTCACCCACGCGATCATGGGGATGTCGGGATGCCAGCGATTGTGGATCGCCTCGTTCTTGTAGGGTGAGTCTGCAAGGTCGACTTCGATCAGGGTCTTAGGCATTACCAACTCCTTCTTCTCTCGTGGGCCTTCTTGAGGTACTCCCGGCACTGACGCAGCCTGCAGCGGCCCGCGGGTTCGCGGGCCGTCGCAAGCAATTTCCTGTTCAAACTGCGAGGAACCGGGCGATCGCCGCCTCGTCGACATGCTCGCGGGTGTCGCTGTGCACGACGCGCCCGTTTTCCATCACCAGGATGCGATCCGCGATCTCGAGGATGAAGCTCAGAACCTGCTCACAGACCACGATGCAGAGATTGCGCAGCGCCCGGATCTCCTTGAGCAGCTTCGCGATCTCCTTGATGACCGAGGGCTGGATCCCCTCGGTCGGCTCGTCGAGCAGGAGGATTTTCGGATCGCTCGCCAGCGCCCGCGCGATCGCGAGCTGTTGTTGCTGCCCGCCGGAAAGATTGCCGCCGCGGCGCTTGTCGAACTCCCGCAGCACCGGGAACAGCGTGTAGATTTCCTCCGGAATCTCGCTCTTTCCGGTGACGACCAGCCCGGTCTCGATGTTTTCGCGCACCGTCATGGTGCCGAAAATCTGGCGTCCTTGCGGCACATAGGCGAGGCCGCGCGCCACCCGCGAATGGCTCGGCAGGTTCGTCACGTCTCCCCCGTCGATCAGTACCTGTCCCGAGCGGGTCGGCATCACCCCGATCAGCGACTTCATGAGCGTCGACTTGCCCATGCCGTTGCGGCCGACGACCGCGACGATCTCGCCCGGCGCGACCGTGAAGTTGACGCCGTGGAGAACCTGGCTTTGACCATAGGCGACGTTGAGATTGCGCACATCGAGCACGGGCGTGCCTCCTTGACAGCATGATCCGGAATGGCCGCAGACCGTTCGGATCGGACCATGCGCGTGACAAAAGGGATGAAAGCGCTATCGAAGCGGCATGATAGCGCCTCAGCATGATCCCGAAAAGTTGCAGACTTTTCGGACGAGATCATCCTCAAACCAACGACTTTGGAGCGCTATCCGATTCAACCCGGGTGGATGGCGCTCTAGTGACCGAGATAAACCTCCTTCACCTGCGCATTGTCCTGGATCGTCGCCATGCTGCCTTCGGCGAGGACCTTGCCCTGATGAAGTACGGTCACCCGGTCGGCGATGCTTTCGACGAACTTCATGTCGTGCTCGATGACGATGACGGAGCGGCCCTTGGACACGAGTTCCAGCAGTTCCGCGGTGCGGGCGCGCTCCGATACGCTCATTCCGGCCACCGGCTCGTCGAGCATCAACAGCTCCGGGTCCTGCATCAGCAGCATGCCGATCTCCAGCCACTGTTTCTGGCCGTGACTGAGCGTTTCGGCGAGGCGGTCGAGGTGCTCTTCGAGAAAGATCATCCTCGCGATTTCACGCACTCTTTCGATGACTTCCGAAGTGCGCTTCCAGAACAGCGCGCCGGCGACGTCGCGGCCGCGCGGCACCGAGATTTCGAGATTCTCGAACACGGTGAGGTCTTCGTAGATCGACGGCGTCTGGAATTTGCGGCCGATGCCGCGGCGCACGATCTGATGTTCCTTGAGGCCGGTGATCTCCTGATCCTTGAACTTGATCGATCCCTCCGTCACCTTGGTGCGGCCGCAGATCAGGTCGAGCACGGTGGTCTTGCCGGCTCCGTTGGGGCCGATGATGACGCGCAGCTCGTTCTTGTCGATGTAGAGATTGAGCGCGTTGACGGCCTTGAAACCGTCGAACGACACCGTGACGTTTTCGAGCGCGAGCAGGAAGTCGGTACTGGAGGACATCGCGTTCGTCTCCTATTCGGCGGGCGCGGCGCTGGGCGCGGCGCCGGGATGGGTCGGGCGGGTGCCGCGCAGCCGTTCGATCCAGGGCAGGATCTGGTCGGTCATGAGGCCCGCGAGGCCGCGCGGGAACGCCAGCACGATGGCGATGAACAGTCCGCCCATCGCGAACAGCCAGAGCTCCGGAAAGCTCTCCGAAAACAGCGTCTTGCCCCAGTTGACGAGGAGCGTTCCGATCACCGCGCCGACCAGCGAATGCCGTCCGCCCACCGCGCAGAAGATCACCATGTCGATCGACGGCACGATGCCCACGAACGAGGGCGACATGAAGCCGACCTGGAGGGTGAACATGGCGCCGCCGATCGCGGCGATGCCGGAGGCGAGGCAGAAGACGAATATCTTGAAGTTTGCCACGTCGTAGCCGGAAAAGCGCACCCGGTCCTCCTTGTCGCGGACCGCGACGAGGATGCGCCCGAGCTTGCTTTTGATCACCGCGCGCGCGAGCAGCATCGATGCGAGCAGCAGGCCGGAACAGACGAAATAGAGCACGAATTTCGCATGGTCGGTCCGGATGTCCCAGCCGAGCAGCGTGCGCAGGTCGGTGATGCCGTTGATGCCGCCGGTATAGCCCTGCTGTCCGACGATCAGGATCGTCATTACGGCCGCCAGCGCCTGGGTGATGATGGCGAAATAGACGCCGCCGACCCGCCGCTTGAACATGGCGACGCTCACGATGAAGGCCATGAGCATCGGCACCGCGACGATGGCGATGATCGTGAACGTCAGCGACTTGAAGGGCACCCAGAAGAACGGCAGCTCGGTGATCTGGTTCCAGTCCATGAAGTCGGGAATGCCCGGCGTCGACTGGATCTTGGTGTTGGCGACGCTCGACGCTTCGAGCTTGAGGAACATCGCCATGCAATAGCCGCCGAGCCCGAAGAAGACGCCCTGGCCGAGGCTCAGGATGCCGGTATAGCCCCAGCACAGCACGAGGCCGACGGCGGCGAAGGCGTAAGTCAGGTACTTGCCTACGAGGTTGAGGCGGAAGTTGTCGAGCAGCAGCGGCAACACCACCAGGATGACCACTGCGATCAAGGCGAAGCCGATGAGCTCGAGATTGCGATTGTTCTTGAGTGCGACCGACATATGCGTTGTCACCTTCTGACCTTGAGGACGAACAGCCCCTGCGGACGCAACATCAGGAGCCCGATGACGATGAGCAAGGTGAGGACCTTCGCATTCGACCCCGAAGTGAAGAACTCCAGCGTCGATTGAGACTGCGAGATGGTGAGGGCCGACGCGACGGTGCCGAGCAGGCTCTGGGCGCCGCCGAACACGACCACGAGGAAGGTATCGACGATGTAGAGCTGGCCGGCGCTCGGACTGGTCGATCCGATCATGGTGAAGGCCGAGCCGGCGATGCCGGCGATGCCGCAGCCGAGACCGAAGGTCAGTCGATCGATGCGGCGGGTATCGATGCCGACGGCTTCGCTCATGGTGCGGTTCGACACCACGGCGCGCACCTGCAGTCCCCAGCGCGAGCGGTACATCAAAAACGCCACGATCCCAGTGATGACCAGGGTGAGCGCCATCACGAACAGCCCGTTGATCTGGACCTCGATGGTGTCGGTGACGGGAAGCGATCCCATCATCCAGGTCGGCAATTCGACGCCGACTTCACGCGCCCCGAAGATCGAGCGGAACGCCTGCTGCATGATCAGGCTGAGACCCCAGGTCGCGAGCAGGGTATCGAGCGGGCGGGCGTAGAGATGGCGTATCAGCAGCCATTCGACCGCGAGCCCGAGCGCACCGGATACGATGAACGCCACCACCATCGCGATGAAGAAGTAGCCGACATAGATGCCGGGAACGTAGGTCTGGACCAGGTGGGAGCACAGATAGGTCATGTAGGCGCCGAGGATCATGAACTCGCCATGGGCCATGTTGATGACGCCCATCTGGCCGAAGATGATCGCGAGTCCCAGCGCCATCAGAAGGAACACCGAGAACAGGATCAGCCCGGCGAAGCCTTGCATGGCCAGGATCGAGCCCAGTTCGCCGAACGAATATCCTCCGAGCATTTGCGGCTCCTGCGTGGTTGTCGGTTCGCCTCTCCCCGCGTGCTTGCGGGGAGAGGCAGACGTTGCGGCCTCGGCCGGAGTTACTGGTAGCCCTTCGGGAACGGATTCGGCTCCATCAACTCGGCGGTCTCGTAGACGACGTCGTATTGGCCGTCCGAGCGGGCGCGGCCGACGCGCGTCTTGCTCCAGAGATGATGGTTTTCGTGGATGCGGACATAGCCTTCCGGCGCGCCCTTGAACTCGACGCCGGGCGAGGCCGCCGCGATCTTGTCGATGTCGAACGAGCCCGCCTTCTCGGCGGTGAGCTTCCATAACCAGGGGCCGAGATAGGCGGCCTGAGTGACGTCGCCGATCACGGTCTTTTCGCCCCACATCTTCTTGAACGCCGGCACGAAGGCCTTGTTGTTGTCGTTCTGGAGCGATTGGAAGTATTTCATGCAGGCATAGGCGCCGACGATGTTCTCGCCGCCGATGCCGTCGATCTCGTCCTCGGTGACCGAGATGGTCATCAGGGTCTGCTTGGTGAGGTCGATGCCCGCCGCCTTGAGCTGCTTGTAGAAGGCGACGTTGGAGCCGCCGACGATGATGGCGTAGATCACGTCCGGCTTGGTCAGCTTGATCTTGTTGATGACCGAGTTGAACTGGGTGTTGCCGAGCGGGAAGTATTCCTCGCCGATGACCTTGAGCTTGAGCACGTTCTCGATGTGCTTGCGCGCGATCTTGTTCGAGGTGCGCGGCCAGATGTAGTCGGAGCCGAGCAGGTAGAAGGTCTTTGCTTTCTTCTCCTTCTCGACCCAGTTGAGGCCGGCGAGGATCTGCTGGGTCGCCTCCTGGCCGGTGTAGATGACGTTCTTGGACTGCTCGAGGCCTTCATAGAAGGTCGGGTAGTAGAGCATGCCGTTGTACTGCTCGAACACCGGCAGCACCGCCTTGCGCGAGGCCGAGGTCCAGCAGCCCATCACCGACGCGCATTTGTCGTTGACGAGGAGCTTCTTCGCCTTCTCGGCAAATGTCGGCCAGTCGCTGGCGCCGTCTTCCTGGATGAACTTGATCTTGCGGCCGAGCACGCCGCCCTGGGCGTTGATTTGCTCGATCGCGAGCTTTTCCGCCTCCACCGAGCCGGTCTCGGAGATGGCCATGGTGCCGGTGACCGAGTGGAGGATGCCGACCGTGACTTCGGTGTCGGTCACTGCGAGCCCGGTCGTGTTGATTTTTGCGGTGGGGAATTGCTGAGCAAGCGCGAAGGGCGGCAACAAGGCTGTCGCCGACATGGCAGCCGTTCCTATGAGCAACTTCCGGCGGAACGGGGATTGCAAATCCGTGGGCCGATTTTCTGAAGACATGCGACGCCTCAATTCAGCTTGTTGTGCGTGGGAGTGGGTCCGGGGAGCCGAGCTGTTCGCGCTCCACTGGGGGGATAGTGATGCGCTAATGGTGCAATGCAGCATACGTTAATTGACGTATGTCCCTACGCGTTTTTCCCGGTAAAGATGGAGGCGAACTTGCGCCATGGAGGCGTTTCGTGACCGAATCTAGCTTTAGCAAGTCTATTGCATCATTTTGCAGCGCACGTTGCTGGATTTCGTGGCATAATTTCTGGTCGTCTTGAGCGGAATGCTTTGTTAAACCATGCGGTGCAAACGCCGAAAAATAGCGCGAAGGATGATTTTGCAACGCAGCATGGAACGCTGATGATCGCCGGGGAAGGTCGCGCCGGGCCCGGACGATCGATGGAGGAGGAGCCGTTCAGGCGAACGCAGCGGACAGGAGCGGCACGATGACTGCTCACCAGCGTATCGTTCGGGTTCGGCGAAACTACAACCGGTGGGTCGCCAACCAGACGCTTGAAGACTATGCGCTGCGCTTCACCGCGAAGAGCGCGCGCAAATGGTCGAGCCTGCGGGTCGCCAACACCGCCATCGGGGCGATCTCCTTCCTCGCCCTGGAGGCGATCGGCGGCGCGATCACGGTCAATTACGGGTTCGCCAATGCGACGACCGCCATTCTGGCCGTCGGCGGGCTGATCTTTCTGACCGGGCTTCCGATCGCCTATTACGCCGCGACCTACGGGGTGGACATCGATCTCCTCACGCGCGGGGCCGGCTTCGGTTATATCGGCTCGACCATAACGTCGCTGATCTATGCCTCCTTCACGTTTCTGTTTTTTGCCATCGAGGCGGCGATCATGTCGCTCGCCCTGGAGTTGTGGTTCCACGTTCCGCTCTTCCTCGGCTACATCGTCAGCTCGGTGGTGGTGATTCCGCTCGTCACTCACGGCATCACCTTCATCAGCAGGCTTCAGCTCTGGACCCAGCCGATCTGGCTCGTGCTCCATATCCTGCCCTTCGCGTTCATCGCCATGTCCGACGCCGGCTCGTTCGAAGGGTGGACGCATTATGGCGGCCGCGCGGGAGCCGACGGCCAGTCGTTCAACCTCCTGCTGTTCGGCGCGGCCTCGACGGTGGTGTTCTCTCTCATTGCGCAGATCGGGGAGCAGGTCGATTTTCTGCGCTTCCTGCCGCCCCGTAGCGCCGGCCGGCCCGCCGCTTGGTGGACCGCCTTTCTCGCGGCCGGGCCGGGATGGATCCTGCCGGGCCTTGCGAAGCTGCTGGCGGGCTCGTTCCTCGCCTATCTCGCGGTCCGTCATTTCGTTCCGGTCGAGAAGGCCGCGGAACCGACGCAGATGTATCTCGTCGCGTTCCAGTCGGTGTTTTCCTCCCCGCCGCTGGCGCTCGCCTTCACCTGCACCTTCGTCATCATTTCTCAGATCAAGATCAACGTCACCAATGCCTATGCGGGCTCGATCGCGTGGTCGAACTTCTTCTCGCGGCTGACCCACAGCCATCCCGGGCGCGTCGTCTGGCTGGTGTTCAACGTGGCGATCGCGCTGCTGCTGATGGAGCTCGGAATCTTCCAGGTGCTCGAGCACATTCTCGGGTTGTATTCGATCGTCGCGGTGGCCTGGGTCGGGGCCCTCGTCGCCGACCTCGTCGTCAACAAGCCGCTGGGGCTGAGCCCGCCCTTCATCGAGTTCAAGCGTGCCCACCTCTACGATATCAATCCGGTCGGCGTCGGCGCCATGATCCTCGCGACCAGCGCCGGGATACTCGGCTACTCCGGCGTGTTCGGCACCACCCTGCAGGCGCTGGCGAGCTTCCTCGCCCTGGCGACCGCTTTCGTCGCCGCGCCCGCCATCGCCTATGCCACCGGCGGCAAGTTCTACCTGGCGCGCAAGCCGTGGACGTTTGCCGCCGCGTCCACGGTGCGCTGCTGCATCTGCGAGCTTTCCTTCGAGCCCGAGGACATGGCGCAATGTCCCGCCTACTCCGGACCGATCTGCTCGCTGTGCTGCTCGCTCGAAACCCGCTGCCACGATTGCTGCAAGCCGGAGGCGAGGCTCGCGAACCAGATCGGCGGCTGGATCGACCGCACCTTGCCGTCAAGCGTCGTCAAAGCGATGAACACCGACATCAGCCAGTATGTCGGCGTTCTCCTGCTGTTCGCCGCGATCATCGGCGCCGTCCTCACCTTCGTCTATTTCCAGGTCTCGTTCGAATCGAACGTGCAGAAGGGCATCCTCAAGTCGGCGCTGTGGACGGTGTTCTTCATTCTCTCGATCATCGCCGCCATAGCGGCGTGGGTGTTCGTGCTCGTGCATGAAAGCCGCCGCGTCGCCGAGGAGGAAACCGAGCGCCAGACCGAGCTGCTGATGCAGGAGATCGAGGCCCATAAGCGCACCGACGCGAAGCTGCAGCAGGCCAAGGAATCCGCGGAAGCCGCCAGCAAGGCGAAGAGCCGCTATGTGGTCGGGCTGAGCCATGAGCTGCGCACGCCGCTCAATGCGGTGGTCGGCTACGCCCAGATCCTGGAGCGCGACCCGGCCATTCCGGTGCGCCGCCTCGATGCGATCCGGGTGGTCCGCCGCAATGCGGAATACCTGTCCGGCCTGATCGACGGCCTGCTCGATATCTCCAAGATCGAAGCCGGCCGGTTCCATCTCAACCGCAACGAAGTGCGCCTTCGCGAGTTCCTCGATCAGCTCGTCGACATGTTCCGGCTGCAGGCCGGCACCAAAGGCATCGAATTCGTTTTCCTGGCGTCGGACCGGCTTCCCGTCGCGGTCTATACCGACGAGAACAGGCTGCGGCAGATCCTGATCAACCTCTTGTCCAACGCGATCAAGTTCACCGATTCCGGCCGCGTGATCATGCGCGTGCTCTACCGCAATCAGGTCGCCCGTTTCGAAGTCGAGGACACCGGGATCGGCATCGGCGCGGGCGATCTCGAGCGCATCTTCCAGCCGTTCGAACGCGCCCATCTCGGCCAGGCCAATGCGGCGGGGACCGGATTGGGCCTCACCATCACCAGGATGCTGGCGGAGACGATGGGCGGCGAGATCACCGTGCGCAGCGAGCCCGGCAAAGGCAGCGTGTTCCAGGTCAAGCTGCTGCTCTCCGAGGTGCCGCGTCCGCGCACCGCGCCGCCGATCGAGCATCGCGTGCGCGGCTATGAGGGGCCGCGTCAGACGATCCTCGTCGTCGATGACGATCAGGTCCACCGCGATCTCGTGCGCGAGCTGCTGGAGCCGCTGGGATTCAACGTCTTCGCCGCGGCGAATGGCGCGGCGTGCCTGTCGCTGGTGAACGAATGCAGGCCCAACCTGATCCTGCTGGATGTTTCGATGCCGGACATGGACGGATGGACCGTCGCGCGGCTGCTGCGCCAATCGACGCGGGAGCGCCCGGCGATCATCATGCTTTCGGCGATCACGATGGAAAAGGAACGCGAATTCGAGCCCGATCGCGTCTATGACGACTACATGATCAAGCCGCTCGATCTGCGGCAGATGCTGGAAAAATTCCAGACCTTGCTCGACATCAAATGGACGACCGGTGTGGGCCCCGACGCGCCGCCGCCGCCGCCCGCCGCGCCGCCGCAAAACGGCAAAGGACCGCCGCTCGGCGAGATCGAAGCGCTCATCCACCTCGGCCAGATCGGCCACGTCCGCGGGATCAATGCCAAGCTGGCCGAGATCGAAACCAACTCCCCGGAGCACGGGGCATTCGTGAAGGACCTGCGCGTCATCGTCAATTCGTTCAATCTGAGCCGGTTCCTGACAGTGCTGGAGGCGCAACGTAGCCATCATGCGCCCTAGGGATGCCAGCGACATCGTATTGGTCGTCGACGACTCGCCGGACACGCTGCGCATGCTGACCGACGCGCTCGAGGACGCCGGGATGACCGTGCTGGTCGCCCTCGAGGGCGCGCAGGCGCTTGCGATCGTGGCCAAGATCACGCCCGACGTCGTCCTGATGGATGCGGTGATGCCGAGCATGGACGGCTTCGAGACCTGCCGCTCGCTCAAGCGCAACAAGATGCTCGCGCACGTGCCCGTCATCTTCATGACCGGGCTCAGCGAGACCCAGGACATCGTCAAGGGGTTAGAGGCCGGCGGCGTCGACTACGTCACCAAGCCGATCGTTCCCGACGAGTTGCTGGCGCGGATTCGCGTGCATCTCGCCAACGCCCGCCTCGCCAACAGCGCGCGTGCCGCGCTCGACGCCTCCGGGCGCTATCTGCTGGCGACCAACACGTCCGGCGGCGTGCTCTGGTGCACGCCGCAGACCGCAAAGCTGCTCGGACTCGCCTTCGTCGACTTCCACGGCGAGGGCTACCTGCTGCCGTCCAATGTGCAGGAATGGCTGCAAATCCGGTCCCGCAGCGACTCCAAGTCGACCTCCGACCTGGTGGCTCTCCAATCCGGCACCAGCGCCATCAAACTGCAGCTGTCCTATGTGGGCCAGGTGGCGCCCGGAGAAATCCTGCTCCGCCTCCTGGAAGGCGAGTTCGAGAACGACAACCTCGTGCTCAAGCGCAAACTGCAGCTGACGCAGCGCGAATCCGAGGTCCTGATGTGGATCGCGCGCGGCAAATCCAACCGCGACATCGCCGAAATCCTGAGCTTGAGTCCGCGCACGGTCAACAAGCACCTGGAGCAGATCTACGCCAAGCTCGGGGTGGAAAACCGCGCATCGGCGGCGGCTCTCGCGGTGCGGATGCTGGGCCGCTGATCGGCGAGACGTATTGTACGCCTGTCCGATAAGCGGCGCGGTCCGATCATGGGGGCTCGCTCCGTCGTCCGCGATGAAGCGCCGGAATTCTCGCACGGCGCTCAGGGATGGAAAATCGCACCAGAAAGCTGATCGATCGGATGAGCCCCGATGCCTGCGGGCCGCCGGACTGGACATTTGCCCGGAGCGCAGGCAACTCGGCGACATCGGCCGGCCATTGCTCGCCGCTCTTGCGTCGGGCGCCGCGTCGGCGCCCGATCGTGGTGTAAAGGGGCCAGGATTGCGGCGACGCACCATGATGGTTTTCAGACGAACTCCGCGCGAGGAAGCGGGGCGAGCTTGCGCCGTTCGAGGCGCATCAATGCCAGCACCGCCAGCACGGCGATGAGAGCCGGCACGGCGCTGGCGATAAAGATGCTCGACCTGCTCCAATGCAAGGCCAGCATGATGCCGCCGACGCCGGGACCGACGACTGCGCCGACGCGGCCGATACCCAATGCCCAGCCCACGCCCGTGGCCCGGATATAGGTCGGATAAAACGCCGCGGCATAGGCGTTTGCGGTGACCTGACCGCCGACGATGCCGCCGCCGGCTGCGCATGCCGCAAGCATGAGCCAACCGACGGCCGTGCCCACGGATCCGAGCGCGGCAATGCCCAACGCAGCCAGTAGATACGCCGGCAACAGAACCGAGAGGGGGCCGCGCCGGTCGAGCTGAGGTGCGGCCACCAGGCAGGCGAACACGCCGCTCAGCTGAGTCATCGCCGTGATGACGACCGAGACCGGCAACGAGAGTCCGGCATCGTGAAGGAGGGTCGGGAGCCAGCTTGCGATCAGGTAGATGTCGAGCAGGCTCATGAAGAAGATGGTCCAGATCAGTGCGGTGCCCAGCGCGCGCCCCTGCCGGAACAGGTGTCCGACCGCGAGCCCGTCCCTTCGCTCCTCCGCGACGAAGAACCGCGTATCCGCGGTGAGTGCCGCGCGCGGATTGATCCGCTCGAGGATCGCCGCCAGCTGCTGCGTCCGCCCCCCGCGAACGACGAGGTGGCGGATCGATTCAGGGAGCCAGATCGCGAGCAATACGGCCAGCACGGCCGGCAGAATGCCGCCACAGATGAAGACGGCTTGCCAGCCGAACCGCGAGATCAGATACGCCGATAGAAATCCCCCGAGTGACGCGCCGAGCGGAAACCCGGTGAACATGATCACGGTCATTGCCGAGCGCTTGCGCTTGGGAAAGAACTCGAAGGTGAGGGCAATGGCATTGGCCATCCCGCCTCCGATCCCGATACCGGTCAGAAAACGAAGGATGCTGAGCGACTCGAGCGTCGTGGCGGCTGCGCTGAGAAAGGAAAACACGGCGAAGGCGGCGATGCTTCCGACGATCACTTTTTTGCGGCCCAAGCGATCGGCGAGCGGCGCGACCGCGAGACAGCCGATAAGGAGCCCGATAAGCCCGCTCATGAATGCCGGGGTGAAGCTATGCGGGGGAAGCCCCCACTCGCGAATGACGGCGGGCGCCACATACCCGATGTTCTGGGCATCGAAACCTTCGACCAGCGCGCACGCTCCGCACAGGCAGATCACCAGGATCTGAAGTCCGCTGATCTTTTGCCGGTTGATCCATTCCGAGATGTCGATGCTTTGGTTCATCGTGATCCTCCCCGGCCATCGCCTGTTGCAAGGTCAATCCGCGCTCGCGCTTCGATCGAGATAGGAACGCGCCGCCTGGAGCTGCGCATCCCGCGCCGTTCCGATGAGATCTGGCTTCATCGGGGGCGAGTACACCGCCTTTCCGGCCGCCGGCTTGGCGGTTTTGGCAGCGCTTGCCCGCTCGAGCGGCCCGGGATTCGAGATTGCGCCATTGAGCGTGCCCTCGCTCAGCCTCGCGGCGCTGGCAACCTGCTCGTCCTTGGGCGCCTCGACGACGACATCAGGCGAAATGCCCTCGCCTTGAATGGATCGTCCACTGGGGGTGTAATAGAGCGCGGTGGTGAGCCGCAATGCGCCGTGGCCTTTGAGAGGGATGATGGTCTGGACCGACCCCTTGCCGAAACTCTGGGTGCCCATCACCGTGGCGCGGTGCT
>Ga0302325_10000900_pt1 | contig 79355 bp, 63 predicted proteins | sample Palsa_T0_2_FD_201948 | JGI IMG/M metagenome (GOLD analysis project Ga0302325, IMG submission 201948) | Peat permafrost microbial communities from Stordalen Mire near Abisko, Sweden - Palsa_T0_2 | ecosystem: Environmental > Terrestrial > Soil > Palsa > Peat permafrost | place: Sweden: Abisko... | reverse complement strand
CAAATTTCCGATGTTTTGCTTCGGGAGCGTCGTCACGCTGATTATGGTGCCGATCTGGACAAATATTGGGCACGTGCCGCTTGCCACGGTCATCGTGATCAATGTGATCCTGTTCGCCGGCATCTTTTCGCGCATGATTCCTGCCCAGGCGCTCATCTCGGCTATCCCGGAACCCACTAAGCGTGGCGCCTTCAACGCCGTCAGCGCTTCACTGCAGCAATTTGCAGGCGGGATATCGGCAGCCGTGGCCGGTTGGCTGATTGTTCAGAGGCCCAACGGCCCGTTGGCTCATTTCGATTGGGTGGGCTATCTCGTGATGGCTATCACTGTAGTGACGATTGCTCTGATGTACTTGGTGCACAAACAGGTGCCCGAAGCCGCACCGCAAGAGAACGTGTCTCCATGACAGGAGGTGAATTCTTACGAACCAGATTGATTCGATTGGCGTGACGCTCCCGAGTACCATCCCGGACCGGACTCCTCCCGCGCCTTCCGATTGCACACAGAGACCGCTCACGCGCTGAGGGTAATTGCCCAACCTCCTGGTTCGACACCAGGAACTCGAGTCATCTTTGAAATTGTAGATTTATATCCGGGATTCGCTTCGACATACGGCCCGAAGCTCGGTTCACCCGCTCCTTTATTGAGCGCCTTCACCAAAACGTCCAGGTCGCACCGACAGAAGTCAAGCTCGGATTTCCTCCCGCTGCGTTGAAGCGCTCGTATTTGACACGGATGGCGAGGGGCAGATGGAGTCACGGTAGGCCTGCGGCGCTCAGTCCAAACCGCATATATCTATTCTCACGCTTCAGCTATTAGGCGCCGCCCTACGAATTCATGAGTCTTCGGGCCGATCGTCGGCTTGGCAGGGCGCCTGTCTGAAAACGGCGACGGAGTGCAACAGAGTTGCTTACTGCATACCATCAGCGCACTAGCAGCTGAGGAATCGCGTATGCATCTCAATAACTGCTGCGCGCGCACTCAGTTTTGGGCGCTCAGCTCTTCAAGGCAGGCGTTGACCCTGCCACTTATCGTGCTGGCGTGTGGAGTCAGCTTGGCCGTGGCGAGCGGCTCTGGCCCATTGACGATAGCGACCACTACGTGTCCGGGCGGCACCCAAGGGACGGTCTACGCGGGCTGTACGATTTCAGCGAGCGGCGGCACTTCTCCGTACACCTTTTCGGTCAGTACCAATGTCAACTATCCGCCTCTACCCGAAGGCCTGTCCCTTAACGCGACGACGGGGCGAATCACCAGCAGCCGGATTGGCGGAGAGGGAACTTACGGGACTCTCCTCGTGGTGCGCGACGCCACAAACGCCCAAGCCACGCGCGAAATCTCCTTCGCAATAAGTGGAAACAACGCGTTCCTCGCCGACATTTTTCCGACTAGCTCCATCTTCCACCATAGGGTGGATGCAGCTTCGACCGGTCTGCCCGTGGACACGTCGCCGGCGGCACGTTTCGCCAGCAGCGACCTCAGCGCAACGATCATGCCTTTTTTCGGGCACGCGGATGGCGCCTTTCCCAGCGGAATTCCGGTAATCGAGGTCCCATACAACCAGGCAGATGTAACGGTCAAAACCACGGAATATCAATCCTATTTCACGTCGGGTCCGATCCCGTCAAACGCCCCGGTTGAGGGCACCCGCAAGTCAACCGGCGACCGACACGTCCTGGTTTTCCGTGCGGCGGGCGGCGGAAATCATCCGGCCCTGTACGAGATGTGGGAGGGAATTTATGAGGCGGGACCGTGGACCGATTCATCAAATGCGCTCTGGCCGAACGTGGCCTCAAACGCATTGACGCCGCAGGGCAAGGGCACGTCCGATGCGGCGGGGCTTCCAATTGCGCCGTTGCTTGCCAATGCTGATGAGGTCATCGGCAGCGGCGCGTCCAGCTCACCTAAAGGCGTCATAAAGCATCCCATCAGGTTCACGGTCGACCGAATGCTAGACTACTGGGTGTGGCCAGCGACGGAAACGGCTGGTTCCGGCAGCTGCGCCGCTTCTGGCAGCAAGGCAATTCCCACGCGCACTGTGCTCTCGCAATCCTCACCCCCCGCGAGCTGCACGATGACAGAGCCCGCGGGTGAGATATACCGACTGAAAGTTTCCGTAGCCGATCCGCCCTGTACCGAGACAAGTCCGCAGGCCGCGATCATTATCACAGCGCTGCGTGACTACGGGATTATCCTGGCCGACAACGGAAGCAGCGGCGGCCTCGCAGGTACCCCCGATGCCCGATGGAACGACGACGATCTCCGCTGCCTGCGGTCTTTGACTCTGGCTGACTTCGAGCCGGTCAATGTCTCTAGCCTAATGGTCAGTGAGAGCAGCGGCGCGACGCTTCATTAGCTTGTGATGGATGCAGAGAGCGGCGATCACCCTCTCTAAGAATGCGAATTAGTTTTATCGGCGACAACCGAGCGGTGACTTGGGTGGCCGACCACAGGCGAAACCGGTAACCGAATTGATAAGTTCCGTTGAAGACAGGGAAAACTTCAGGTCAGTTGCTGCCAGCGCCGGAGGTGCCAAGCACCTGGTGGCGCACCAGAAGCCTTTATTTGGCAGGCGGCCTCATGAGTACCACCCTACCCCCGACTGTCTTTATATCGCCCCCAGGCTGGGGCGTCGCAAGGAGCTCGGTTCCCAAGCCCCTGGTTGCCTACCAGATCCTTGGTAGCGGAGTCACAGCGACCCTCTATTTCGCCGGCGGCGCGAAGGGTTGCTGCTCGCGTGCCGGCTCAGGAAAGATCACAAAGTCGTGGTGGGCATCCTGCACCAGGTTATCGCCCATTGCGTGGAGCGCAGTCTGCAACTCGGGCAGGTTTGAATAGGAAATCTCGAGTACGTGCTCATCGGGGTGGCTGGGCGCCTCGTCGGCGATTAGCTCTCCGGGCTTTGTGGTCATCTCTATATGTGCACCGAAGATCCAGGAGACCTGTTTGTCCCTGGTGAAGGCCGCTACACGGTCGATGCTGTCGCGATAGGTCTTCGCCTCGTTCATCGATATGTACAGACGGTAAGGACCCAGCGAGTCGCCCGAGAACAGGAGGCGCGTCTTGTGGTCGAATATCATGATGTGCGCCGACTGGTGGCCGGGCGTTGGAATGATATCGAGCACGCGGCCACCGAGGTCGAACGAGACGATCTGGTTCGGCCAGTCGCTGATCTTAAAGAAGTCAGCCACCTCCTTGGGATACAGGCCAACGACGATGGTGTGCGGTCGATCCTGGAATTCGACGTCACCCTTGTGGTGATCGCCGTGGCTGTGGGAATGTGCGACGATCAAAGGGATAAACATCCGATGATATCGGGCCGCCCATTCGTCGATAACCCGGTCGATCGTCGGACGAACGTTCAACCCACCGGCTCCAGTGTCGATCAGGAGGGCGCGGTCGCTACCGAATAGCACGTAAAGAAAGGGCCCCTCAAAGTTGGTGCGGATCGACTGGCGGATGACATAAGTGTCGTTATCGTAGCGCTGCACCTGCATCTGCGGCTCACCCGCCGAAACGCCGTTGATCCAGGGCTTGAATAGCCGCGAGTGCGTTGCAGGCGCTGCGGCATCGACCACAGAGGTCGCCAATATTAAGTTCGTCAAAATCAACGTGACGGTCGCGCTGCGCAGGATGCCTTGCGTTATGGTGTTCATCTGTAAACCACTCCGACGATAGCGTTTTGACTAATGACTTGTCGATGTTAGCTACCAGTTCTTATTTACGGGTGGCTCGCCTTTACTGCCTAGCGGCGGTACAGCTTCACCAAGCCTCTTTCTCACTGAACCATGCCCTTGGTGGGGACACAGAGCTCGGCTCGCCAGCCCTCCCCTGGGCACGTCGTGAGGGCATACTCCAGCTCTATAGACGTATGGCGGTAGGTCGGTTTACCAAACACGTCTCGCTTTTTGAATGCGCCATACTGCTCGTCGGAGACCTTCTCATGCAAAAGCATCGATCTCTCGCCGTGGCAAGGTCCTACTCGCGGATCCGTGCGCATGGCTTTGTAGTGGCGGCAGCCTTCGGCCTGCTGCTGCCGGTGGCAGCGACTGCTGTCGCGAGCGACCGAGGTGTCCATGTTGTCACAGCGACGATTCCGATGCCGGATGGAGTGCAGTTGGCCGCAACGCTGTACATGCCCGGCGACCTCAAGTCGGGAGAGCGCGTGCCAGCCCTACTCGAATATCTCCCCTATCGCAAGGACGATGACACTTTGGTCGGGGACTACGCTCTCCATCCCTATTTTACGAGACACGGTTACGTGGGCGCGCGAGTGGATATCCGCGGGTTCGGGAACAGCGGCGGCGCGCCACCAACGCGTGAGTATTCCGCGCAGGAGCAGGAGGACTGTGAGCAGGTCATTGCGTGGCTCGCCCGCCAGCCGTGGTCGAACGGCAAGGTCGGAATGCTGGGAATCTCTTGGGGCGGCTTCAATTCCATTCAGATGGCGATGCGCGCTCCACCAGCCTTGAAGACGATTCTCGCAGTAGCCGCCACCGAGGAGCTCTTCACGGAGGACGTGCACTACATGGACGGGGTCCTCCACGTAGATGAGTTCGAGGTGGCGATGGACCTCGATCAGGGCCGAAGCGGAGCGCCCAATTTTCCCGTCGACGAGCAGACGTTCGCCATGCGGATGGACTCCACACCGTGGTCCCTGGATTACTTCAGGCACCAGCGAAACGGCCCCTTTTGGCGTGCACCAGTGCGCCGCCTGGAAGACATCAAGATTCCCTGTTTTGTCATTGGGGGTTTGCAGGACGGCTACCGCAACAGTGTAGCGCGCATGCTCGAACGCGTGCCGGCGCCGGTGCACGCGTTGTTGGGCCCCTGGAACCATGACTTTCCGAATACCAGTATGTACGGCCCGCGGATCGAGTGGCGCGATCAGGCGCTACGCTGGTTCGATCACTGGCTTAAAGGCGTCAACAACGGCATCGAGCATGAACCTCGGCTCGTCGTCTATCAGCAGCATAGCCATCCCCCGGGCGCCCAAGCGCAAGACGTCCCCGGCGAGTGGCGCGCCGAATCGTGGCCACCGGAAGGACTCAAGCCTGCGTCATTCTTCATGGCGCCAAACCACGAGCTGACAACGGCGCCAGTGCCTGCCGGACTGGATCATCTACGCTATGTCGCGTCAGCAGGCGTCGAAGCCGGTTTCTGGTGGGGTGAGTTATTGACCGACCAGAGACCCGCTGATGCCTTCAGCCTGACCTACGACAGCGCGCCGCTCAAAGAGGATCTGGCGATGCTGGGGCGCGCACGCGCCCACCTGCAAGTGGCGTCTGATGCGCCTTTGGCTGACTGGTTCGTCCGCCTTGAAGACGTTGCAGAAGACGGCAGTGTCACGGCGATCACTGGTGCCGGCATCAACGGCGCACAGCGCAATTCCCAAGAGCAACCCGAGCCGCTGACACCTGGCACTGAATATGGCCTTGACCTCGATCTGTACTTGACGAGCTGGACTTGGGCCGCCGGTCATCGCATTCGCGTAGCCGTCTCGAACGCGCAGTGGCCCATGCTCTGGCCTACGCCTTACGCGATGACGACGACGCTGCGCCTCGGTGAAAGCGGCGGTTCATCTGTTGTGCTCCCAGTCGTCCCCACGCGCGGTCGCGCGCCACCGCTTTTCGCCAACCCGCAATCGCGCGAGACACCGCCAGGCGTGGTCAACAATGGTGACTACGCTTGGCCTGGGAGCTGGAAACTCGAGCGAGACGAGCTCTCTGGACGGAGCACCGTGACGTGGCGCGGTACCTCGGCGTTGCGCTTTCCCTGGGGTTCATTCGACCATTTTGAGCAGATTGTCTACCACGTCGATGACACTCAACCGGCCCAATCCGCGGCTGAGGGAGAGGCAGAGAGCGTCGAAAGACTAGCGGACCGCGTACTCACCTATCGAGGACACCTGAGGATCAAGACTGATACGACCACACTCCATTACTCTTACACGCGCGAGTTGTTGCGTGATGGGGTTGTTCTACATACGCGCAGCTGGAGTGAGGATATTCCGCGCGATCTGCAGTGACTGCACCGCTGCGCGCTCGTGCAGATTTTTTCTCGCAACCCAAAAGCTTTGAGGCCTTCGACATGAGCAGTGCCGGAGACAAATTGCCAGTGATTAGCAAGGGTTCCACTCGCGGAACGACGGTGCGTGCGATGGACGACCAAGACGATGCCCTTGGCTGGCAGACCGCCAGGGGTATGTGAATTGAAATATAGCCACTAAGCCGGCGATGTCTTGATTTCCGTGCCCCCTATAGAATCCCTATCCGCGGTGCCGGGCCACTGAGGTTCGCCGTAGAGTAATGCCTCCGTGCTGGCCAAGCTGCGGGTTTCGCTTTCCGCCTTGTCGGGGCGTGAAGGCGCGCTACGGACGCGAGCCCGGGACAAGCTGGTGGCGCCCTCAGCCCACAAGATTCTCTTGTCGGAAATGTGGCGTTCAACGGCGGCGCACCTTCGGGCTTCGGTTTTATGTGGTCTTCACCCTTTGGTATCCGACGCCAGTCGTCGCATATGTGGCTACGATGATCATTGCGCCTGCGCTGGGCGTTTGTCCCGCAATGATCACTTTTGCTATTGTCATACCGCTCGGGGCGTTCGCGGAACGACGATGCGCGCGATGGACGACCAAGGCCATGCGCCCCTGGCTGTCAGGATAGGTGCTGCAATGATGACTAAATGGCTTATGGTTTTTTTGTTGGGCGCTGGTCTGGCAGTTGCTCAAGATCACCGTCAAATGAACGAGCGTGGCGATATGGTGATGGGCTTCTCCCATGACAAGACCACACATCATTTTCAGTTGAGCTATGACGGTGGGGCGATTGATGTCCGCGCCAATGACATCAGGGATACGGAAAGCAGGGACGAAATTCGCTCACATTTCAAGCATATTGCCGCTATGTTTGCTGACGGTAACTTCAGAGCGCCAATGCTCGTACATGGAACGAACGCGCCCGGAACGGCAACGATGAGCAAGCTGAGGGATCAGCTGCATTGGAGTCTTTCCGAGACTCCACGCGGCGCGCGTCTTACGGTAGTCGCAGATGATCAACTCGCGCTTGATGCGGTGCATGAGTTCCTGAGATTCCAGATTCAAGATCATCAGACGGGCGACTGCCAAATACCCCATTAGGGGTGGCCTGTGACGTCAATTGCAACATCGCCGGATACCTACCCAACCGGGGCCTCCGGATGCCGGCATGCTCGCCGCCTGGGACGCTCGTGACGCAACACGTTTCAATTTGGCCGCCACGCTGCGTCCGTCCGTCCATGCTGGAGAAGGATAATTGAATGTGCGCCCGGAAACTATTCGGATCGATTCAAAGGAACAATGAATCCCCTCGTAAGTAAGGTTCACGGCAAGGAAATACGCTGGCGCGCTGAATATGCCGCGCTCCGCCAACTCTGCCTTGCGTCGGGCCTCAATGAAGAACTGAAATGGGGCCAAGCTTGCTACGATCTAAGTGGTAGCAACGTGGTTTTGATCCATGGCTTCAAGAATTATTGCGCTTTGCTTTTCATGAAAGGCGCTTTGCTTAGGGACCCCAAGGGCATCCTGATTCAGCAAACTAGGAATGTGCAGTCCGCGAGGCAAATCAGGTTTGCTTCTCTTGCGGATATCAACAAGCAGAAAGCGGCGATTAAGGCCTATATCAGGGAGGCCGTTGCGGTTGAGAAATCCGGCGCCAAGGTGAAGACGAAAAGCGTGGCACAATTCGAAGTACCCGAGGAGTTTCAGAGGCGTTTGGACGATGATCCTAAACTGGCCGAAGCCTTCCATGCGCTCACCCCCGGAAGGCAGAAAGGCTATTTGCTGCATTTCGCCGGGGCGAAACAATCAGCAACTCGCACCGCGCGCGTGGAGAAACTTGCGCCTAGGATTTTGAAAGGGCTGGGACGCGATGATTAAGCCGACGAAGCGCGAAAGCCCGGCTCCAGGTAGATCCTCGTCTTAAGTATCAAGCAGTCTCCTACGCGAAGGCTCTCTTTGGCAATCGGCTTACCGACGTTGCGCTTTGATGAGTTGTGTAGCTCGGATCGGCTCCGGAGTCCGCAGCCCGGGGAATCTCGCCACATCCTCGTTCGCTCCGACTTGCGCCGCCGAGTCAAATATCGCCCGCATTGCAGAGAAGAGCGAGCTGCGAGGCGCCGTGGCCATGAGCCCTTGATGTGGCCTTGCCTCTTCATGCCATGCGCCGTCCACATCCGCCAGCGACACGTGTGCCGACGACACGGGGGGACCATCAGCGACCAAATAGCTGATTCCGGCCCCCTCGGGCGCGTTTGCCGTCAGCTTGTAGGTCAACGTCAAATCAATCGGGCCGCTGAGATTGCCGAGCACCACGGGATCATCCGTAAAGTAGGCCTGTGCTTGACTCAGGGTCGAGAAGGACTTGGTGAATAGGGTCGTCGCACCTTCGGCCACCGTAAAGGTGAGGGTCTTGAAACCGTTGTTATAGGCGCCGATGGTGAGCAGCCCCAGAGTGATTGAGTAGCCGCCGCTGAGAGCGTACTCGTGCGTATTGCTCGCGGTGTAGGTGTAGGTGCCCGTGCTGGCCGCCGAGTAATTGGCGCCCAACACTCCGGCCCCAAAGATGCTCGAACCACTCGACTGCAATGAGTCGTAGACCTGCGTATTGAGGGTGGAGCTCGTCAAGTCGTTCGATTGCACACTCGGAGTGGGCAACCCCATCACCCATCCGTAGGCCGCATACTTATTAGGGGAGGTGCCCGGATTGCCAAACCAGCTGCCGCCGACGTTCGCTTGGGTCTGGCTTGTCACTCCGCTTAAGTTCGTCGGAGCCGTGGCTCGCGCCAACACCGTATCCGTTGCCCCGGTCGCCGCATTTGCAGCCGTGCTGTTACCCACCGCATTCCCCGTGGCACCGGCAGTTGTAGCGGTTGCCACACCGGTGACGCTGTCGATCGAGGTAGTGTTCGCGGTCGCAACAGCCTTGCCGAGCGATGATGTGGAACCGGCATTTGCCGCAATGTCATTATCGGTCGCCATCGTCCCGATTGCCGTCGCGGTCGCCGTGGCCGTTCCTTCGGTTGACCCGAGCCCACCGAGCGCGCTTGCATTGGCGGTGGCCGAGTACGGGGAGGTGACCTGCGCAATCGCCGTCGCCGCCCCACCCGTGCCGACATAGGCGCGGCCACCGATGGCCTGGGCGAGACCCGTCACATTGGGAGAATTGCTCGCTGTCGAGGTTAGGTATAGCGTCGCCGCAGCGCTGCCCGCCTGAGCTTGGGTGCCACTGCTGGTGGTGCCTGCAATGCCACCCGTGGCAGTAACCCCAACGAGTATGAGGCTGGCGGACGCATCAGAATACGGTGTCTTGCTAGTGCCTAGGTCGGAGCTCGCAGCGCCGCCCGTGCCTGCCGTGGCGGTTGTCGAACCCCCGCCCGCGCCGCCGATCGCGATCTGGTTCAATTCCAGCTCGCCCGTCGTGCTGCCCGACACGGCATTGGTAATCGTTGTCACCGCGCCCGCACCGCCGTTCGCCCCGAAGTCCCCATTGCCTCCGGCGCCGCCCGTCCGCGTAACAGCGGCATTGGCCGTACCGCTGGTTGAGTTCGCCTTTGCTGTGCCTGCATCGGTGCCTCCGGCGCCGCCGCTTTCGCCGCTGCCCGTTGCATTTCCTCCCGCCCCCCCGACTGCGGTGGCGGTGGCGTGCGCGAGCGTCACACCACTTGCTGTTGCCACCGAGCTGGCGGTCGCTGCCCCGCCATTACCACCTGATCCGGAAATGCTCCCGTCGGCACTTCCCCCAGCGCCGCCGGTGGCCGAGCCAAAGGCGGATGTCCCGGCGGCGGTGCTCGTGCCTGTCAAGTTCGATGTGGCCGCGCCGCCTGCAGCGCCGGGGGTGCTGCCGGCACTGGAGCCGCCGTTACCGCCATCGGCGGTGCCGGTTAGCTTCAAGGCGCCGGTGCTCGTGTCGACCGCGCTCACCGTGGCGCTCCCGCCAACAGCGGCAGTGCCGGAGGTCGTGGCACCACCGCTGCCGCCCCCGGCCAGCAACGTCACGGTCAATGCACTCGCGGTGGTATTGGCGTACGGAGTGCCCGCGGTTCCGAGCGTTGCGCTTGCAGTGCCACCCAATCCGGCCGTGGAAGTGGCTGAGTCTCCGCCCGCGCCACCGTAAGCGTTTTGCGTCAAACTGAGGCTACCCGTTGTGCTCCCCGTGACGGCATTCGTCAGCGCCGACGACGCGCCCGCGCCCCCGGTTGCACCCGAGGAGCCAGCGCCGCCAGTTTGGCTCACCGCGGCCCCCGCGGCTCCGCTGCCTGAAGTTGCCGTGGCCGTGCTCTTGGCGGTGCCGCCGGCACCACCGCTGCCGCTGCCCGTTGCGGCGCCCCCGGCGCCGCCGGTCGCCTCGGCGGTGACCACCGAGCTGTCCGCGCCGCTTGCGTTGCCCGTGAGTGTCGTCGTCGCCTTACCCCCCACAACGCCACTTCCATTTCCGCCGCTGTCACCGCCTGTGCCGCCGTCTGCGGTGCCGCTCAAAATCAATGCATTTTCACTCGTGATGACACTGCTGACCGTGCCGGCGCCTCCCGCGGCTGCAGTTCCGGAAGTGGTAGAGCCGCCGCTGCCGCCTTCGGCAAGCAAGGTCGCGCTCACCAGGCTTGCCGCGGAGTCGGTGTACGGAGTGCCCGTCGTCCCAAGCGTTGAACTTGCAGCGCCGCCCACTCCGGCCGCGGATGTCGCTGAGCCTCCGCCCGCGCCACCGTAGGCGTTTTGCGTCAAACTGAGGTTACCCGTCGTGCTCCCCGTGACGGCTCTGGTCAGAGTCGAGCCTGCACCCGCGCCGCCCGTCGCACCCAAGTCGCCATAGCCTCCGGCACCGCCGGTTTGAGTCACACTGGCCTGAGCCACACCACTGGCCGAACTTGCCGTCGCGCTGCTGCCCTTGGTGATACCGCCTGCGCCGCCGCTGAATCCGGTGCCAAAGGCACTGCCGCCGGTACCGCCTGTTGCAGTACTGGAGCTGATCGCCATATTGGCAGCCGACGCCGCTGCTGATGCCGAGGCCCCGGTCGTGTTCCCGCCCGCGCCGCCAGACCCGGAAACACTTGAAGTATTGCTACCGCCATTACCGGCGATGGCCCCCGCAGCAATGTTCGATGTGCCCGCCGTACTTGTGCCCGTGAGCGTCGACTTGGCCGCGCCTCCTGCAGCGCCCGGGGTGCTTCCGGGGCTGTCGCCGCCGCTACCGCCAAAGGAGTTGCCGGTTAGATTCAAGTCGCCCGTGCTCGTGTCGACCGCGCTCACCGTGGCACCGCCACCAACGGCGGCAGTGCCGGAGGTCGTGGCACCACCGCTGCCGCCTTCGGCCTGCAAGGCCACGGTCAATGCACTCGCCGTGGTATTTGCGTACGGAGTGCCCGCGGATCCCAGCGTTGAGCTTGCAGCGCCACCTACTCCGGCCATGGATGTTGCTGAGCCGCCGCCCACACCACCGTAGGCGTTTTGCGTCAAACTAAGGCTACCCGTCGTGCTGCCCGTGACGGCATTCGTCAGCGCCGATGCCGCGCCCGCACCCCCCGTTGCTCCCGAGTAGCCGTATCCCCCGGCGCCGCCAGTTTGGTTCGCAGTAGCCTCTACGGCTCCGCTGCCTGAAGTTGCCGAGGCCGTGCTCTTGGCGGTGCCGCCGGCACCGCCGTCGCTGCCACTGCCGGTGCCGCCACCCCCGGCACCGCCGGTCGCGTTGGCGGTCACGATCGAGCTGCCCGCACCGCTCGCGTTGCCCGTGAGTGTCGTCGTGGCCTTACCCCCCACAACGGCACTTCCATTGCCGGTGCTGTAACCGCCCGTGCCGCCGGATGCCGAGCCGCTCAAACTCAGCGAATTACCGCTCGCCAGGACAGCGCTGACCGTGCCGGCGCCGCCAGCGGCTGCAGTTCCGGAAGTGGTAGAGCCGCCGCTGCCGCCTTCGGCGAGCAAACCCGCGTTCACCACACTCGCCGTGGTATCGGTGTACGGAGTGCCCGTGCTCCCAAGTGTTGAGCTTGCAGCGCCGCCCGCCCCGGCCGTCGACGTGTCCGAATCGCCGCCCGCGCCGCCATAAGCGTCCTGACTGAGATGCAAGCCACCCGTCGTGCTGCCCGTGACAGCATTCATGAGTGTAGAGGCCGCGCCCGCGCCCCCTGTTGCACCCGAGTAGCCGTAGCCGCCAGCGCCGCCGGTTTGAGTCACACTGGCTTGTACCAAACCACTGTCCGAGGTTGCCGTCGCCGTGGCGCCTTTTGCCGTGCCGCCGGCACCACCTGCGTTGCCGGCGCCATAGCCGCTGCCCCCCGAACCTCCCGTGGCAGTGCTGGAGCTGGTCGCGCTGTTGGCAGCGGTCGCCGTTGCCGATGCCGTTGCATGAGTCGCGGTCCCGCCAGCGCCTCCCGAAGCACCGGCGCTGCTACCCGTGCCCGGCGTACCGGAATCCCCGCCTGCACCGCCATCTGCAGTGGCGCTTGCTGTGGCACTCCCAGAGCTGGGTGCCGTCTCTGCGACCGTGGCCGCAGCATTGCCGCCATTGCCTCCGGCGCCTGCACCGCCGCCTGTAAAGCCGTTGCCCCCGCTGCCGCCGCTGCCTCCGTCCGCTTCAGCAGTATTAGTGGAGTCGTTGGGCGTCTTAGTCGTCGCAGCGCTCGCGTTATGACCATTCCCGCCGGCTTGACCGTTTGGCGAAGTGGACGTGCCGTTTTGACCGGCAGTGCCTGGAGCGCCAGGCGAAGTGACCGTGCCGGCATGGGCTTGAATGGCGGCGAAAGCCAAAACGATGGGCGGTGCGCAACGCAATAAACCGGTTAGCGCACTTCTTATATATGTATCGGTACGCCGAACCGCTGCAGCAGATCGCTGGTAACTTGCGAGCCAAGCGCCGAGAAGATGTAGCCCTTCCCTTTGGCCTGAGGATGGCATGAATCGCCCTCCGTCGTATCCGGGGTTAAATGATGCTCACTCTCTATAGATCGGAAAGCCGAGCAACAAGACGACACTCGGATCGCCCTTTAATTGGCGAGGTGCCACGTGTCAAATTCCTAGCGCGACCTTCCGGCTGCAAGGGCTCTCGCGCAGTAGCTGAGTCTGAGAATCGCGGCTCACATGGCGTCGATCTGTTGTCGCCAGTGGTGTCGGCGACGCCGTGGCCTATAGCGATTTCAATTCAGGCACCGACTACCTGCTAACGGTGAGGGTGAGGCAGATGCAGGAATTCTCCGATTTCACCCGCACTCGCCTAGGCGACGATCGGCGAATTCGATCGTATCGCTCCCTGCTGGTGCTGCGGCAGCTCAAGATCGAGCATGAGTTGGCGCTATGAGAATCCATGACTCGCAGCGGAGTCACCCAATGCGCACCGCAGCGTTTCCGCCAGAAGCTTCTTAATTGCGGCCAGGATTTTTGTCACGCCAAGCCCCTGGTTGAGACACAGGTGCTCGGCTCGCCAGCCCTCCCCTGACCACGTGGTCGAAGGGTATGCGACGTGAAACATCGCAAGTTCGATAATTACGCTTTGAGTATGCGCAGATGCTCGATCCGGCTGAGCGGCAGCGATTCAGTGAAGCGCTCAGAATTGCGTCAATATGTGTATAACTCTGACTCGATTTGACATCCGACGTCCGAGTTTGATCCCCTTTCGGACATTCGCCAGTGTCCGCTTGCCGGCAGATCGATCGGCCAATTAAATTTCATCGCGCGCAAGCAGTCGCGGCACGACCAATACTGCGGGCACGGCAGTCGCCTTCGATGAGTCTGAGGTCCCGGATCGCTCGCTCGGCACGGCGGTGCAGCCACGCGCGCTGCTGCGGCAACTCGCAGCGTGGTGGCTGTGTCATCCGATCCGCCGCTCGTTGCCGCAGATGCCCGCTTAGCGTTCGCAGTCGGCGCCTATCTTCAACTCCACTCGCTCAGTCCTTCGAGCGCGTAGAGCTTCTTCCAGCTCGGGCGAGCTTTCATCCGCGCGGCATACTGATGCAGTGCCGGCCACTCGGTCGCCGGCCTTGGCATGTTCCGCGACCAGCGCATCAGCATGATCAGCATGAGGTCCGCTGCCGAGAACTCTGCGCCGAGCAGATGGGGGCCCTGCGCCAGCAGATGCGCATTGATTCGCGCCCAAACGCTCTCTATCTTGCGGCGCGTCGCGGCGTTCAGTATGGCTTGCGTGTCGGGGTCGTCGCTGACGTCTGCCGGATAAAACCACAGGCGGAATGCCGGCTGCACCGTATTGGCGAGATACGCGATCCACTGATACCACCCGGCGCGGCTCGCGGAACCCTCCGCGGGCGCCAGCCGGGACTCAGGATGTCGGGTCGCCACCGTCATCAACAGCCCAGCCGTTTCGGTGAACGGTGCATCGTCGATCAGCAACGTCGGCACGACTCCGCCGGGATTGAGCCGCAAATAAGCCGGGTCGCGCTGCTGGCCAGCCTGCAAATCCACCAGCAGCAGGTGGTACTGCGCGTTCGCCTCGATCAACGCCTGGTGCACGCACATGCTGGCGGTTCCCGGGCTGTAGTAAAGCGTATACATGGGTCTGGCTTCCTAGATCGCTCACTCGGTGCGGCGGTGCAGCGGGACGACGATCGGGGAGTTCGGTTTCTAGTGCGGGGTGAGGATGCCGCGTTAGTCCGATCCACCGAGCAAGCGGAAATGGCGCCCAAGTCGCCGACGGCGCTCATTCTGCCACGCCCGCACAAGCCGGGTTAAGCTACCGCACGGCCCGGATACGGCAACTACTCTCCCTCTAGGTCACACAAGCATGGCCGACGTCTTCGTTTCTTACGCCCGCGCCGACAAGGCGCGCGTTGCGCCGCTGGTGGCAGCGATCGCGGCGCAGGGTTGGTCCGTGTGGTGGGACCCGGATATCGACCCTGGCCAGGAGTTTGACCGTCTCATCGCGGCGGAACTCAAGGCCGCCGCCGTCGTCGTGGTCGTCTGGACGCCGGATGCGGTGACGTCGCGCTGGGTACGTGGTGAGGCGCGAGAGGGGGCGGATCGCGGCATCCTCGTCCCCGTGCGGTTTGAAGCCGCGAGGCTGCCGATCGATGTGCGCGCGCTTCATACCACCGACCTCGATGATTGGGGCGAGGATCCCCGCAGCCCGCAGGCCCAGGAAGTGCTGCGCGCGGTCGGCGCCATTATCAAGCGCGACCGCGCGCCCGATCCTGTAGGCGCCCGTTCCGACCGGGCAGCGTCCGACAGTGCCGCGGAACCGAATCGCGTTGCAATCTGCGTGCTTCCCTTCGCCAACATGAGTGGTGATCCGCAGCAGGACTATTTCAGCGACGGAACCACCGAGGACATCATTACCGAGCTTTCCCGTTGGCGCCTGCTTGCGGTGCGGTCTCGCTCGGCCTCCTTCCGGTATCGTGGCGTCGCAGTCGACATGAAGCAGGTCGCGCGTGAACTGAATGTCCGCTTCATCGTCGAAGGCAGCGTCAGACGAATGGGCGCACGCATTCGTATCAATGCGCAGTTGATCGATTCCGAAAGTGGCAGTCATATCTGGGCCGAGAAATTCGATCGGGATTTGGCGGAACTTTTTATTGTCCAGGACCAGGTTGTGCAGACGATCGTCAGCACGCTCGTGGGTCGGGTTCAGGCGTCCGATTTCGAACGAGTACGACGGAAGCCGCCGGCGAGTCTCGCCGCCTATGAATGTGTTCTGAAGGGCAATGCATTGCCCTGGGACGATCCAGATGGCGCAGCGGAGGCCGCGCGATTATTTGAGCAGGCCATCGAAATCGATCCGCGCTATGGTCCTCCCCATGCCTTACTTGCCTCTATATGGCAAGGGAAATGGCAGCACGACCCGGACAGCTCCGATGCCCTGCTGGTGAAGGCGTTTGCCTTGGCAAAGCGAGCAGTCGAATTGGATCAAAACGACAGCACCTGTTTTGCTCTGTTGGGTTGGGTTGAATTGATGCGGCGCTCCTATGATCTGGCGTTGCAAAATGTGCGGCGCGCGGTCGAGATGAATCCGAACAACCAATGGAATGCGGCCGACATGGGAGGCATTCTGCGCTATGTCGGCCAAGCTGAAGAGGCGTTAGCGTGGTTCAAGCGCGCCAAGGAGATCGATCCATACTTCAATGAACCCTGGTACTGGCGAGCGATTGGTGAGGCTCACATGGTCTTGCAGCGGTATCAGGAGGCCTTGGCGGCGTTCGACCATGCCCCCGGCCGCACATATCGCGCAGCTGCATTGATGGCCGGTTGCTATGCCCGGTTGGCCGACATGGACCACGCCAGAGTCCGCGCGGCTGAGTGTCTGGAGATGAATCCAGACTTCTCGACGGGCCACTTCATGGCGAAACAACCCTTCAAGAACCCGGCCGATGCAGCGAGGCTGACCGAAACCTTGCGTATGGCCGGCCTGCCGGATTGATGAGCGGGGTCCGCGATTTCCAGACCGTTTTGCGACGGCGGCAATGATGTCCAACTCCGATTCAAAAAATCCTAATGTCGAACCGCCTTGGGTCGGCACAGTAATCAACTTCTGGTTCGAGGAGCTGACGGAAACTGATTGGTTCGCAAGAAGTGACGTCATTGATAGGCACATCCGCGAGCGGTTTCTCACGCTACACCAGCGGCTCGTGACGCATGATGGCTGCGGTGTGCTCGAACCCCGCCCGATTCTCGCCAGCGTGATCGTTCTGGATCAGTTTTCGCGCAACCTATTCCGGGATAGCCCGTACGCCTATTCAGCCGATTCCATCGCGCGCCGACTGGCCCGAGTTGCCATAGAACGGAGCTTCGACGTCGCCATGACAAGACTGGAGCGGTTGTTTCTGTACCTTCCCTTTGAGCACAGCGAGGAGCGTGCAGATCAGGCGCTTTCGGTCCAGCTGATTGGAAGTGTCGGCGATGCCGCGTGGACCCGATATGCCATCGCGCACAAGGAGATCATCGATCGATTTGGCCGTTTTCCGCATCGTAATGCGGTGCTGAACCGGCTTTCGACCGCGGACGAGGTTGCGTTTCTGAAGGAGCCGAAGAATTCATTCTGAGCAGCTTGCCCGAAGGGCATCATCTACGACGCCGGCGAACGGCCGGTTTTGGGCGACGACTCTGTAGCCCTCTTCACCGGAGACCAAAATGAATTTCCTAAAATTGTTGGATCAGAGTCTACGCTTTTGCGTCGTCTCGGCGCTCTTTCTGCCAACAACCTCAAACGCCCAGACGACCAAGGTATCGACGGAATATTTGATGACGCTCTATGCGCCACTCGACGCCGCCCAGGAGATAGATTCGTCGTTCGAAGTGAATAACGTCCGGGCTGGCGGCTGGGTAAAGGGCCCGCGAATCAACGGCACGCTACTCGCTCCGGCCGGAGATTGGTCCCAGGCACTTCCATCAGGCGTATCGCGGTTGGATGTCCGAGCGACCATCAAGACGGACGATGGTGCGCTGATCTACATTTCGTACAACGGGATCTACAGGGGTTCCGAGGAGGCCGACGCACGCGCATCAAAGGGTGAAGTACTCACATCCAAGGACATTTACTTTGTTATTGCACCGACCATGCAGACTTCCGCGAGGAAGTACGACTGGTTAAATGCCGTTCAGTGCGTCGGTAAGATGGTGAGCTACAAGAACGACACCTACGTCAAGTACGACATCTTCATTGTGCGGTAATAGAACACCGCACCGCGCTTTGATGCGAGTAGTGGTTGTTTGCTGATATTTGGGTACCAGCAAGCTGCTGTTGGTGGCCGCCGCCGGGTCGAGTGGTTGCCGATGGCAAACGCAGGACTTCTACAGGCTGCACGCGAGTACTTTGGGCTAACCGTGTCAGGATGCGATAAGCAGCCGACGGCGCACCTCCGGCCGCTCTTCACCCGTTATTCGCAGCTGCGGAGCGGCCGGTCATGACTTAGACTCCGTTTATGTGACGTCATCTGCTACGTTATCCGTCCTCAGATCGACGGATAAACCAAGTAAGGCCGCCAGACCTGGTGAGGAATAAGACGTGACGGAGCTCGAGGGGCTTAGGACACTCTTTGCCAGGCTGGACTGGAAACCGAGGGGTAAACGATGAACACACTGTTGTGGGTTCTGCAGGTCCTCGCCGCGCTCATGTACGGATCGTCGGGCGTCATGAAGGTTTTCATGTTCGACAAGGTAAGCAAGGACGTCCCGTCCTTTGGCGCGTTGCCGAGGGAAGCTTGGATGACTCTGGGCATCCTGGAGCTCGTGTGCACGGTCGGGCTCATCGTCCCCGCCGCGTTCCATTGGCAGCCGCCGCTTACGATCCTGGCTGCCGCGGTCTTGGCGGTCGAGAGCCTCGTGTTCGTCGGGGTGCACGTCAAGTACCGCGAGATCACGCCCATGATCTTGAGCGGCGTGCTGGGCCTCGTTATGGCGTTCATCGCGTACGGTCGGATGGTTCTAAAGCCAATCCTCTGAGCGGCGGGCCTCCCGTAATAGTTATCACCGAGCGTTTTCATGGATCACGTCACGCTGTCGAAATGCGTTGCGCTTAATCATTGTCGGGAGTGAGCCCCGAGCGGGCTGCAAATAGCCTGCCCGAAACGGGTCGTTCGCGACGGTCTCAAAAGGGGTCAAAACCGGTAGCACAGGCCGCTCCGGCAGGTGCCGGCCGAGAGCGGTAATCTGTTACAGCGGACTCGCCGCCATGAAGCCGCCGTTCGCGGCCTGCGATAAGCCAGCGATTGATTCTTGACCGATAGGGCAAATGACTTTGGGCGTGTCGTCAGGCGCCCAACGCGTGCAGCGATGTCCGGGTCAAACAATCGACGGTGCACTTGCTCGTTGAGTCTACGAATCCGCAGATTCGTACTGCGCCTCCGCAGCCTTTGTCATTGGCCGGCAGCCGGCTGCCATAGTTCTACTTTGTTTCCTTCCGGATCGATGACCCAAGCAAACTTTCCATACTCGGAGTCGTCGATCTTCTCAAGCACGTTGCAGCCTTCTTCGCGCAAAGCTTTGACCAGTGCGTGGAGATCCTCCACCCGGTAATTGACCATGAAGGCGGCGGTGCTGGGCGCAAACTGGTCCGTTTGCGCCGAACCGATAGACCAGGCGGTTGTTCCGGCAACAGGCTTACCTTCACCGTCGGTCCAATTGAACGCAGTGCCACCCCATTCTTGGACATCGATTCCGAGATGCTGTTTGTACCAAGCTTGTAGTGCCGGAGCGTCTCTGGCTTTGAAGAAGATGCCGCCAATGCCAGTGACTCGCTTCATAGAACCTCCGAGGTCGGGTAGCGGTGAGACGTAGTGTATTTTCTTCGGCTTAGCGCTCCGGCTTAGCGGAGCCGCGCAGCGCCGTTCGCCGCAACCGGTTGTTCGACGGCGTGATCGTAGCATGTCGCCACTCCCCGATGACAGTTGAGCGTGCAACTGAGAGCGCCAGCGAACTTGCAGTAGCGAAGCTCGAGACTTCCAGTCCATCGACGCGCGCAGCAGCCGAAACCGCCGCCGACAGCCTGCCCGTAAGCAGACGGGCACATATGACCGCTATGAGTCAAAACCTGGCACCCTATTCAGCGATGACGTCGATCGGCTCAAGAGAAGCCGCCGCAGCCCTTGATACGAATGCTCCGAACCGGAGACTCGCTGAAAAATCCAGGCAAACGGCTTTTCCGATAACTTAACCCTTGTGCGACAACTGATTCGACCTTGTTTGGATACGCGGTGGCATACTTTCGGTATGAGATACCGGGTTGTGATTTCCCTGCTGCTTGGCGCGAGCGTGACCGTCGCGGCCGGCGCCCAAGGCTTGCCTCCACAGGACTGGCCCATGTTTGGCGGCGATGTTGAAAGCACCAGCGCCAACCCGGGGGCCACCGGCATCACCACCGCCAACGTCGCCCGGCTCTCGCACCGGCAGATAAAGCTGGATGGCACCGTGGATGCCAGCGCCATTTACCTGCAGGGCGTCACTGTCCACGGCACCCGCCACAATGCCATCTTCGTCACCACCAGCTACGGCAAAACGCTGGCGCTCGATGCCAATAGCGGCGGCGTTTTGTGGGAATACACGCCAGGCGGCTACCAGGCGCTGGCGGGCACACGCCAGATCACCAACTCCACCCCGGCGGCTGATCCCGATCGGCAATTCATCTATGCCGCCTCGCCCGACGGCTATATCCAAAAGCTGGCCATCAGCGATGGCCAGTCTGTCTGGCGCACCACCATCACTAATCTGCCACAGCGAGAGAAGATGGCTTCGCCCCTGAAGTTCTTCCAGGGTCATGTGGTTGCCGTTACGGCGGGCTACATCGGCGACCGTCCGCCCTATCAGGGCCATGTCGCCATTCTCGACGGCAACTCCGGCAAGCTCCTGCAGGTGTGGAACTCGCTGTGCAGCAACCGCATCGGACTGCTTGAGCCTGACTCCTGCCCGCAATCCAAATCGGCGATCTGGGGACGTGCGGGCGCTGTGATAGATCCCGGCAACGGCGACATCTTCATCGCCACCGGCAACGGCGACTGGAACGGTACGACCGACTGGGGAGATTCGCTCATCGAGATCAATGCCAGTGCCACGAAAATGCTGGGCAACTACACCCCGGCCGATACCGAGGAACTGAATGCGCGTGATCTTGACCTGGGCTCGACCTCGCCCGTACTGCTGGGCGGCGACTTGATCGCCCAAGGCGGCAAGGATGGCAAGATCCGCCTGCTCGGCGGCAACGCCATCGCTGGCGCCGCTTCCCACAAGGACCACGAACTGCAAACCGTTTCCACTCCCAGCGGCACCGATCTGTTCACCCAGCCGACGGTATGGAAACACGACGGCCAAACCTGGATGTTCGCCGCCGACAACGGCGGCACCGCGGCTTGGGATCTGGAAAACGGCAAGCTTCAGGGAAAATGGAAAAACGGCACCGGCGGCACCAGTCCGTTCGAGGCCGGCGGCCTGCTGTTCGTCTATGCGCGCGAGGGGGGACTGAACGTGTATGAAGCGGCTTCGGGCAGACACATCGCCACGCTGCCGTGTGGCCCCGGCCATTGGAACAGCCCCATAGTGCTACAGGGCGAGATCATCCTCCCTGAAGGCAACGCCAACGATCACGCCATCAGCGGCGTACTGGATATTTGGAGTCTGCCCAGCGGACACTAGCTGCCGCGGTTTTTTTTCAGCCGGACTTGCGGGACCTGGATCGGGTCTGCCAGACACTGAACCGAGTGCCTGCTCGGAACAGGTGCTCGCCTCGCCCGCAAGGTTGGAGGATTGCGTTATCCGGGGTGAGCTTGGGCGGCGTGTGTTGCAGAGCTGACTACCCTTACGACCTGGCCGGCGGCGAGACGCTCGCCGCCACGGACCACTAGGCGATCCCCTGGGGAGAGCGGACCACTCACTTCGACTGCGTCGGCCATACCGGCACCCGGGGTCACATCAAGCTGCTCAACGGTGTTGGCGCGCGTCACCCGCAGGACGTAAGAATGGTTTTGGCGGATCATCAGCGCATCGCGTGGCACGGTGACCGCCGTGCGCGCGGCGGTGGTGGGTAAACTCACCTCGATGGGAGTGCCAACCAGCCATTCCGGGCTCGCGAGCGTCACGCGCACTTCGAACTGGCGCGAGCGGTCATCCCCGACCGGCACCACGGTGCGCACACGGCCCCTTTTCTCGATGCCGCGCTCGCGGACTATGACCATCTGACCCGGATGCACATGAGCGGCGAGATCGAGTGCGGCAGTGGCGCGTGCCTCGATGTCGACGGTGTTGACCAGCCGGACCGTCGCGGCACCGATTTGCAGGTACTCGCCCCGCTGGACGAAACGCTCGGTAACGACGCCCGGGAACGGCGCGCGGATCAGCGACTGACCAATCTCATACTGCGCCTGACGCAGCTGCGACTCGACGCGCGCCAGGTCGTCGCCCGACATATCGCGCTGCGCCCGTGCATCTTCGAGCTGACTGGCGCTCAGCGCCTGTGTGGCCGCGAGCCGGTTGAAGCGGTCAAGTTGCGAGCCGCTGACCTCGTGCTGCGCACGCGCTCGTGCTACCTGGGCGCGCAGCTCCTCAACCCGCAATCGCGGCAAAGTGTCATCGACCTTCGCGATGGTCTCTCCCTGCCTGACGAGCGCGCCAACGTCGGCGACCCACACGACTTGGCCGGAAACAATACTGGCGATCCGAGCGTCGTCACGACTCACGATCGATCCCGGCGTCCAGCTGTCGACGCTGACCGCCTGCACGCTCACCGTGGCAACCTCGACCGCCGGGCGCTCAGGGACGGAATCGACAGCGCCACCGGGACAGGCAAAAGCGGCGCAGGCTACCCCTACTGCGATGCGCAATACCCAGGCTCGCGCAGTCCGCGGTACGCTCGAGTAGGGCGGCACGATGGCACCCGCGAGGACGTTAAACATCATGGTGTCACGGGGGCGGCGCGGCTTGCTCCAAGCATAGCCGCCGTGTGGCGGCGCCTCGCCAGCAGCCGCATGAGCGCCGGGATCAGGACCAGACTGAACGCGAGACTCACAACCACACCTCCAATGTTGACGGCCGCGAGCCCACGGTAAATCACGCTGCCGGGACCGGGATTGATGGCCATTGGCAGTGCTCCGAGCGCGCCGGTGAGCGTGCTGGCAAGAATTGCGCGCAGCCGCTGCTGCAGTCCTGCGCGGATGCCCTCCTCCAGCGTGGCGCCGTCACTCTCGACGCTGCGCACTGCCGCAACCAGCAGGATCGCATGGTTAATGATGACTCCAATCATCATCACGAAACCGATCATAGACAGCAGATCGAGTGCCTGGAACTTCACTACATCGAGTAGCCGTAACCCGAGCACGCCGCCGACCAGTGCGAGCGGCACGGTGAGCAACACGATGACGCTGTCGCGCAGTGAGCGGAACAATACGGTCATGAGCAGCAACAGCACCACGAGCGCCATGACGAACACGCGGCTCATGGTGGCTAGGGTTTGGCTGAGATTGTCGGCGCTGCCGGCGAGGCGCATCGAGCCATCGGCAGGCATGTGAGCATGCAGCGTCGGCAGTATTTGCGCATTGATCGTCTTCAGCACCTGTTCCAACGAGAGGGTCGGAGGCGGGTCTACGGTTAGCGTCACCGTGCGCCGGTGATTGATGCGGCGGATCGAGGGCGGGCCGAGCGCGGTCGACAAGTGCACGAGGTCTCCGAGTCGCACCACGAGCCCAGAGGGTGTCATGAGAGGCGCATTCGTCAGCTCCTCCGGAGTAGTGCCGTCGGTTGAGCGCAGGATCATCGGCAGACGCGACTTGCCGTCAAAATACTCACCCAGCCAGGCGCCCTCGCCGACCGTGCGCACCACGGTGCCGAGTGTTGTGCGATCCCAGCCAACCTCAGCGATGCGCCGGTCGTCGGGCTCCGCACGCAGCTCAAGCGCGACGTCCTCAGGGTTGGGGAAACTGAGAACGGTTGCTCCGGGAAAGGCCTTCTCGAGCAGCGTTCGGCCCTCGAGCGCCACACGGTTGAGCGCTGCGGTGTCCTCACTTTGCAGGTGAATGCCGACCGAACGCACCGAACCGCCGATGCCGCCGAATAGATCCCCTTCTGCGGTGAAGACACGCGTATCAGGCAGTCCAATCGTGATCTCGTTGCGTAGCAGTGTCTCGAGCTCGCCAATGCGGCTCTCGTCCATGACGCGCGCTCCGATCGTGCCCCCACCCGGCCAGCTCTGGACGTACCAGTTCTTGAGGCGCGGTTCCTTGCGCCCTTCCATGTAAGGGCGCATACGTTCAAGCAGCGTCGGCAGCAGCTCGCGGTTAACGGTCTCCGGGCTCATTCCCGGGGGGAACTCAAAGAACGTGTCGATGGCTGCTCGCTTCACCGGCGGCAAATAGTCGAGCGGCGGCAGCAACACCCAGGCCGCCAGCAGCGGCAGGATCAGTAGCCCGGCGATCCATGCGAGCTGCTTCAGCGGCGTATCCGTGACGCGCAGGATCCACTCGGTAAGTTTCGGCCATCCCTGCCCGTAGCCGCTCGGGCGCAGCGGACGCTTCAGCACGAAGCCGAGCGCAGCTGGCAGCAATGTCAGTGCGGTGAGTACCGAGATTGCGACAGCGATGGAGATGGTGAGCGCGAGATCCCCGAACAGCTGGCCCTCGACGTCCTTGAGGAACAGCACCGGCACGAAGACGGCTATGGTGGTCGCCGTCGACGCAAGGAGTGCGCCGGCGACCTGTCGCGCACCTTTTTGACATGCCTCCTCGAGCGGCATGCCGCCCTCGCGTAGCCGCACAACATTGCCCGAGACCACGATTGCGCCTTCAACGACCATGCCGACCGCGAAGGCGAGTCCAGCGAGTGAGATCACGTTGAGGCTGCGGCCGAAGAGATCGAGCGCCACGAATGTGGCGCATAGGCACACGGGAATGGTTGCGGCAATCAGCAACGTCACGCGCCATTCGCGCATGAACCACCACACTACGACGAGCGCCAGCAATGCGCCCACGATCAGGTTTTCGGTGAGCAGCCGCACCGCGCGCCGGATGAACAGCGAGGCATCGAAGGACTGCTCGATTGCGAGGCCGTGCGCCTTAAGCGGTCCGGCGCGCAGTTCAGCCACCGCGGCCTTTACCGCATCGAGCGTCGCGAGCACGTTGGCGCCGGGGGCGCGGAACACCTGGATCCCGATCGCCGGGTTACCGTTTTGGTACGCGAAAAAGGTGCGTGGCGGTGGCGCGACGTCGACGGTGGCGATGTCGGCTAGGCGTACGGGCCTGCCGTCGCGCCAGGTGAGCACCAGTGCTCCGAGCTGCTCGGGGGAGAAGCGCCCAGTGAAACGCAGGGTGTACTCCCGGCGTCCCACATCGAGCAGTCCACCGGAGATATTGTTGGCGCTGGCGGCGCGATTGGCGATATCCGGAATGCTGATGCCGAGCGCCGCGGTGCGGGCCAGATCGAGTGTTATACGCACATCGTCGGGGGGACCCGCGTTCACGTCGACGGCTGCGACGCCCGGAATCGACTCCAGTCTCGCGCGCACGGTATCTTCAATGAATCGGCGGTGGGCTTCGATCGGCCCTGGCGTCCCAGGCAACAGCTGCACGAAGAACCAGGTCAGCGTTTCGTTGGCGTTGTTGTTGCCGCCGAGAGAGACGCTCGGTCGGTCCGCATCCCGCGGCAGTGGCGGCAGGCGATTCAACCGACCGATCACCTCGACCAGTGCGCTCTTCATGTCGGTGCCGATGGCGAAGCGCAGGTTGAGGTTGGCGTTTTCCGCCTGCGCGTTGCCTTCGATCTCCTCGACCCCGGGCATGCCCTGCATGACCTTCTCGAGCGGCTCAAGGAGTTCCGACTCGACTTCCTCGGGCGAGGCGGTACGCCAGCCAGCCTGGACGGATAGCTCAGGCTTCTTTACGTCGGGGAACAGCTGCAGAGGCAATCGGCCCAGGCTGAGAAGGCCGAGCAAGCAGAGGAATACGGCAATCACGATGACGCCGATAGGGCTGCGGCTCGACAAGCTCAGTGTTTCCATGAGTCAAGTCCGGTGCGGTGACGGTAGACCCACTCCTCCAAGGTTGGATGCTAATCCGTCGGCGACGACTTGAACCGCTGCGTGCGACGGACCGTGGCGGGCATGCGGCGGACCGTGTTGGGCGTGCGACGAACGGCGAACGCGCCCGGCTAGGTAACCGCCAGTGTTTATTCGGGCATTTCCAGCAAGCCCGGATGCCCCGAAGACCTGGTGTAGACCCACGGGCTTGGCTGAATAAAACTAACTGCTTACGCGCACCCAGTTACGCGAAATATTGAGGATCGGTAGCTTTATGGCTCAAGACTCGTTGCAATGGGTGTAAATTAACCTGCCAGCGGAGCGCGACAAATGCCCATAAAAATACTTACCGGCACCGCGATCATCGGCTCCATTGCCGTGCTCACGGCGATGCTCATTTGCGGTGCCAATTCCGTCGCTGCGGCCGATGCCGCAACCGCCGCGCGGCCAAACGTCAGAGACGGTTCTCACGACTTCGACTTCATCTACGGCAAATGGCGCATGCCCAACCACCGTCTGAAGAAGCGCCTGGCCGGGTCTCACGAATGGGTGGATTTCATCACATGCGATGAAGGACGCTCTTTGCCTGGAAGTATCGGCGATATTGATTATTGGAAGGCGAGCTTCTGGAAAGATTTTGTTGGAGTCACTGTTCGCACCTATGATCGCAAGACAGCCCTCTGGCGCATCTATTGGGTTGACAATACCTTCTCGGAGGGCGTCATTGGTCCACCGGTTGTGGGCAAATTTGACGGCAACGTGGGAACGTTCGAGGGATCCGATACTTTCGACGGTGCTCCCATCATCGTGCGCTACACCTGGACCGTGAACCCCCAAGGCTTGCCGGCTGCAGCGAAGTGGGAGCAGGCATTGAACTCCAACGGTTCACCGGTTGTAGCGAAGTGGGAGCAGGCGTTCTCCAAGGACGGCGGTAAGACCTGGGAAACCAACTGGTACAACGAATTCATTCATGACGATCACTGCACACCCACGCCATGACTACCGTCTGACGGTCTCCGCAACCGCCGCAGAGCTCTTGTGGTGACCAAAGAGTGTCCAGGTCCAATATCTTGGCTGCTGCGCGCTCATCCCTCAATGTTATGCTCTTTTCGCCGCCGAGATAGGCGGCTACAACTACACTTGAGGATCGGCCAGCAATTGAACCCAGAACAGACCGCGCCTCGCAGCCTGCCCTGGGGCATAAGCAACACCCATCTCGGCGAACCTTGCGTCCATTATATTTTCGCAGTGACCGGGACTGTCGAGCCAGCCTTGGACGACTTCCTCGACTGATTGAGGTCCATAGGCAATATTCTCGCCGACCAATTTCTCGCGGTAGCCAACCGCGCGGACTCTATCCGCGGGAGAACGGCCAGCCTGGTCCACGTGCTCAAAATAATTGTGTTCGGCCATGTCGCTCGCATGCCCGAGCGCGACACTCGCGAGGGTTTCAGACAACCTCATAGGGGGCGCCGGTCCGAACGACCGCTCACCGCAGCGAGTACCCCGGGCGCGCACTTCATTTACGAGCCGCAGCGCTTGCTCCGCTAAAACCGGCGCCCGTGAGCGCGCTGGCACGACGTACGCGGAGGCCAGTAGAAGCCAGGTATCCAAGCCGCGGTGGTATACGCCCATGTCCTGCAGAGCTTGGTTGGTCACGGTGCGGCATGCCGAGTGCCTAAGCAACTGAATCGTGGACGACTCCGATCCGCTGATATGTACGCCCGCGACCGTCTGCGCCTCGTAGCCGCTACGTTTAGTCGCCGCTTCGGGCGAGAGTCCCGCGGCCCACTGTTCGGCCGCCCGGTCCAGCAGCGGATTATGATGAACGGGCTTCGCCGCCGGCAGAACGCCGCCGCAACCGCCCTCGCGAAGCACCTGCACCGCAGACAGCGTGTCAGCCTGCGCCGGCACAAGCGCCAAGAGTGCGCAAAAGGAGAACAGAATACTCAACGGTCTAGATACGCTGTTCACCGGTACTGCTCCTGTGCTTCCGTTCTGCAAGCGCGAAATCCGCCGCAAATCGTCCCATTACGCATGTTGGACGTGGTATGGAACGCGCGAGCGCGACGGCGGCTGACTCGGAATTCACCTAGGAATTTGCCGATCGTGAGAAATGTGAACCGGGCGTAGCTTTAATGCAGGAGGCGGGCGCTGAGCCGCTGATGCGTTCGGAAGAGCGCCTGCTATATGTCATGCGCGGCGCGCGGCCGCTTAGAGCTCCTCGCTCCTGCGCATCGGGGATCTGGAACGCCGATCGGTGCAATGAATTTGCGCCGCGCCCAATGTAGCTGCTCCGCGATTCGCGCGACGAATCAGTCGTCTTTTGGGTCAGCGAGCGTCCTCGCGCTCGCCAAAATCTGGTACTGGCAAGCTCAGACTGTGCAGGTAAGTGACCATCGCACCAATCACTGGCTTTACAGCGGGACGCTGTGCGACGCGGCTGCGCCATGCCAAAAGGTTCGGGTGCGACGCCCTCATCGGAACGGTGTGGCGTGCTGCGAAGAACTGCGCCATGTAGAAGGCGATATCTGCGTAGCCGAACGCGCCGGCAAGATGAGAGCGACCGGCCAGTGCAAGCTCCATGGTCGCGTAGGACTGCTCTATTCCCACGCGCGCCTTTACCCACTCTGGACTGTCGACGGGATCAGGTATGCCTCGTAGCCCCATCAAGCGGATTACGTGTGGAAAGAAGATCTCGTCAGAGGAAAGCTCGAGTTGCCGTGCCCGCGCACGCTCCGCAGGCGATTGAGGCCACAACGGCGGGCTCGGGTATTTATCCTCGAGATATTCGAATATCTGCGTCGAGTCGAAAATTTCGACATCTCCATCGATCAAGATGGGAACCTGCCGCTTGGGGTTTATCCGCAGAACCTCCGGGTGTTTGGGTTCGTATCCGTGCTGGCGATCAAAGTCGACCATCGTCAGCTCGAACGCGATGGCCTTCTCCCGCAAGGCGATTTCTGCTTTGGCTCCGAACATGCTGAGCGGGCCTGAATACAACTTCATTACGAATCCTCGTTAACGGGAATTATGCGCGCATTTAACATTATTGCGTCCATGGCTATTGCTGGTTCGCATGCAGTCGTCTTAGTCCGCATGCAGATTCCAGCTTTCATCGACCAGCAATCGTCATTCTAAAATTTCAACGAGTCCCATGATTCCTAGCCACCCTCACCATCTGCTAGTGTTGCGGGGCGGCGACGGGGGCATCGAAATGACAAGAACGATCCGGATCGGCGCGGCGAGGGCCTTGGCATTACTTGCGGCGACGCTGTGTTTCCAGTGGAAGTGCGCCGATGCACAAACCGTTGACGACACCTGGATCGGCAGCGCCGGCCAATGGAATGTCGCGGCCAACTGGTCGAGCGGCGAACCCTTGAACGGCACGCCGCCGGGTGCAACCTATAACGTCGCCATCAGCAATGGTGGGGCCGTCACGATGAGTAATGGGCTCAACTCCTCCACGCCCATCGACAATCTGACGGTCGGCTCATCGAGCAGCCTGTCGATCGTCGACGGCAATAACCTCACGATCACCGGCAACACCCTCGCGAATGCGGGCACGATTGCATTGAACTCCGGCGGGCATGCGACCTATATAGGCATTGACGCGTCAAGAGTCACGTTGAGCGGCGGCGGCACGATAACCATGTCGAACAACGCCAATAATTACATCGTCGGTTCGGCCACCGCCGATACGCTGGTCAACGAAGAGACAATCCAGGGGTCGGGCAGCATCGGCGGCGGCAACGGCTCGATTTCCCTTACTCTGGTGAACTCCGGAGTCATCGACGCCAATCAATCGGCCGGTATGGTTATTCAGGCGAACGGTGGCACCACCAACAAGGGAACCCTGGAATCCACCGCCGGAGCGACGCTTTATTTAAGCGGTACATTCACCAACTCCGCAGGCTCCATTTTGGCTGACGCCAGCGGATTGAAATTGTCGAATGCGATCGTCAATGGCGGTTCGGTGACACTGAGCGGCGATTCAACGCTGCAGTTGTTCGGCGCGACTATCCACGGCGGCAGCACGCTCACCAACAGCGCGACGGGCGTAATCGAAGCCCTGGTCGACAGCAACAACACGCTCGGTGGCACGGTGAACAACTCGGCGGGCGGCGTGATTCAAATTGATGACGACGCTACGGTGAACTTGGAGAAAGGCAGTTACTCCAGCTTGGGCGCAGTTCCGCGTCTCCTCAGAACCCGCCGCGTTTTACAAGAATTTCCATTTCGCGAGCACCGCAACCGCGGCAGGCAGCCCGAATATGAGGAGAAAAATCGGGAGCTCCTCCCGGAACGGATACCCCGCCCGGTGTACACCAACCCAACAATTAACAGCCGCAACACCGAACCACACGACGATAAAGGCGACCGTGCCCGTCATCGTGGAGTGTGTACTGGCCGCGCCAAGGAGCCCTGCGAGAGCTAAGCATGCCGCCCAAAGTGCGAAGCCGGCGACAATGATGACTAACGTGCGCATAGCGCCCTATTCTGCCTCGCGAGCTAAACCCGAGAGGCGCCGAGAACTGCCTCACGTCGGGTTAAATCCGCTGCCATCAGGAATTCCCACGATCCATGTCCCTTGGTGAGGCGCTGCAAACGGACGAATCAATCTGCTTGGACGGGCTAAGGCCCTCCCCTTGGCGAAGCAGTCTGCCCGATTGCACGTTGGAACTTCTGTATGAGGCTAATTGTGCGCAGTCGCCGTCAATCCAGCAAGGTGCCGTCTTTTGAAGCCGCTCCTCGTCCGTCGAGCCTTTCTGTCGGGCGAGGAACTCAGCGCAACACTGGCCCGCGCCGCAGCAATGATGGTCGCGTGATGACCGCTAAAACGAGCGCGCTGCGCGGTTCAGGCAGCGATATTCTGCGCATCAAGTGCCTGCAGGACGTGTATGTATTCGGCCAATAGCTTCTCGACCTGCGCGCGCGCTTCGTCAAGGTTGCCGGCCGCGGCAGCTAGTTCCACATCCTTGCACAGGTCGGCGAATGCCGTTGCGCCCACATTGGCGCTGCAGGATTTCAGGGCATGCGCCGCTTCTCTGATTCCCGCCGCATCGCCGGAGGATGCCGCCGCCCGCATGGCGTCGGTCAGCGCGAGTGAGCTTGAAAAATACAACCCAACGACTTTGGCGAAGAAGTTCGGGCCGCCGGGCGTGTGTAATGCGCGTATGCGCCCCAGTGCCTGCTGATCCAGGACGGCGCTCTCATTTTTTGCTTCAGAGTCAGTGCGCATGCTGGCTGAACCGCAGGACTCGAGGACCCGATATAGCTGATCAGTCGTAAATGGCTTGCTGAGATAGCGGTCCATCCCCGCCGCGAAGCATTTCTCGGCGTCGCCGCTGAGTGCGTTCGCCGTCAGCGCCACAATCGGTGTCCGTGTGCGCTGATTGTCCTTCTCCCAGTCGCGGAACCGGCTCGTCGTTGCGTAGCCGTCGAGTTTCGGCATCTGGCAGTCCATGAGCACGACTTCGAAGCTGTCAACGGCGAGTTTCTCAAGCGCCTCCACGCCGCTCCAGGCGCTGACCACTTCGACACCAAGCTCCTGCAGCATCGCCTTTGCGACCTCCTGGTTAACGGCATTATCTTCGACGAGGAGGACGCGGCGTATGCGCGATACAACCCGCGCGTCCTCGCCCGCAGCTGCCGCACCGTGGTCTGCGCTCTGCTTCTGCCCGGGCGCGGCGAACGGATGATTCGCCAGGAGCGACGTGAGGCACGCCTGCAGGTGTTTACGGCGCACGGGCTTGCTGAGCCACATGGTCGGACCGGCACGCGTGTCGCCCGCGGCAGGCGTCGCGGCCGACACTGAATTCATCATCAGCACGCGAACGCCTGCAAAATCGGCGCGTCCGCGAACGGCCGTCGCCAGTGCCGCTCCATCCATTTCGGGCATCTGCGCATCGAGGATCAGGACGTCAAATTCACCGCCCAGGGATTTATCGAGGATCGCCAGCGCCTCCCGGCCCGAGCTCGCCTCCGTGACCATCACGTCCCAGCTCAAGAGGTGACGTCGTAGAACATCGCGACTCGTGGCATTGTCGTCGACAAGCAGCATCCGCGTGCGATGCAAAAAGGGCGCACGCCGGTCGCGTGCAGAGGTCGGATCTGCCGGCAAAGGCACGGCGAAGAAGAAGGTCGAGCCTATTCCGGGCGTGCTGGAGACGCCAATCTGGCCGCCCATCAGTTCCACCAACTGTTTACAGATCGCCAACCCGAGTCCGGTACCTTCGTACTGGCGCGCCGACGAGGTGTCCTCCTGCGCAAAGGATTCAAAGATGGTGGTGCAATTCTCGGGCTTGATACCTACTCCGGTATCTTCAACCTCGAACTCAAAGGACGGGTTGAAAAGGTCCGAACCCACCTGCCGCACCCTGATCTTGACTTCGCCGCGCTCCGTGAATTTCACGGCATTGCTGATCAGATTTATCACCACCTGACGCAGTCGCTGCGCGTCACCGCGTACCTCCGTGTCGAGGTCCGCGGGGATGTCGCAAACGAGTTCGAGGCCCTTGCCATGGGCTCGCTCTGCCAGAATATCGACCGCATCTTCGACAATGTCGCGAAGATTGAAAGGAGCGAGATTGAGCTCGAGCTTGCCAGCCTCGATTTTGGAGAAATCCAGGATGTCATTGATGATGTCGAGCAAGGCGCTGCCGGACTGATGGATGGTGACGGCATAGCGGCGCTGGCGTTCGTCGAGCGACGTTGACTGGCGCAGCAGTTCCGACATGCCGAGGACGCCATTCATGGGCGTGCGGATCTCGTGACTCATGCGGGCCAGAAATTCGCTCTTGGCGCGACTTGCGCGTTCGGCCCGCTCCAGCGCCTCGCGCGCCTCGGCAACCGCCTTGTCCAAGAGCGCCGTACGCTCGCGTACCAGTTTCTCCAACTCGTACTGATAGACATGCAAATTTAGATCGCGCTTTTCAAGCTCCTCCAGCATCTCATTGAAGCCGTCGATCAGGGCGCCAAATTCATCGTCGATATCCTTTTCGGCGCGGATCGAGAAGTTCTTGCTCTCGCGGACACTGCGCACGAGCTGAACCAAACCGCTCAGCGGGGTGACGATGACCCGCTGCAGGCGAATTGACATTACATAGGCCACGAGCCCGGCAAGCGCGAGGCCCAGGAGCATATTTTCAAGGGAGCTCTGCAATTGCGTGTAGAGCTGCGCCAGGTCCGCGTCCACATGGATGGTGCCGACGTGATCCCTGTCGAGCATTACCGGAACCTGGACGTGGACGCGGGTCAAGCCGCTGAAGCGCACGACCTGCTTGTTGCTGACCGGGTCATGGATTCCCCAAGAGCGCAGGCGCTCCCGGGGCGAGGCGTACTCGCCGTTGAGGATGACGTCCACGAAGACGTTCCCTGCGGCATCATAGAGCGTCACGGCGCGAATGTTCGGATCCGCGCGCAGCGACTTCAGGACGTTGCGTGCGTCGGCTCGATCCGAAAACGTCAGCGCGGCGGTCGTGTTTGTACCTGCCGTCATCGCCAGTGTCACCAGGTGCTCGGCAATGCTATGACGCTGGGTGAGAACCTCCCCCGACATGTACAGAACCGAAGCAACCAGCAGCGCCACCGCGGCCGCGTACACGACGATCACGCGCAGCTTCGCGACGATCGACAGATTTCTGATCCAGCGCATCATGGCCCAACACCCATGCGCTCATCGGGGCTGAGCGTGGCTATCTGCAGCAGCTGCGCGCCAATGGCGAGTCCCGCCCGCTTGCTGGCAGCGACATTGATCTCGAAGTTGATCCGGTTGCCGGCGGTGTTGAAGCCGACCATGCCGCCATCGGAAGTAAATCCATCGATGTCGCTGATGGTGAGCACCGGCGTGCGCGCTAGCGGATTCAACAGCGTCGCAACGCGGTCTCGCTCCGATCTGTCGATGAAGACGATCTCGCACTCGGTGGCGGCCTGATCCGGATTCGCAAGCCGTGCCACGGCAATGACCTTGTCCTTGAGCCTTTGCCCGGCGAGGTCCGCAATACTCGCATCGCCCGCGTCCGTGCCGACGATGCACAGGCGCAGAGTAGTCTGCGAATTTGCGAACGTTCCTTCCGGCCAGCGGACAAATCTGACGATTTTGAGGATGAACGCCGCCTCCGATTCGTATGCAGACGCACCGATCGGTGCAACGCCGCCCACCAGCAAGAGACACATGCAAGCGGCGCCAAGGAATCTGCCCGCTGCAGCGCGCGCCCGCTGCGCAGAGGGTTCTCTTCGCAGCGGCACGCCCAAAGCGCCTGTCAGATGCGCGCGCCGCGCTGCCGCTGGCATTGCGCCGGCACGCAGCCACGCACGTCCCGGAAATAATCCGCGCTCACTCAGCGAATGCAGATTTGGCGCTGCTTGGGGCCGATCCAAGGTGTCGGGAGCCGCATCCTGCGGGCAACCGCGATACTCAACGCGCATTGCAGCGCGGCGCCACACCTTGTGCACATCCTTCACTGAGGACTCGCGTGCTGCATCGCGTGGCGGGGCGCGCCGCTGTGCGCTCGGCTTGCACCCCTGGCGCTTTGCTTGCTGTGGGTGGGCACGTCACAGCCCCGCTTCACTCGCGCTGAAGGCTGCGCGCTTGGCGTCGCCTTGGGGGTCACTACGCAGCAGTTTTTCGAGCTGGGCGACCGGAATGGGCTCGCTGATCAGGTACCCCTGTACCTGATCGCAGCGGTGTTTGCGCAGGAACTCGAGCTGCTCGGCCGTTTCAACGCCCTCGGCGATGACCTTAAGCTTGAGTTCGCGCGCCATCGCGATGATGGCGGCGCAAATCGCCGCATCGTCGCTGCTCGTGTGCAGGTCCTTTACGAATGAGCGGTCGATCTTCAACGCGTCGACCGGGAACTGGCGCAGGTATCCTAGAGAAGAGTAGCCGGTGCCAAAGTCATCAATTGCCAACTTCAGTCCCGCGGCGCTGAAGCGCTTCATGTTCTCGGTGGTGTCGTCGACATTTCTCATCAACAGACTTTCGGTAATTTCCAGCTCCAGCTGCTGCGGTTTGATTCCGGATTGCCACAGCGCCCGCAGCACCGACTCGACAAAATCCTCCCGCGCGAACTGCTGGACCGACACGTTGACCGCAATCGTCAGATGGCTGAGGCCCGCGCTCGCCCAAGCGTTCAGCTGCTTGCAAGTCTCGCGAATGACCCAGTCGCCGAGCGGCACTATGAGCCCGGTCTCCTCCGCCACAGGGATGAACATATCCGGAGCAATCCAGCCGCGCGTCGGGTGTTGCCAGCGCAGCAGGGCCTCCACGCCGATGATCACGCCGCTCGCCAGGTCCATTTTGGGTTGGTAGTAGAGCTGGAATTCGCCGGCCTCAAAGGCACGGCGCAGATCATTTTCCAGTTCGAGGCGGCCGAGCGAGCGCACCGCCATCGATTCGCCGTAGAAAGCATGGCCGTTGCGGCCCTGATCCTTGGCCTTGTACATGGCCATGTCGGCTTTGACGAGCAGGTCCTCAATGTCCGTTCCATCCTTTGGATACAGCGCAATGCCGATGCTCGGTGTCACCACAAAACGGTGGCCGCGGCAGTCGAACGGCTCCGCCAGAGCCTGCTGGATGCGACTGGCTACGGTGGTGGTTTGCGCCTCATCGCTGAGGCCAGTAAGCAGCACCACGAATTCATCGCCTCCCAGACGAGCGACCCGAGCCTGTTCATGGGTCGGGCGCTCGCCTGCCTGCGAGACCACGTCGGAGGGACGGACGCTGCTCTCCAGCCGGCGCGCGACATTTTGCAGCAAGGCGTCGCCTACGGAATGTCCGAGGTTGTCGTTGATGCGCTTGAAGCGGTCGAGATCGAGGTACAGAAGCGCCATCATGTGGCCGCTGCGTTTGGCGGCGCGAATGGCGCGGCCCACCTCCCGCACCAGCAACTGCCGATTCGGCAGACCGGTCAGTGTGTCGTAGTAGGCAAGATATTCGATGCGCGCCTTGGCCCTTAGCCGTTCGGTGGTATCGCGAGTGATGATGAGGAGCCGCCCGTCGGGCTGCGGGCGCAGCCGGGCCTCGTAGGAGCGCCGCTCCTTGCCGTGGCCCACGATATATTCATGGGTCGCCAATTCGCTGCTGATGACGCCATTCATGGACAGGCGCACGGCGCGTGCCACGTCCGCGGGCAACACCTGCTCGAGCTTCTTGCCGATCAGGCTCGCAGCGTTCTTTTTTTCGCCGCCCGTGATGTGCTCCAAGAGAACGCCATCATGATCAACGATAAAAATGGTATCGGGCAGCGCTTGCAGCAAAGTGCGGTTTTTCTGCTCGCTCACCCGCAGCGCGCGCATATTGTCCAAGGCGCGCAGCATGAAGCCTATTCGATGCGGCAGAGTGGGCCACAGAACCGGCTTATGAATGAAGTCGCTTGCGCCTACCTCATAGGCATGCGCGATGGACTCGGTGTCATCGTGGGCGGTGACCATGACGATCGGCACATCGCCATCCGGGCTCATGGCGCGCAATTTCGCGCAGATGTCGAACCCGTTGCTGCCCGGCAACTCGACGTCGAGCAGGACTAGATCTGGTTTTTCTGTCTCGAAGGATGCAAATGCATCGCGGGTGTTGCTGGCGATTTTTGCATCAAAACCCGCTTGCTGCAGGGTCTCGCTCGCGAGGAGAGTGAATACGGGATCATCATCGATGATGAGCACGCAGCGTCGCGGGTAACTCTGATGATGCATGCACTGTCACTGTGAAGCTGTTGAAGTATCGGTACGCGGCAAATTCGCGGCGCCAGGAACTTCCACCACCAGCTGCGCGCCGGGCGGCACGATCCGACGGCTCATCGCTCTGCTGGTCGTTGCATCCTTTGTATTGTTTCTTTCTGCCGTGTTCGCTTGTCGGCAGTCAGTTCACAATCTGTAAAGTTTTTGCAGGGAGCGCCGTAATCCCCGAGAAATCGAGAATTTCGTCACACCGCGGGGGCTCTCGCAGCAACGGGCGGCGCTGGCGCCATGATTTACACGCGCGACGCCGAGAGCTGCTGATGAGGAGGGTGCTCCGGCGCAGCCGCCTGCAACTCAGCGGCGTTGCGTCATTTCTGGATTCCGTCGTGGTCACGGCCCTTAGCGCAGCCACTGGATTTCGTTCAATAGGCCGTGCAACGGCTGACCGCCTCGGGCGCGAAGTGCCCTGGAGGCTCTCCTCCCGGGAAGCTATCTGCATGGCGCATGGAACGCGCGGCAGAGAGCGCGTCGCTGCCGCATCGACTCCGCAGTGCGGACGGGGAATGCGTTAAGTCTCATCCCATGCGCCAGACCGCAGCGCGCCTGCAGCCGCGACCTGACTCAACGAACTGCAGGTGGTTAATATTTAGCCAACTTGTCGGTCAGTTTTATCAAAAGGTTAGCTCGTATTCTTGACGTGACACATGAAATTGACAAGCGCCGCGGCGCTCCCCGTGCGACGCTTAAGGCTTAGAAAACTGTAGGCGCTCCAGGGACATGGATCGGGATGCGTCGGTTGATTCGAGGCGTGACGCAGACGACAAAAAGCGCGCATTTCGGTTGTTTTTCGGAAGGGCTGCGCTATATTTCGACGCTAGGGAGTTTGAGTAGTCAGGAATCTTCGAAATAACTATAACAACGGACGTACCGGCCTTTATCGCAAATGCGCCCTAGAGCCGCAGCGTCCATCGAGGTCTTCGCGATGAAAACTGCATGGGAAAAATTCCAATCGGCGACCGTATGCCTTGCCCGATCGGGTGGCATCAAGGAGCGCTTGACCGACGCATACCGCAACTATCTTGCGCTTGTCGCGGAGGACGACTTACCCAAAGAGCTGCGCGAGGACTTTCGCGCCTTCGGCCGCGCGCTCACGCGTGAACGCCCGCTGCTGCGCGGCGAGGATGCATTCCGCGCCACCATTCGCAAAATGTCGAACGACGAAGCCGATCGGATCGCAACGAGCGTGGTGCTCATGTTCGCTGCAATTCCGCGCAGCTTCACACCCGTCATGCGCTCGTTGAATTCCGCGCAGATTATGCCGCTCTACCTGGCTGAGACCGCTGAGGCTCAAGCGCGCGCGAGTGTCGCGGTCGCGCGCTAGTCGATCTTGAATTCGATGGTGTCCCAGCGCGCCGTGTCCTCATGGCGCGCTTGGCGGCGCACCGCATCCACGAGCGCCCGCTTGTCCCACTCCACCACCTCGTTTGCAAGGTCCGCGAGCGGCTTCGGCACCGCCGCGGCGCTGCCAAAGCGCTTCATCAGCACCACCGGTTTGTGACTCGCCTGCGCATACAGCAGCTGAAACGTAAGCAGATCCTGATTCTTCTCGTACGGATCGGGTAGCGCGATCACGCATTCGATGGGCGCGATCTGGCGCCGCAGCTCCTCCTTCATCGCTTCCTTGCTTCCCACCGGCGGCTTCTCGGGTGTGCTGAAGTTTTTGTAGAAGAAATTAGCCGAGCCTTCCAGGTATTCGAACACCCGCAGGTAGTCCTCGCTGACTTCCCAGACGTGGGTAACGAAGAGCCGGATCGGATGAGCTTGTGACATCGCGGTGACACTTAAGGCGGCGCCCCGGCGCCGCACACGCGATAGAATACCCCATTACTTCGGCTTGAGCCCCCGACCGCCTGCAATTGCGCCTGCTTCTTTACAACATTCGCTACGCAACCGGCACCGGGGCGGCCTTTCACCTGCCGCTGCCGGGTGCCGGCTACCTGCGCAGCAACCGCAAGGTCCTGACCCGCATTACCGAATTCATCCGCGCTGAAAAGTCGGACATCGTCGGCCTGATCGAGGTTGACACGGGCTCGGTGCGCACCGGTATGGTCAACCAGGCGGAGCATATCGCGACCCAGATCGGCCATTACTCGACCTACGAGTGCAAGTACGGGCGCAGCTCCTTCAACCAGTTCGTGCCCATCGTGCGCAAGCAGGCGAACGCGTTTCTGTCCGCGCCGCACGTGCGCGGCGAGCGTTTCCATTACTTCGACACCGGCATCAAGCGGCTCATTATCGAGCTTGAACTTGAGGACGTGTGCGTGTTTCTGGTGCACCTGTCCCTCAAATTCCGCCAGCGCCAGTATCAATTGCGCTCGCTGCACGATCTGGTGGTGCAGGCCAAGAAGCCGGTGATCGTGGCGGGCGACTTCAATGCATTCTGGGGCACCCATGAGATCTTCCTCTTCATGCGCGCCTCCGGCCTGCGCAGCGCGAACACGCAGGGCATTCCTTCCTTCCCGGCGCGCGTGCCGCGTATCGAGCTCGACTTCATCCTGGTGAGCGCCGGCATCGAAGTGACCGACTTTCGGGTGCCGGACGTGCGCTACTCGGACCACCGGCCGCTGGTGTGTGACTTCCACGTCAAGGCGGCCGCATGAACGCCCTCACCTACTGGAAGATGGAGCGCGATGCCGACGGCGTGGCATGGCTTGCACTCGACAAACCCGGCACATCGGCGAACGTGCTCTCGAGCGAGGTGCTGATCGAGCTGGGCGCGCTCGTCGGCGGCCTCGCCGCGGCTCCGCCGCGTGCGCTCATCGTGCGCTCCGCCAAGCCGAGCGGATTCATCGCCGGCGCCGACATCCGCGAATTCACCGCATTCAAGGGCCCCGAGGACGCCTTTGCCCTGATCCGTGCCGGCCAAGGGGTGCTCGACCGGCTGGAGGCTCTGCCCTGCCCCACCATTGCGGCCATCCGCGGCTTTGCATTGGGTGGCGGACTTGAGCTTGCGCTCGCCTGCCGCTACCGCATCGCGGTACATGACGAGACCCTCGCGCTCGGGTTTCCGGAAGTGCAGCTCGGGATTCACCCGGGCTTCGGCGGAACGGTGCGTGCCGTGCGCCTCGTGGGCGTTCGCCAGGCGATGGAGCTCATGCTGACTGGAAAACCCGTGCGCGCCGATAAGGCACTCAGGATCGGGCTCATCGATCGGCTGGTTGCAGCCGCGGAGCTCGACGCCGCTGCCCGGGCCATGGCGCTTGATCCCCCGCGGCCGCAGCGCGCGCCGCTCCTCGAACGGCTCCTCGGCACCGCGCCGCTGCGCCCCCTGGTGAAATCCGCGCTGCTGCGGCAGCTCGCCACCCGCGTGCGCCGCGACCAGTACCCGGCGCCCTATGCGATGGTTGATCTGTGGGTACGTTACGGTGCCCGCGGGGCCGCATCTTTCGAAGCCGAGGCGCGCTCGATCGCGGTGCTCTTCGGCACGCCGACGGCCCGCAACTTGATCCGCGTATTCATGCTGCAGGATCGGCTGAAGGCCGCCGCCGGCAAGTCCGCGGTTCCGGTCAAGCACGTGCACGTCGTCGGCGCCGGCGTCATGGGCGGGGACATCGCGGCGTGGAGTGCCTTGCGCGGCTTCACGGTCACGCTCGAGGATCGGGCGCTCGAATATATCCAACCGGCGCTCGAGCGCGCGCGCGCCCTCTTCGAGAAGCGCATTCGCGATCCGCAGAAGCGTGCCGCGGCCACCGCGCGCCTCACTGCCGACGTTGCCGGCGCCGGCGTGGAGCTTGCCGATATCGTCATCGAGGCGATATTTGAAGATCTCGATGCGAAGCTTGCGCTGTACGCGCGCCTCGAACCGCGCATGCAGCCCTCCGCCTGGCTTGCCACCAACACGTCGAGCCTGACGCTCGAGCCCCTCGGCGCGCGGCTCGCACGGCCGGAGCGGCTGGTTGGGCTGCATTTCTTCAACCCCGTCCCGCAGATGCCCCTGATCGAGATCGTGCGCGCGCAAGCGACCGATGCTGCCGTGGCGCAGGCGGCCTCGGCCTTTGCGCGCCGCCTCGATAAACTCCCGCTGCCTTGCCGCAGTGCGCCCGGATTCATGGTGAACCGCGTGTTGATTCCCTACCTGCACGAGGCGATGTTCGCCGCGCAGGAGGGTGTGCCATTTGCGGTCATCGACGCGGCGGCGATCGACTTCGGCATGCCGATGGGGCCGATCGAGCTTACCGATGTGGTGGGGCTCGATGTCGCGAGCCATGTGGGCGAGATCATTGCCGCGGAGCTTGGGCGTCCGTCTCCGGACCTAAGTGAGCTTAAGGCGCGAGTTGCGGCGCAGAAGCTTGGCAAGAAGACCCGCGAGGGCTTCTATGTGTGGAAGGACGGCAAGCCCGTGCGGCCGGCCGCGCACGCCGACGCGGCGCCCGTGGATCTTGTCGACCGGATGATCCTCGCGCTCGTGAATGAATGCGTGGCGTGTCTGCGCGAGCGCGTGGTCGAGGATGCGGACCTCATCGATGCGGCCGTGATTTTCGGCACCGGCTTCGCGCCGTTTCGCGGCGGGCCCCTCGCGTACGCCCGCAGCGTCGGTGTGACGACGATCACGCAACGCTTGGCCGCGCTTGCACAGCGATACGGTTCTCGTTTTCGCCCGGACGCGGGCTGGGCGCTGCTGACATAGCCTATACTTGTCGCCATCGTGTCCTCTGTTATTTTGCGGCCCGATGAGGCCCGACGGGCAGGTTTCTTGAAATGGCTGATGAACGCGAAGCCACCTCGACGCTGCTGAAGTCCTTTGCGCCACTTGATGGCCTGAAAAGGGACAATCTTGCCGCGCTTGCCAAAAAAGTGAGCGTGCGCACGATGATGGCCGGCCGCATGCTCTTCAAGGAAGGCGACGTCGACAAGCAGTCGATCTGGCTCGTGTCGGGCCTGGTCGAGATCCGCAGTGGCGAGAAAACCATTGCGATGGTCCAGGGCGGCACGCCCGAGGCGAAGAATCCGCTGTATCCGGGCACGCCGCGCGCGGTGAGCGCGCGCGCCGTCGACGAGATCAGCTATCTCGCCATCGACACCGAGCTCCTCGACGTCATCATCACCTGGGACCAGACCGGCAGCTACGAGGTCACTGAGCTGCAGGCGCAGGTGCAGAGCGCCGGCGACGACTGGATGACGACGCTCTTGCAGACGAAAGCCTTTCACCGCATACCGCCGGCCAATATTCAGGCGATATTCATGCGCATGCAGCGTGTGCCGTATCGTGCCGGCGAAGTGGTCATCAAGCAGGGCGACGAGGGCGATTATTTCTATGTGCTGGTCAGCGGCAAATGCGTCGTCATGCGCGAAACGCCGCTCAACAAGGAAGGGATCAAGCTTGCCGAGCTCGACATTGGCGACAGCTTCGGCGAGGAGGCGCTGATCGCCGAGGCAAAGCGCAATGCAACCGTCACCATGCTGACCGACGGCATGCTCATGCGGCTCAACAAGGATGACTTTCGCGAGCTCATGAACGAGCCTCTTCTGCAGTGGCGCAACTACGAGGAGGCGCGCGAGATCGTGGAGCGCGGGGGCAAGTGGCTCGACGTGCGCCTGCCGAGCGAGCACCAGAATCTGTGCATCGAGGGCTCGCTCAATATTCCGCTGTATTTCATCCGCCTGAAGCTCTCGGCGCTGGATGCGAGCGTGCCCTACGTGGTGTACTGCGACACCGGACGCAGGAGCTCGGCCGCCGCCTACATCATGGTCGAACGCGGCTTCGATGCCTACGTGCTGCGCGGGGGGCTTGCGAGCGGCAACGTCCAGCTACGCCGCTCGGCGTAAGCTCGGAACCCTATTCCCCCGATTCGCTCGGCGCGCGCCGCGCGGCTGCTGCCGCCTCGCGGCGCGGGCGGCCGTAAGAGGCTGCTTGCAGCGGCGCGAAGCCTAGGAAATCCTGCCGCGCTCGCGCGCGGCAGGATTTTTAGGTCCTAGGGGTTGGTCCCCGACTGCGGCTGGCCGGCTGCGGGCAGTGACGGGCCCCGCACGAAGTCATTGCCGATCACAGTGCCGTTGCCGAGCACGAGGTTGTAGCCCGGAGCGGTATTGTAATAGCCGTTATTGCCCGGAATGTCCTGGCGGAAGACTTGATTCGAAGAGCCGTTCTGCTGCGCCGCCGCCAGAGCGTAGATGTCGTAATTCTCATTCCCGACGCGGCCGCCTTCGGATTGGATCTTAAGCGCCAGCAAACCGACGAAGTCGGGCGAGGATAAGCTGGTACCGACATAGCCCAAGAGCTCCCCACCGAGCGCCGTAATGTCCACGCTGCGATCCGGCGGACACACGCCGTAGAGCTCGTAATAAAGATCACCGAAGGGGCAGCCACCCATTTCAACCGAAATGTCCGGGATCGTCCGCCATTTCTTCGCGCTCGCCGGCACGTACTGCTGTGAGACCAGCGTCTGGTAGGACGGCTTCGGGTAAATGATGCTGATGCCGCCACCGGAGCCCCACACGGCACCTGTCGCCGCCGTGCCGTAGAAGATGTCCTCAACGAGTGCGTCGAAGTCCGCATTCTCACTGACATAGGCGGAGTTCAGACTGTTCGGCTTGTTGGGGTTGTAGGCCGTCACGAGATTCGTGCCGCCCACCGCCGTCACGTGTGGGCTCGATGCGGGACTGGATACCCCGACCTGCATCTCTCCGCAGGGCACGGGCGGCGAGGCAGCGAAGCACGCCACAGGGGGCGTAGAGCGCGCGCCCCAGTCGGCCGAGGCGGCGACGAAGGTAATCCCGAGTGCATTGCCTTCCATGAAGAAGTCGTCGTAGATCCTGAGGACGCCGGTGAAGTCCACGCCGCCGTTGTAGGGGGCCGTGTACAAAGCTTCGGCTCCGCCGAAGGACATGTTGATGACGTCGGCGGCGTTCGTCTCGACGATGTCTGTCAGACCGGCGAGGATCGAATCGTCGTCGAGATCGGGCAGATTGAAGAGAATGATATTCGCCTGCGGCGCCATACCGCCCGAATGCTGGATGTCGATATGCGTTTCGGCCGACTCGTTGGGATCGTACGGGGCACCGCCTTCGACATTGAAGGTCGTGATATGCGGCGTCGCAAGCTTCTCATGCGAGAAGTAGAGCTTCATGTCCGAGGGATTGAATCCCGGGCTCATGAGGACGCCGATGGTGACGCCCTTGCCCGTGAGCACCTTGTAGCTCGGATACGCATAGGCTTGTTTCAGATCGTCGAACCAGTACGCCCCGGTGGGCGAATAACGGTTCTCCGGGTTCGCGCCCACGCTGCGCTGGCTGAGCGCCTTCATGCGGATCGCTCCGGAGAAGTTCGCAACTACGGCGCCGGCGGCCTCGAGGTGCGGCGTCATGCGTAGCGGTGTCGTCGTGGCCAGCACCTGCTTTCCGGAAGCGAAATGCGCCGTCGCCAGTTTTGCGCCGAAGGCCGATTCCACTCCCGCGACCGTGCCTGCCACGTGCAGGCTGTGCGCGTGCACCTCGGTGACATGCAGGCCGTGTGCTGCAAGCTCATTCGAGATCGCGCTCACGAGGCTTGCCTGCGGGCCGAACTGCGTATTGAACTGCGCCGGCGAGAGCCACTGGTGGTAGAGCGGCGAACCCGGGGTATGCAGTTCCGTCAGAAACGCTTCGGTTGCTTCCCGATTGCGCAGCGGCAGATAAATATTGAACTCCACTGCCTGCCCTGCGGCAGCACTTGCACCCACCACCGCCTTCTCAGCGGCGCCGGCGGAGCCAGCCAGAGCGATAAAGGAAATTGTGCCGAGGAGTGCGAACACGCGCGCCTTGCGCAGGCTGCGTTCGACCTTGAGATTACATAATGCCACGAGCGTTCTCCCTAAATTATTCTGTGAGCTATTTGACTTAAATTCAGCGCAGCGCACTGCAGGCGTAAGGCGCGGTCAAAGCCGCGTTGGCTTTCATGTATTTCCTCAAGGCATTACGCAAGGTTTCCCCTTCGAATCAGCCGTTTCCGCCGCCATGAGCGCCCCTTTCGGAGGGGCAACGGCGCAGACGATTTAACTGCGTTTTTGCTGACAAATTTGGGTTTTTGTATGCACACAACCCTACGCGCTCTTATTTTTCTTCGCAAGTTTGCGCGCCAGGTGTCGCACGACATGCTGCGGCTCTCGTTGCGCACCGGTGGTGCAGAACATTTCGGGTTGCTGCACGCATGACAGGTTCACCGCGGACGCATGCACGCTTCGAGCTGCGACTGCAAGATGCAGCGCGTGGCGCGCCGCTGTGCCGGCATGCGTTCCAAAGAAACAAAAAAAGCGCCGCGAGCGAGGCGCGCGGCGCAGTGATCTTCTAACACACGGCAGCGAAGAGCGGCCGGAGAGAAATCCTTCCCGCACCGGGTGCGGGAGGATGTGTGCTGCCTACGGATTCGTCGGCGTCTGCGGAATGCCGGCGGCGGGCAGGCTTGGACCGCGAACGAAATTATTGCCGACCACGGTACCGTTACCGAGCACGAGGTTATAGCCCGGTGCAGTGCTGTAGACACCGTTGTTACCGGTAATGTTCTGGCGGAAGACCTCATTTGCCGAGCCGTTCGCCTGCGCGGCCGCGAGGGAGTAGATCTCGTAATTCTCGTTCCCCAGGCGCCCGCCTTCGGATTCAATCTTGAGCGCGAGGAGACCGACGAAGTCGGGCGAGGACAGGCTCGTGCCGACGAAGCCTGCGAATTCACCGCCGAGCGCCGTCCAGTCGAAACTGCGGTCGGGGGGACACACGCCATTGATCGCGAAATAAAGGTCGCCAAAGGGGCAGCCGCCCATCTCAAGCGCAACATCCGGTGTGGTGCGCCATTTCTTCGCACTCGCCGGCAGGTACTTCTGCGACACCAGATTCTGGTAGGACGGCTTCGCGAAATAACTGCTGATGCCGCCGCCCGAGCCCCAGATGGCACCGGTTGCCGAAGTGCCATAGAAAATGTCCTCTTCGAGCGCATCGAAGTTGGCATTCTCGCTGACATAGGCAGAATTGCGGCTGCCGGCGGTGTGCGTCGTCACGAGATTGGTGCCACCGACGGAGGTGACGTGCGGGCTCGATTCAGGAATTGCGATGCCAACCTGCATCGCGCCGCAGGGCACGGGAGGCGCGCCGCTGAAGCACGCGGGCGGCGGAAAGTCCTTGCCGCCCCAGTCGCCCGAGGCTGCAACGAAAGTGATTCCGAGTGCATTGCCCTCCATGAAATAATCATCGTAGATCCCGATGACGCCGGTGTAATCCACGCCGCCGTTGTAGGCCGCGGTGTAGCCGGCTTCGGGCCCGGCGAAGGACATGTTGACGACGTCAACCGCGTTCGTCTCGATGATATCGGTCAATCCGGCAAGAATCGAATCATCATCCAGGTCGGGCATGTTGTAGAGAATGATGTTCGCCTGCGGCGCCATGCCGCCCGAGTGCTGAATATCGATATGAGTTTCAGCCGACTCGTTCGGATCGTACGGAGCCCCGCCTTCGACGTTGAAGGTCGTGATATGCGGTGTCGCGATCTTCTCGTGCGAGAAATACAAGGTCATGTCCTTCGGATTGAAGCCGGGAGTCATGAGAATGCCGATGGTGACGCCCTTGCCCGTCAGCACCTTGTAGCTTGGGTAGGAGTAGGCCTGCTTCAGATCGTCGAACCAGTAGCCGCCGGTCGTCGACTGGCGGTTCTGCGGACTGCCTACCAGCACGGAGGGCTTCTGCATGTGGATGGTGCCGGAGAAGTCCGTGATGACGGCGCCCGCAGCGGCGAGCGCCGGTGTCAGCTTCAGCGCCGTGGCTGCCGTCATAACCTCTTTGCCGGATGCGAAACGCGCCGGCGCGAGCTGCGCGCCGAAGGCGGACTTCACGGCGCCGGCGGTGCCGACCACGTGCAGGCTGTGCGCGTGCACCTCGGTGACCTCCAGGCCGTGCACCGCAAGCTCACGTGAAATGGCGCTCACAGTGCTCGCCTGCGGGCCAAATCTCTCGTTGAACTCCGCTGGCGTCTGCCACTGATGGTAGAGCGCGGAACCTGGCGTATGAAGCTCGACGAGGAACGCCTCGGCCGCAGCCCGATCGCGCAGCGGCAGGTAGATATTGAAGCTCACCGCCTGCTCTGCGATCGCACTGCCCTCCACTTTCGCCTTCTCGAGCGCCGCGGAGGTGCCGGTGAGCGCAAGCCAGGTGGCCACACCGAGGACGGCGCAGGCACTCAGCCGTCGCAGGCTGTGCGGAGCCTTCAAGTTACATGATGTCATGATCGATCTCCCCAAATTCTTAGTCATGGACGGGATTGGATACTTAAGCACAGTCGCGCGCGAGCTGACCGCGGCGCCGCAGCGGGTGTCCGGTTTGATGTGCGTCCTTAAGGCGCTAGGCAAGACCTCTCATCACAGCGGGCGCTCTTCTGCGGTACGACCGCTGTTAGTGCGTTCACGGGCGCTAACGGTTCAAATGCCATGCAGGGCTTGCTGGAATTGTGGTTTTTTTTGCTGCCGGCACCCTACGCGCTACAACTTTCGTTCGCAAGCTTGTGCGTGGCGCGAGCGGCGCGCACGCATGCAGCAGTCGCGCGCGCGCGCTCAAGGAAAATCATTTTGTGCAGGAAGCGTCGCGGCAGCGCAGTGCGCGGCGCTCAAGATGTCAGAAGCCGCGCGGGCTCCTACATCGTGTGCGTTGCCTTCTCGCCCGAGAGTGCGCCGGCGAGATAATTTTCGATCTTCTTCTGAGTCTGGCCGCGGTCCTGTTCGCTGAACTGCACGCCGATACCGGGCGTGCGCTTGCCCTGCGCGCCCTTCGGAGTCACCCAGATCACGCGTCCGGCAACGGGCAGCTTCTCATCTTCACCCATGAGATTGAGGAGCATGAACACCTCATCTCCGAGGCGATAGTTGCTGTTCGTCGGAATGAAGAGGCCGCCGTTCCTTACATACGGCATGAAGGCAAGATAGAGCGCGCTCTTATCTTTGATGGTGAGCGTGAGCAGACCTGGCTTGTTGGGACCCGTGCGCAAATTCATTTCATCTCAACTTACGGCCCTTGAGGCCCCGGTTTGGTCATCCAGCCGTCACTCGTCGCAACACATTCTCGAGCGCGAGTGACCGGTTGATCGGCGCATCGAGCGATGACTTCAGTTCCTGCACCGCGTCGATGATCCCGAAGAGCCTGCGTATACTCAAGACCTGCGGCCCGCGTTGCAAGTGCAGTGGCGCGGTCATTTCTACGGAAAAAGCCGCGCCGGCGAAATGCCGGCGAACGCGATCCGTGAGCCAGTTCTCAATGCAGAAGAGGCGCAGCGGCAAATCCGTGCGCCACCAGCGATCCGCGGTCGTGGCAGGGTCCGCCCGGCCGCCGGCGGTGTCCTCGAGCACCCGGCGCGTTTCACCGGCAAATTCGATCACCACATTGGGATCCGCCTGCGCCGCATAGAGCGGCGCATCGCCGAGTGCCTCGAGCACGGCGCCCCACTCTGCCGGCCCGCGGGTCGACTGCAGCCACGCCACCGCTTCGTTGCGCGCGGGCGCGGGCACGTGCAGGCGCTGGCAACGGCTGAGAACGGTCGCAGGTAGCCTTGAAGGCTGGCTCGCGACCAGGATGAGAAGCGTGCGCGGGGTCGGCTCCTCCAGTGTTTTTAAGAGAGCATTGGCGGCGGCGCGGTTGAGCGCATCCGCGGGCGAGATGATTGCGACTTTGTAGCCGCCCTGATGGCTCGTCAGTGTGAGGTCGGCGCACAGCTCGCGCACCTGCTCGATGCGGATCTGGCGCGATTCCTCGATGAGCTGCAGCGTGATGAGATCCGGATGCTGTGTGGCCGCCGCGCGGCGGCAGCCCGCGCACACACCGCAAGGCGGCTGAGCCGCGGCCGTGCACAGCACGAGCTGCGCAGCCCAGGAGGCGAGGACATCGCCGCCCGCCCCCGGCGCCTCGTGAATGAGGAGCGCATGTGTGAGGCGGCCCGCCGCGTACGCCGCGCGCAACAGCGCTTTCTGCGGCTCAAGCCATGGTAAGTCGAGCATAGTCAATTAGATACAGCTTTTACTTCATTCAGAACCTAGATAGGCGCCGAGCGCCGCTTCGATTTGCAGTTCAACCTGCGCGAGCGGCCGGGCGGCGTCAATCACCCGAATGCGTTCCGGCTCGCGCCGCGCCAGATCCAGATACGCCGCGCGCACGCGCTCGAAAAACTGCACGGACTCCGCTTCGAATCGATCGGCAGGCGCATTGCCCGCGCGGCCCTTCGAGCGTGCAAGACCCGCTGCCACCGGAAGATCGAGGAGCAGCGTGCAGTCGGGCTCGAGGTCCGGATGCACCGCCCGCGCAAGCTCCTCGATCCAAGCGCGGCTCAGGCCGCGACCGGCGGCCTGATAGGCGCGACTTGCATCCGTGAAGCGATCGCACACCACCCACTCGCCGCGCGCGAGCGCGGGACGAATCAGATTGTCCACATGGATGCTGCGCGCGGCGAACATCAACAAGGTTTCCGTCACCGGCGTCAGGATCTCCGCGCCGCGTTCGAGGACGATGGCGCGCACGCGCTCGGCGAGTGCAGTGCCGCCCGGCTCGCGCGTCGTGCGCACGGCAATGCCGCGGGAGGCGAGCCACTTCGCCACGTGATGCGCGACGGTCGATTTGCCCGCGCCCTCGATGCCCTCGAGCGTGATGAAGCGGGCCGCTGCGGGCGCAGTCATTTGGCGGCCGCGCCCGCCTGCCGCAGGCGCGCAACATACTGCTTCACGGCGGCGTTGTGCTCCTCGAGAGTCTTCGAGAAGTGATGCGAGCCATCTCCGGTGCCGGTCGCGACGAAGTACAGATCCCCGGTCACATCGGGATGCACCGCGGCCTCGAGCGCCTCGCGGCCCGGAAGCGCGATGGGAGTCGGCGGCAGGCCGACGCGCGTGTAGGTGTTATAGGGCGTATCGGTCGTGAGATCGCGCGTGTGCAGCTCGCCGTCGTAGCGCGCGCCCAGGCCATAAATGACCGTGGGATCGGATTGCAGGCGCATCGCCTGCCGCAGGCGAGTCACGAACACGCCGGCGATGCGCGCGCGCTCGCTCGCAAGGCCCGTTTCCTTCTCCACCATCGAAGCCAGGATCAGCGCCTCGTAGGGCGTCGCAAAAGGCAGGTCATCTGCGCGCGCGGCCCAGGCCTCAGCGAGCAGCCGCTGCATGCTGGCATAGGCGAGCTTGAGGATCTCAACATCCGTGCTGCGCGCGGCAAAGCGGTAGGTGTCCGGGAAGAAGCGGCCTTCCGGGAATTCGCCCGGCCGCTCGATGGCAGCCATCACCTCAGCGTCGCTCCTGCCGGCAAGGGTCGTCACCACATCCGTATCGCTCGCCAGCTCCGCGCGCAACTGCGCGAAGGATGAGCCTTCAACGATGGTGAGCGCCTCGAGGACGACGCGCCCCTGCTCCAGAAGATCAATGATCGCGGCGGCGCTCGCCGCGCGGGGAATCTCATAGGTGCCAGCTTTGATCTTCAGGCGCCGTCCGTGCAAGCGCAGATAGAGCTCGATGCTGCGCGGCCGCACGAGCGCACCGCGCTCGCGCAAGAGCGTAAGCACGCCGCGCACGCTCGTGCCGGGCTCGACGTTCACTCGCAGCGCCTGCGAGGCGGGACCGGGCCTGAGGAACTCATCCTGCAGCCAGTAATAACCCGCAGTGGCGGAGGCTGCGAGGATCAGCAGCAGCGCGGCAATGCTCTTAGCCTTCAACGCGCGCTCCCGTTAGACGCTTGGCGCCCACCTGCGCTTGGGCTTCAGCCGGTGAAGCGGCGAAAGATGACCGTGCCGTTGGTGCCGCCGAAGCCGAAGGAATTCGACAGCGCGACGTCGATCTTCATCGGCCGCGCGCTGTTCGGCACGTAGTCAAGGTCGCAGGCCGGATCCGGCGTGTGATAGTTGATGGTCGGCGGGGCCACCTGGTCGCGGATCGCAAGGATCGAGAAGATGGCCTCGATCACGCCGGCGGCGCCGAGGAGATGCCCGGTCATGGATTTGGTCGAGCTCACCGCCAGGTGCCGCGCGTGCTCGCCGAAGGCGTTCTTCATGGCCACCGTCTCGGCCCGGTCCCCTAGCGGCGTCGAGGTGGCGTGGGCATTGACGTACTGCACGTCGCCCGCGTTCAGGTGCGCATCGCGCAACCCGTTCGTCATGGAGAGCCGCGCGCCATCGCCGTCCTCGGGGGGCGCGGTGATGTGATGCGCATCGCCGCTCATGCCGAAGCCGATGAGCTCCGCATAAATCCGCGCGCCGCGGCGCCGCGCATGCTCGAGCTCCTCCAGCACGATCGCGCCGCCGCCGTCGGAGAGCACGAAGCCGTCGCGATCCAGGTCCCAGGGACGGCTCGCCTCCTGCGGTGCATCGTTGCGCGTGGACAGGGCCTTGGCCTGGCCGAAGCCGCCGAGCCCGCTCGGCGTCGTCGCCATTTCCCCGCCGCCGGTCAGCACCCAATCGGCGTCGCCGTACTGGATGGTGCGCATCCCCAGGCCCATCGCGTGGGTCGAGGTCGTGCAGGCCGTGACGACGCCGAGATTCGGGCCGCGCAGGCCGTATTGGATCGACAGGTGCCCCGCGATCATGTTGATGATGGAGGCCGGGATGAAGAACGGCGAGATCTTGCGCGGGCTCGAGGCCTTGAGAAAGGCGTGATACTCGGCCTCGATGGTGCCGAGCCCGCCGATTCCGGAGCCGACAATGACCCCACAGCGGTCGCGGTCGACCTTTTCGAAGTCCGTGCCCGAATCAATCACCGCCTGCATGCCCGCGGCGACCCCGTACTGCATGAACTCGTCCATGCGGCGGGCGTCTTTCACGGAAATGTACTGATTGACGTCGAAGCCCTGCACGGCGCCGCCGAAGCGCACCGGAAACGCCGTCACGTCCATGCGCGTGATCGGCCCGATGCCACTTTTGCCGTTGAGCACCGCCTCCCAGGCGGATGGGACTGTGCTCCCCACGGGGGAGATGATCCCCAGGCCCGTGACGACGACACGACGTTTGCTCACGCGCTACCTGTGCGGGGTATCCGAGGGGCGGGGCGCGCGGGGGCGCAAGATGCGCTCGACGCCGCCCGCGCGGCGTCTTGCCTGGGACATCAAGATTTTGTGCGGCGTTCGTTGATGTAGTCGATGGCCTGGTGAACAGTCGTGATCTTCTCGGCATCCTCGTCCGGGATTTCGATCTCGAACTCCTCTTCCAGCGCCATCACCAGCTCGACGGTGTCCAGCGAGTCCGCTCCCAAATCATCGACGAAGGAGGCATCGTTGGTGACTTGTTCTTGCTTGACGCCCAGCTGCTCGGCAACGATTGCCTTGACCTGTTGTTCAACCGTGCTCATCACAGTTTTGTCCTTTTGACGTTAGCGTGTGCGTGTGCACCCGCACGGAGGCGCGGGCGCGGTATTGTAGGGGAACACCCCCCCGGGGTGCCACTCGCTGCACCGGCTCAAGGCATATACATCCCGCCATTGACATGCAGCGTTTCTCCAGTGATGTACGCGGCCTGCGGGGAGGCTAGAAAAAGCACCGCGGCGGCGACGTCCTCGGGCGCCCCGAGCCTCCCGAGCGGGATCTGGGCCTGAAGAGCGCCGCGCTGCTCGGCGCTGAGCGCGCGCGTCATGTCGGTATCGATGAAGCCCGGGGCCACGGCATTTACGGTGATGCCGCGCGCCGCCACTTCGCGCGCCAGCGACTTGGTAAAGCCCAGAAGTCCGGCCTTCGCGGCCGCATAGTTCGTTTGGCCCGGATTGCCGGTGACGCCGACGATCGAGGCCACATTGATGATGCGCCCGCGGCGCTCCTTCAGCATGCGCCGCAGGCAGGCCTTGGCGATGCGAAACACCCCGGTGAGATTGGTGGCGATGACCGCATCCCAGTCTTCGCTCTTCATGCGCAGCAGCAGCATGTCGCGCGTGATGGCCGCGTTATTCACCAGTATCGTAGGCAGGCCCTCGGCGGCTTCCAGGTCGCCGACCAGCGCCTCGACCGAGCCCGCATCACCCGCATCGAGGACGGCGCCGCGGCCCTGCAGGCGCGCTTCGCTGAACATGGCAGTGATGCGGGCTGCTCCCGCCTCGCTGGTCGCGGTGCCGACGACGCGGGCGCCGGCGCGCGCGAGGCTGAGTGCGATGGCGCGGCCGATGCCGCGCGAAGCGCCGGTGACGAGGGCGAGATCATTTTCAAGCATGGGCAGCTCCGACGGTTGCCGCGCGTGCGGCATTGACGGCGGCGGGATCTTCGAGGGAAAGGCAGAGAAGGGTCGCCCGGCGCTCGATGCGCCGATTAAGCCCGGTCAGCACTTTGCCCGGGCCGCATTCGAGCAGCGCCTGCACCCCGCTTGCGAGGAGCGCCTGCACTGCATCGCCCCAGCGCACGGGGCGCGCGAGCTGGCCTGCCAGGAGCGCGCGGATCTCCTGCGGTTCGAAGTGCACGGCCGCATCGACGCCGCTCAGATAGGAAATGGCGGGAGCGCGCAGCTCGATGCCGGCGAGCTTTTCGCCGAGGCGCCGCGCGGCCGGAGCCATGAGGCTGCTGTGCGCAGGCACGCTCACGGGCAGCAGCACCGCGCGCTTGGCGCCCCGGGCGGTCGCAGCCTGCATGGCGCGCTTCACCGCCGCGCGCTCGCCGGCGATGACGACCTGGTTCGGGCCGTTGAAATTCACCGCTTCGACGATGCCGGCGCCGGCGGCCTCGCTGCAGGCGGCCAGAACCGCCGCATCGTCAAGCCCGAGAATGGCCGCCATGGCGCCACTGCCGAGCGGCACGGCCTCCTGCATGGCGCGCGCCCGGAACGCGACGAGGTCAACCGCAGCGGGGAAGGCGAGCGTCCCGGCGCACACGAGCGCGCTGAACTCCCCCAGCGAGTGGCCGCACACGACATCGGGCATGCGCCCGCCCGCCGCGCTCCAGAATCGAAAGGTAGCCACACCCGCCGCGAGCATGGCCGGCTGCGTGCATTCGGTGCGATTGAGCTCCTCGGCGGGCCCCTCCTGCGCGAGCTTCCACAGGTCGTATCCCAGCACCGCCGAGGCCTCGTCAAAGGTGCTGCGGACGACGCCGGAGGCGGCCGCGAGCGCGGCGAGCATGCCGACCGACTGCGAGCCCTGGCCGGGAAACACGAACGCGACGCGCATCGGTGGCCTTGAAGAAAAGAGAAATTATAGCCGCACCGGCTCCGGCCTCATCCACAGCGCTGCCGCAAGGCCTCCGAGCACCCCGTAAAGATGTGCGTTCACGACGACCGGCACCGCGGCGCCGGCAAAGGGCAGCGCGCCGGCCCAATGCTCATAACCGAGCTTCGCAGCGAGAAGCGCCGCCAGAACCAGGCCGCCACGCTCGCCGCGGCGCACTTCGGCGAGGATGCCGGCCGCCATCACGCCATGTAGCACGCCGGAGGCCCCGACATACCACAGCACGCCCGTGTCGCGGAACCACAGTCCCGCGTCGATGCCAGCGGCTGCGGCGAGCACGATCAGGAACCATTGGCGCGCGCGGTAGTCGCGTACAAAGAGAGCCCACATCAGCGTAAGCCCGAGGCAGTTCAAGAGCGCATGGCGAAGATCCAGATGCACGAGGTGAGCGCTCGCCAGGCGCCACCATTGGCCCTCGGCGAGCGCGGCTCGGTCATAGCGCAGCGCCGCCAAGGTTGCCGTGCCCCCGAGCTCAAGGAGGAGGAGCAGCGCCAGGATCCCGGCCAGGACCCATCCCCTGGAACCGTCGCCATTCACCGACTTGATGAGACCTTTGAACCCGCCCACAGGCCGCGTGGTCTTCATTTGTTATGATCCCGCCCTCGCAGGAGGCGTCCGAGCAACGACATGAAAGGCATACTCATCCCATCCGAGACTAGCAGACGGCTTAAGGCCTCTCGCGCGCTCATGCGCGGCTTCACCCTGATCGAGATCATGGTGGTGGTCGTTATCATCGGGCTCTTGGCGGCCATCATCGTGCCGCAGGTAATCGACCGCGTCGACGAAGCGCGCGTCGCGAAGGCGAAGCAGGACATCCAGGGCCTCGAGACCGCGCTCACCATGTTCCGGCTCGACAACTCCAAGTACCCGACCACGGATCAGGGTTTAAAGGCGCTGTCGTATCAGCCGACCGATCCGACCATCCACCACTGGCGCCCCGGCGGCTACATCCAGCGCGTCAGCAAGGATCCCTGGGGCGCCGACTACCAGTACGTCTATCCCGGCACGCACGGCCGCGAGTACGACCTCTTCTCCTTCGGGGCCGACGGCCAGCCCGGCGGCGAAGGGATCAACGCCGACATCGGAAATTGGAACGACGATCAGCAGCAGCAGCAGTAGGGCTGCGCGGGCGCGATCGCCCCTTCGCCTATGCGAACCTTGCGTCACCGCGCCGGCTTCACGCTCATCGAGATGCTCGTGGTGGTGTTCATCATCGGCATCATTACCGCAGGCGTACTCCTGTCGGTCAACATCACCGGCACGGATCATGAGCTGCAGACCGAAAGCGAACGACTCGCGACTCTCATGAATTACGCGCGCGACGAGGCGGAGATGCAGACCCGCGAGTTCGGTCTTGCGTGCACCGCCACAGGCTATGCGTTCTACGCATTCGATCCGCGCACCGCGCTCTGGGGCAGCATCACCGAGGACGATGCGCTGCGCCCGCGCGCCCTGCCCGCGGGTCTCACCCTCAAATTGAATGTCGAGGGCCACGACATCGTCTTCAAGCCTGCCAACAAAGAGGACCCGAAGAAGCCCGACATCATGATCTTCTCCAACGGCGATCTTTCCGCCTTCGAGATCACCGTGGTGCGCGACGCCGGCACCCGCGCCGTAAAGCTTGCGGTCGATGACAAAGGCAATATTGCAACGCTCGCCGCGCCGGAGAAACGCACGTGAAGGCGCCGGCCTCTACGCACGCCCGCGGCTTCACGCTCATCGAAGTGCTGGTGGCGCTCGCCGTCGTGACGCTGGGCATGGCGGCGCTTCTGGGCACGCTCAATTCCGCCGCGGGCACGGCGGGCTACCTGCAGGACAAGACTCTCGCGGAGTGGATCGCGCTCAATCAGGTCTCCAAGGTGCGCCTGACGGGTCAGGGGCCGACCAAGGGCAATTCGGACGGCGAAGTGGATTATGCGGGCCGCAAGTGGAAGTGGTCGCAGGTGGTCGATGACATGCCGATACCGGGAGTCTTGAGCGTCGTGGTGAAAGTACGCCCGTCGGATGTTGCCGCGAGCGGCGATAACGCCTGGTACGCCGAGGTGACTGGCGTTGTGGGTGATGCGGTCGGCGCGCCGCGCGGCGATCTGCCGAGCTGGAACGTCACGCCCGGCCAGGGCGGCACGCAAGGCGGCCCGCAGAATGCCACCGGCACTACCACCACCGGCGCTGCGACGGGTGCCGGGGCCCCTTCGCTGTTCAATTCGACGACGCCGAGTCCTACAACGACGACTCCGACGCTCACCAATCCAACGCCGCAGCCGCACCAATGAAACCCTGCGCAGCACAGCGTGGCTTCACGCTCATTGAGCTCATGGTGGCGGTATTCATCACGGCCATCGTGCTGTCGATGGGCTATGGCGCCGTCAATCAAGCGCTCAATAACCACGAGGCGCTCGATGCGCGCCAGGAGCGGCTGCTTGCGGTGCAGACGACCATGCGTCTTCTGACGCAGGACTTCACGCAGCTTGCGCCCCGCCCCGTGCGCCAGCCGCTCGGCGATGGCTGGCTGCCCGCGCTGCTTGCAGGCACGAGTACGGGCACGAGCATGGGCCTAAGCTCAGTGACCACGAGCACCACTACCACGAGCGGCACGAGCTTCGGCTCGAGCGGCTCAGCCGGCGGCAGCAGTGGCGGCCTCGGCAGCAGCTTCGGTTCGAGCAGTAACAGCAGCTCGAGCAACAGCGGCCTCGGTAGTAGTTTCGGTTCAAGCAGTAACAGCAGCTCGACGTCAGGCGGCCTCGGCAGCAGCTTCGGCTCGTCGAGCAGTGGCAGCTCGACGAGCGGCGGGCTCGGCAGCAGCTTCGGTTCGAGCACCAGCAGCAACACGACGAGCGCGAGCGGCCTGGGAACGAGCACCAGCACGACGACCGGCGCGGGCACATTCACAAGTTCAAACACTGCCGCGCAGATCGTCACCCTGACGCGCGCCGGCTGGGCGAATCCCGCCGGCATCCAGCGTCCGGCGCTCGAGCGCGTCACCTACATTCTGGAAAACGGCACGCTGCGCCGCGAACACTCGCCGGTGCTCGATGCGGTGATGACGACGGCGACGGTGCGGCGCGACCTCCTCGACAAGGTGAAGTCCGTCACGGTGCGCTACATGGATCTGTCCTTCAATTGGCGCGAACAATGGCCGCCGCAGGCGCTCGCGGGCGATCCCAACGCCAACCTGCGCCTGCGTCCCATCGCCGTGGAGGTGACGCTTGAACTCGAGGACTGGGGCAAGATCGTGCGCGTGATTGAGATCGCCGCATGAGCGCGCGCGGCGCAGTCAAAAGCGCGCGGCGCCAGCGCGGCGTGGCACTGCTACTGGCGATTCTGCTCGTCGCCATTGCGACCATCCTCGCCGCCGCCATCGGCTATGGCAGCGCGATGAGCGCACGGCGCGCCGCGGCGACGATCGCCTTCGATGAGGGACTTCTCGTGGGGCAGGCCGCCGAGGCGCTCGCCGCCTTCGGCCTGCGCGCGGATCTGCGCGCGGGCGCGGAGTACGACTATCCCGGGGAGGCGTGGGCGAAACCGGTCGGCCCGATCGAAATCTCGCCGGGCGTGCAGCTCGAGGCGTCACTCGAGGACGTGCAGGGACGCTTCAATCTCAATAGTCTCGTGACGCCGAACGGCGTCACCGACCCCGAGTCGGTCCTCATCTTCCAGCGCCTGCTGCAGATGGTGGGCCTCGAGCCCAAATGGGCGCAGCTCATGGCCGATTGGATCGATTCGGACTCGGAGCCGGGATTTCCGGACGGCGCCGAGGACAACTTCTACACCACGCAGAATCCGCCCTATCGCACGCCGAACATCCTGGTGACGAGCTCGAGCGAGCTTCTCGCCCTGCCCGGCTTCGGCCGCGACCGCTATCTGAAGATCGAGCCCTATGTGACGGCGCTGCCGCAGGATGCGACTATCAACATCTGCTCGGCCTCGGGATTCCTCTTGGATGCCATGATTGAAGGTCGCACCGAATTTGGCTCCGATCCTGCGCGGCTCGCGACCGAGCGCACCACTGCCTGTTTTCCCAAGCTCACGGACTACGTGGCCGCCTTCGGCGGCGATACCGCGGGCTTCAGCAAGATCCAAAAGCGCATCAGCCAGAATTCGCATTACTTTCGCCTGACGAGCATTGTCAGTATTGGCACTGCGCAGTTCGCCTTGTACAGTCTTCTGCTGCGCGATCCGAGCGGTCAGGTGCGGCCCATTCAGCGCAGCTTTGTCGCCGACTAGGATCGTAAGGCGAACCCTATGGCAGATTGGCTACTCATAAGACTTCCGCGGGACCCTGCCGGGCAGGCCTCGTGGATCGTCGCCGATGCGCGCGGTGCCGGCATCGAGGCCCCCGCGGGCGGCCCGCTTGAGCTGGCGCAGCCGGCTGCGGCGGGGCGGCGCGTGTGCGTGCTCGTGCCGGGCACCGATGTACTCATGATGGAGCCGGAGCTGCCGACCAGGGCCGGTGCGAAGCTTGCGCAGATGGTGCCCTATGCCCTCGAGGAGCAGCTCGCCGAGGACATCGACGAGCTGCATTTCGCCATCGGGCGCCGCGGCGGCGCGGACTCCCTGGCGCGCAGGAGCGCTGAGGGCGGGCGCACGCCGGTCGCCGTCGTTGCGCGCGCGCTCATGGATGAATGGCTGAGCGCCGTGCAGGCGGCCGGCATCGTCGCGGAGAGCATGTACGCCGACACCGATCTGCTGCCCGCAAATCCCGGCCAGGCGGTGGCCTGGCTCGACGGCGACATGATCGTGGTGCGTCCTGCCGGTGCTGCGCCGGTGACGATGCCCGCGGATGCCTTGCCGGAGGCGCTGGCGCTGGCGCTGGACCAGCCGGCAGATGAGTTCACGGTGGAGAATCGCGGCGCAGGGCTCATCCTGTATACGGGCACGGCGGAGTGGCAGCAGCACGGGCCGGCGGTCGAGGCGCTGCGCGAGCAGTTCCACGGCATCAAGGTGCAGGTGTTGAGCGACGGTCCTCTTGCGCTCCTCGCGCAGCAATTGCCCGGCGATGACGCCATCAATCTCCTGCAGGGCTCCTATGCGCCGCAGACCGCGCACGCGGTCGGCTGGCGCGCCTGGCGCGTGGCGGCGGTGCTGCTGGCGTGTCTCGTCGGCTTGCATGTCGCGGGCAAGGCGGCCGAGCTTGCGGTGCTGAAGAAGCGCGAACACACCCTCGATGCTTCGATCGATCAGGCGTTTCGCGCAGCGATGCCCGGCGAGTTCAACACTACCGATGCGCGGCGCCGCATGCAGCAGCGCCTCGTGAGCGCACGCGGCGGCGGTGAATTCGCGGGCCTGCTGCCCGCGCTCGGAGCGCTGGTCGTGGCGCGCAACGGCGCCCCCGGCACGGTGGTGCAGGCTTTGAGCTTTCGCGAAGGCGCAGTGGATCTGAAGCTTGCGGCCCCCAATGCCGAAAGCCTCGATCGCATCAGCCGCGCGCTGCGCGACAACGGCTGGCAGGCGGATCTCACCGCCGGCAATGCGGCCAAGGCAGGCTACGAAGGCCGCATTCAAATACGGCCGAAGGGATCCTAGATGAAACTGCGATCCTTCGATTCCCTGAACGAGCGCGAGCGGCGCTTCGCCGTTATTGGCGGCGTCTGCGCCGTGCTGCTCCTCGTCTTTGGCGTCATCCTGCCGCTCGACCGCAGCGTTGCGCGCGCGCACGCGCGCATCACCACCAAGCAGGCCGATCTTGCCTGGATGCGCGGAGTCACTCCGGAGCTCATCGCCGCGGGCCCCGGCACGGCGACCCCGGCAACGCAGCGCTCCATGCTGGTGGTGGTCGATGGCGCCGCCCGTGAAGCCGGTCTTGGCACCGCGCTCACGAGCAGCGAGCCCTCCGGCGCCGGCGGCCTGCAGGTGCGCCTCGAGAAGGCGCCCTTCGATGCGGTCGTCGCCTGGCTAGCGCGCCTGTCCGAGCAGGACGGCATCCGGGTGGATTCGGCGACGATGGACAGTGCCGGACCTTCCGGCATCGTCAATGCCGGCATCGTGCTGCACACCCGTTGAGGACGCGGCGGACGCTGTGGATCGGCGCGCTCGCGCTTTTCGCCTTCGCGTTGTTTCTACTCGCGCGCTTCCCGGCGGCCTGGGCCATGGGCGCGCTGCCGGCTGGCCTCTCCTGCGATGCCGTGGACGGGACCCTTTGGAACGGCACCTGCACCGGACTCATGCTGCAGCATCGCGAGCTCATCGGCGATCTTGCCTGGCAGCTGCGTCCGGCGCGCCTCCTCGCCGGGCGGCTCGGCGCACACGTCGAGCTCACGCAGGTGGGAGACTTCGCCAATGGCGATGTGGAAATGTCGATCAGCGGGCAGGTGTTTGCCCGCGACGTGCACGCCAGCGTGCATTTGAGCTCGGCGCTCCTGCCGCAGCTACCCGATGGGCTCAAGGGAGCCGCGCGCGCTGATCTGGCGCGCGTCGCGCTTAGGAACGGGCGCCTCACCGACCTTGCAGGCCGCATCGAGGCGCACGATCTGGCGCAAACCGGCGGCACGACGACCACTGAGCTCGGCAGCTATGCGCTCGCCTTCACCGGGGCGGCGTCCGGCGGCGCGCTCGTCGGCGAACTGCACGATCTTGGCGGCCCGCTCGCCTTGAGCGGCACCCTGCGCATGACGCCTGAGCCGGGCTTCGTCGTGGACGGCAAGGTCGCCGCGCGCCCCACGGCCGCGGCGAATCTCGTGCGGCAGCTGCAGATGCTCGGTCCCGCCGATGCCCAGGGGCGCCGTTCATTCTCCGTCGCCAACAGCTTCTGAGAGCGGCAGCTCGCGAAACGCCCCCAACAGCGGCAGATACAGCGCGGCGCGCACCGGCTCAGTTCCGAGCGCGCGCGCGAGCTGCGAGTGACTGCTGAGCTGAGCGCGGTAGCGCTCGAGTTCCGCGTGCAGAAAGGCCTCCGTGTCGCCGCCCGCATGGGAACTTGTTTTGTAGTCGATGACCCAGCGCGTGCCGCGCTCATCGATGAACGAGCGGTCAATGATGACATTCTGCAGGCGCCCGCCGGCGATGCCGGTCAGCGCGAGTTCGCTTGCCGCCTCGCGGTGCGCGCTCGAGAGAATCCAGCGGCCACGCTCATCCTCGCAGCTGCGCACGAGCGCTTCGACGACGCGCGCGGTGGCGCCTTCGAGTTCGCGCTCCGGCACACCGTGGCGGGCGAGCTGCCGCAGGAAGTGCGCGCGCGCGGCGCCGATCGCCGCGCGCTCCGGTAGCTCAGGCCGCTGCGCGTACTCCTGCAGCGCCGCGTGCACCACCGTGCCCACGTGGCGCGCGGTCTCGCCCACCCAGCTGAACTCGACGGCTTCAAGAGACTGCTGCCTGATGGGCAGGCGCTCAAAGGCCGCCGCTTCAGGCAGCGCCGCGGGCTGCCACGTCAGAGGCAGTCGCTGCAGCGGCCGTGGCGGGGACAGCGCGACATCCGCTGCAGCCGGTCCGCGCGTCAGCATTTCGGCCGGCTCGAGCGCCGGCCAGAGCCGCGCGAGGAGCGTGCCGGCGCGCGCTCCCGGGCTGCCGTCGCTCTTCAGCGGCAGTGCCGCGGACAAATGCAGTGTCGCGCGCGCGCGCGTGCAGGCGACATAGAGGAGACGCAGCTGCTCATGAGCGGCGCGCCTCTTCATGAGCTCTTTGATGTAGCGGCCGAGCGCGCCGCCTTCCTGGGCGCCGACTTTCGGCACCGGCGCCACCAGAAGATCGCTGCCGCCGCCGCGGCGGGGCAAATCGAGCCAGCGCATCAGGGGCTCGCGACCGCGATTCAATTCACGCTCGAGGCAGGGCACGAACACGTGGTCAAACTGCAGTCCCTTCGCGTGATGGATGGTCATGATCTGCACGGGGTTCGCGCCCGCGCGCGGCGCCGCGAAGAGTTGCTTCATCAGGATTTCAAGGTCGGCGGGCCCGTGCCAATTGCCGTTCGCGGTGCGCTCGGCGAGAGCCGTGAAAAAAGCGCGCGCATAGTTAACCTCGCGCGCGCTGTAGGCGTCGTAGCCGCCGAGCTGCACCCAGGTGCGCTCCAGCCATTCGGCAAGCGGCGCCGCGGCGCGCGCGGCGAGCGCAGCTGCCAGCACCGCGCGCACGCGCAGCAGGCGCGCGCGCTCCTCGGGCGCGCAGAGCTCAAGGCGCGTCGGGTCAGCGAGCGCCTCCCACACGAGGAGCGGATCGTGGCGCGCGGACAGTGCCGCAAGGGATGCGAGCGTCGCCCCGCACCACGGCGCGCGCAGCACGACGAGCCACGCGGCGCGATCGGCAAGGTGATGCAGCGCGCGCGTGAGCGCCAGGAGGTCGCGGATCACCGAGAGCGCGGCGAGCGGCACGATCTTCACTCCGACGCACTCGACGCCCGCGGCGCTGAGCTCCGCGGAAATCGCTCCCGCGTGGGCGCGCGCGCTCACCAGCACCGCGATCGTCGCCTGCGGCGCCTGCACTTGCAGCGCCACGATGCGCGCGGCGATGGCGGCGGCTTCGGTGGTGCGCGCATCTGGCGCGAACCAGGAAATCTCGACAGCGTCCGCGCGCCCCGGCGCGCGCGTGGCAAGATTCGGCGTAAAGGACACCGCGCTCGTGCGCACATCATCGCTGTCCGGCAGCAGGCGCGCGAAGCGCGCATTGGTCCAGTCGACGAGCGCGGGCACCGCGCGGAAGTTGCGCGCAAGGTGCAGCCGCCGCAGGTGCAGGGCACCGATGCCCTGGTCGCGGATGCGCAGCATGAGTCCGACCTCAGCCTCGCGGAACTGGTAGATCGATTGCATCGGGTCGCCGACCACGAAGAGCGTGCGCCCGTCGCCCTCCTCCCAGCCGATGGTGAGCGCTTCCAGGAGCGCGAACTGGCCGAGGGAGATATCCTGGAACTCATCAACCAGGATGTGCTTGAGAGACAGCCCCGCCCGCAGCGCAAGATCGGTCGGCAGCTCCTCGGCGGCGAGCGCTTCGCGCGCGGCGCCCGCGATGTAGGTGTGGTCGACGCGCCCGGCTGAGGAGAACTCAAGCTGCAGATGTGCCGCGCCTCTGCACAGCACGCGCGCCAGTGCATCCAGCGCCTGCGCATCATCCGGGTCGAGCGCCGCCGGCGGCAGCCCTTGAATCTCCTGCAGCGCCTGCAACAGCCCGGGCACGCCGCTCAGACGCTCGATCACACGCTCCAGCTCCTGGCGCTCGGGCGCAACCGCGCCCTGAAATTTTCGCCACGCGCCCTTGCTAGTGAGCACAAGATCGATGAAGCGCTGCCACGCGGGCAGCCGCGCGGCGCAGCAGTTGAGCTCGCCCACGAGCGGCAACTGCGCCACCGCCGCGGCAACGTCCGCCGGAAATTTTGCATAGGCCTCCCCGAGCGCCTCGGCAATCAGCTCCTCGAGGCTTGCCGTCATGCGCGCGCGCAGCTCACCCGGATCCGGACCCATGACGTGGCGCAGCCAGTGGCCGCGCAGCTCGAGCATCTGCGCGAGCAACTCCTCGACGCTCGCCCAGCGATTGTCGAGTCGCTCGAAGAGAAGCTCGATGTCGGCGGCAATCTCCGCATCCTTCTCGCCTTCGACCAAGGTTGCGCGCGCCGCGCGCGCGTAGAGCTCCTCCGGCCGGTCATCGACGCTGAGCGCGCCGCCCGCCTTGGCCGTGACCGGCAGCTGGCTTGCGAGCCAGAAGTTGAAGGAGTCGATGGTCTGGATGCGCAGGCGGCCGGGATTGTTCGCCAGATCCCAGATTGGTGCACGTGGATTGACGGGCGCGTGTTTGCCGAGCGCCTCCACGATGCGCGCGCGCATCTCTGCTGCGGCCTTACGCGTGAAGGTCACCGCAAGAATCTCCTCCGGTTCATCCACGGTGCCAAGGAGCCGCAGGAAGCGCTGCGTCAGTACCGTCGTCTTGCCGGAGCCGGCCGGTGCCTGCAGCACGATCGAGGCGGTAGGGTCGGTCGCCGCTGCGCGCGCGAGTTCATCGGCGGCGGCGCGGTCGGCGTCACTCATCGACTTGCATCTCGAGCTCTTCATCCTCCGGCAGCGCCCGGTCGGCAATGCGGCACAGGCTCGCCACCTCGCAGTGCCGGCAGGCCTGCGGCGCCGGGTCCACCGCTGCGCGGCCGCCCATGAAATCGCGCACCAGCGCCTCGATGCGCGCCTGCCAGATATCGCGCCACTGCCCCCACGCATCCCGGCCTGTCACGCCGGCCTGTGCCACCGCCGCTTTCAATTTCGGCAAGAGATTGGCCTGCGCGGCAATCCCATGAAAGCCGACGTCGCGGGCCGCGACGTTGACGGTGGCGACTGCGCGCACATCCGCGCCGAGCGCAAGCAGATAGGCGAGGAGCTGCGGATGCGAAGGCCGCTCGCCGTACCAGTCCATGCTCTTATGCGTGCCGCTCTTGTAGTCGAGAATCGCAAGGCCGCCGGATTCGAGCGCATCGATGCGATCGATGCGCAGGTCGAGACGCGCGCCCGCGAGCTGCACGGTTGAAGCCAACTCGATGTCGCGTACCGTGAAGGGCGCGCGTGCGCGCTCAAGTTCACAGACGTCGCCGAGGAGACGCCGTGCGCGCGCACTCTCGCGCACCTGCGCGCGCGCGAGCGCATCTCCCCAGAGCTCCTGCGCAGCATGCGCGACGCTGCGCGCGATGATCGCGGCGAGCTCCGCCGGCGAGAGCGCCTCGAGGGTGCGCGAATCCTTCACCGTCCCCCACAGCGCCTCGAGCGCGCCATGCAGAAAGATGCCGCGCTCAAGCGCAGGCACGCCCGGCTCGGGCGCCTCGAACGCACCACTGCCGAGGCGCAACTCGCCAAAGGCGCGAAACGCGCACAGGTTCTGCAGCTCTAGGAGCCGCGTGCCCGAGGGCAGCCGCGCCGCGAGCGGCCACGCGGGGCCCGTGACGTCGAGAAGCTCTTCCAGCTGATGCCGCCGGTGCAGGCGCGCCGGCAGCCACAGAGCCGGGGGCGGCGGCGTTGCGGCCGTGCTCGACCACTCGTGCAGGAGCGGGCTTGGCATAAGCTCCAGATCCTCCTCGCGCGCGGCGACACTGAAGACCAAGTCCGCGGCAGCGGCGCGCCATGCGAGCATGAGCGCGCGCGCCTCGGCCGTGCGCCCCTCGGCGCTGGCCGCCGGGATGAGCGCCGCGCGCTGCGCCGCCAGGGGCAAAAAGGGATTCAGCTGCACCGGCTGCGGCCAGGAGCTCGCATCCAATCCTGCGACCCAGATGCCCTCGTAGTGCACGATCGGGTCCTCGAGAAATGCCGTGATCGTGACGGGCGCGTCGCCTGAGGCCGGGCGGAATGCGGCGCGCACGGCGAGTTCATTGAAATACTGCAGGGCCTGATCGCGGCTCAAGCTGCGCACGGCAACGCTAAGCTCGCCGAATTCGTTCAGGAGCTCGTTGAATCGCTGCAGGGTCTGCTCCGCTTCGCTCGAGCGTTCGGCATCGCCCGGCCAGTTGAGCGCCGCGAGCGCATCGTGAAAACGCACCGCCCACTCGCGCGGGCTGCCACCACGGGGTTCGAGGTGCGCCGCCGCGGCGCTCAGGCGCGCGCCGAGCTCGCGTGCGGCAGCTTGGCTTGCCGCGTGTCGCGGGGGCGGCCTGCGCGCGAGGAACGCGAGCAGGCTCGGCAGGTCGAGCTCGAGCGGCGCCTCGGAGCGCAGCCAATAATCCACACGGGCGCGCGCCGCCGCCTCAAGTCCTCCCCAGTACGGCGCACACAGCCATGCGCTCAAAGCCTCAAATGCAGTCGCGCTCGTGATGAGCGCGAGGGAGCCGAGCGCATGTGCCACGAGCGGCGCGCGTGCGAGCGCGGTGCCGCCTTCGATGGCAACCAGTGCTTCGCCTGCAGCGTGCGCGCCTTCTACCCAGGCGCGCGGCGCGAGACTCTGGCGCAGGAGAGTCGCCAGGCGCTCGCGCAGGCCCGCCGCGCCGGGCAGAACCACCAAGAGGCGCGCCTCGGGCGCATCGTTCAGGCGCTGCCGGCACCACTCGGCGATGCGCTCGAGCTCCTCGGTGCGGTCCGCCGCAATGATCTTCGTCGCGCGCCGCTCGGCGGCGCTTCTTCCACGTATGCGCGTGGCGCAGGCGTGGCGCTCGCGCGCCGCGCACACGGCAGCAAGATACGGCGGCAGTTGCACAAAGCCTGCGAACTCCACCGCACGCGCGCCGCCCACGCAGGCAAGTTCGGCCGCTGCAGCGCGCGCCGTGGTCACGCGCGCGGCGGCGTGGCGGGCCTCGACGGCCGCCTGCACCTCGTAGAGGAGCCTTCCTTCCGTGCCCGCATCACTCGCGGCGAGCTTGCGCAACGGGATGAGATATTCGCTCGCAAGCTCGCTTGCGCGGCGCAGGCTCTCGGCGAGCGCGCCGCGTGCGACGAGCTGCAGAGAGTCGGTAAATTCAGCGGCGCATTGCCGCCAGATGAGCCATTCCTGCGCACCCGAGAGCAGGCGCGGCAGCGGCAAGGACGCCGCGGCGGCCTCTACCTCGCGGCGCAGCCAAGTTTCTGCGGGCAGGATGTCGGGGCTCGCCCAAACGCGCCGCCCGTCGCGCAGATTGGCGCGCGCCCGCGCCAGGCGCGCGGCTTCCGCACGCTGCCGGGAGGGCACGACGAGGGTGCCATCCGACCGGCTTTTATCCTCTAAAATGCTAATCAAAAGAATATATTAGGAAAGATATCAATAAATCACTTGAATGGGGTTGCGCCGCGGCACTGGCAACACCCGCGGCGCGGCGTGCGACAATTTCGAGAATAGCGTTTTCGCCTGTGCGCTGCCTTCAGATCTCACGCCAGCGATGACAGGCGACGTGACGGCCATCGCCGACTGCCTCCCATGCGGGGACCTGCCGCCGGCACAGCGCAATGACATGCGGGCAGCGCGTGTGGAACACGCAGCCGCGCGGCGGCGTGAGCGCCGAGGGCGGCTCACCCGGCACGCTCTGCGCGAGGCGCGCCGGCTGCACCTCCGCATCGGGGATGGGGATGGCCTCAAAGAGCGCACGCGTATAGGGATGCAGCGGATGCGCGTACAGAAGCTGCGCCGGTGCGAGTTCCATCATGCGTCCCAGATACAGGACGAGCACGCGGTCGCACAGCTCATGCACCACCGCAAGATTGTGGCTGATGAAGAGGAGCGCGACGCCGTGCACGTCCTTGAGCGTGCCCAGAAGCTCCATGATCTGCGCCTGGGTCGACGCATCGAGCGCGCTCACGGCCTCATCACACACGAGGAGCTGCGGCTGCAGGATCATCGCGCGCGCGATGGCGACGCGCTGGCATTGGCCGCCGCTGAGCTCGTGCGGATAGCGCCGCGCGAAATCAGATGCGAGGCCGAGCTCACCCAGGAGTTTGAGCACCGCTTGCTGCCGCTCGCACGGCGCAAGCTCGCCGCGATGCACGCGCAGCGGCTCGCCGATGATCTCCTCGATGCGCATGCGCGGATCAAGACTTGCCAGAGGGTTCTGAAAGATGATCTGCAAGTCGCGGCGCAGGCGCTGCCGCTCGCCGGGCGCGAGCGCCGCGATGTCGCGTCCCGCCCAAACGACATGTCCCGCGGTGCGCGGCACGAGGTCAAAAATGGCGCGCGCCACGGTTGATTTGCCGCAGCCGGACTCGCCGACCACCCCGAGCGCCTCGCGCGCCTGCACGCTGAAGTCAATCGCCGTAACCGCGTGCAGCCAGGCGCGCCGCCCCCAAGCGCCGCGCCGCACGCGGTAGCGCACGTGCAGATCCTTAACGAGAAGGAGCGGCTCCGTCACGGGTCCGGTCCGTCGAGGCGCAGCGCAGCCTGCAGCAGCGACTGTGTGTAGGCATGCGCCGGTGCGCGCAGGATGCTCGCGACCGCAGCACACTCCACGATGCGGCCCGCGCACATGACGGCCACGCGGTCGGCAAGTCCCGCGACCACGCCCAAATCATGGGTGATTAGGACCATCGACAGATGCCGCGTGCGCTTCAATTCAGCGAGGAGCGCGAGGATCTGCGCCTGGATGGTTACGTCGAGCGCCGTCGTCGGCTCATCGGCGATGATGAGCGCGGGCTCACAGGCGAGCGCGGTTGCGATCATCACGCGCTGGCGCATGCCGCCCGAGAGCTCGTGCGGATACTGCTGTGCGCGGCGCTCGGGGTCGGGCAGCTGCACCTGCGCGAGCGTCTCGAGCGCGCGCGCGCGCGCCGCGCGCCAGCTGAGCCCGGAATGTTTGACGAGGAGCTCGGCGACCTGATCGCCCACGCGCAGGTGCGGCGTGAGGCAGGTCATGGGGTTCTGGAAGATCATCGCCATGCGCGCCCCGCGGATGCGATCAAGCGCCGCGCGCGGCGCGCCGATGAGCTCCTGCGACTCGAAGCGCGCGTGGCCCGCCGCCCGCCCGCCGGGTGCGAGCAAGCCCATGATCGCGAGAAATGCCTGGCTCTTGCCCGCACCCGACTCGCCGACGACGCCGACGCATTCGCCGCGCTCGACGCTGAGCGAGAAATCGCTGACGCAGCTCACCTCCTGTTGAGCGCTGCCGAAGCGCACGTTGAGGCTCTCCACTTCCAGAACGGCAGGCGTGCTCATGCGTCAGCCCTCGCGCGGATCGAGCGCATCGCGCAGCGCATCCCCGAGGATGCTGAAGCACAGGAGGAGCACCACCAGAAATCCTGCCGGCACGAGCAGCATCCACACCGCCGACTGCATCTCGCGCGCGCCGTCATTGATGAGATTGCCCAGACTCGGCAGCGGCTCCTGCACGCCCAGGCCGAGAAAGCTCAAGAAACTCTCAAACAGGATCATCTGCGGGATGGCAAGCGTTGCGTAGGCGACGATGGTGCCGCTGAGATTGGGCACGATGTGACGCCAGAGCATCGCGGCAGGTTTAACTCCGATGACGCGCGCCGCCTCGACGAACTCGGTCCGCGCCAGGAGGAGCGTCTGGCCGCGCACGATGCGCGCGATGGTGAGCCAGCCGACGGCGCCGATGGCGACGAACAGCACGACGAGGCTGCCGCGCGTAAAGAGCGAGGTCAGGATGATGACGACGAAGAGATAGGGCAGCGAGTAGAGGACGTCGACCGCGCGCATCATGAGCTCGTCGGTGCGCCCGCCGCTGTAGCCTGCGACCATGCCCCAGATGACGCCGATGATGAGGCTCACCGCGCTCGCCAGGAGCCCGATCACCAGCGACACGCGCACGCCATACAAAGTGCGCACGAAGAGGTCGCGTCCGAGGCGGTCGGTACCGAGCCAGTGCGCGCCGCCGAACTGCGGCGGAATGGCGAGCGCGTCCCAGTCGAGGCTGTCGTAGTGCACGCCGGAAAAGTGCGGGCCCGCGAGCGCCAGGAGCGCGATCGCCATGATGACCCCGCCGGCGCAGAGCGCAAGCGGCCTGCGGCGCAGGCGCCGCCACGCGCTGTGCCAGAAGCCTCCCGTGCCGCGGCCGCTCTCAGGCAGCATGGCCGATCCGCGGATCAAGCCAGCCATAGACGAGGTCGGCTGCAAGGTTGCAGCCCAGCGTGATGAGCCCGTACACGATGACCATGCCCATGACGAGCGTGTAGTCGCGATCGATGGCGCCCTCGACCAGAAAGCGCCCGGTGCCCGGCAGCCCGAACACGGTTTCCACCACGAGCGAGCCCGTAACGACGAATGCCGTGGCGGGGCCGAGGTAGCTCACCACCGGCAGGAGCGCCGGCGGCAGCGCGTGGCGGGCGATGACGCGCCGCTCTCCCAGGCCGCGGGCGCGCGCCGCACGGATGAAATCGCTCTGCAGTACCTCAAGCAAGCTGCTGCGCATGAGACGCGCGATGTAGGCCATGAGCGGCAAGGCAAGCGTGATGACGGGCAGCACGAGATAGTAGGGGTTGCCCTCCTGCCAGCCGGCGACCGGCAACCAGCGCAGACCCAGGCCAAAGATGAGCGCGAGGAGCGGCCCCGTGACGAAGCTCGGCAGGACAACCCCGAGCACCGCAAATCCCATGAGCGCGTGGTCGACGGCGCGGCCGCGGCGCAGCGCCGCCCACACCCCGAGCGGCACGCCGAGCGCGAGTGCGACGATGAGCGCTGCAATACCCAGAGTGAGGCTCACCGGCAGGCCCTGCGCGATCAATGCACGGACGCTCAAGTCGCGGTACTTCAGCGACGGCCCGAAGTCTCCGTGCGCGATTGCGCCCAAGTAACGCAGATACTGCACAGCGAGCGGCTGATCAAGACCGTAGGCGCGCTCGAGATTGGCCTTCACCTGCGGCGGCAGGGATTGCTCGGCATCAAAGGGTCCGCCTGGAGCTGCGCGTACGACGACGAACGCGAGTGTGACGATGATGAAGAGAGTGGGCGGTATTGCGGCCAGGCGACGCGCGGCGTACGCGAGCATTCGGGAGTCATCTCCTTTCCTCGGCGGCGCCTTGGGGGTGGACGGGCGCGCCCGCAGTGTACACTTGCACTCCTGAACCGGGTGAATAGGACTGTCGATGAAGCGCATTGTGGTGGGCATCAAACGTGTCGTGGACGCCAACGTGCGCATCCGCGTGAATCCCGATGGCACGGGCGTGATGACGGACGGGGTGAAGATGGCGATCAACCCCTTCGATGAGATCGCACTCGAGGAGGCGCTGCGCATGAAGGAGCGCGGCGCGGCCGAGGAGGTGCTCGTCGTCAGCATCGGCGTCGCCGATGCGCAGCAGCAGCTGCGCACCGCGCTGGCGATGGGAGCCGACCGTGCGCTCCTGGTGCGCAGCGACACCGCCGTCGAGCCGCTCACAGCGGCGCAGGTCTTTCTCAAGGTGATTGCGCGCGAGGAACCGTTCCTCGTGATCCTCGGCAAGCAGGCGATCGATGACGACAACAGCCAGACCGGGCCGATGCTCGCGGCGCTGTGGAACCGGCCGCAGGCAACCTTTGCATCGAAGATCGAATTGACGGCGGCCACGGCGAAAGTGACGCGCGAGGTGGATGCGGGCTTGGAAACCATCGAGGTGGATCTGCCGGCGGTCATCACCACTGACCTGCGCCTGAATGAGCCGCGCTACGTGAAGCTGCCCGACATCATGAAAGCGAAGAAGAAGCCGCTCGATACGCTCACCCTTGCCGAGCTTGGCGTCGAGCCGCGCACGCAGGTGAAACAGGTGCGCTTCGAGGCGCCCGCGCAGCGCCAGAAGGGTGTGCTCGTGAAGGACGCCGCGGAGCTCGTCGGCGAGCTGCGCAAGCGGGGAGTCATCTGATGACGCAGATTCTCATTGTTGCCGAGCATGACGGCACGAACTTAAACCCCGCCACCGCTAAATGCGTGACCTGCGCGCGTGCGCTGCCGGAGGCGAATATCACTATCGCGGTGTGCGCGGCCGATGCCGCCGCCGTTGCCGCGCAGGCGGCGCGCCTGGCAGGCGTTGCCCGCGTGCTGAAGCTTGAAAACCCCGCCAATGCCCAGCCGCTTGCGGCGCTGCTCGCGCCGCAGATCGTCGCGCTTGCCGCCGACTTCACGCATCTACTGGGCCCATCGACGACCTTCGGCAAGGATCTGATGCCGCGCGTCGCGGCGCTCCTCAACTGCGCACAGGTGAGCAACATCATGGCCGTGGTGGATGCCACGCACTTCCGCCGCCCCACCTACGCGGGCAATGCCATCGTGACCGTCGAGTGCGCAGCGGGCGCCAAGCTCGTCGGCACGGTGCGCACCGCATCCTTCGAGGCGGCGGGCGCGGGCGGAACGGCGGCGGTCGCATCCGTGCAGCTCGACATCGCGCTGCCCGCACATACGCGCTTCGTGACGCGTGCCGCAGCCAAGGCGGACCGCCCGGATCTGCAGTCGGCGATGCGTGTCATCTCCGGAGGCCGGGCGCTTGGCAGCGCGGAGAATTTCAAGATTCTCTATGCGCTCGCCGACGAACTCGGGGCCGCGGTGGGCGCATCGCGCGCCGCAGTCGATGCGGGCTTTGCCGCGAACGACATGCAGGTGGGTCAGACCGGGAAGATCATCGCGCCGGAGCTCTACATTGCGATCGGCATCTCCGGCGCCATCCAGCATCTGACCGGCATCAAGGATGCGCGCACCATCGTCGCCATCAACAAGGATGCCGAGGCGCCGATTTTCGAGATTGCCGATTTCGGCCTCGTCGGCGACCTCTTCCAGATCGTGCCCGAGCTGCAGCGCCTGGTGGCGGGCAGCCGCGCGCTCAAAGCTGAGTGAGCAGGTACTCGGCGCCGGAAACCTTGAACTCGCGCGGCGCCTCGATGTTCACGCGCTCGGCGACACCGTCCTTGACGATGATCGCGAAGCGCTGGCCGCGCATGCCGAGGCCAAAATCCCGGCCATCGAGCTCAAGTCCGAGGGCCCGCGTGTAGTCGCCGTTGCCGTCGGCCAGCATCAGCACCTTGCCGGCGGCGCCGCTTGCCTTGCCCCAGGCGTTCATCACGAAGACATCGTTGACGGCCATGCAGGCGACGGTGTCGACGCCCTTCGCCTGGAGTTTTTCAGCGAGGGTTACGAACCCGGGCAGGTGCTTGGCATCGCAGGTGGGAGTGAACGCGCCCGGGACGGAGAACAGCACCACTTTCTTGCCGCGGAAGAGCTCGTCGGATTTCAGATCCTTCGGCCCATCCGCTCCCATGGTCTTAAAAGTGCCCGAAGGCATGCGCTCGCCGGCCTTGATCGACATGGAACCGTTCTCCTAAAAAATTTGGCCGCGGGCCGGCGCTACGCCGTGCGCGCGCGTATTTCCCAAAGGTGCGCCAGACGCTCCAGCTTCGGATCGCCCTTCACGAGCTCAAAAGTCTTTTGCGCGTCGTCCTTCTTGCCGGCATGCAGTTGCGCGATGCCGAGAATGAGGCGCGCATCCGCCTCGTTCTTCAGGCCGCCCTTGGCGAGGCCGGTTGTGAGAGCCCCCGCCGCCTTGTCGTATTGCTGGTAGCTGAAATAGGCAAGCCCGAGCGCGACGTCCTTGGTGCCGGTTTTGGCGGTGGCGGCGTCGGCGGCGATCTTGGGCAGGGAAGCCTGGTCGCTCGCCACTTTGTTTTTGACCGATTCGAGAAGCTGCGCGCTGTGCGTCTTGACGGCGGGCGTTGCGAACACGTTCTTCTGCTTGCCCGCTTCGAGCACCCGCTGCGCCTCACCCGGGGAACCCTGGTCGTTGGCGAGCGTCGCCATCTCGAGGTAGTCCTCGGGCCCCTTCAGGAGGTCAAGGTCGAAGGTCAGGCGATAGACCTGCAGCAGGAACGGATCGCTCTGCCCGGGGGTTTGAATGATGGTGTAGAGGAGCTCGCGCCAGTTGTCCGGGGTTGGAAACGCAGCGATACGCTGGTCGAGGGCGCGCGTCGTGCAGTTGGCGTCATTGAGCTTGATGCAAGTACTCAACTCAAGCTTCAGCAGGCTCTCGCCCGGCGGATGCCCGCTCTTGGCGGCGAAGTCCAGGTGCGCATTGATCGACTTCAACGCCCCCGCGTAGTCTTCCTTCAAATAGTAGGACTGATCGATGATCGTATAGACATCATCGTTGGTGTCGCCTTCCTGGGTGTCGCGCTGCGCGTATTGGATGGCCTTGTCGTAATCCTTCGCCTGATAATTGAGTTGCGCGAGCATGCGCAGCCGCGTCTGCAGGTCCCCCTTTTCGAGGTAGCGCGATCCGACCAGGGCCTCGAGCACCTTCTCCGCAGCCGCCATGTCGTTGGTGCGCGAGTAGTAGAACAGGTACATCTGGTTCATCGTGAACTCGTCGTACTCGCTCTTATTGGGCAGGGCCTGCGTTTCGTTGAGAGCGGTGAGCGCCGCGGGATAGTCCTTCTTCTCGAGCGCATCCTGCGCAGCCTTGAGGCTCTTGCCCGCCGCTGCGCTGAGCTTCGGCTGCGCGTCGGACTTATCCGCGGCAGGGGTTGCCACGGGCACCAGGAGCGCGCCCATGAGAAGTGCTGCGCTCAGGAGTGCGGCGGCAAGGCGCAGTGGCGCGGGCCTCATGATGCCTGGCACTCGTCCGGGCTCATTCCTTGAATTCGCCGGTATTGACGAAGCCGATTCTCTTCATGCGGTTGCGCTGCGCGGCCGCCATGACTCTCGCCACCGTGTCGTAGAGAGCCCGGCGATCGGGGCGCAGATGAATCTCCGGCTGCGGGTCCTTCACCGCCTCGGTGCGGAAGTAGCCCTCCAGAGTGTCGATGTTCGGCACCACCGTGCCGTTCCACACGATCGTGCCGTCGAAGTCGATTTCCAGATCAATCACCTCCGGACGCTGATCCTGCGGCGGCGGCGGCTGATTGGTCTGCGGCATGTCGAGCTTCACCGCGTGCGTCATGATCGGCAGAGTGACGATCAGGGTGACGAGCAGCACCAGCATGACGTCGATCAGCGGCGTCGTGTTGATGTCGCACATCGGGGCCCCTGCTTCGGTGGCCGAACTCATTGCCATGGCTTAAATCCTCCCGCTCTAGCGCGAACCGCGGATGCCGTGATCCGGCTCGGTCAGGAAGCCGACCTTCACAACTCCGCCGCGCTGAATCCCGTAGATGACGCGCCCGACGAATTCAAAGCGCGCTTCTTTGTCGGCACGGATGTGGATCTCCGGCTGCGGCTTGCGCACCGCGGTCGCCTTCACCTGGTTGATCAGGTCCGTCAGCGTCGCCACCTGCTTGTCGTTCCAGTAGATGCTGCCGGTTTTACTCACGGCGATCGTGATGTTCTCCGGTTTGGTGGTGGTTGGAATATTGACCGCCCGCGGCAGCTCCACCTTGACCGTCTTCGTGATGACGGGAATGGTGATGAGAAAGATGATGAGCATGACGAGCATGACGTCCACGAGCGGCGTCGTATTGATCGTCGCCATCATCGCCGGGCCGTCGCCGGCCGGAGCACCTACGTTTATCGCCATAGTGAAGCTTCCTCCTCGCTGCGTTGCCGCGAAAGGCGCGCGCCGCTTAGGGCGCGCGCGCGCGCTCTACTTGCGCAGCGCCGCGGCCGGTGCCGCCGCCGGACGCGTGCCGCCCATGTCGGTGCTGCCAACACGGGCGCCGCCGACGAGGTAGGCATGCAGATCGGAGGCGAAGTTGCGCAGCGCATCCTGCAGTACGCGGTTGCGGCTGATGAGCCAGTTGTAGCCCATGACCGCCGGTACCGCGACCGCAAGCCCGAGCGCCGTCATGATGAGCGCCTCGCCGACGGGTCCTGCGACACGATCAATGCTCGCCTGGCCCGCGATGCCGATCGACACCAGCGCGTTCAAGATGCCCCAGACGGTGCCGAAGAGGCCGACGAACGGCGAGACCGAGCCGACGGTTGCCAGAAAGGAAAGTCCGCCCTGCAGCTTGCCGTTCACCTGCTCGACGGAGCGCTGCAGCGACATCGTGATCCACTCGTGCAGATCGATGCGATCGGTGAGGCGTCCGTCGTGGTGCGACGCGGCGCGCAGGCCGTCTTCGGCGATGCCGCGGAAATCATCATTCTTGGGCAGCCGCTCGACACCGTCCTTAAGCGACGGCGCAGTCCAGAACTGCTTTTCAACAAGCCGCGAGGCGCGCCGGAGTTTGCGCTGATCCCAGAGCTTCGTGAGGATGATGTACCACGACACGAGTGACATCAGCAGCAGGATGATGAGCACCCCGCGCGCGATGGGGTCGCCAGTCGCCCACAGGGCGCCAAGACCGTAGGGGTTATCGACAGTGACTGCGTTAGCATGCGTTTCCATATTATCCTCGGTCTAATAAGAAGCCGGGCACGCCCGGCAATGATCAATTTTTTAGCTGAAACTTGATGGAGAAATTGATGCAGGCCGTCGTCGGCTTGCCGTCTTCCGTGCCGGGATTGTAGTGCCCGGCCTTGGCAAGCTTGATTGCGCCTTCATCGAGCCGCGCGCTGCCGGAGGTCTTGGCGACCGTCGGTTCCTCGGAGAGCTTGCCGTTCGGCCCGACGCAGGCGTGCACCACCGCCGAGCCTTCCTCCCCTAAGCGCATGGAGGCCGCCGGATAGTAGTCCGCGGTGTTGGGGAAATTCTTGCCGGGCGAGGGATTGGTGCGGTTCGACACGTGCGTCGGAGGTGGCGCCGCCGCAACCGGACGGTTGGTCACGTCGGTGATCGCGGTCGACTGCACCGGCTCGGCAGGCAGATCAATATTGATGTCCGGCGGCGGCACTTCGACCGGCGGACGCTCAAATTCGGGCGGCGGCGGCGGCGGCGGCAGATCGTGCTGCTGCACTTCCTCGACAATGGTCGTCTGAATGGGCGGCGCGATGATTTCCATCGCGCGGCGCGCCAGCCCGGTCGCCAGCCCATACGCCAGCAACACGTGCAGGAGAATAATGGCGACTAAAACGATGGCTCGGCGGGAGATGAACGCGGTGTCTTGTGCGTAGGCGGCCATTGTTAACGTTACGAAATAATATATCCGGATAACCAAGACCGGGTACGGACGCACCCAGGCTCGGACCATGTTCTAGTGGCACTGCCCCGCGATCGGCGCGCGCCTTCGTTTTGCCCCTGGTTCATTTCGCTCCGTCGGCGCGCGACCACTTAAGGTGTGAGCGGCACGACAGATGTGCGTGAACTGTAACCTCTGCTACTCGCACTGACAACTTCCGCGCGCGATGCGCTCCTTACTCGAAGTCGTCAGTGACGGCGCCGAAGGATGCGCTGCCCACCAGGTGTGCATATTTTGCGAGCACCCCCGTGGTCGCATACGGCCGGCGCGGCTTCCACGCCGCGCGCCTGCGCTTGAGCTCTGCGGTAGCAAGATCGACCTCGAGGGTGCGCCGCATGGCGTCAATGCTGATGCGATCCCCGGCGCGAAGAAGTGCAATCGGCCCGGCGACGGCAGCCTCGGGGGCAATATGTCCAACCACGAAGCCGTGACTGCCGCCGGAGAAACGGCCGTCCGTAATGAGAGCGACCTTGTCTCCGAGCCCACGGCCGACGAGGGCACCGGTGGGACTGAGCATCTCGCGCATGCCGGGGCCGCCCTTCGGACCCTCGTAGCGGATCACGACCACGTCGCCGGCGCGCACGCCGCCGGCGAGAATCGCGGCGGTTGCACGCTCCTCCCCGTCGAAGACGCGCGCCGGACCGCTGAAGGCAAGACCCTCCCGGCCGGTGATCTTTGCCACCGCCCCATCAGGCGCCAGGTTGCCGTACAGCACGACAAGGTGGCTGTCTTTCTTCAAAGGCGCGCTCAAGGGCCTGATGATGTCCTGCCCCGGCGGATAGGGCGCGACCTCCGCAAGATTGGCGGCCAGGGTTTCACCGGTGACAGTCATGCACTCGCCGTGCAGATAGCCCGCATCGAGAAGAATCTTCATCAGCGGCTGAATGCCGCCGATGGCAATGAGCTCCGACATCAGATAGCGCCCGCTCGGGCGCACGTCGGCGAGCACCGGTACACGGCGGCCGATGCGCGTGAAGTCGTCCAGATTGAGCTTGACCCGCGCCGCGCGCGCAATCGCCAGGAGGTGCAGAACGGCGTTGGTTGAACCGCTGAGCGCAATCGTCACGGTGATGGCATTCTCGAAGGCCTTGCGGGTGAGGATGTCGGCCGGGCGAATGCCCGCCTCGAGAAGGCGCACCACCGCGGCGCCCGCGCGGCGGCAGTCGCGCCGCTTGGCCTCACCGACCGCCTCCTGCGCGGAGCTGTTCGGCAGCGACAGCCCGAGCGCTTCGATGGCCGAGGCCATGGTGTTCGCGGTGTACATGCCGCCGCAGCTGCCCGCGCCCGGGATGGCGGTGCGCTCCACCTCGGCGAGCTGCGCATCATCGATCGCGCCGGCCGCCCGCGCGCCGATGGCCTCGAACACCGTGACGATATCGCGCCGTCCGGCACCCGGCCGGATGGTGCCGCCGTAGACGAAGACACCCGGGCGGTTGAGGCGCGCGATGGCCATGGCACAGCCGGGCATGTTCTTATCGCAGCCGCCAATGGCAACCACGCCGTCGAAGCCCTCGGCTGCGACCACCGTCTCGATCGAATCGGCGATGACTTCGCGCGACACGAGCGAATAGCGCATCCCCGGCGAACCCATCGAGATGCCATCGGAAACCGTAATGGTATTGAAAAGAACGCTCTTGCCCCCTGCCCCATCCACGCCTGCAACGGCCTCTTCGGCAAGCTCGCGGATGTGCATGTTGCAGGGCGTAAGGCGCGCCCAGGTGGAGGCGACGCCAATCTGCGGCTTGCCGAAATCGGCGTCGCCGAAGCCCACGGCGCGCAGCATCGCGCGCGCCGCGGTCTGCTTCAGCCCGTCAACGACCAGGCGGGAGTGCTGGCGGATGTCCGCGGGTTTTTTTGCGCTCATTCGGGTACGCCCATGCGACTGCGGCAGCCTACCATGTCAGATTCCCGTATCGACGATGCGACGCTCGCGCAGTGTGATGATGAAGATGCCGGCGAGTGTAATCACGCCGCCGACCACCAGGCGCGTAGAGAGCACTTCGCCGAGCAATATGACGCTCAAGATGACTGAAAAGACCGGCGAGAGCGTCGTGACCGGAGCGACGCTCGTCACCGGATAGCGCTGCACGAGATAGAAGTAGCCCGTATGGGCGACGAGGCTTGCGGCGAGCGCGGTGAAGGCGAGCGCCGCCCAGGCGCCGAGGGAGACGTGCGCGAGCGCGCCCAAGTCCGGCCGCTCGAACTCGAGCGACAGGACCAGGAGCACCGGCAGGCTGAGCCAAGCAATCCAGGCCTGCAATTCCAGCGGCCGAAAGCCGTGCAGCTTCTTGATCGCAATCAGTCCCACGGAGCCCACGAAGGCACCGCCGATGACGAGCGACAGGCTCTGCCACTGCGCAGCGACGCGCGGATCAAAGCCCATGACGAGCATACCCGCGAACGAAAGCCCGATGCCGCTCCAGCGCCGCCAGTGCACCACCTCTCCCAGGAGCGCAACCGACAAGAGCGTTGCGAACGGCACGCTCAGCTGGCTTGCGATCGCAACCGCGGCCACGTTGGTGGAGATGCCGAGCCCCCAGAAGTAGAGTGCAAACTGCAACGCGCCGGTGAACACCGCCGCCACCGCAAGCGCGCTCATCTGCCCGCGCTCCACCCGCAACCACGGCACCAGCACCACCGCCAGGATCAAAAAGCGCAGCAAGGTGAAGAGCATCGATGGAATCTGCGCCAGCCCGATCTTGCTGACGATGAGATTCACGCCCCAGATGAGGTTGATCCCGAGGAGCAGGGCAAGATCGCGCGGCTCGATGCCATGCCTTGCGGGCGGGGAAGGATTCTGCGCCGCTCGGAGCGGGCGCTTCTCGGCGTGCACGCGGTGGGGCTTTTTGGGGGCGGGTGGCGAAAGTCTAACGAATTCGCGGCGCTGGGGCGCTTCTTTACCGCTATTTGACAAGCGTGCGCCGGTTGTGATCACATCGGGTGAGCTTTTCGATTTGGATCCTGCGTAGCCGTGGCATTCGACGCAAGCAACGAGCTTTTTCCGCACACTCCGGAGGCCTCCGGTATTGTCGGCATCGTCCTGCTTGCGCTCTTCCTCGGGGCGCTCCTTCTTAGGAGCGGCCGGCGCGGGGCGCTCGCAAACGCCTGATCAGGCAGAGGCGAGAAAACAACAAACCCCGCACCGGCCTACGAGCCGCTGCGGGGTTTTTTTTGCTTGCCTGCGCCGCGCGCAGGCGCGCTGTTTGAGAGGCCCTTAGGCCATTAGGAGTGTGAAGATGCGACTGTATGGTCAGAAAGATGTCGACCGCAAAGCGCTGAAGGGCGCACGGATCGCCGTGCTCGGCTTTGGCAGCCAGGGCCGGGCGCATGCGCTCAACCTCAAGGACAGCGGCTTCGATGTCGTCGTCGGGGTGCGCAACAACGGCAAGAGCTGGAAGAAGGCGCGCCGCGATGGGCTTGCGGTCGCCCCGCCTGCCGAGGCGGTCAGCGGCGCGGACCTGGTCGCGGTGCTGGTGCCCGACGTGGTGCAGAAGGCGCTCTACCAGGAGGTCGCCGCCAATCTCAAGAAAGGCGCGACGCTGCTCTTTGCCCATGGCTTCAACATCCACTTCAAGCAGATCCGTCCACGCAAGGATCTCGACGTCGTGCTGATTGCCCCGAAGGGCCCGGGCGATCTGGTGCGCCGCCAGTATCAGCAGGGCCGCGGCGTGCCGTGTCTGCTTGCGGTGTCGCAGGATGCGAGCGGCAAGGCGCGTGCCCGCGCCCTCGCCTACGC
>Ga0302325_10000899_pt1 | contig 79365 bp, 70 predicted proteins | sample Palsa_T0_2_FD_201948 | JGI IMG/M metagenome (GOLD analysis project Ga0302325, IMG submission 201948) | Peat permafrost microbial communities from Stordalen Mire near Abisko, Sweden - Palsa_T0_2 | ecosystem: Environmental > Terrestrial > Soil > Palsa > Peat permafrost | place: Sweden: Abisko... | reverse complement strand
CTTGGCCATCGTGGTATCCCTTTCGCGGAAAGTTGTGGTGCAAAAACAACCTTCGCCAAGAGCCACGATGGCCGCTTTCTAGGCTACAGAAGCGGCCCTCTCATACACCACGCCCTGGGACACGATCGGTTTGCTTGACCGCTTAGGCTTTGCCATGCCCCGGAGCATAACACGAAATGCGGCTAATTGACGGTTGCGACTTTAGTCTAATTGACCCACTACCGGCGTCCTCAAAAATTTGGCAATGATAGACTTGGCGCACACGGACGGCCCTAGTCGCGACGCCCCTTTGTGGTAAAATCAGGGTGTGGAGAAGCCAAAGGCATCCAAGAAGCCGACCCCCTACGAGCGGTTCGAGGAGGCGGCGAAGCACGTTCTCGGGCTACCAGCCGACGAGATAGCTAAGATAAAGGCCGCCGAGCGCCAGGCCCGCCAGGTGAAGCGGAAAGGGCCCTAGCTGGGCCTCTCGGGCCTGACTTAACGGCCTTGATTCGGGACCCAGGCGCGTTTCCGGACCCGGCTCCGGCCTAGCCGGTCGGCGTGGTCTGTCCGCGAAACTGATTCGGTGCGTTGTCTGGGCGGCCCGAAATCGCCTCGATTATCAACTGACAGATATAGTCTTCGGCGTGAAGCGTGATGGTATTGCAACCGAGGTTTATTATTTCGAGCGTAATTGGACCGCTGAAGCCAGTATGGATCGTAGGCGCGGTGAAATGCACAAGCAGACCGTAGCGAGCCAGCGAGCTTCTCCCCTCGATCCGTGCTGCATAGAACGGTCCCTCCCCCTCCATGGGAAATTTTACTCGTTCAAGCGTTTGACCCAGTATCATATGGCGCGGCGTTAGCTCAAATGGGCCGTTGTCCAGGAGGTCATGTCGGCTAGAGTTGCGAGCAGCGAACTCGCGATCATAAGGCATGTCCAAACGAATATTTATTGGGCCAGTCTGTGGAATCGACAACGTCCGCGCGAGCCTGAGGTCGACCGATGACGTATTGAAAGGAGGCCGGGAAACATCCCGGCCTGCCAAGGGTTCGATATTGATTCTTCCGGCGTCGATCTCACTTAATATATCGACGTTACTGAGGATCATGCAGCGTCGGACTCTTCCACGTCTTGCGTTGGTATTCGCACCCATCGCGAATCAACGTCCTCGATCGGTAGCAAGCAAACGGCGAAATCTTTCTCTACAGAAAACCGCGTGACTCTTAGGGCGGTCCCAGGCCGTTCCGATAGAAGGCTCCTATCTGCATAGATTAACACGGGGCCTTCAGTAGTTTGAATCTCGACCGTAAGCTCGGTGGGAAACATTCCCTCCCCCTTCACGGTGCATTTTATCAGCACAGAACGTACCTCGTCCAATTCCATCTCCTTAACGCAAATAGTGCGAACGCGCTGCGAGGGACCTTGTGAAAAACCCAAGCACCCGGTATCGAACAGATGTTTGCCCGCTTGCCTTATGGTCCCTTCGCGATGCGGTAGGGATATGGTAGCATAAGTAACCCCGACTGCCCATATCTTGTGGATTGCCGCCAGTAAAAGCAGCCTCGGTTGTCGGCGCAAGTGTTCGCCTAGCGCGAGAGGGGTTTTATGTGCTATATAATCCCTTCCTTTGAGCTACAAGAGGACCGGGCAGCCAGCCGGTCGGCCGCCGAGCGCCGATAGACTTTCGCTGCGCCCTACGATCCGCTTTAGCCCGAATATCCGCAGCACCGCGATCTTCGAGCTTGCGACGAAGAAGAGGGGCTTTCTGAACGTCGGCTACTTGCTTGACGACAGTGCTGCCGAGCTTCAATCACGCCTTGGGCTTACTCAGCAAGTCATCGACGAGAGGGCGCTTGAGATCCTAAAACGCCTTAAGAAGGCCTAAGGAGTAGCTTTGTAGATCGGGGAGTTCTTCGCGCGCCCTGGCTTTAGTCTCCAGATCGGATGCGACTTCGTCAGCTCCTTGTAGGTCACACGGCGGCCGTCCGCACCCTTGGCGGCTTGCACGAACCGGCTGTCGTCCTCTTGCCCGCGCACATTGAACCGGAAAATCTGCTCGTCAAGGTAGCGTTCGAGGTGGAAGGCGCGCGGAGCGATGTAGGTCCCGCCGAGCGTCCGTTTCAGGCACGACCAAAAGTTTTCGACGCGGTTCGTCGTGATGTGGCGGTCAACGTAACGCTGGGCGTGGTTGATGACGTAGTGAACGTAGTCATCGCGCAGTTTGCGGTAGCCAGCAGCCTCGTCGGTATAAACCGTAGCGCCGCGCGCGACGTGCTCGCGAATCTTCGGCAAAAGCGATGTCGCTTGGACGTTTGGGATAATTATCGCCCGCGCCCGTCCGCCACGCTCGACAATCCCCATGACAATCGCCTTATCATCATGGGGCCCGCGTTTACGCTCGTCCCAATCTGACCTGCGGCGCTTTCCGCCGACGAAAGTTTCGTCTGCTTCTACGGGCCCGAGCATTTGGTCGTCCGCGTCGTCCTTCATCGCAAGGCGAAGGCGATGCAACATGAACCAGGCCGTCTTTTGACATACTCCCAAGTCGCGCGCAATCTCGTAGGACGAAACACCGTTGCGGCAGTTCGTCAGCATCCAAAGCGCGGGGAGCCACTTGTCGAAGCCGATCGGCGAGTCCTCAAAAACCGTGCCGACCTTGGCCGAGAATTGGCGCTTGCATTCCTTGCAACGCCAAATGCGCCGAGTCGCGATGAAGTGAACGTCGGCGGAACCGCACCCAAGGCGCGGACACGCGACGCCATTGGGCCAGCGAAGTGCGACGATAGCTTCGTGCGCCTTTTGCGCGTCTGCAAAGGTCGCGATGGCCTCTTTAAGAGTCGTCGGCGCTTGCATTCTCGTACTCGGTCATGGCATCAATCCAGCCGAACAGCGCGCTACGATCTTCCGCGGAAAGCGCAAAGAGGTCAGCGTTCACAACTAGTGAGGCGGTCCCGCCGCTTCGGAAGGTTATCGTTTTTGCATCGCTGCCAGCCTGACGGGCAACCGGCGCGGTCGCTCGGGGACGATCAACGCGCACGGAATGAACCCGGACCGTTTTGGTGGCAACGCCCTTAGGGACACGGGGACTCCTGCTGCGCACGGTTTTAAAGTAAGGAGATAGTGACAGCCCAGCAATCCGAGCCAGAGTGATAAAAAAGGCGACCGCCTTCCGCACGGTATCGCCCTGAATACCCTGCTCTCTGAATCTCTCCTCAAGCTGTGATTGAGTAGCCTTCTCAAGGTTAAACCCGGAGAATAAGAAGGGATAGGCGCGGGCTAAAAGGTCGCCCCATGCGTGCTGCATCCCTTCAGAATCCAGTTTTTCAAGCGAGGCAAAGGTGTCAGTAGGACGGCCGTCTACGTCGGATAAGCCAAAAAACCGTAACGCCTTCAAAATGCGTGATTGGTCGCCACCGGCGATCGAGGACATAATGCTTCGATCGAACCGCGTTGGCTGGGTACGTCTGTGCCCTTCTACGAAGTTTGCGAAGGTAGTCCCAGAGAAATACGGAGGCGCTTCCGGACTCTGTTTATCTCCCCCGTTGGCATTCATGTCGTAGCTCCTCCAAAGCTGTGCCTTATACACTAGAATAGCACGAATGTTGTGCCTGGTCAATGTGCCTATCCGAGAAAGTTTTGCGCCTAGACTTAGGCACAGCTACAATTCAGGACATGAAGTACACAATCGGCGAGCGGGTCATTGTCAGGGTTTTTGGTGGCTATGCACGCGTTCGAAGGCTTTGGTTGGTTGAGCCAGTAGGATGTGTCGTCGCAGAGGATGAGGCGTTCGCGCGTCTACTTCGAGGGGACCGATCGGGGGCGGTCGCGCTCCCAACCGAGGATGTATATCGGTACGACGCCGCCGCTGTTAAGGAGCTGGCTGAGGATGTCCCGTTTCCACGCTGGCACGAGTTGACTCCGGTCGCCTCAGAGTAGCTTCGCTCTCCTACCCTATCCGTTGCCTGGTCCGAGGAAACCTGTACCCGGCAACTACCAGAGAGAAGGTGTGTCTGGCGAAGCGGCGAAACCCGCCCGCCGGAAACGAAAGAGGGCTCGCCGGCAAGGGCGAGCGCCTCAGGTTTCCAGGAAGGGGGCGATCGGTGCGATGAGCGCCGCGATAATACCACCCTAGTCCGGTCTCACGTCAGCGGCCTCCGCGCAAGCGGGGGCCGCGCCCTTTCTTACAACGCGGGGCGGGTTGCGTTCCTCTTCAGACCCCGCCGGTGTGCGTGAAGTTAGTTATCCCCCACTTTTTGGCAGACCGCCGCGCTATTCCGCCGCTACGCCCACCCGCAGGATGCCCTAGCCGCCGCCGATGATCAGCCCCCGCGTGCGCCAAGTCTATCATTGCCAAAAATTTGACGCTCGTACGATTGCTCGCTATACTTTGGGGTCTTCTTGGGAGCGAATGAACTGTGAAACGGACCTACCAGCCGCATAACCGGCGCCGCAAGCGCGTCCACGGATTCTTGGAACGAATGTCGACCAAGAACGGCCGCCGCGTGCTGGCCGCGCGCCGCAAGAAGGGGCGCAAGCGCCTGACCGTCTGAGCCGCGTGCGCTGGTACGGATCGCTGCGCCGCGCGGCGCACATCGCCCAGGTCCGCCGGCGCGGCCGGCGGGTCTCGTTGCCGACCCTCTCGGCTTACGGGCTGGCGGCTTCCGGCGGCGCTTCGGAAATCGGGATAACGGTCTCGAAGGCGCTCGGATCAGCCGTTTGCCGGAATCTGGTGCGGCGCCGCATTCGCGGCGCCCTCGATGAGCTCGGGCCGGCGCAGCCGGCGCCGGCACGGCTGCTTTTGGTGGCCCGGCCGCCGGCCGCGCAGGTGCCTTACCGGCAGCTGGCTGCCGACGTGGCGGCCGCGGTGGCTCAGTTAGCGAGGCGCTAGGATGCGCCACGTCCTGGCCGGGCTCATCGGGCTCTATCAGATCGCGCTCTCGCCCTGGCTGGGCAGCAACTGCCGTTTCCTGCCGACCTGCTCGCAGTACGCGAAGGAGGCGGTGTTGAAACACGGGATTCGGCAGGGCGTAGGACTAGCCGTCGCGCGCATCGCGCGCTGTCATCCCTGGAGCCCTGGGGGCGTCGACGCCCCTCCGTAGACTCCGCACTGAAAGGCTGGCCCTTGGAGTTCCCGTTCGCCCCCATGCTCGCGTTCCCCAACCCGCTCGAACCGATCATCGTCGTCCTCCACGGCCTGCTGACCTCGATCGATGGCGTCGTTCACAACTACGGGTGGAGTTTGATCGTCCTCGCGTTGCTGATCAAGCTCGCGTTTTGGCCGCTGAACACCATGCAGTTCAAAGCGATGCTGAAGACGCAAGCGATCGCTCCGCGCATCAAGGCGCTGCAGCAGCGCTACAAAAACGACAAGGAGCGGCTCAACACGGAGACGATGGCGCTGTACAAAGAGACGGGCGCCAATCCGGCCGCGGGCTGCCTGCCGCTCTTGCTGCAGATGCCGATCCTCATCTCGCTCTATCAAGCGGTTCTCAAAGATTCCAAGATGTTCGCGACCCAGACGTGGCTCTGGATCGGCTCGAAGGTCGCGATCGGCTCGCCCTTGATTCCGCACAAGCCGATCCCGCACCACGCGCCCCTCCACTTGCTGGCTCCCAGCCTCGCCGATCCCGACTTCGTGCTGCTCGCGCTCTATATCGTGTCGATGTATTTGAGCATTCGCTTCACGAGCCCCGCGATCGATCCGGCCCAAGCGCAGCAACAGAAGATGATGGCCTTCATTTCGCCGGCGATGATCGGCTACATCGGGTACCAGTACGCTTGGCCGTCGGCGCTGATCCTGTACTGGCTGGCGTTCAATGTTTTCACGACGGCGCAACAGCTGTATCTGATCAACCGCTATCACCGCAATCCCGCCGGAATCGGACCGCACCCGGAGGCGGAACCGGCCGGCGGCGGAGCAATGGCCACCACCGTCGCGGCAATCGGTTCTGCCAATGCCGGCGCAACTTCCAGTGCCGCAAACGGCGCGAGCAAGAGCGGATCGCGCAGCGCGCGCCGCCGCCGTTCGCGTCGCTAAGCAGCGAACGCAAGAGCGAAAACGAGGAGCACGAAATGGATGACGAGCGGCGCGGCGACGCGCAAGAGCAGAGCGCACCCGGCGGTTACGGTCAGCGGCGGCGCGGGGGCCGGAGCGGCCCGCTCCCGGCCCGGCGCGCGAGTCCTGCGCCGCGCTACGAGGCTCCGATTCGCCCGGTAACGCCGGAACCGGAGTCGGTCAAGCCGGCACGCGAACTCCTGATCACGATCCTCGAAAAGATGGGCATCGCCGGAACGCGCGTGCAGTATTACGCGCGCAGCGAAGGCGAGTATCTCGAGGTGACGGGGCCGGATCTGGCCAACCTCATCGGGCGTCACGGGCACACGCTCGAAGCGCTCAACCTCGTTTTCAACAACATCGTCAATGCGGGCGTGAAGAAGGACCGCCACTATTTCACGATCGACGCCGAAGGCTATCGCGCGCGCCGCGCCGACATGCTCAAGGCGCTCGCTTTGCAGACGCTCGAGCGCGCGATTCGCGAGCGCCGCCCCATTCCGCTCGAGCCCATGTTGCCCTCCGAGCGAAAAGTCATCCACCTGGCACTTGCCGACAACCCATACGTTTCGACCGAGTCAAGTGGTGTCGAACCGGAGCGCCGCGTCGTCGTCACCCCGCGACCTACCTAACGCCGGCGGCTCGCGCGGCGACGCCGGAGAGGCCGTGGTTTCGATCGCGGTGAGCGAAGACACACGGTTCGATTCAGACGGCGACCGGCGCGACACGATCGCGGCGATCGCCACGCCGGCCGGGCGCGGCGCGGTCGCGATCGTGCGCGTCAGCGGTCCCGCCGCTCGGACGGTAGCGCGCTGCGTGTTTCGCTCGCGGCGCGCATTGCGCCCGCGCGTGGCGACCTTCGGCGCGATCGTCGATCAGCGCGGCGAACGCATCGATGAAGGCCTGGCGCTTTGGTTCGAAGGCCCGCATAGCTACACGGGCGAGGACGTGCTGGAGCTGCACGTGCATGGCTCTCCCGCGGTCGCTCGCGACACGCTGATTGCGACGCTCGCCGGCGGGGCGCGGATTGCCGGGCCGGGCGAGTTTACCCGGCGGGCCTTCCTCGCCGGAAAGATGGACTTAAGCGCCGCCGAAGCGGTCGCGGATCTGATCGCTGCCGAGCACCGGTCGGCCGCTCAGTCCGCGCTTGCGCGCCTATCGGGGGGGTTAGCGCACGAGGTCGATGGCGCGCGCAGCCAGATTGCCGCCGTGCTCGAAGAACTGGCCGCGGCGATCGACTTTCCGGACGAGGTGGAAGATCCGCAGCGGAGCCGGCTGGCCGAGCGCTTACGCGCGATCGAGCAGCAGCTTGCCGGCTTGGCCGCAACGTGGGAACGCGGCCGGCTGGTGCGCGAGGGGGCCGGCGTCGCCATCGTGGGACCGCCCAATGCCGGTAAGTCCTCGCTGCTCAACGCGCTCCTCGGCGCCGATCGGGTACTCGTCTCCGAACTAGCCGGGACGACGCGCGACACCGTCGAGGAGTTGCTCGCGCTCGAGGGATGCTGCGCGCGGTTGATCGACACGGCCGGTCTGCGTCGCGCCAGCGACCGGCTCGAGGTCGCCGGCGTTGCCCGCGCCGAAGCGGCGCTCGATACGGCCCGCATAGCGCTCGTCGTCGTCGACGGTTCGCGTTCGTTGGATGCGGACGCGAACGCGGTCCTCGAGCGAACGCGCGCCCGCCAGCGCCTCGTGCTGTTCAACAAGCGCGACCTCGGCTGCCGCGGTTACGACGAGCGCGATCCGGCCGAACGCGATGCGCTGTTCGGCTCCGTCTTCGATGCCGCAACGCTCGAGCGGCTGCGGGCCGCTTTAACGGCGCTGATCGCGGGCGGCGAGCAGATCGATGTGGCTCGTCCGCACCTGGGCACGGCCCGTCAGTTCGACGCGGTCTTGCGAGCCTGGCGCGCGCTCGAGCTAGCGCTCGAGACGCTCGACGCGGGCGACCCGGTCGATCTGATCGCCGGCGACCTCACGGTCGCCTTCGCGTCGCTTGGCGAATTGAGCGGGAGCGCGGCCAACGAGGCACTGCTCGATGCGATCTTCGCCCGCTTTTGCATCGGAAAGTAAAGGACTGAACCTTCTTGGCCGAGCGGCGTCTAGCGAACGCGCGAACGGGCGCCATCGCGCGCGGCCGCGCGCCCTGTGGTAGCATGGTCCGCATGGGTCAAGTGCGAGCGGACGATGCCGCCGTTCTCGTTGTGGGCGGCGGGCATGCCGGCGTGGAAGCGGTGCTGGCCGCTGCACGGATGGGCGCACCGGCGCTGCTCATCACCGGCGACCCCGAGCGCATCTGCACGCTCGCCTGCAATCCCTCGATCGGCGGCAGCGCCAAGGGGCAGATCGTGCGCGAGATCGATGCGCTCGGCGGCGAAATGGCCCGTATCATCGACGGTTGCGAACTGCACGTGCGCTTCCTTAACGAGGCGAAAGGACCGGCAGTGCGCGCCTTGCGCGCGCAAGCCGACAAGGCAGCCTACACTCGCATCGCAAGCGCCACGGTGCACGCGCAAGCCGGGGTCAGCGTCGTCGCGGGGCTCGTTGAAGACCTTCTGGTGGTTGCCGGCCGCGTTGCCGGCGTCGTGCTCGACGACGGCCGGCGCTACTACGCGCCAAGCGTCATTCTGGCGACCGGGACGTTTCTGGGCGGGCGCATCTACCGCGGCGACTTTTCGGAGCCGGCCGGTCGCCTGGGAGAAGCGCCGGCGCTCGGCCTATCGAGTGCCTTGCGGCAGCTCGGCTTCCCGACCGGCCGCCTCAAGACGGGCACCCCGCCGCGCGTCGAGCGGGCCTCGATCGACTTCGCGCAGGCCCGCGTCCAGCCGCCGAGCCGGCTGCCGCTTCCGTTCTCCTACCGCAGCGAAGCACGCTTCCCCGGGCCGCAGCTGGACTGCCACATCGTCGGGACGACCGAAGCGACCCATCGCCTCGTTCGCGACAACCTTCATCGCTCGCCGCTGTACGGGCTCGACCTCATCAAGGGCATCGGACCGCGCTACTGTCCGTCGATCGAGGACAAGGTGGTGAAGTTCGCCCACAACCCCACGCACCAGATCTTTCTCGAGCCTGAGGGCTGGGAGAGCGACTCGATCTACATCGGCGGCTTCTCGACGTCGCTCCCGGCCGAGGTCCAGCTGGCGATGCTTCAAACGCTTCCAGGCCTCGCGGCGGCTCGCATGATTCGCCCGGGCTATGCGGTCGAGTACGACTACGTCCCGCCGGTCGAACTGCATGCGACGCTCGAGACGCGGCGCATTGTGGGGCTTTTCCATTGCGGGCAGCTCAATGGGACCTCCGGATACGAGGAGGCCGCGGCTCAGGGGCTGGTTGCCGGCATCAATGCGGCGCGCCGCGCTGCGGGGCGCGAGCCGGTCGTTTTCGAACGGTCGCAGTCGTACATCGGCGTCTTGATCGACGATCTGGTCACCAAGGGCGTCGACGAGCCGTACCGGATGCTCACTTCGCGGGCCGAGCACCGCGTGCTGCTGCGGCACGACAACGCGGATCTGCGCTTGTCGCCGCTCGGCTACGAGGTCGGCCTGCTGCCGCAAGCCGATTACGAGCGCTTTCGGGAGCGGGAGGCCAAACTCGAGGGCGCGCGCCGGCTGGCCGACGCGACGCGCTGCTTGGACGGGATGACGGTTGCGCAGGCACTGCGCCGTCCGGAAGTCGCTTTTGACGACGTCGCGGCGGCCCTAGACGTCGATGCTGCGACGGGCGAGCGGCTAGCCATCGAGGTGAAACTGGAAGGCTACGCGCGGCGGCAGCAACGCGCGGTCGAGCGCGCCTCGCGCGACGAGGCGGCGCGCCTGCCGGATACGTTCCCGTACGCGGAACTGGGCGCACTTTCGCGCGAGGCCCGTGAGAAGTTGACCCGGCACCGTCCGCGTTCGCTCGGCGCGGCCGCGCGTATTCCCGGAATCTCTCCGGCGGACGTCGCAATCGTTGCCGTGCACTTGCGGCGCGCGCACCGCCCCGAGCCCCTGCCTGCCGGCGCTGGCGCGAGATGACGAACGCGCTTGCCGATGCGCTGCGCGACATCGGCCGGCCGCAGGATCGCCCTCGTCTCGCAGCGTTTACCGCCCTCTTGCTCGAGCGCGGGGCGCAGCTCAACCTAACCGCCGCGCGCCATCCGGCAGCGGTGGCCGCGCACATCGCCGACTCCTTGACGCTGTTGCGGCACATTCGCGATCCGTTCGTCGATATCGGCAGCGGGGGCGGCTTTCCGGCCATTCCGCTGGCGCTCGCGAGCGGCTATCGCGTCACGCTCGTCGAGGCCACCCTCAAGAAAGCGCAGTTCCTGCGCGAGGTCGCGGTTGCGCTGGACCTTCCCGTGACGGTCATTGCCGAGCGGGCCGAAATTGCTGGCCGGCGCCCGGATCTGCGCGACCGTTTCGCAAGCGCCACGGCGCGTGCCGTGGCGAGCGCCCCGGCGGTCCTCGAACTCACGTTACCGTTTCTCGCGCCGAATGGGATGGCGGTGCTGCCACGGGGGGAGTTGGGCGATGCGGAGCGACGCGCGACGGCCGACGCTGCGCTCGTGCTTAACGGTGAGCTGAGCGGTGAGATCGAGCTCGACGGGCGGCGCCGCATCTTGCTCGTTACCAAGCGCGGGCCGACCCCGTCGCGCTTTCCGCGCCGCGCGGGCGTCCCCGAAAAGCGCCCGCTATGCTTTGCGTCGGCGGCGGCGCGGCGCGGGGACGTAAAGCGGGACGGCGGGCGCACGGCGCCGTTGTGAGCCCGAACGAAATCGGGCTGATCGACGCGGCGCTGGCGGCGGCGTTGCCGGCGGGGACGCTCTACGCGGTCGGCGGACGCGTGCGCGACGAGGTACGCTCGACGCTCGACGGGATCCCGCGGCCGGCCAAGGACCTCGATTATGTGGCAGTGGGCATCGAGCTGCCCGACTTGGTCGAGCGGCTGCGTCGCATCGGCAGAGCCGACGTCGTGGGCGCCGCCTTCGCTGTCGTCAAAGCCACCTTCGAAGGAGCGACCGTCGACGTCGCGCTTCCCCGGCGGGAGCATTCGACCGGCGGCGGCCACCGTGACTTCGCCGTCGAGTTTGGCCCCGGCGTGTCGCTTGAGGACGATTTGGCGCGGCGCGACTTCCGTATGAACATGCTGGCGCGCGCGATCCCGGGTGGCGAACTGGTGGACCCCTACGAGGGCCGCCAAGACATCGAGTTGCGGCGCATCGATCTCCTGCGCAAAGCGGCTTTCGAAGAGGATCCGCTGCGCATGCTGCGGGCTTGCCAATTCGCGGCGCGTTTCGGGTTTGCGGTCACACCGGGCACGATGGAAGCGCTGCGGCGCTCCGCCGCGCTCGTGGTGACGGTCTCGCCCGAGCGCGTGCGCGACGAGTTGGCGAAATTTCTCGCCCTGGCCGAGCGGCCATCGGTCGGCTTCGATCTGATGCGTGCGGGCGGGCTGCTGCCATACGTTCTGCCGGAACTCGCTGAAAGCGTCGGCGTCGAACAGAACGAGTGGCATGCGTACGACGTTTACCGCCACAGCCTGGAGACGCTCGACGCGACCCCGCCGGACGACCTGATCCTTCGCCTCGCCGCCCTCATGCACGATCTGGGGAAGCCGCGGACCAAAGACGGCCCGCACTTCTACCGCCACGAGATCGTCGGCGAGGAGATGGCGTCGCAACGGCTCGGCGGGTTGCGCTTCCCCACCGAAGTGGTCGAGCGGACCGCCGCGCTCGTGCGCAACCACATGTACAGCGCCAACCCGAATTTGAGCGATGCGGCGATTCGCCGTTTCGTGCGGCGCGTCGGCGTTGACAACCTCGGGCGCCAGTTCGCCTTACGTGCGGCCGACATCGTGGGAAGCGGTTTGCCAAAACGGAGCGACGAAAACGAGCGCTTCCAGGCGCGGGTCGCATCGGTGCTGGCCGAACGGCCGCCTCTGACGGCCCGCGACCTCGCACTCGGCGGCGAGGACGTCATCGACGAGTTGGTGGCTGCGGGCAAACTGCCCCGCGGCTCGCGCGGCGGACCGATCGTGGGCGAAGTGCTCCAGCACCTCCTAGAGCAGGTGACTGATGACCCAGCTATGAACGAGCCGAGCCGGTTGCGCGATGCCGTCCGCGCATTCCTCACCGGAGCGCATTCGGGCCGCCCCGGTGTTTCACGCGAAACGTGGTGACCGGTCTCGACATGCCCGGGGTGCTGTGACTCGTTCGATCGCGATCGTCAACCAGAAGGGTGGCGTCGGCAAAAGCACGACGGCCGTCAATCTGGGCGCCTCCTTGGCGCTACAGGGCCGCCGGGTGTTGCTTGTCGACCTCGACCCTCAAGGCAACACGACGAGCGGGTTTGGCATCGACAAGCGCTCCCTAGAGGGCGACGTCTACGGGATGTTGCTCGGCGGCATACCAGCCGAGCGCGTCATTGTGCCGACCGCGGTTGCGGGCCTCGATCTCATCCCCGCCACGATCAACCTGGCCGGCGCCGAGATCGAGCTCGTCTCGACACTCTCGCGCGAGACGCGCCTCAAGCGGGAGCTCGAGGACGTCAGCCGGCGCTACGACTACGTCCTCATCGACTGCCCTCCGTCGCTCGGACTGCTCACCTTGAACGCCCTGACCGCGGTCGACGAAGTGCTCATTCCGGTTCAGGCCGAATACTACGCCCTCGAGGGGCTTTCGCAATTGACGACGGTGATCGCGCGCATCCGCGATGCGCTCAACCCGTCGCTGCGCATGGCCGGAGTGCTCGTCACCATGTTCGACGGTCGCACCAAGCTAGCAAGCGAGGTGCTCGAGGAAGTCAACGCTTACTTCCCTGGGGTCGTGTTTCGCACGCAGATTCCGCGCAACATCCGGCTCTCGGAGGCGCCCTCCTTTGGCAAGCCGGTCGTGCTCTTTGACATCAAGAGCCGCGGGGCACAGGCATATATTGCGCTTGCCCGGGAGGTCGTAGCCTCCGAGTGCCCGGTCGACTTGAAACCTGCGGTCGGAGCTCAATCGTGAGCGTGAAGCGGGGACTGGGTCGCGGCTTGGGCGCGCTCCTGGGCGACGAACGGCCTTCGGGGGCGGTGGCGCAGCTGCGGGTCGACGCGATTCGACCGAACCCGCGGCAGCCGCGCAAGGCCTTCGCGCCAGGCCGGCTCGCCGAGCTCGAACAATCGATCCGCGAGCTCGGGGTACTCGTTCCGGTCATCGTTCGCATGCTTTCCTCGGAGGGCGAAACAAGTGTCTACGAGCTGATCGCCGGCGAGCGCCGCTGGCGCGCCGCGGCCGCCGCGAAGCTCGAGACGATCCCCGCCATCGTGCGTGAAGCCGATGACCGCACGAGCCTCGAAGTGGCAATCGTGGAAAATCTGCAGCGCGAGGACCTCGACGCCCTCGAGGAAGCCATGGGGTTTGCGCACTTGATCGATGAGTTCGGCTTCACGCAGGAGCGATTGGCCGAGCGGATCGGAAAGAGCCGCCCGGCAATCACGAACGCCCTACGGCTCTTGAGCCTCTCGGACGACATCAAGGCGCGTTTGCGCAGCGGCGAGCTAAGCGCCGGCCATGCGCGCGCGCTCCTGGCGCTCGATCCGGCGCTCCGCGAGGCGCTCGCAGCGCGAATCGAGCGCGAGGGCCTGACCGTTCGCGAGATCGAGCGGATGGCGGAAGGCGGAAGGCTGCCCGGTGCGCGCAAGCGGCGCGGATCGCGCCCGAAATCGGCCGACATCGAAGCGGTCGAAACGCGGCTGCGCTATCGGCTGGCGGCGCCTGTCGCGATCGTTGCGAGCCGAACGGGCGGCCGCATCGAGATTCGATTCTCGGGCGACGACGAACTCGATCGGTTGGTGGAGACGATTGCCCCGGAGGGAGGCTGATGCACCGCGTTGCGGCCTTCGCGTTATCGCTCGGACTGATCGCCGCGTCGCCTGCCGTCGCGCCGCTGCCGGCCTCCGATCGAGAGGTGCTCTCGCGCTATCTCGGTGCCATCGAGCGCGGCGATTACGCGCGTGCCTTTGCCCTCTTGACGGGCCAGGAACGGCGCTACTTCGGCAACGCCGCCAACTTCGCATCGATCTTTGCCGCCGACTCCTTCAAAATCGACAAGTTCAGCGTGCTCGCGCATCGCGACGTTCCCCCCAAGAGTGTGGTCGTCATCGTCTCGGAGGAGTTTGAATTCTTCGATCACGCGCGAGCGGTTTCGGGGTCGGCGACCGGTCGCGTCATGTACGGCCTTATCAATGAGGGCGGTACGATTCGCGTCAAGGACCCATACCATCCGTGGCGCGCGGTCACGCCGCCGAATGCCACCGTCACGCAGAACAAGCTTCGCATCAGCGTGCGCAAGCTGTCGTTCTTTACGAGCCGGCTAGAGCTGGTCGTCAACTTCGCAAATCTCGGCGATGAAACGGTGACGCTGCTGCCCTATGGCCGCTCGGTCTTGCGGGACGACCGCGGCCGCGTTTACCACCTGATCGAGACGAAGCTGCCCGCGTTGACCGACCGTCAATTGCGCCTGGGCCTGCGGCTGCCGCCGGTCGGTCAGTACACAGGCACGTTGACCTTCCTCACGCCCGATCGCTTCACACCGAAGGCCCTCAGTCTCACGATCGCGCCCTCGCTGCGAGACGGGGCCGACCAACCGTTTTCGGTCGACGTCCCGCCGATTGCGCTGTGAAAGCCGCGCGCGCAGACGCCGCAGCAACCTGCGGCACGTCGCCCTTGCAGGCGCTGGAGGAGACGGCCGCCGGGGAGGCTAACTCGCGACCCGGACCGGCGGCGTCCCTTTCAGAAGGCCGTCGACGGTTTTCTCGTGTCCGACGGGAGTACACACGAATGCGTCGTCTTGCCCTCTCGCTCGTTGCCCTCTGCGGCCTGACCTTGCTGGTCGCGTGTTCGGGAGGCACCGGTTTGTCCGGCAGCAACTCTTCGTCGACGTCGATCGGCCGGATCACCTTCACCAACGGCTCGGCTCAGGCCGATGATTTCTTCGTGTCGCCAACCGGCAACGCTCCGATCGAAATCAACGGGATTGCGTACCAGACCCAGTTCAGTAATCTGATCGTTCCCAACGTCCAGTTCACGTGGTCCGCCGTGTATGCTCCCGCGGGAACGCCCTATCCGCGCGGCCCCGCCCCCAATGGGAACGGCGAGTGCGGAACGCCCGCGGCCACGACCGCCATCGAGTCGCTCTTGACGCAGGTCGCGTCGAAAGTCAACCAGCCGGCGCCGACGGGCCAGCCGTACGGCTATCCCAATCCGTTCTATCCCGGATACGTTCAGTTGACCGACGCAAACAATCCGGTCGGCACCACCCCGAACTACGCCACCAACCTGCCGAACTACACCCAAACCGCCTCGACGATTTTCGTCGGTCCGCCGCTAACGCTCAACACCGTTGCGAGCCTGGGCCCGGTTGGAATCGATACCGATACGCCGATTGCGCCTTCGGCCGGCCCGCCGGCCTCGACCAACTACTGCTTGCTCGTCACCGCTGCCGCGCGCGGCGTCAGCGGAACCGTCATCGTAGTCGTCACGAACTCGCCCTAGCGATCCACGACACGGCTGCCCGTCATAGAGGAGGGCTGCGTGCCAGCCCCCCTCTATTTCTTTTACCGGAATGCCTTTACGCGGAATCTACGCGCTGGTCGACGCGGGGCTGACCGCTCGGCCCCTCGCGCTCTTAGAAGCCATCTTGGCCGGCGGCGTGCGAATCGTGCAATACCGGGCCAAGAACGGCGTCGACCGCACGCTCGTCGCGCGGCTGCACGAGCTGACGCGCGCCGCATCGGCGCTGCTGATCGTCAACGACGACCTGCAAGCCGCGCTCGATGCCGACGGCTTACATGTCGGGCAGGAGGATCTGGCCCTGCTCGACGCGTCCGCCCTGCGCGTTGCGTTGAGCGGACGGCTCCTGGGGGTGTCGTGCGGAACGCCCGCGGAGGCGCGAGCGGCTGCTCGCCTGGGCGCCGATTATCTGGGCGTCGGTCCGTACGCGCGGACGGTGACCAAGGACGATGCGGGCGACCCGCTCGGCATCGAAGGCATGCGCGAAGTCGTCGCGGCGAGCAGCGCGCCGGTCGCAGCGATCGGGGGAATCGGCCGCGACCAGCTGCCGGGCGTCGTCCGGAGCGGCGTGTCGATGGCGGCGATCGCTTCGGCGATTGCCCTGGCCCCCGATCCACTCGGCATGACGCGTGAGCTCGTGACCGGGTGGAACGCGCTGACGGCGTGAGCGACGGCGGCCCGATCTCGACGACGAGGATGCGCGTCGTGTGTGCGGTCGGCTCGACCGATCCGTGGAATGCGGCCGGCCTCGGCCTCGACCTGTTGGCGCTCGCCGAATGCGGTGTGCGTGCGGTGATGGTCGTGGCGGGCGTTACGGCGCAGGACGAAGCCGGCGTGCGCGCGCTGCTGCCGGTTCCCGCCGAAATCGTGCGCGCGCAGTTCGCGGCTCTGGGAAGCTTGACGATCGACGGCTACCGCGTCGGCGCATTGCTCGATGCGGCAAGTGCCGCGGTCGTCGCCGAGCAACTCGCCGTGGCGGTCGGGCCGGTCGTGTACGACCCGGTCTTTGCACCGAGCGGGGGCGGTTCGTTTGCAGGACCGGAGTTGATCGAAACGATTGCCGGCCGGCTGCTCGAGCGGGTCGACGTCCTGACGCCCAACCTCGCGGAAGCCGGAGAGCTGCTGCAACGTACCGCGCCGAGAACGGTGGCGGAAATGGCCGACGCTGCGCGGCGGCTGGTCGCGCGCGGACCGCGTGCGGTGCTGGTCAAAGGCGGCCATCTGGAGGGCGATCGTGCCGTGGACGTTTATTTCGACGGGGAGCTGCGCATCTTCGACGACGCGCGTATCGACACGGTGCTGCGCGGCACGGGATGCCTGCTTGCCGACGCGATTGCCGCGGGGCTCGCGCGCGGCTGCGCGACGTCCGCGGCGGTCGCGCAAGCGCGCGCCTTTGTGCGCGGAAAGATCGAGCGCGGCGCTCCGCTCGGCCCGATGCGCACCGCATACTAAGCAGCGTCGTCTCGTTCGAAGGGTGCGCCGGCGCCGGCGGCGCGAGGCTTCTTGGGAGCCTCTCTAGCATAGGGCGAGCGGTGATGCAGGAGACGCAACGTTCGGCCGACGTTCTGAGCGAGGAGGGTTCGAACTCTGCCAAGCGGCGGATCATGTCGGGTATGCGACCGACGGGGCGGCTCCACATCGGTCATCTCTTTGGAGCGCTCGGGCAGTGGGCGCAATTCTGCAAAACGGACGAAGCCTTTTTCGAAGTGGCCGACCTTCACGCGCTGACGACGGCCTTCGAGCACCCCGAGCAGATTCGCCACAACGTGGTCGAATTGGTGCTCGATTGGTTAGCAGCCGGCGTCGACCCGGCGCGCAGCGCGATCTACGTCCAGTCGCACGTTCCGGAGATCAGCCGGCTGCAGGTGTTGCTTTCGATGATCGTACCCGTCGCGTGGCTGCAGCGCGTGCCGACCTTCAAGGACCAGATCGAACAGCTGGGCGGCGAGATCGCCACCTACGGATTTCTGGGTTATCCGCTGATGCAGCTTTGCGACATCGCGATCGTGCGTGCCAACACGGTGCCGGTCGGCAAGGATCAGCTTTCGCATCTCGAGTTCGGCCGCGAGGTCGTGCGCCGTTTCAACCATCTGTACGGGCCGACGCTGGTCGAACCGCACGGCACCCTCTCGGAGTTCCCCGACGTCGACGGCACCGACGGGCGAAAGATGCACAAGTCGTACGGCAACACGATCGACATCGCCGACGACGACCGAACCACCGAGAAGAAAGTGCGTTCGATGGTGACCGATCCACAGAAGATCCGCCGCAACGATCCCGGGCGGCCGGAAATCTGCCCGGTCTTCTCGCTGCACGAGCTGGTCAACGGTCCGCGCGTCCCGTGGATCGAGGAGCACTGCCGTAGCGGAGCGCTGGGCTGCGTTGACTGCAAATCGGAGCTGGCCGAGCGCCTCAATGCGTCCTTGCGTCCGGTCCGTGAGCGGCGCGCGAGCCTCGATGCGGCGCAAGTCGACGAGATTCTAGCGGACGGCGCACAGAAGGTCCGCGCTATTGCCGTCGAGACGCTCGCCGACGTCCAGACGGCGATGAAAATTTAGACGGGGTGACGTTGTCGAGCGGCTCGACGCAGGCCGGGTTTAAGAGACGAGGCGGTGCTCTAGCAGGCTAGCTGAGATGCCTCCAGCGCCGCATAGCGGCGACGCCGCGTTCGAAGATCGCGGCCATTGCCGGATCGGCCAATGCGCCTTCTCGGGGAACGACGATGCGTTGCGCCTCACGCGGCTCGATCTTTAGCATGCCGCCACCAAGCGGATGACCCTCGATCTCGCAGCTTAATCGCGCCAGCGGCGTATCCCAGCCGCGCTGGATCAGGTCGAACGGGCAGCCTGCGTTCATCGACACGACGTGGACGGAGTTGGTGGCGACGCAACCGGCTTTGTTTTGGATCAGCGAGACGCGCTCGCCGGACATGTACGTGAGAAACCCGTCGGGCACGCTGACCGCAGGCACCACATACCACGGCTTCCTGACGCGGCACTTGTAGGCGGTCCGAGCCTTGTCTGCGGCCGGCGTCGCTAAGTACCTACGGATCGCATGCTCCTTGCGAGCCTGCGCAGTCAGGTACAACAAGAACAGTGGCTTGTCGGCTGCGATCCAAGTCCGCACGTGGGAAACGGTAAGTGCTTTGTCCCGCGGCAGCGATTCGCCCTTGCGTACGGCCGGTCGCAAGAAGCGTTTCGGAATTGCGAGACGTCGCACATCGGAGGGGCGCAGATGAAAGAAGTCGTTCGCTCCCGTGACATAGCCGATGCCGACGTAAGCGACGTCTCCGAGACGCACGACGCCGGGGCCGGTTTGCACCGTCTCGTAGGCAATGCGAATGTCGTCAGGCAAAAGCCAGCGTCGAAGGTGGCCGTGCTTGGAGGTTATCGCCTCGATGGGAATGCGCTGCGCAACCGCGGGGGGCAGCGGACTCTCTTCAAAAGAGTCGAGGATGCTCAGATGAATCTGCGACGTGTCCCCGCCACGTCCTCGGCAGTATAAGAGCCACGCGTCCTCGGCGAGTTCGGGAAAGAGCTGCCTTCGGAGCGCCACGATCTGCACGTACGAGAAGCTCCTGCACAGGGCGATAAGGAGCGGCTTTGCATAGGCTGCGTGGCCGATTTCAGCGGGGACGACGAAGGCGATTCGGCCGGCGGGTTTGACCAAAGCCGCCGCCGCCGCGACGAAAGGCGCCCACGAGGACGTAAGCGCGGGGAGGTCCGCGCCTATTCGTTGCGCCATCGCAAGCGCACGCTGCCGAGTGCTGCCCGCGAAACCTTGATAGCGAATAAACGGTGGATTGCCGACGGCCGCCTCGAAGCGCTCGTTCGAGCGCGCGGCCCACTCGAAAAAGTCAACCCCCGCGTGAACGAAAGCGCGAGGAGCACGTCTGGCCGCCGTTGCGGCGTGCTCCGTATCCAGCTCGACCCCGACCGCGCGATCGTGACATGCCAAGAATTGCCCGTCGCCGCAGGCTGGGTCCAAAATGCGACCGTTCGCATCGGCGAGCGCCCAACGGACCAACGCCCGCGCAACAGTGCGGGGTGTGAAGAACTGCCCATATTGTTTGGCGCGTCGAACGGCAGCGTTATTCATCAAACGATGGGCGCAGCGTGCACCGAAATCGAGTATGCGGTCACGCCTTGCCGCTTAATCGACCTCGCGCGCGTTGTGATCGAGCAAGACGCCGTTGATGCCGCTGGAACGGTCGCTCACAAGAAACGCGAGCGTTTCGGCGAGCTCTTCCGGCGTCGAGGCGGCGGCAAAACTCTGCGCGTCGAGATAGTCTTTTGCCGCCTCGGTCGCGACGGCCCCGAGAACCAGGGCGTTCGAAACGATTCCGTCGGCCTTATGCTCGCGCGCGATCGCCAGCATGAACGTATTGACGGCTGCCTTCGCGGCGCCCATCAAGCCGAAACGCGGCTGCGGCGTGCGCGAACTTCCGGCGGTGACCACGACCAACCGGCCGCGGCTACGCGCGCCTGGGCGCTGGTCCTGGGCGAGCATGTGCCGTAATGCCGGCAGCATCAGATTGTAGTTCGTGACGGCGAACCCGCGCAGATTGATCATGAAGTCGTCGAGCGTGGAATCGGCGACGGCGACGAACGAGCCCCGTCCGGAGAGGTTCGCAACGCCGTCGAGCCGGCCGAAACGGCTTACCGTCTCACGGACCGCCCGCGCGCCGTCCTCCGGTGCGAGCAAGTCTGCGACGACGACCTGGACGCGGCCGGCCGCGCCGCGAGCATGCGTCGCGATCGTTTCCTCGGCGGCTTGCCGCGTTCGCGAGAGCAGCGCGACGGAGGCGCCTTCGCGTAAAAACGCGCGCAAGCTGGGACCGCCGACCCGTCCCGTTCCCCCGGCCAGCAAGACGACGTCATCTTCGAGCAGCATCGCGCGCACTTTGCCGCCGGAACGTCGCGCCCATCCAGGCCGCCGCCCGGATTGCGCCGGCGAGTGGGAAAAAGGAACGAAATGCTCCCAAAAGCAGCCACGCTCTCGCTCATCCTCATCGTCGCTGCGGCGCCGGGCGGAGGATCCGCTGCGGCGCAAACGAGCGCGGCCGCGACCGCGTGTCCTTTCCCGGCTCCTCCCGTGAAGACGGCCCTGGCCGCGCCGCTTGACGGTTCGACGGGTGCTCCGACGCGTCTGCGCCTCATCGTGGTGCAAGCCGACGTTCCGGTCGGCAACAATCCATCGATACCAAACATCGACGAGCAGCGAGTCGTGCTCGACGACGGGTCAGGTTACCCGGCCGAGGGCGGCATCTTGAGCTTGGTCGGAGGTGATCAGTTGCCCGAACCGCACGCTCCGCTCATCGAGTTGCCGGGACCCCTAGCGGCGGCGGGAACGATGCGCTACGTCGGGACGTGGGTGCCGCCACTGAAGCCCCAGACACGCTACGAGGTGCGCATCGTGCTGCCGTATCAAGGGAATTGCGCGTACGCCGACGTCGGCTCGTTCACGACCGGAACGGGTTAAGCGGCGGGGAAGTGCGGCAAGGCGGCACCGATTCGCTCGATCGCACGCGCGATCGCTCCGAGCGAGTTTGCGTACGAGAAGCGCATGTAGCCGCGACCGGCTTCGCCGAACGACGAACCGCCCAGAGCCGCTACGCCGGCGCTCTCGAGCAAAAACGAAGCCAGGCGCCGGTCGTCCGTAGTGATCGCGCTCACGTTGGGGAAGGCGTAGAACGCGCCTTCCGGCGTCTTGCAGGTGACGCCCGGAAGCGAATTGAGACCAGCCACGATCGCATCGCGGCGCCTGCGAAACTCGGCCACCATCGTTTCGACCGCGTGGTCCGGTCCGTCGAGCGCTGCAATTCCCGCATGCTGAACGAAGGTTGCCGTGCACGAGTAGCTGTTTTGACCCAGCAGCGCGACGGTTTTGGCGATGCTTGCCGGCATGACGCCGTAGCCTAAGCGCCAGCCGGTCATGGCGTATGCCTTGGAGAAGCCGTCGAGCAGGATCGTGCGCTCGCGCATCTCGTCGAGCGATGCAATCGACACGAACTCGGCATCGTAGACGTTGCGGCTGTAGATCTCGTCGGAGACGACCGTGATATCGTGGCGCAGCGCAAGCTCGGCGATCGCCACAAGATCCGAGCGCGTCAACACACCGCCCGTCGGGTTGTGCGGCGAATTGAGAATCAGCACTTTGGTGGCGTCGGATACGGTCGCGCGCAGGCGATCGAGGTCGAGGCGAAAGTTCGTGCGCTCGAGCAGTGGAATCGGGCGTGCGCGTGCCTGGAGATAGGCCGAAACGGAGGCGTACGAAGAGTAGGCGGGATCCGCGAACACGACCTCGTCGCCCGGGTCGAGCAACGCCCCGAGTACGTTCCAAATCAAGGCCTTGAGGCCCGGGCTGACCACGACCTCATCGGGCCGAAACGGCGCGATCCCGCGCAGGCGCGCGGCGTATTGGGCGATCGTTTCACGCAAAGCGCCGATCCCGGCCGAGGGCGAGTAGTGCGTTTGGTTGGCCTCGATTGCCGCGATGCCGGCGCGCTTGATGTTTTCCGGCGTGTCGAAATCGGGCTCGCCCACCTCGAGGTGAATGATGTCGCGCCCCAGCGCCTCGAGCTCTCTGGCCCGAGCGAGCACTTCGAAGGCCCCTTCGCCCGACAAGCGCGAGGCCGCAGCCGAGGTCCGGATCTGATGCGCAATCATGGTCCCGCGCTCTTCTGCACCGGCGTGCCTCAGCCCGGCAGCTTCTTGTGAAAGTACTCAGCCAGAACGCGCTGAGCGACCGGCGCCGCAACTTGCGCGCCGTAGCCGCCCGTGCGTTCCATGAAGACCGCTAGCGCCAGCTTTGGGTGGTCGCTCGGGGCGTAGGCGACGAACCAGGTCGTGTTCGGCCCATTGCCGCCGTCGGTTTCGACCGTTCCCGTTTTCCCCGAGAAGGGCAGCCCCGCGATGGCGAGCCCGTAGGCAGTGCCCCAGGGCTCGGTGACCTGCGCCATCCCGGCCCGCACCTCGCGCAGCGACTCGGCGGTGACCGGCACGCGCCGGATCACTTCGGGCGCGTAACGTTTGATAATGCGCCCCTGCGCGTCGCGCACGGCTAGCAGAAAATGCGGCCGGTACAAGGTGCCGCCGTTGATGACGGTCGCCGCGATGTCGGCCATCTGCAGCGGCGTGGCTTGCATTGCGCCCTGACCGATCGCAAGCTGGCAGACGTCACTCGGCTCGAGCGGAAGCCCGTAGGTTTTCATCGACCACTGGTTGGTCGGCCAGTTGCCGGGATATTCGCCGGGGATGTCGATGCCGAGTTCGCTGCCAAGCCCGTAGGCCAGCGCGTAGTGCCGCAATCGCTCGTGTCCCAGGCGGTCGCCGAGTTGATAGAAGTAACCGTCCGACGAGGCGGCAAGTGCGTGCACGAAATCGGTCGTGCCAAGCCCACCCGCGGCCACGTCGACGAACGTGACGCCGTGGCAGTACCAAGCGCCCGAATCGTACAGCACTTGATCTTTTCCGATGACCCCGGTCGAGAGCGCTGCGCTTCCGGTTACCATCTTGAACGTCGAGCCGGTTGCGGTTGCGGCTCCGATCGCGCGGTTGTAGAGCGGCCGTAACGGATCGTCGAGATAGGTGCGGTACGTGCTCTCTCTGATGCCGTTGGTGAAATCGTTCGGGTTGAAATTCGGGTACGAGGCCATCGCTAAGATGCCGCCGTCGTACGGATCGATGGCCACCACGGCGCCGGCGAGGCGGCGCTTGCGCGCCTTGCCCCACGCCGCCAGCTCATCGTGCAAGGCCGCCTCGACGATCTGCTGCAAACGCCAGTCAACCGTCAAGATCAAACTGTCGCCGGGAACCGGTTCGACCGGGCCGAGGCGGCGCACGAGCTGACCCTGCGAGTTGACCTCGATCTGCTCGCCGCCCGGCACACCGCGCAAGAGCCGGTCGTAGTCCTCCTCGATGCCGTCCTTGCCGACGACGTCATTGCGCTGATAGCCCTTGCCTTTGAGCGCGCCGTACTCGTTCTCGGTGATCTGCCCGACATATCCGAAGATGTGCGAGCCCGCTCGGCGGTAGGGATAGTCGCGCACCGGCTGCGCTTCCAAATCGACGCCGGGCAGTTGCGCCTGCGCCTCGGCTAGGCGCGCCATCTGAGCGTTCGTCAAATCGCTTGCGAGAATGACCGGACCGTACGGCTCGTAAAGGGCGACCTCGTCGAAGGTACGATAGTTGACGCCGTTATGGTGCAGCAGCCGCGCCTGTAAGCGCGACTCGGGAATGCGCAGCGTCTCAGCCAGCACGCGCAGGGTAGCATCGGCGTCTCTAATCTCCGAGGGAATCAGCGCGCAAACGAACGACGGGCGACTGCGGACGAGCAGCGTTCCGTCACGGTCGTAGATGCGGCCGCGCGGCGCGGAAACGGGAATGCGCCGAATCTGGTTCGCGCGCGCCGCGGCAGCGTACGCAACGCCCTCGACAAGCTGTACCTGCGTGAGACGGAACGCGAGCAAGCCGAGGGTCGCGCTCACAAAAAGCGCAAGAACGATGAGCTTCCAGAGATTTTGGGAAGCGCCGCGCGCGCGTTCAGGAGTCGGCCGCATACCGGCCGCGGAGTTGCGGAAACACGAGCATCAGTGCTAGGGCAACGAGGCCGTCGAGCGCGCTCTGCCACAAGACGGTATGAAAGGATTCGCCGAGCGGGCGCCGTTCGAGGTGCATGATGAGCCCGAAAACGGCGTAGCGCAGCAGCGTGGCGACGACCACGAACGGCACGAGCCAAGCGCGCGACTCGGCAACGAAGGTCGAGCCGGCGCGTCCGGCGGCAGCACCGATGAGCGCCGTTGCGAACGTCCATGCGGGTGCCGTCAAGGGAGACAGTGCGTCCTCGCACGCGCCGGCGATGAGGCCGAAGAACAAGCCGCGGCCCCATCCGGTGCGAAAGCCGTACCAGATTACAAGCAGCAGGATCCAACTGACGACGGCGCCGCGCAGCGCGAACGCGGGGCCGAGAGTCGTCTGAAACAGCAGCGCAGCCGCCAACGCTAGGGTAACCGCCGGCCAGGCAGGCGGTTCGGCCACGCGGTACGGTTCGGTGGCGGCCGGCCTAGATATGCGGGAGGACAATGACGTTGCCGAGCCGCCCGAAAGCGACCGCCGGTTCGAGCAGCGCCGTCTGATAGAGGGCGCCTTCGGGGTGGTAGATCGCTCGGATCGTTCCGAGCGTATAGCCGGCGTGGAACGAGCGTCCTTCGCCGGTAACGACGACGTCGCCGACTCGCAGCTTGGCGTCTTGCGAAACGTACTGGAGCGCAATGCGCGAGTTCGTACCGGTCGCGATGCCCCACCAGCGCCCACGCTGTACGACCGCCGGCACCTTGCTCTCGAGGTCGGTGACCAGCAATACTTTACTACTGAACGGTTCGGCTTCGATGACGCGGCCGACGACGCCGTCCTCGTCGATGACACCGGCGCCCGGGCGGACGCCGGCATGCGAGCCCACGTCGAGGGTTACGACGCGTGACTGGTTCTCGGGATCGTAACCGATGGCGCTCGCGATGATGCCGTTCGGCTCGAAGAACGCCGCCCGGTCGACGGCTTCGCGGTCCGGCACGCGCGCGAGTTGCTCGCGCAACGCCGCGTTGGCGCGCGCCAGGGCTTGGTTTCGTTCGGCCAGGCGGCGCGTTTGCGCGTAGAGGTGCGGCACGTCGGCGATCGACCCGAACGCAGCGCGAACCCCTCCGGCCGCGCCGGACACGGCAAACTGAAACGCGGCCGCGGTCGAGGCTACGCCGACCGTAATGATGCTGGGCTTACCGGATTTGGCGGCTTCGAGTTGCACTAGCGCAATCGAGGCGGCAGCGATCACCGTGCCGACTACGGCGAATAGCTTTCTCTCATCCCGATACGTAGCGATTGGTACCACCTCGTGAGCCGGTCCGCGTGAGGGCGCAGCCGCTCGAGCAGCGTTGGCGACCCAAGAATCTCACCGGCGCCGCGGGCAACGCAGGTCAAGGGATCGGGTGCAACCGTAGCCGGCACGTTGGTGCGCAGTCCGATCTCGGCGGCGAGCCCGGCAATGAGCGCACCTCCGCCCGTCAGCGTAATTCCGCTCTCGAGAAGGTCGGCCGCAACGTCGGGCGGAGTCGTTTCCAATACCGCGCGAACGCTGCGCACGATGCGTTCGATTCCCTCGGCCATCGCTTCGCCGACGAACTGCTCGGTCACTTCGCGCCCACGCGGCGCACCCGCATCGAGGTCGATGCCGTTGACGATCGCGGGGGCACGCCCCGGGGCACGCCCCGCGAAACCAAGCTCCAGCTTGAGCGCTTCTGCGCTGAGCGTCCCAATGTCGAACCGGCGTCCGTGCAGCTTCGCGCGGATCGCGGCGTCGAAGTAGTCGCCGCCGATTTGCACCGACTCCAGCCGCACCACGCCCGCGCCTGCAATGATCGCAATCTCGGTCGTGCCGCCGCCGATGTCGATGACCATTTGCGCCATGAGGCGTTGCACGTCGAGACCCGCGCCGACTGCCGCGGCGACCGCCTGCGGTACGTACGTCGTGAAGCGCGCGCCGGCGGCCCGTACGGCTTGCTCGACCGCCTTGCATTCGATGTCGGTGGCGCAGCCAGGCACCGACGCAACCAGGCGCGGCGCTAACCGGGGACGCGTTGCAAGCGCGCGGTCGACCAGGCGCGCGACGAGCGTCTGGGCCGCGCGGAAGTCGGAGATCGTCCCGCGCCGCAGCGGTCGCACGACCGATATCCGGCCGGGAACGCGCCCTTCCATCTCTTTGGCCGCGCGGCCGATGGCGATGATCGAGTCACTTGCGACGTCGTACGCTACGACCGAGGGCTCGCTTACGATGACGCCGGCTCCGCGCTCGTAGACGACGGTGTTGGCCGTTCCGAGGTCGAGGCCGATGTCGGGACTCAACGTCGCTCGGACGGTCCCGCTCCAACTCACGTTGCGACCTGCGCGAGCGTCGCGGGGAGGCCTAGGCCAAGTTCGCGCAAGGCCCGCACCACTTGCCCAAGCGGCAAGCCCATCACGGTGTAAAAATCGCCTTCGATACGCTCGACCAGGGGCGCCCCGCGTCCCTGGATGCCGTAGGCCCCGGCCTTGTCGAGCCCGTCGCCGGATGAAGCGTAGGCCTCGATCTCGTCCTCGCCGAGCGGGTAGAAGCGAACCCGCGTCGAGCTGCTGCGCCGCAGCCGCCTCCCACGCGCACCGTCGATCAGGGAAAAGGCGCTGTGCACGACGTGCTCGCGCCCGCTCAGCGCGCGCAGCATCGAGGCAGCTTCCGTTCGATCTTGCGGCTTCCCAAGCGCTGTCCCGTCGAGGTCGACGACGGTATCGGCGCCTAGAATCACGTGCTGCGGTTCGCGAAGGAACACGGCTTCCGCCTTAGCCTCCGCGTGGAGTAGCGCCAGGTCGAGTGGACCATAACCCGGGCGGCCTCCTTCATCGACGAAACTTGGAACGACGCGTACCCGCAGTCCGAGCGAAGTCAGGAGCTCATACCGTCTGGGCGAAACGCTGGCCAGCACAATTTCGGAGAGTTCGCGCATCGACTCGATACAAACAGTATAGGAAACGGCAACTTCGTTTGTATAGCGCGCTGTCGGAAAACTTTCATGAGAGGTGACATGAATGTCCTAGCTCGTGGTCGCTTAGCGGCCATTAGCGGTAGAGACGGCCCTCGACCTCGACGTATCCGCTCGGGTGGCGTCCCCCCGGATCGTGATGCGTGTAGTGGATCAGCCCACCGCGCGGATCGAAGATGTACTCACCGCGGACCTCGACGCTTTGGCCGGCTTGGAGCGGAATGGGACCGGTGATGTCGACGTTGTCTTCGACGCGAACGGTCAGGCCGCGTCCGCCGGCCCCACGCAAATGCACGAGAAAACCTTCGTGCCGTCCGCTCGGTCCCTCGCGCGTGCCAAGGACGCGAACCACGCTGCCGCTGGCAGTGACCTCGAGGCGCGAGCGCTGGTTGGCCCACGCATCGTAGACGGCGGCGTTGCCGTCGTCGGAATGCGTCGAGCTACAACCCCCAAGCGCGATGCCGAGGAAGGCGAGCGTGACAGCAAGCGGATCACGCATGGAGATCGGTCCGCATGAGGTCTTCGTTGGATTCTCGCCGGACGACCGCCCGGTGGCTTCCGCCGCCCGCAAAGACGAGCGCCGGCCGCGGGAAGCGATTGTAGTTCGAGGCCATGCTGAACGTATACGCGCCGGTCGTCAAGAAAGCCAGCACGTCGCCGGCCGCGATGTCGCTCGGGAGGGGTGCGGTGACCAGTTCGTCGTTTTCGCAGGACCGGCCGCACACCGTCGTTTGGCGCTCGGCGGACGACCGGCCCGCGGCAAGGCGTGGGTGGTGGTACGCGCCGTAAAGCGCCGGTCGGGGATTATCGCCCAAACCACCATCGATGATGACGAAACGCCGCGAACCCTGATCTTTGACCGCGAGCACCCGATAGAGACTCGTCCCGGCCTCGGCCACGATCGCCCGGCCCGGCTCGATGCCGAGCCTCGGCGGCGGCATGCCAAGCTCCGAACTGCGCTCGCGGTTGAGCGCCGCTAACGACGTCACGATTGCTCTCGGGTCGGACTGCGGGCTGCCGGGTCGCGAATCGACGCCGAAGCCGCCGCCGACGATGACCTCGCCCAAAGAGGTTGCGCCTGCGCGCGCTTCGGCATAGACCTCTAGCATGGCGAGTAAGCTCGCGCGGTACGGTTGCTCGTCGAAGAGCTGCGAGCCTAAATGCGAGTGCAAGCCGCCAAGCCGCAAGCCGCGCGCTTGCGCCACTCGAGCGCTGGCCGCAACGACGTCGCCGAGCGCGAACCCGAACTTGGAATCCTCACCGCCGGTGCGCACGTAGGCGTGCGTGTGCGCTTCGATGCCGCTGTTGACGCGCAGGAACACCTCGAGCGGCCGTGCCTGGGATGCTAGCTCAACCAGCCGCTCCAACTCCGTTCGATGGTCGATCACCAAGCGGCCGACGCGTCCGGCGACTGCGGCGGAGAGCTCCTCGTCGCTTTTCCCGCAGCCGTGCATCACGATACGCGCCGCCGGAAAGCCGGCGCGCTCGGCCACGACGAGTTCGCCGAGCGAGCAGACATCCAGGCTTAACGACGTGCCAATGAGCCGTTTCGCGAGAGCCCCGACCAGCAGCGCTTTGCCCGCATACGCAACGTCGAGGTCGAGCTCGGCGCCCAAGCTCGCGAACATCTCGAGCTTGCGGTCGAGGACGTCGGCGTCGAGCGCAAGCAAGGGCGTCCCGTAGACCTCCGCCAGCGTCCTCGCGTCGACGCCGCCGACGCTCAGTGCTGCGTCGATTTCGACCCCGTTTCTGCGCGCCCCGAAGCGTCGGCATACAGCCGCCGCGACGCGATGTAGCGGTCGACGAATTCGGGGACGAGATAGCGGATGCTCGCGCCTCGCGCGAGTTGCGCGCGCACGAGCGAGGCCGAGCCGTTGAGGGCCGGCAGATCGAGGGTCACGATCTGTGCGCGTTCGTGAGGCGCGAGGGCTTGTAGAAACGCGTCGACGGCAGCCGGGGCGCGTTCGGCGCGCGGTGCGATCGCGAACACGTCGAGGTTGGCGAGCACGACCTCGAAGCGTTGCCAGGGCGACTCCACGAGCGAATCGCCGCCGACAACGAACGTGAGCGAATCGTCGGGGTAGCGCGCGCGCAAGCGGGGCGCGAGGTCGGCGGTGTAACCGCTTGCGGCCGGATCGAGATCGCTCTCGTCGATAGCGAAATGGGGGTTGGATGCGATCGCGCCGCGCAACATCGCCAGGCGGTCATCGATCGAAGCCATCGGCGACGCACGGTAATGTGGGCCACGGGTCGGCACGAAGATCATGCGCTCGATACCGAGCTCGACGCGCGAGGCTTCGGCGACGAAAAGATGCGCGTTGTGGACCGGATCGAACGTGCCTCCGAAGAGTCCGAGTTTCAAGGCGTCGCGCTGGATGGCGGCTTCGGAACGACGACCTTAACAGGCGACGCGTGCACGATCGCTTGATAGCGCCGCGCGCGTTCGAAGCCCATGCGATAGCCGGCCGCGTACGCGAGCGACATCAACAGCGCGAGGGCGATCGCAAAGCCCGTATAGAATTTGACGGTGTTGTTCACGAATACACGAACTCGTTGCCCGCAATGCGAACCGTGTCGCCGTCACGCGCGCCGAGTTCGCGCAGGCGCCGCTCGACGCCGATTTTGGCAAGCACCGCTTCAAAGCGCGCCAGCGCCTCGTCCGAGTCGAAGTCGGTCATCGCCGCTAGGCGCTCTACGCGCTCGCCCGTGATGACATAGGCTCCATCCTCGGCGATCTCGATGTCGAACGGCTCCTTGGGTGTGAGGATGAAGCGTGGGGTGTCGACTTTGGGGAGCTGCGGCGCCGGGGCTTCGCGGATCGTTTGGTACACCGCGTAGAGCAAGTCGCGCACGCCTTCGCCCGTCGCGGCCGAGATACCGCGCAACCCCGCCACATCCGAGCGCAGCGTTTCGAAATGCTCGCGCGCTTCGGGTAGATCGAGCTTGGTGATGACCGGCAGCGTGGCGCGAGTCGCCAGCGCCGGATTCCATAACTCGAGCTCGCGCTCGACGGTGCGTTTTGCATCGAGGATGTCGCTGACGTCGTGCGTCCCGTCCATGAGGTGGACCAAGACGCGCGTGCGCTCGACGTGGCGCAAGAAACGATCGCCCAGACCCGACCCGGCGTGTGCGCCTTCAATGAGCCCCGGCACGTCGACCATGACAAACGATTCTTCCGGCGCCAGCCGCACCACGCCCAACTGCGGCTCGAGCGTCGTGAAGGGATAGTCGGCGATCTTGGGGCGCGCCGCGCTTACGGCCGCGAGCAACGTCGACTTGCCCGCGTTGGGAAGCCCGATGATGCCGCAGTCGGCGAGCAGCTTGAGCTCGAGCCGCAGGGTGTAGGCCTCGGCCGGCTCGCCTTTCTCAGCGAAGCGCGGCGCCTGTCGCGAACTGGTCGCGAAATGCTGGTTCCCAAGGCCCCCACGTCCCCCGCGCGCGACGCGCAGCCGTTGCCTCGCAGCGCTCAAGTCACCGACAAAAAACTCAGGCGTCCCGTCGGCAAGCCGGTAGACGAGGGTGCCCAGGGGCACGGGAATCACCAAATCCTCGGCGCTTCGCCCCGACTTGTTGGAGGTCGACCCGGGCCGGCCGGCCTCGGCCCCAAAGTGCTTCTTGAAGCGAAAGTCGATCAGCGTGCCGAGCTCCGGGTTGGCTTCCAAAACCACGTCGCCGCCGCGGCCACCGTCACCCCCGGCGGGACCACCCTTTGGCACGTATTTCTCGCGCCGCCAGGCCACGACGCCGTCCCCGCCGCGGCCGCCGGCGACGGTGATCAACGCCTCATCAACAAACTGCACCTTGCGGGGGAAGCTCTGGTTTAGCCCAGGCCGTCGTTGCCGCCGGGCTCATGTACGTCGAAGTACACTTCGCCCGGCGGCTGCTCGGCCTGAGCGAAATTAGAGCTTCGCCGGCTAGGAAGCAAAAGGAGCCCGCGGCGAGCTCCTATCGGCTTCGAGGCCGCCCTGGTTTTAGGCCGCGGCGACGACGTGAACGTGCTTGCGATTGCGCCGCTCCAAAAACTGCACGTGTCCGTCGATCAGGGCGAAAAGGGTATGATCGGTTCCCATGCCGACGCCCTCGCCCGCGTAAAATTTGGTGCCGCGCTGCCGCACGATGATGTTGCCCGCGGCGACGAGCTCGCCCCCGTAGCGCTTGACCCCCAAACGCTGCGCGTTCGAGTCGCGCCCGTTGCGCGTTGAGCCGCCTCCCTTCTTGGAGGCGAAAAGCTGAAGATCGAAGGTGAACATGGCGCCCCCAACTATAGCAGGCCGCTTGGCTTTCACGCAACGGCAGGGGTAGAAGGCAGGCAGAGGGCTTGCGGAGGCCGCTTCGTCCGGAAGCGATAAAGCTGGCGCCGGCCGGACAATGAGGGGAGAGCAGTGGTAAAGACGCGCCGCCCGGCACACCTGCCGCTCGCCGTGGCCGCGCTCGGCGTGGTGTTCGGCGACATTGGGACGAGCCCGCTCTACGCCCTCAAAGCGTGCTTCGCGTTCAGCGGTGCGCGGCCGGTCTTCCACGACGTGCTCGGCATCTGCTCGCTTTTGGTCTGGGCGCTCGTCGCGGTCGTGTGCGTCAAGTACGTGGGCTTCGTCATGCGCGTCGACCACGACGGCGAGGGCGGAATCCTCGCCCTGCTGGCGCTGGCCGCGCACCCGCCCCGTGGCGCGTTGGTCGCCGGCGGTGGGCTGACCCTGGTCGTGGTGGTCGGCGCCTCGATGCTCTTCGGGGACGGCATCATCACGCCGGCGATCTCGGTCGTCTCGGCAATCGAAGGGATCGGGGTGGTTTCATCCGCCCTGCAGCCGTGGGTCGTCCCACTGTCGGTGGTCGTCCTGGTCGGACTCTTCATGCTGCAAAGCCGCGGGACCGAAGCGGTGGGAAAGCTCTTCGGCCCGGTCATGGTCGCTTGGTTCGTGGCCATCGGTCTCTTGGGAGCGCTCGCGATCCAGCATGACCCGATCGTGCTCTGGGCCATCGATCCGCGCAATGCGGTCGCCTTTGCGGTACGCCATGGCGTGGGTGGCTTCTTCGTGCTCGGGGGCGTGGTGCTGGCGGTCACGGGGGTCGAGGCACTCTATGCCGATCTGTCTCACTTCGGTCGCGGGCCGATCGTGCGGGCCTGGTACGGGCTCGTCTTTCCGGCGCTCCTGCTGGCCTATCTCGGGGAGGGCGCCCGGCTGCTCGCCGATCCGCACAATCTGGCCAACCCGTTCTACGCCCTTACGCCCGGGTGGTCGTTGATCCCGATGGTCGGTTTGGCGACGGCAGCCACCATCATCGCTTCGCAAGCCCTCATTTCGGGCGCGTTTACCTTGGTGGAACAAGCGATGGCGCTCGGCCTCGCGCCGCGGATGGAGGTGCGCCACACCTCGAGCCGTTTGCACGGACAGGTGTACGTGCCGTTCGTCTCATTGGCACTCGCGCTCGGTTGCATCGCTCTCGTCGTCGCGTTTCGTTCGAGCGACCGGCTGGCCGCCGCCTACGGCCTTGCCGTCTCGGTTACGATGCTCGCGACGTCGATCGCTTACTATGCCGTCATCCGCTACGTTCGCGGGTGGCGCCGGGGCGTAGCACTCCCGCTGGTCGGCTTCTTCATCCTCATCGACGGCTCGTTCGTGGCGGCCGGACTGCAGAAGTTTTTCGAGGGCGCCTGGTTGCCGATCGCCATCAGCAGCGCGCTCAGTGTGATCGCGCTGACCTGGCTCGAGGGCCGGCGGCGCATGGCAATCGCCTTCAAAGCGCGGGCCACCCCAATCGATGAGGTCGTGCGCGAGCTCCCGCGGGGCGGCGATCCGGCCGCCACGATGGTCTTCCTGACCTCGGACCCCAACACGGTTCCGTTTATCGCAGACCATCGTTGGATTCGCGCTCGCGCCCGTGAAGAGCGAATCATCCTGCTTCATATCGCGCCGGTGCGCAAGCCGTACGTGGCCGAGCGGGAGCGAGTCGTGGTGGAACACCTTGGGCCCCGCCTGGTTCGCGTGCGCGCCGGGTTCGGTTACATGGAGCCGCCGCGCATCGAGCCGATCGTGCAAGCGTGCGAAGCGCACGGGCTTCTCATCGACGACGATGAGACGTCCTTTTTCTACGCCCATCCGACGCTCGAATGCGCGCCGACCGGCGCGCTGCCGGAGTGGCAGCGCCGGTTGTTCGGCGTGCTGCAACGGAACTCGCGCCCACTGCCCGACGACCTGGAGATCCGGGCCGAGCGCCGCATTGAGCTAGCGGTCCCGGTCGGAGTGTAGCAGCGTTCGCAGGGCCGAGCGGTCATCACGCCGTGACCCCGCGGCGTGCAGGCAGGCGATTCGCAGAGTCGCGGCATAGCACCAGGGCGGCTTTGTGGGGGCGGCCGGCGATGTCGCCCCTTCGCATGAGCGCGGAGCCGCCGGCTTGAAGCGAGACGCCCCGGGAGGAACGTAAGGAGAACACGGAACGCCCTTGGAGAAGAGACGAGTCGCGATCACCGGACTCGGCGCGGTCACGCCGCTCGGCAATACCCGCGACGAATTTTGGCGCCGGCTCATCGCAGGTGAAAGCGGCGTGGCGCGCATCTCCGCGTTCGACCCAGAAGCCGCCGGTCTGCGAGCGAAGATTGCGGCCGAGGTCAAGGGTTTCGAGCCGGACGTGGTGATCGGCCGGCGTGACGCCCGCCGCATGGATCGCTACGCGCAGTTCGCCTTTGCTTCGGCCAAAGAGGCGCTCGAGGATGCGGCCTTCCCCGAGGACGCCGAGGTTCGCGATCGAACCGGCGTGGTCGTTGCGACCGGTATCGGCGGGATCATCACGATCCAAGAAACCGTGACCAAGTGCCGCGAGATCAAGACGGCTAGCCGCATCTCGCCGTTTTTCATACCGATGCTCATGGGCAACGCAGCGCCCGCGCAGATCTCGATGAAGAACGGCTTTCGCGGCGCGGTCTTCGCCGCATCGAGCGCGTGCGCGAGCTCCAACGACGCGATCGCCATTGCCTACGACACCATCGCGCGAGGCGACGCGGTCGCGATGGTGACCGGCGGCTGCGAAGCCACGATCACCGACATCGCGATGGGCGGCTTCGATTCGATGAAGGCGCTTTCGACGCGCAACGACGAGCCGACCCGGGCGAGCCGTCCCTTCGATCGCGAGCGCGATGGCTTCGTCCTGGCGGAAGGCGGCGCCGTGCTGATCTTCGAGGAACTCGAGTTCGCCAAAGCGCGCGGCGCCCGTATCTACGCCGAAGTGCTCGGCTACGGGCAGTCGGCCGACGCCTACGATCTGGTCGCCGTCGATCCGAGCGGAAGCGGCGTCGAGCTCGCGCTCGAGCGCGCCTTCGCCTGCGCCTCCATCGCACCGAGCGACGTCGATTACGTCAACGCGCACGGCACGTCGACTCCGATCGGCGATCCGGCCGAATCGAAGGCGCTGGGCCGCGTCATCGGCGCCGGCGATCACGCCTTTGCGGTAAGCTCGACCAAAAGCATGCACGGCCACGCCCTCGGCGCTGCGGGCGCAATCGAAGGGGTCGCAACCGTTCTCGCGATCTACCACGGCATCATCCCGCCCACGATCAACTACGAATTCCCCGATCCCGAGTGCACGCTCGACTACGTCCCGAACGTGGCGCGCCGCGCCGACGTCCGCGTCGCGATCTCGAATTCGTTCGGTTTCGGCGGACACAACAGCGTCGTCGTCTTCGGGAAGTATACCGCGTAAGGTTGTGTCGGGTGAATCACGCCGCCGGCGACTGCGCGCACTGCTTGCGCAAGCGGGTGCGACGCGCGTCGACCTGGCCGAGATCGAGGCTGCATTCGTCCACGAGAGCGCGGTGCGCGACCGATTGGCCGATCGCTCCAACGAGCGGCTCGAGTTTCTCGGTGACGCGGTACTCGGATACGTCGTCGCGCGCTGGTTGTACGATCGTTATCCTGACGCGCTCGAAGGCGAGCTCGCGCTGCGCAAGTCGTCGCTCGTCAGCGACGCAGCGCTGGCTGCGACCGCCGAAACGCTCGACCTGGAACCACTGCTCGTGCTGAGCGCGGGCTTGGCGCGCTTGCCGCCCGCGCGCCGCCGGCAGGCGCTGGCCGATGCCCTCGAAGCTCTGCTCGGGGCCCTTTCGCGCGAAAGCGGGCTCGATGCGGTTGCCGAGTTCATCGCACGCGCCCATTTGGAGCCGCGCGAACGCGCCCTCGACTCGATCGACGATCCGAAAACGCTCCTGCAAGAGTGGACGCAGAAGCACTTCGCGACGACCCCGGCGTACAGCGAGCGCTTCGAGGGACCACCGCACGAGCCGGTGTTCACCTCAGCGGTCGAAGTTGAGGGAGAACGCTTAGGCGAGGGCAGCGGATCGAGCAAGAAGAGTGCGCAGCGGGCCGCCGCGGCGGCGGCGCTCGAGATCCTGCGCGAACGTTACGACGACCTCGGACCGCGTGCGTTCTCGGCGCCGGTGAAGCTCCAAGGAAGCAAGCGCAAAGGGCGCGCGACGGCTCGCAAAGCGCCGCGCAAGAGCAAGGCATCTGCGGCAGCGCAAGAGACGCCCGCGTGAGGCTGAAGGCCCTCCGTCTCTTCGGTTTCAAGACATTCGCCGACCAGACGGTGCTCGAGTTCGAACCCGGCATCACGGCATTGGTCGGACCCAACGGTTCGGGCAAGTCGAATCTCGTCGACGCCATTCGTTGGGTTCTGGGCGAACAGAGTGCCAAGTCGCTGCGCGCCGGCAAGACGGAAGACGTGATCTTTGCCGGTAACGAGCGCCGCAAGCCGCTCGGCATGGCCGAGGTTGCCCTCACCTTCGACAACGACGACCGGCGCCTGGCGCTCGATGCGACCGAAGTGCAGATCACACGCCGCGCGTACCGCGCAGGCGAGAGCGAGTTTTTCATCAACCGTCAGCAAGCGCGCTTGCGAGACGTCGTCGACCTGTTGATGGGGACGGGACTCGGACCCGGCTCCTACGCCATCGTTTCGCAGGGTCAGATCGACGCGATCCTTTCAGCCAAACCGTCCGACCGGCGCAGTCTCTTCGAGGAGACCGCCGGCATCAACCGCTTCTTGGCGCGCAAGGCCGAGTCGCTACGGCGCCTCGAGCAAACCGAGCAAAACGCCATTCGCTTGGGCGATCTTCTCAGCGAAATCGCAGCGCGTTTTCCGGAACTCGAAACGCAGGCCCGGCGCGCGCGCCGCTACCAGCGCGCCTCGGCACGTGCGCGCGATCTCGAAATCCTTTCATTCTTGCGGGCGAGCGCTTCGCGCCGGCTGGAGCGCGAGAGCTTGCAGCGCGAGCTCGAGCGGTTCGAGGCCGAGCGTGCCGCGGCCGCGGCACGAGCGGCGGAGCGCGAGGCCGAATTGAGTGCATTGCGCGCGGAGCTGTACCGTTCGGAGAGCGCTCTCGACCGGTTGCGCGAACGCGCAACCGAGGCCCGCGCTGCGGTCGCCGAGCTCGAGACGCAGCATGCCGCGCATGCGGCGCGGCGCGAGGTGCTCGAGTCGCAGTCTTCGCAGGTCACTGACGATCGCGAGCGCGGCGAAGCGGAGCGCGCTGCGTTGCACGCAACGGTAGCCGCGCTCGAAGCGGAGCTCGGACCGCAAAACGTCGTACTCGAGGCGCAGCGCGTGCGCGCACGGCAGGCACAGGAGGCGCTCGCAACGGCGCGCGCCGCACTGGATCGCATCTTCAGCGCGCTACGCGAGGTCGAAGCGGCCGCGGCGGCCGATGCGGCAAGCGACGCCGAGCGCCGCGCTCAATTGCAGGCTGCGCAACTCGCGTACGAACGGCTCGAGCGTGAAGCCTTCGAGCTGCGCGAAGCGGCGCGGGCGCAAAGCGAGGCGGCGGCCGCGCAGGCGCACAGCCTCGAGCGCGCGCAGGCGCGACTCGCGGATTCGGAAATGCGTTTGGCCGCGGCCCAGGCGATTACGAATGCGGCCGAGCATCGCGTCGCCGCCGCCGGCGATGCGCTGGCGCGTGCCGAAGCGGCCTACCGCGCGGCCACGAGCGAACTTGCCGGTGCCGAGGCGCGCCTGCACACGATCGAGGAATTGGAGGCCAACCTCGAGGGCCACGTGCCCGGCACGCGGGCCGTTCTTGCCGCAAGCGCGCGCGGAGAACTCAGCGGCATCCATGGCGTCGTCTCCAACTTGATCGGCGTCGAGGAAACGTACGCCCGCGCGCTCGACGTCGCGTTCGGCGCAGGGTTGTCCAACATCGTCACCGAGACGTCGGCCGATGCGGAGCGCGCGATTACGTACTTGCGCACGAACGAGCTCGGGCGCGCAACCTTCCTGCCGCTCGATGCGCTGGGCCGGCACCCGCGCCGCGATGTGGGCGAGCTTCCGCAAATGGCCGGCGTCATCGCGTACGCCCAAGCATTGGTCGAAAGCGAGCCACGTTACGCCGGGGTCATCGCCTTCCTGATCGGGCGCGTTCTGATCGTCGAAGATCTCAGCGTCGGCGTCCAATTGGTGCGACGCCATGGCTTCGCGGAGGCTATCGTGGGGCTCGACGGCGACGAGATCCGCGACGGAGGCGCGATGAGCGGGGGACGTTATCCACGCGAGCGCTCGATTCTCTCGCGCCGCGCTCAAGCCCGAACGCTCTCCGAACGGATTCCCATGCTGCGCGAGGGGTTGGCCGAGGCCGAGGCGCTGGCTCAGCGCGCTCGCGAGGAGAGCGAGGCCGCAACGCGCGAACGGGCCGACGCAGCGCGCAGCGAGGCGGAACTCGCAATTGCGCGCCGTGCCGCGCAGGCCGAAGCGGAAAAGCATGCAGCCGAGCGCGTGCGCTGCGAGAACGAGGCGGCGATGCTTCTCGCTCGGGCGCAGGAGCGCGACGGCGAGACGGCTGCAACACGCGGCCGGCTAGCGCTGCTCGCGCGCCCGGCGATCGATCAGAGCGCCGCACGCACCGAACGCGAACGGCTCGAGGCGGCGCTGACCGAGGCGCGCGATACGATCGCACGAGCGCACGATGCCGAGCGCGCCGTCGTCGCGGAGATCGCGGGTTCGCGCGAACGCGTTGCGGCGATCTCCGCGAAGCACGACGGGCTGATCGGACGCATCGCCCTGCTCGATGCGGATCGGGAGCGCGCGGCACGAGCCCGCGATAACATGCTGCACGAGATCGCTTTGCTCGCCGCGCGCGTGAGCGAAAGCGAAAAGGCGTTGCAAGACGCGCGTTCCGGCGTCGCCCAAATCGAGGCGCAAGCGGATGCGGCCAAGGCGGTCCGCGAGGCGGCCCTCGGACGGGCTGCCGGTCTCGAATCCGACGTGCGGCTGGCTGCGAACGCCGAACGCGACGCCGCGAACGCAGGCGAAGGCGGACGCTTGCGGCTAGCCGAGATCGATGCGGAACTCGGCATGCTGGCAGCCCACTTTGCACAGCATCCGGCGACCGCGCAGGAATGCGCAGACGTCGAGGCGCGGTACGCCCGCGATCAGACGGATCCGGCGCCGGAGCTTGCGCGCTTGCGCGAAGAGCTCGGCCGGTTACAGAACGTCAACCTCAATGCCGCCGCGGAGATCGAGGAACTCGCCGAGCGCGAGCGCTTCCTCAAGACGCAGCTCGATGATTTGGCGAGGGCTCGCACGACGCTGCTGGATTCGATTCGCGAGATCGAGGCGACCGCGCAGACGCAGTTCCACGAGACGTTCCGCCAAGTGCAGGCGGCGTTTGCCGAAGTCTACGCGCGGCTGTTCCCGGGCGGAACGGCCGCGATGTGGCTCACGGACCCAGAGCAAACCTCGCAAGCCGGCGTGGAGATCAGCGCGCAGCCGCCCGGCAAGAAGATGATGCCGCTCAATACCCTCTCCGGCGGCGAGCGCTCGATGACCGCTTCGGCTTTGATCTTCGCACTGATCAAGGTCAAGCCGTCGCCCTTCTATCTGCTGGACGAGATCGACGCGGCGCTCGACGACGCAAACATCGTGCGCTTCTCGAACATGGTGCGCGAGGTCGCCGCGAACGCGCAGCTGCTGGTCGTCACGCACAACAAGATGACGATGGAGCTGGCCGAGCGCATGTACGGCGTGACCATGGCCGAGCCCGGTATCTCGGCCGTCATCGCGACGGATTTGAGCGTTCCGCGAGCGGTCGCCGGGACCGGAGCGGCACTTGCCGGCTGAACCCGTCGCCCGCGACGCGGCGATCCTCTCGGTTTCCGATCGAAGCGGGATCGTCGGCTTGGCGCTCGCCCTTGCAACGCACCATGTGGCGTTGTATGCGACCGGCGGGACGCGCTCGTATTTGGCCGAGCACGGCGTTGAGGCTCGCGACGTCGGCGAACTGACCGGCTTCCCGCCGCTCTTTGACGGACGGGTCAAAACGCTGCACCCGTATCTCTTCGGCGCGATCATGGCCGACCGCGACAATCCAGCGCACGAACGCGAGCGCGCGCAGCTCGGTTTGCCGCGGGTGCGGCTGGTCGTCGTCAACTTGTATCCGTTCGAAGCGACCGTGGCTCGAGACGGCGCGACCTTCGACGAGGCGATCGAGCAGATCGACATCGGCGGCGTCGCGTTGATCCGTGCCGCCGCGAAAAACTTTGCGCACGTAACCGTGCTCGTCGACCCCGAGCAGTACGCGCTGGTCGAAGCGGCGCCGCTCGACGTCGATTTGGGCGTTCGGCGGCGGCTTGCCACCCGCGCCTTCGGACGAACCGCCGAATACGACGGCGCGATCGTGCGCTACTTGGAGGCCGGAATGTTGGCGCACGAGCTGCCCGGCTCGCTCGCCCTTACGCTGCCGCTCCGGCAGCAGTTGCGCTACGGCGAGAATCCGCAGTCGCGAGCTGCTTTTTACCTTTCCCGAACGGAGCAGCTTCCCGAGCAGCTCGGGGGCAAGGCGCTCTCTTACAACAATTTGCTCGACCTCGACGCCACGCTGCGCTTGCTGCTGCGCGCGCCCGTTGCGCCGCTCGACGGCGAACCAGGCGAAAGCGGCTTCGCCCCCTACGAATGCGGCCGAGCTGAGGTCGTGCGCGCCGCGATCGTCAAGCACACGGTTCCCTGCGGCGTCGCCGAGCGGTCAACGTCGCGCGACGCGGTGCGCTGTGCCCTCGATGCGGATCCGATATCGGCGTACGGTGGCATTATCGCCCTCGACGGGCGGGCTGACCTCGCGACCGCCGACGCGCTCGCCGAGTTCTTCTTGGAGATCGTCGCTGCGCCTGAGTTCGACGACGACGCGCTCGCGCGTCTGCGCAAGAAGAAGAATCTGCGCGTGCTGCGTTACGATCGCCGGCTGGTACCGCATCTCGCCGAGGAGCTTCGTGTTCGAAGCGCTCTGGGGGGTGTGCTCGCCGAGAACGACGACCCCGATGCTGCGCCCGAACGGTGGCGCGTCGTCTCGCGCCGTCAACCCCAAGCGGATCAGTGGCGCGACCTAGCCTTTGCCTGGGACATCGTGCGCCACGTCAAGTCGAACGGTGTCGTCATCGTGCGCGATGCGGTCACGCGCGGCATCTGCGCCGGACAGACCAACCGGGTGAGTGCCATCCGCATCGCGGGCCTGCGCGCCGGGGAGTTTGCCGCCGGTTCGGCTTGCGCGAGCGACGGCTTCTTCCCGTTCCCCGACGGTCTTGAGGTTGCGGCCGAAAGCGGTTGCGCCGCCGTCATCGCGCCGCAAGGTTCGATCCGCGATGCGGAGGTCATCGAAGCCGCCAATCGTTTGGGCATTGCGCTCGTCTTTTCGACCTACCGCTACTTTTTACACTAGCAGCCGGAGCTGCCGGAGTTCAGTGTTTTCCCGGATGTGCGAAGATCGTCCACCGGCCTATCTTCATCGACGAACCGGTGCGAGAGTGCGGCGCAAACCGGCTTCCACCGCAAGCTGCTTGCGGCTCTACGACGAGAGGACGGATAATGACCAATAAGCTACATTCGCACGCCCAGCGCGTGCGGGCGACCCGCTTGGCGAGCCTCGCGCTGGCCGGCGCCGTAACCGCCGTGAGCGCTTTCGCCATGGCGAACGCGCAGAGCGGCGCATCCCACCAGGTGCGTCCCGAGAAGGCGAAGACGTGCAGCTCACAAAGCGGCTGCCTACAGGCCACCAACCAATCCAGCGGACCCGGCGTGCTTGGGATCAATGCCGCGACGGGGTACGGCGTCTTGGGTGAATCGCTGGGCAGCAACGCCGGGGTGGGGGGCTTCAACAGCGCGACCAGCACCGGCGCATCGGGCGTCTACGGTCAGTCCGCGAACGGCCCGGGTCTCAACGGATATTCGACCAATAGCTACAGCGTCTGGGCGCAAGGCTCCGGCAGTCAAGATAATGTTCCGCTCGTGCTGACGCAGCCGTCGGGTAGCGGCTACGTGTGGTTTGCCTCGAACAATCTCACTGCGACGTTCCAGTTCTTGGGTGGGTTGACGTCGCTCGGCGACCTCGATATTCCGGGGCAAATTTTCACCGGCGGGTCCTGCCGGGATGGCTGCACTCGCACCCGCCGCGAAGCAACGTTTGCTTCACGCTCGAGCCAGCCGACGCTCGACGACGTTGGGGAGGCCACGCTGCGTAACGGGGCCGCAAGGGTGAGCCTCGATCCGGCGTTCGCCAACGTGGTGGATCTAGCGAAACCGTACGTCGTGCTCTTGACAACGGAGGGCGACGCCGCACTTTACGTCGCAAGTCGTACTCCGAGCGCGTTCGAGGTTCGGGAGGTCGGCGGTGGCCACAGCATGGTCTCGTTTGCCTATCGGATTGTAGCCAAGCCATACGGTGTGCCTGACGAACGCCTGCCTTTCCGGACCGTAGCGGCGCCTCACCGCTAAAGGGCACTGCATCCTCGACGTTCTGGACGGACTGCGCGCTCCGCTCGCGAAGAAGCCTGCATGTCACGCTACCTGCATACCTCGATCTTCGTCAGCGACATGGACGCATCGATCGATTTCTACACGAAAAAGCTTGGACTGCAACTGCTCGACGGCCCGCTTCACTATCCCGGTAATGCCGACATGGCCTTCGTCGGCGCGAGTTGGGATTCGTACGTCGAACTCGTCTACGACCTCGAAGATCATCCGCCGTACGAGATCGGCAACCGGTACGAGCATCTCGCCGTCGAGGTCGACGGCGACTTGCCGGCTTTCGTCGATCGCCTGCGCACCGAGGGCGTAAAGGTCCTCAAGGACCCGAAGAAGTCGCCCGGTGGAACGCGCTGGATCGCGTTCGTCGAGGACCCGAACGGCATCCCGGTCGAGTTGCTCGAACCGCGCCCGGGAAAGGTGACGTAGCCGCACTCAACGGTACAGAAACGGATCCGCCGGCCTACTGACGGCGTGCCAGGTCGCGACGTGAAGCGCCACGCCGTCGCGGCCGTTCTCGAAGGCGCCGTCGGCTTCGACCCAGGCGCCCTCAGCAACCGGAAATCGACGCAGCGTCGGCACGACGACCGGCGTTGCGTCGGCTCGGCAACACGTGATGACAAAACGCACGAGCCGGCTCGTTTGCCCGTCGTGCTGCACGGCCCCGACGAAGTGCAGGTGCTCGCCGGCAAATGCCTGATCGAGCGTCGTCGCCGACGCGTCGTAGCGGGGCGCGGGCGAGCCGAGCGCGAGCGCAACCAGGAGCGCTAGGGCAAGAGCGATCGGGCTTCGCGCGCGCGTCTGCGCCGTGGCGCCCCGCACGGCCCACACGCAGGCGAAGGCGCCGGCCGCGAGCAGCGGCACGAGGCGCGGATTGACGAAGCCGGCCCCGCCGCGCGCGACGAGCAACGCGCCGCCAAGTGCTGCGAGTGCGAACGCGCAGCGCCCGTCGTGCAACGGGCGGCGCTCCAGGTGGAGCTGGGGTACGCGAATCAGTCCGGCGCTCGCCAGCAATCCCGCCGTCGCGAGCGGATGAGCGCCGCGCAGCATCGCAGCGGCGCCGATCGCGGCCGTCGTGCAGGGAGCGAAGGCGCCCGCCAGCAGCCCGGCGCCGAACGAGAGCAACTCGCCGAGCGGGTGGGCGAGCGCGGGTCCTGGATGAGCGCCCAGGGTCTCTAACCCCAAAGCGAGTCCAAATGCGGCCAGCCCGACGCCTTCGAGCTCGGCCAGCGGATCCGGCAGCGCCGCGCTCGGACCCGTGCGGCGCGCTGAGAGCAGCAGGACCAGCAATCCGCCGCCCATGCGCAAGACGGCTACGAGCGGACCGAAGGCGAGCCAACAGAGCGCGGCCGCCGGAAGCGAAAGGGCGGCCGGGCCGCCGGAAGGGCCGCAGCCACAGCCCGCCAGCGGCACGATCCGGGCCACAATGGGCCGGCGGACGAGGGCGCTGACAAGAACAAACGGCAGCGCCTCGAAGACCGTACCGGCCGCCGAAGCGAGCGCGGCGTGCAGCGCCGCTGGCGGCACGGTTGCCAGGAGCGCGACGAGTGCGAGCCCGCCGCCTGCGCGAAGAGAGCGTGTCGGTCGAGGCATCGGTGTGAGTGGCCGGCCGAAGAAAGGTCCGATGAACAAGCTTGCCGCCCCGCGAGGAACGGCAGACCTCTATCCCCCCGAGAGCGCTGCTTGGCAAGCGCTGGAGTCGGACGTTCGCGCGATCGCCCATCGCTTCGGGTATGGCGAAATCCGTACGCCGGCGTTCGAGTCGACCGACCTCTTCGTGCGCGGCGTCGGCGAGGCGACCGACATCGTCGAAAAAGAAATGTACACGTTCACCGACAAGGGCGGCCGCAGCCTGACGTTGCGTCCGGAGTGGACGGCCCCGGTCGTCCGTGCCGTCCTCGAGCACAATTTGCTCGCGTCGGGTCCTTTGCGTCTGTATTATCTGGGCCCGATCTTTCGCTACGAGCGCCCGCAAGCGGGGCGCCTGCGGCAAGCCCATCAGTTCGGGGTCGAATGTTTCGGATTCGCCGGGGCCGAGGCCGACGTCGAGGCGATCGCGCTTGCCTACGAAGTGCTTCGTACGCACGGGCTGTCGGTCGAAGTGTCGCTCAACTCGATCGGTGACGAGTGCTGCCGCCCACGCTACCGGCAAGCGCTGTACGACTATTTTGCGCCGCAGCGAGCCGCCTTGTCGCTCGATTCGCAACGCCGGCTCGAGCGCAACCCGCTTCGCATTCTCGACAGCAAAGCACCCGAGGACCAGGCCTTGCTCGAAGCCGCGCCTTCAACCGTCGAGCTGCTATGCGCGGAGTGTGCCGGCCACTTTGCGCGCGTGCGCGCGCTGCTCGACTCGATCGGCGTGCCGTACCGCTTGGACGCGCGCATCGTGCGCGGTTTGGATTACTACACGCGCACGGTCTTCGAGTTCATCTCGGACGATCTTGGCGCGCTCGCTACCGTCTGTGCGGGCGGTCGCTACGACGGCCTGGTGGCGTCGCTCGGCGGCCCGCCAACGCCCGGAGTCGGGTTTGCGATGGGCATCGAGCGGCTGATGATGATCCTGGCCAAACGCGATCTCGAGCGCGCTTGCGCGCGCAGCGGAATCGCGGTCATGGCTTTGGGCGATGGGGCGCGCGAGCGGCTCGTTCCGCTGGTCGCGGCGCTGCGCCGTAACAGCGGCCCGGTGCCGGTCACGATCGACTACGGAGCCGCCAAGGTCGCCGCACAGTTCAGAAAAGCGGACCGTGCAAACGCGCGCGCCGCCCTGATCGTCGGCGACGACGAGCTCGCCGCCGGCAACGCGGTTCTGCGCGATCTCGCGACCCGCGCGCAGGACACGATTCCGCTCGAGCCTGACGACGACGCAGCAGCAGTTCGCGTCCTGCGCTGGTACGCTGCCCTTCCGCCGCAGCCGGCAATGCGCTCGCAGGCCGCGTCGTGACCGAAGAGCAGGCCCTGGCCGAGATGCTGGAGATCATGCGGCGCCACGATCTGGACGCTTTGACCGTGCGTCTCGGTAGCTCGACCTACGAATTGGTCCTGCATCCGGAAGACCCGGGCCGAGGCGCGGCGCCGGCCGCCGCGAGTGCACTGCCGGCCGGACCGCCCGCCCTCGGTGCGTCGAGCTTTAAGAAGGTGACGGCGCCGGTCATCGGTGTGTTCTACCGTTCCGCGTCGCCTGGGACGGAGCCGTTCGTCGAGGTCGGGGACCGCGTCGAAACCGGCCAGGTGTTGTGCATTCTCGAGGCGATGAAATTGATGAACGAAATCACGAGCGACTACGCCGGCGTCGTTCGGCGCATCCTTCCCGAAAACGGCGCGCTCGTTTCGTTCGGCGAGGAGATGTTTTGGATCGAGGAATAGTTGACTCGAAGCGACGGTCTTTTCGCGAGATGCTGGACGACCGGCGCGGCCTGCTCGACGCCGACCGCTACGAACCGGTCGTCGATCGCATCGCGCGAACGATCACGGCAGCCTTTAGTGCGGGGCGCAAAGTGTTGTGGATGGGAAACGGCGGAAGCGCCGCCGACGCCCAGCACCTTGCTGCCGAGTTCAGCGGCCGGTTTCTGCGCGAACGTCGGGCGCTTCCCTCGGAAGCGCTTTCCGTTAACCCGTCGGCGCTCACGGCGATCGCCAACGACTATGGCTACGAGCGCGTGTTCGCACGGCAGGTCGAAGCGTTCGTTCAACCCGGGGACGTCGTGATCGGCCTGACGACGAGCGGAAACTCACCGAACGTGGTGGCCGGTCTGGAAGCGGCCCGGATGCTCGGCGCAACGACGATCGCCTTCTCAGGCAACGGCGGCGGCGCGGTCGGAGAGGTCGCCGACATCACGCTCGTCGGTCCGGACGGCTACGCTGCGCTCGTGCAGGAGGTGCACATTACCCTCGGCCACATCGTGTGCGATCTGGTGGAGCAGGCGCTGTTCGCGTGAGAGGCCTTTGAAAACGGCATTGCCGCTCAAGCGCCGGGCTGCGTTCTTGGACCGTGACGGAACGCTGATGGAAGACAGCGGCTACATCGGCGATCCCGACCGCATCAGCGTGCTCGACGGAGTCGCTGAAGCGCTGCAAAGCTTGGCCGCGGCGGGCTACGAGCGCGTCGTGATCACCAACCAGTCAGGCGTTGCGCGCGGGTTGTACCGCGATTGCGACGTCGAGCGCGTGCACGCGGAGTTGCAGGCGCGGTTGCGTGCGCGCGGGGCCGACGTGGAAGCCTTCTACTATTGCTCGCACCTCGAGGGTTGCGATTGCCGCAAGCCCGACGTTGGATTGGTGCGGCGCGCGGTGCTCGACCGCGACCTCTCGCTCGCCGACTGCGTCGTCTTCGGCGATCGCGAGAGCGACATGCGCCTAGCCGAACGGCTGCGCATCCCCGGCGTCTTGGTCAACGCGAGCGCTCGCTATGCCGGGCCCGAGCCGGCGCTGCGCGCATCCCGCTTGGACGAAGGCGTCCGGCGCTTTCTTGCCGGTGACCGTGCGTAACTCGGTGGCGCTGGGGCACGCCGCCGATCTTTTCGATCGGATGAGCGGGCGGCGCGTGCTGGTCGTCGGCGACGTCATGATCGACGAGTGGGTGTGGGGGGGCGTTTCGCGCATTTCGCCCGAGGCACCGGTTCCGGTCGTGGTCGTCACCGACCATTCGTTCACACTCGGCGGTGCGGGAAACGTCGCCAACAATCTGCGTGCCTTGGGCGCCCGCGTAACGTTCGCGGGCGCGGTTGGAAACGACGCTGAAGGCGCGCGAATCGTCGAGCTCCTCGACACGATCCAAGTCGATCGCAGCGGCTTGATCAGCGTCGAGGACCGGCCTACGACCCGCAAGACGCGCATCGTGGCGCACAACCAGCAGGTGGTGCGAGCGGATTGGGAGTCGGTCAAACCGCTTGAGCCGGCCGACGAAGCGCGTCTGTGCGCGGGGGTGGCGCGACTGGCGCCCGAGCACGATGCGGTCGTCTTCAGCGATTACGCCAAGGGTCTCTTGTCGCGCAAGCTGGTTGAAGCGGCCTCGGGCGCGCCCGTCGTTACGGCCGATCCCAAGCCAAAGAATATGGCCCTTTTCAGCGGCGTGACCTGCGTCGCGCCCAACGTGCTGGAAGCGGCAACGGCGACCGGCATCGCAATCGAAGACGAAGCGTCTCTCTTTCGCGCCGGCGACATGCTGCTCGAAGAGCTAGGATGCCGCTATGTCGTCATCACGCGGGGCGAGCACGGGATGGCGCTGTTCGGCAAGGACGGCGAGCATCTGTTGATTCCGTCAGTCGCGCGCACGGTCTATGACGTGAGCGGAGCCGGCGACACGGTGATCGCAGTGCTGGCGCTGGCGCTCGCCGCGCAGACGCCGATTGCGCTGGCCGTGCGCTTGGCGAACTTTGCGGCAGGAGCGGTCGTCGCGAAGCTCGGTACCGCGACCGCCTCGCCCGACGAGATCCTCGCTCTGGTCGCAGGTTCGCGTGTCTGAGCCGGGCACGGCGCAGCCGCCGCCAATGCCGGCGCTCGCGCAGCGCGTGGTCGAGCTCGACGAAGCGGTTGCGTGGCGCGAAGCGTTGCGCGAACGCGGCCGCCGCGTCGTTTTCACCAACGGCGTATTCGATATCGTGCATGCCGGTCACGTGGCCTATCTGGCATGGGCGCGAGCGCAAGGCGACGCGCTGATCGTCGGGCTCAACACGGACGATTCCGTGCGCGCGCTCAAAGGCCCCGAGCGCCCGATCGTGGCCTTTGCCGGGCGCGCTTCGGTCGTGGCCGGTTTGCGCAGCGTCGACCTGGTCGTCGGCTTTTGGCAGCGCACGCCGGAGGCGATCCTGGAGCGTTTGCGTCCCGACGTGCACGTCAAGAGCGCGCAGTACCGCCTCGAAGATCTGCCCGAACGGATCGTCGTGATCGGCGCCGGCGGTGAGATCCGGTTCGCTCCGCACCTCCTTGGAAATAGCACGACCGATATCGTTGCCGAGATCAAGCGCCGCTACGGAAGCTAGTGGACCTCATCGAAATCCCCGCATCCGCCGCCACGGCTCTGGTGCGGCACTAAGGTGCGCCTCGCGATCACGAGCAACGGACCAGGCGAACTGGCGGGCTGGGTGCGGCCGCTGGCCCGCGCGCTCGAGCGGCTGCAACCGGCGACGGAACTGTCGCTTTTCTTCGTGCCCGACGATTACGCGACCGGGCGCGAGCCGGAGATCGCGCACGCCCTGTTTCCCGCGGCGCGCATCGTCGCACCGCGGGAATACGTGCGCTTTGCGCTGGGGCATAGCGTCCCGGACGCGCCGCAAAGAGCGGATGTGGTGCAGTACCTCGGCGGCGATCTGATGCATGCGGCACGCGTTCACGCGCGGCTCGGCGGCGTTGCCTGCACCTATAAGTTCTCGCGCCCGCGCTACGCGCGCACGTTCGCGCGCGCATTCGCTCTGGACGAGCGCAATGTGGCGGAGCTCGAGCGTTGCGGAACCCCGCGCGAGCGCATCGCGCTCGTCGGCAATCTGGCCGTCGACGGAGCCCTGGCCGAGGTGGCCGGCCCGATCTCGGGTGCGTCGGGCGACGGGGAACTCGCGCCGGGCGGGGTGCTTTTCATGCCCGGAACCCGGCGCCACGAAATCGCCAACCTGATCCCGTTCTTCTTGGCTGTCGCACTGCGGCTCGCGCGCCTGCGGCCCGAGCTTCCGGTGGGCTTCGGCCTGTCGCCCTTTACGAGCGACGCGGAACTGGAGCGCGCGCTCGAGGCCGGCGGTCATCCGAAGGTCTGGGGTGCGCGCGGCCGCCTCGCCGGCGCGAACGGGGGCGTCGCCATCGAGGATTGTGATGGGCGCGTCCGTCTGCCAATCGTGCACGATGCGCTGCGTCACGCCGTCGAAGCCACACTGGTCGTCACGATACCGGGGACGAAGTGCATCGAGTTGGCGGCGCTCGGGGTTCCGGCCATCGTGTGCGTGCCGCTCAACGCTCCGGAAGTCGCCGTGATCAACGGTCCTTTGCAATACATCGGGCGCCTGCCCGTCGCCGGCACTCTCCTCAAACGTGCGGCTGCCCTCCAGGTCGAAAGCCGTTTTCCGCTGGCTGCGCAGCCGAACATCGACGCGGGGGAGCAGCTCATGCCGGAGTTGCGCGGCACGCTGACCCCCGGGTATGTCGCCGAGCGGATTGCCGCCTATGCCAACGACGACGGCGCTCGCGCGGCTGCCTCCCTGCGTCTGCGCGAGCTCTATGTCGCCCACGCGGGCGCTGCCGAACGCATGGCGCGCAGCCTGCTCGAGGCCGGCGGCGGATAGTGTTGTCGGTCATCATCGCCACCAAAGATCGCGCGCCGCTCCTCGCGCGCGCGCTCTGCTCGCTCCAAAGGCAGCGGGTCGCGGTGCCGTTCGAGGTCATCGTCGTCGACAACGGTTCCTCGGATGACACCGCGTCGCTGATCGCGGCGCGCCGCGCGACCGCCCCGTTTCCGTTACGCAGCCTCTTCGTCGGCGAACCAAATCGGGCGGCGGCGCGCAACGCAGGGATCGCGGCAGCCTCACAACCGGTCGTCGTCTTTGTCGATGACGACGTGTGGCTCCCCGAAGGCTTTCTGGCCGCGCACGCAGCAGCGCAACGGCGTGCGCATCCGCGCGCCGTCTCCGGGCCGATTTTGAACGTTCCGTCATACGAAGCGCGGCCGCGCCCGACGCTGCTCAATTATTCGAACGCCTTCTTCTGCACGTGCAACGTCTCCGTGCCGCGCGCTTCGCTGCTCGCGCTCGGCGGTTTCGACGCGCGTTTCAACCTCTACGGATGGGAAGACACGGAACTCGGCTTGCGGCTGCGTCGCAGCGGCGTGCGCCGCGCCTTCGCGTGGAACGCGTACTTGTACCACATCAAGCCGCCCGCCGGCGAGTCGTTCGACGTCGTTCTCGGCAAGACGGTGGAGCGGGCCACGATGGCGGTGCGGTTGCTCGAGCGCGACCGGAGCTGGCGAACGCGTCTGGCGACCGGCGCCTACGCGGCCAATCTCTGGCGGGCCCGCGTGGTCATGCCGCGCTGGGCGCTCGACCTGTACGGGCGCCTCGCGAACGACGAGCGTTTTCCGCGCGCGCTGCGGCGCTTCGCGCGATCGCAGCTGCTCGACGGCGCTTACACTGCGACCTTGCAACGACTCGTCGGGGAGGCCCGCCGTTAACGTCTTGCTCGTCCGCGTCGATGGGATCGGCGATGCGCTCGTCTGCGCGCCCCTCGTCGCAGCCCTGCGCGATGCAGGGCACACGCTCGGTGCGCTGCTCACGACGAGAAACGATGAAGCGTTCGCATCCAAGACGTTCGAGCGCGTCCACGTTGTCGAGCGCATCGCTTGGCCCGGGCACGGTACAACGCCCGAGAGCCGTACGACGGCGCTCGCCGGCGTTTGCGCTGCGCGCTACGACGTGGCGTTGATCGCATCCGAAGAAATGGACGCATTGCGCTTTGCGCGCGACGCGCGCATTCCCACCCGCCGGGGCTTCGTCAACGGTTGGGAGAAACCGTTCAAGACGTTGTTGGTGAGCGGGCTGCTGAGCAAGCCGCTCGTGCGCTCCGCCTCCGCACAGCGCGTTTGCGAGCACGAGGTCGAGACGCTCTTCCGGCTGGGTGCGAACCTGCATCGCGAAGCAGCTCCGACGCGCGACCTCGCACGGCTAGCACCGCTTGTAAGCGATGAAAGCGTTGAGTTCCACGGCCGGATCGTCGTGCAGCTTTCGGCGAAGTACGAGCAGAGCGGTCTCGATCTCGCCGCCTACACCGCGCTGATCGGCGCATTGCGCGCTTCTTTCGGAACGCCCTTCGTGCTGAGCGATGACCGAAAACTGGCGGCTCAACTGCAGCGTGCGACCGGCATCGAGGTCGAACAGCCGCACGGCCTGCGTCCCTGGAAGCGCTGGATCGCCGGAGCGCGAGCGCTCGTAACCCCCGACAGCGGGGCCTCCCACCTGGCCGGGATGCTCGGCATACCGTCGGTCGTGGCTTTCGCCGCCGGCCCCGCCGTCGCGCGCGACATCGTGCGCTGGAAACCGTGGGCGGCGCCGTCGCGGGCGCTCGTTCTGGACCCGCGAGCCGACCGTCGCGCATTCGCCAAGCACCTCTGCAACGAACTCGACGCGCTGCTCGGCTATGCCAAGGCAGAAAGCCGTCCGTGAAGGCGCTCGTGGTGTGCACTGGCGGCGGCATCGGTGACGTCCTGCTCGCGACGCCGCTCGTAGCCGCGCTGCGCTCGCGCTATCCCGAGGTCGTCGCGCTGACGACGCCGCTCGGCCGCGAGGTTCTGACCCATGACCCAGCGCTGTGCGAAGTATGGACCGATGCCGTCGATTTCCCGGCGCAGGCAGCGCGCATCGCAGCCGGCGGCTTCGATGCCGCCGTCGTCACGTGGGCCTCCTTACGCGCGGCCGCGCTTCCGTACGTTGGTCGCGTTCCGGTGCGGGTCGGTCAGTCGCGCCGGCTCTATTCCGGGTTGTTCACGCAGCGCGTCGACGTCAGGAGCGAACGGGGCGACCGCACGACGCACTGGACGCAGATTCTGTTGGACTTTGGGCGCGCGCTCGACTGCGATACGGCCGATGCGACGCCGCAGTTCGTGGTCGACGACGGCGAACGGCTGCGCGCCGCCGAACTCCTCGTCGAAAACGGGATCGCCGAACCGTACATCATCCTGCATCCGACGCGCGGCATCGCCGCCGTGCGGCAACGCTGGCCGGCCGAACGTCTGGGCGAACTGGGCCGCGCGCTTGGGACCGCGTACGGCTGCAGGCTGATCGTGAGCGGCACGCGAGACGACGCCGCCATCGCAGACCGGGTGGCGGAGCGGGCGCGCGGGGTTTCGCTCGCGGGGCGTACGAGCCTCGGCGTCCTCGGGGCGCTCGCCGCGCGCGCTCGCGCCGTCGTTGCGATGGATAGCGGGGTCATGCACGTCGCGGCCGCGGTTGGGGCGCCGACGCTCGGCATCTTCGCACTCCAATCGGACGAACCCGACCGCTGGCGACCGCTCGGCCGGCGCACGGCGATCGTTCGCGCGACCTATCCCTGCCCACCGAAGCATCGCAAGGAAACCTGCCCCGACTTCGCCTGCATCGCGGACCTCGACATCCAGCGGGTGGTCGCGACCCTGGACGGGCTGCTAGCCGAGCGAATCGGGGCCTCGTAGGAGCGTGCTGCCTGCCACGATCCAGCTCTGCACCTACAATCGCGCGCACCTGTTGGGACGTGTGCTGGCGGGCTGTTTCGAGCAGACCGCTCCGGCGCAGTCGTACGAAGTCGTGCTGGTTGACGACGGTTCGAGTGACGCGACCCCGGCGGTCATTGAAGCCATGCGCGCGCGCGCCGAGTGCGCGTTCACGGTGCTGCGCCAACCAAACGCAGGGCTCGCGGCCGCTCGCAACGCGGGCATCGCTTGCGCCGCCGGCGAACGCATCATCTTCATTGACGACGACGTACTGCCGACGCCGGCCTTCGTTGCGGAACACCTGCGCTCGCACGCTCGCGCGCCCCACGCCATCGTGCGCGGCGGGGTCATCAATACCGCAAGCTTCGAGCGCCTGCCGCCGCCCTACTGGACGCTGCTCGACTACAGCGGCAACTTTTTCTGGACGACCAACGTATCGTTGCCGCTCGAGACGTTGCGCCGGGTGGGCGCTTTCAATCGAAGCTTTCTCGAGTACGGTTGGGAAGACATCGAACTCGGGATGCGGCTGCGCAAAGCCGGCGTGCGAGCGGTCTTCAATCGGGAGGCGCTGGTTTACCATTACAAGCCGCGACTGCTGGGTTCGAACGTCGAGGGTTTGCTGCGGCAGGCGCGCGCTCAGGCCCGAACCGCTCTGCAGTTGCGCCGGATTCACGCGCACTGGCGCGTGACGCTGGCAACTGGGAACGATCCGCTGCAGCGAACCCTGCACCGCTTGGCGCGCGCGCTCGGCGTGCGCCGCGCCGCCGAGGCCGTCCTGGGCAGACCTGCGGCGGATCGTCCGCTGACGGGTCGCCAGCTCCTTGCGGCGCGCACGCTCGCGCGCGACGCATACTTCGAGGAGCTGGACCGCGCTGCGGCCCGAACCCGATGAACGTCGTTCTCACCCGCCTCGACCGCGTGGGCGACCTCATCCTCTCGACCCCCGCAATCGCGTCGGTTCGGCGATCCTGGCCCGATGCGCACGTCACGATCGTTTGCAGCCGGCACAACGCCGTCGTCATGGAGAACAATCCCGACGTCGACGCGGTCATCGTCGCGCCCGGCGAAGTGCCGCCCGAAATCTTTGGCCGTCGCTTTCGCGGAAATTGCGCGCTAGCGATGGCGCTCGCGCCCAACGCCGCCGATCACCGGCTCGTCGGCGCGACGCGCGCAGCGAAGCGCGTCGGCTATACCTACGTGCGGCGTTACGCGACGCGCCTGATGGCGCGCCGCTATCTCACGCGGCTGGTGCTCTCCGAGGCCGATCCCGCGCTTTGCGAGCGCATCCCAGGGCGCGTGGTGCGACACGAGGTCGATCAGGTGCTGAGCTTGATCGAAGCGGCCGGGGGAACCGCGCGCTACCGCGAGCTCGTCGTCGTGATTCGCGAGGTCGACCGAGCTGCCGTCGCACACGTCGCGGGCGATGGGATCGCCTTTCACCTCGGCTTACGGTGGTTCAGGAGCGGGAGCACGCCGGAAAGCGCGGTCGAGCTGATTCGAAGTCTGCGCGCTTTCGGGCTGCCGGTCATCGTGACGTACGGAGTCGATGCCATCGAGCACGCCGCGGCAGTGCGGCAAGCGGCCGTCGCCGACGCCGTCGTCGGGGGGCTCTCGTTCTCGCAGTGGGCGGCGATCTTCGAAAAGAGCCGCGTCGTCGTCACGGTCGATACCGGTGCGACTCATGTCGCAAGCGCGACGCGAAGGCCAACGGTCGTTCTGTTCGAACACCGTTATTTCAACCTCAGCTCGCAAGAATGGTCGCCGTACCGCGTTCCGTCGGTGTGCCTACGGAAACCGGCAGGTGAGTCGCCGGCCGAGCTGCTCGAATCGCGCGCGGCCGTCGCGGCCGCCGTCGAATCGCTCCTGCGCAACCCGGTCGCGGCGGCGCCCGCGGCGACGCCGCTCCGCCCCTAGGATTTAAACAACCGCCTTGACGCCCGAACTCTCCGTCGTCATCCCGACGTACAACCGCCTCGACACGTTGCGGCACGTACTGCCTGCATTGCTGCGCTCGCAACTGGCCCCCGAGCGCTACGAAGTGATCGTGGCCGACTCGCTGTCGAACGATGGCACGAGCGAGTATTTGGCTGGGATCGCAGCCGAGCATCCGCGCGTGCGTCACCTCCCGGGTCCCTACACCGGGCGCGCCATGGCGCGCAACGCGGGGATCGAAGCGGCGCGCGGCGAGATCGTGCTCTTTACCGACGCCGACATCATCCCGTCGGAGGATTTGCTCGAGCGCCATCTGGTTCACCACCGCCCCCGCGAAGCGGTCGCCGTCATCGGCATGGAGCTGCAGATTGGTTCGCTTGCCGAGTACGAGCGTCTGCGAGCGCGTCCCGACCTGCGCCGGCCGCTGCATCCCAAGACCCGTAAGCGCCTGACCTGGCTTTACTTCCTCACCGGAAACGCTTCGGTGCGCAAGGTCGATCTAGATCGCGTAGGACGCTTCGACGTCGACTTCACCGGCTACGGTCACGAAGACTTGGAGCTCGGTTTCCGGCTCGAGCGCGCCGGCGTGACGATTCGCTACGAGCCGCTAGCCGTAAACTACCATTGGCATCCGGTTCCTCATGCCGAACAGAAAGAGAAAATGCGCCTAGCCGGGCGTTCGACCGTCCGTTTCTATCGCAAGCACCCGACGTGGGTCGTGCAGGCGCGCCTTGGAATGACGCCGATTTCGCTTGCGCTGCACGGCGCGGTCTCCAGTCAGCCGAGGTTGCTGAGCCGGCTCGAGGGAAGCGCCGAATTGCATCCGGGAATCGCCCGCACGATCGTGTACCAATACCACTACGTCAGCGGAATCAAAGACGCATTGGCAGGCGAGGGTGGGCGCCATTAAACGGTCGTGCGGAGACCTCAGCGTCGAACGAATCGGTGAGAGCGCCGAGCTGAACGGTTGGGTAAACCGGCGGCGCGATCACGGCGGACTGATTTTCGTCGATCTGCGGGACCATGACGGAATCTCGCAGGTCGTCTTCGATCCCGAGGTGCCCGCGGCGTTCGAGACGGCCGGCACGCTGCGCGCCGAGGACGTCGTGCGCGTGCGCGGCGTCGTTCGCAGGCGCCCCCCGGGGACGGAGAATCCAAAGCTCGCGACCGGCGCCGTCGAGTTGGCCGCCGGCGACGCGACGGTTCTTTCGCGCGCGCTCACCCCGCCGTTCCCGATCGCAACCGACGCGGACGTCGACGAAGCGATCCGTTTGCGTTATCGCTATCTGGACTTGCGCCGCCCGCGCCTGCAGCACAATCTCGCGGTGCGCCACAAGCTCGTCAAAGCGATTCGCGACTATTTCGACGAGCGCGATTTCTTGGAAATCGAGACGCCGTGTCTGATCAAATCGACGCCGGAAGGGGCGCGCGACTATTTGGTGCCGAGCCGCCTCCATCACGGTGCCTTCTACGCACTTCCACAGTCGCCCCAGATGCTCAAGCAGATCCTGATGGTCGGCGGACTCGGGCGTTACATGCAGATCGCACGCTGCTTCCGCGACGAGGATCCGCGCGCCGACCGTCAGCCGGAGTTCACCCAGCTCGACGTCGAGATGTCGTTCGTCGACGAGAACGACGTCATGGCGGTGATGGAAGGCTGCGCGATCTACGCCTGGCGCAAGGCGCTCGGCGTCGAGCTCGCACAGCCCCTGCCGCGCATCGCTCATGCCGATGCGTTGCGGCTCTACGGCAGCGACAAGCCGGATCTGCGCTTCGAGCTTGCTCTTTCCGACGTGGCGCCCGCCTTCGCCGGCACGCCGATCGACTTTCTGCGCGAACATAGCAATGGACCAACATCGCGCATCGCGGCCGTTCGATACCCGGGCGGAGCGGCACTTTCGCGGCGCGACTTCGACGCGCTGACCGAAACGGCCAAATCGTTCGGCGCCAGTGGACTCGTCTGGATCGCCTTTACCGACGGTGGCTGGAGGTCGTCGATCGGCAAACTGTTGGACGACGCTACGGTGGAACGGGTACGCGAGCTCGGCGGCGCCGGGCCGGGCGACGCGCTGCTCGTCGTGGCCGGCCCGACGGACCTTGCCGGCGACGTTGCGGGGAAGCTGCGGCTGCACGTCGCCGACCGGCTCGGGCTGCGCGACCCGAAGCACTTCGCCTTTTGCTGGATCGTCGGTTTCCCGCTCTTCGAGCGCGACGCGGAGACGCACGCGCTCGTGCCGACGCATCATCCCTTCACGGCGCCCGCTCCCGGGCAGGAAGCCTTACTCGAGACGGATCCGCTAGCGATGCGCGCTCAGCACTACGACCTCGTGCTCAACGGCTACGAGTTGGGAAGCGGATCGATTCGCATCCACGACGTCGCGTTTCAGCACCGCATCTTTCGTGTCTTCGGCCTCTCCGAGGAAGAGATCGAAAGCCGCTTCGGCTTTTTCATGGAAGCCTTGCGCTACGGGGCTCCGCCGCACGGCGGAATGGCCTGGGGAATCGACCGCATCGCCATGCTCGCGTGTGGCGAAAACTCGATCCGCGACGTCATCGCCTTCCCCAAGAACCAAATGGCAAGAGACGTGATGATGGACGCGCCTTCCGGCGTTTCGCAAGCGCAACTCAACGACTTGGGAATCGAGATCAAACGCAAGCCGACGACGGCCCGATGAAGCGCGATGCCCCGCCGATCCAGTACCGGCGGGGCATCGCGCTTCTAGGGTGGCTTCGCCTCTAGGTTCTAATCAGAACTTAAAGCCGAGTCCGACGTAGGGTTCGCTGACGGCGACGTTAGCCGGTGCGTTGGTGCGTGCGTTGAGGCGTTCGCCCTGGTAGCCGCCCTCGAGGAAGAGACCGGTGTGGCCAAGGTTGAGCGTCAAGCCTGCATCGTACAGCAGCGCATTGTACGACAGGACCGTCGTTGAGCCCGAGAGTGGCCCAAGGTAGGTCGACGTCGGATAGGTGTACGTGCCTTTGAGATTCGGGAAAAAGTACACGCTACCGTAGACCGAGAGCGGTTGGTCGAGGTCGGGCAGTTTCTCTAGTCCGGCGCCGACCGCACTCAGGTTCGGGTAGCCCAGGTAGTTGTAGTGCCTGAACAGGCCGCCGACCGCGAGGTAGATGCGCGGGTTGGCCACCCGGATGCCCAAATCGACGTTGAGGTTGTCTTCGGTCGCTTCGAACGCCGGCACGTATGCTTGGCCAAGCCCGTTGTACGCTTCGGTTGCCGGGTAACCGACGACGGTGACGCAGCCCGGATCACCTGGCGAGGGACAGACACCCGGTTGATAGATGCCGTTTCCGATGACGGTCTGGCACCCGGCCGTACCCGGCGTGCACGTTCCTGGACCGAAGTCCGAATCGTGCGCGTAGCGGATCTGATTGAAGGAACCCTTGAGCATCCACGTCTCGCCGATCGCCGGGAACTCGATCGCTGCCTTGGCGTCGAATGAACCAGTCGTCGTGTTGCCCGAACTGAGTTCGTTGTAAACCGTGCCGAAGAGATAGTCGCCGGCGACGAAGTGATCGTAGTACTTCGGCGGCGGAGGCGGAGGCGGCGGGGGTGGCGGCGGCGGTGGAGCGGCCGTCGGCGGCGGCGGTGGCGGCGGCGGTGGGGGAGTTGCCGGCGGGGGAGTCGGCGGCGGTGCCATCACATAGCGCACGACGACAAGCCGTTTGTCGGGAACCCACTGCACGTAACCGCCCATGCCTTCGGAGATGACGCGTACGGGTACGACGACCGAGCCTTTGTAGATTTCAGGCGGCACGTCGAGCGGACGCTGCTCGCCGTTGATGACGACCAGCGGCTTGCCGACGGTTACCTGAACGTCGGCGCCGGGTTTTGAGACGTCGACGGTCTTGGTGCCGGCGTCGTATGAAACGGTTGCACCCATCTGCTCGAACATCGATCGCAGTGGGACGAGGATCGTTCCATTTCGTACAAGCGCCGCGAGCACGCGGTTTTGTTTGAGCCGGTCGGGCCTCGAATACACATGGTGGTCGTTGAAGAGAATCGGAATCTCGCCCGATGGCGGCGTCCCGAAATCGGGCGTCCCGCCGCCGGCCTGCGCGGACGCGACCCGGGCAAGGGTCAGCGTTGAAAGCGCCACACCGAGAGCCACGAGCAACGTCCGAGCGCGAAGGAGGTCAATCACGTTCGTTTTCCTTTCGTTCCGCGCGAGCGGTGAAAAAGGGACCGGTTCGGCCTGATCCGCCCCGCGAGCACCACTGGAGGGCGTCCCACGGGATATCGAGCAAGCCTGGAGGGGTGCCGAGCGCTGTTGCTTCCCGCACCATCACCGCTTCGCTTGCCCGAACCCCATTCTCGCCCCTGCAAGCCGGAGGCGCCGACGTGTTCTGGGCGCCCTTGAAAGGACGAGTTGCCGACGGATAGCGATACGGGTAAGAAAGCGAGATTGGGGCGGGCTGGGGTTAGGGGTCAGCCGGCTGACGCCCTACGGATGTGGTGCCTTTATGCCCACTTTCCGAAGAAAGTCAGCTAGGGGCCGCGCCGGCCAGGGCACGCGCTCTGGCAAAGATGGCGTCAAGCATGGGTTCGGTCAGGACGCCGGTGTTGGTGTTTTGACGGCTTGGATGGTATGAGGACAATAACGTCACCCGCGCGTGCGGCCCGATCGCAGTTGACTCGGCGCCGTGCGCAAAGCGCGGCACGCCGGCAAATCGGAAGCCGGCGCCTTGGAGCGCGCCGACCGCCGCGCGGGTACCGATTGCTCCCAGTGCGACCACCACGGCGAGGCGCGTGAGCTGCATCACTTCCGATTCCAAATAGGGCGCGCAACGGCGTAGTTGCTCGGGGCTAGGCTTGTTGCCCGGTGGCGCGCAACGCAATGCCGCGCTGATCAGCGCGTCATGCAACTCGAGCCCGTCGTCGCGATCGCGCTGATCGGGCTGGTTGGCGAAGCCCGCACGATAGAGTGCGCGATAGAGCCAAACCCCCGACGCGTCACCTGTAAACATTCGGCCGGTACGGTTCGAGCCGTGCGCGCCGGGCGCGAGCCCGACGATAAGGACGCGCGCGTCGTCGTCGCCGAAGGCCGGGACCGGTTTGCCCCAATACGTTTGGTCCCGATAGGCGCGCTTGCGCGTGCGCGCGATTTGGGCGCAATAGGCCCGCAACTCCGGACAGCGCCGGCACGCGACGATGTTCCGCTCGAGCGCCGTCAGCTTGTTTCCGCTCATCGCCGTTGCCGCTCTGCGACTATCGCAGCGATGGGAAGCCAAGCCGGGAAAGCGCGGCGTAGGCGACGATCCCGGCGGCGGTTGCTAAGTTGAGGCTGCGTACCGCTCCGGCGCGCATCGGAATGCGCAGCGCCCGCTCCGCATGTGCTGCGAGCAGGTCGTCCGGCAACCCGGCCGTCTCCTTACCGAAGAGCAGTGCGTCGCCGTAGGCGAACGTTGCTTCGGTGTAGGGTCGTGCGGCGCGCGTGCTCAGGAGCCACATGCGCGAGGCGTCGAGCCTTTCCAGCAGCGCCTCGAGCGAGCGGTGAACGATCAGGCGAACCGCGTGCCAATAGTCCAGGCCCGCGCGTTTGAGCTCGCGATCGTCGATCGAGAAGCCGAGCGGCTCGACGAGATGCAGCGCGCAGCCGGTTGCCGCGCAGAGACGCGCGATGTTGCCCGTGTTCGGCGGAATCTGCGGTTCGACGAGCACGACGTGTAAGGGCGCATCCACCGGCCAGGCATCCCTCGTTGCCGCAACGCTCATGCGTTGGCCAGGGCGACGACGTCGTCGCGCGCGCGCGCGGCGACGACGTAGGCCACGCCGCCGTGAGCGAGCCAGCAGCGCTCGAACGCGCTGCGCGGGTACACGGCGCGTAACTCCGGCTGCGCCGGGTCGTTGAAAACCGGATCGCCGTCCCGGTCGAACCCGCAGAGCACCGCAACGTGCCCGTCGCACTGCGGTCGTGGGGCTCCGCGCAGTTGACCTTCTCCCCATGAAAACGAGAGCGCGAGCGGAATGCCGACGGCGACGAAGCGCTCGGCATGCGCAATGCCGTCCAGATAAGCGACGAACGCGCGCAACCCGAAGCCGCCGGCATACGCGGCGTTGAATGCCCAGTTGCCCGTTCCGCGGTACGCTTCATCGAAGACACCGGCCGCCACGTCGACGAGCGTGCGCACGACTCCATTGTAGTCGAGCAGCATGCCGAGCGACGCCGGGCTGCACCAGCCGTGCGCGGTCGTCGCCAACTCGAGCGGAAGGTCGAATGGAATTTCGACGTACTGCGTGCGCATCGGAACCGCGAGCAGCGTTCCGCTTGCATCCTCCCGCCGGGCTGTCGCGCCGCCTTCGCCGCGCGGCGTCGCAAGGGCGATTGCGTCGAGCGGAACGTCCGAGCGAATTTCGACGCCCAGCAGCGGCTCCGCAGCCCGCAACTCGTCGACTTCGAGTCGCAGCAGGTGGTCGTGCCCGCCTTCGGAGCGACGATGCCCGCCCTTCCAGGCGGCCAGCGTAAACCACGTGCTGCGCCGTTCGCGCTCGTGGACGCCGCGCAACTCGATGCGGCCTTCGGCGCTTGCAGGCGCGTTCCACGATACGACCGCGCGCAAGCTCGGCGCGCAGCGCAAAAGCGTCGTCGCTCCGCTCGGCTCGGCCCAGCTCAGCGGCATCTCGGCGGTCCGCTCAAAGCTCCCATTCCCACGAGTTCCAGTTGTCGGTGATGTACTCAGCCGGTTTGTAATGTTTGAGGTCACGGTTGTACGCCGCATAGCCGGTGCGCCAATAGAAAAAAACGACCGGGACGAGCTGGTGGATGCGTTCCTCCTCTCGCTGGTACAGCGCCTTTCGTTTGGCGCGGTCAAAGGTGCGAACCGCCTCGTCTGAGAGTCGTGTCAGGATCGGGTCCCGCAGGAAGCTCGTGTTCGCGCCCCGCGGCGGCAAGAAGTCGCCGCTCCAGTCGCCCTGGTTATCCGGATCCGGCCCGTTGGTATCGATCGACCACTCGAGATCGTAACGTCCGCCGTACAGCGGCCCGTCCTGCGCGAACAAGAAACTCGCCGGGAAGTTCTTGATCACGAGCTCGACTCCGAGTGCCTTTAGCTGCTGTTGCATCTGCACCTCGGCCTGCTCGTTGCCCGGAGCGTTCGTCGACGAAATGACCAGGCTCAAGCGCCGGCCGTCTTTCACGCGCACGCCGTCGCCGCCGCGTTCCCACCCGGCAGCCGCGAGCAGGCGCATTGCGCCCGGCGGATCGTGCGGATAGGGCGGAATGTGCGGAGCGGCCCACGAGTCGGGTGGAATGTCGCTCGTCGCGCGCACGTTGACGCCGTGATAGATCGTGGCGTTCATTTCGTCCCAGTCGATCGCTTCGGCGATCGCGCGCCGCACGCGCACGTCGGCAAGGGCGGGCTTGGCGCAGTTGAACGCGAGCCGGCGCCAGTTTGCGATGAGCCGTTTGTCGATTGTGATGCCGGAAAGGGCGCCTAGACGCGGAACGACGGTCTCCGCGACGCCTGGCACGAGGTCCAGCTCGCGGGTTTGCAACTGAGCCACGAGCGTGTCGGGATTCGGCACGATCCGCCACGTCAATGCGGCGATCTTGGGAGGCCCGCGCCAGTAGCGAGGGTTGGGCACAAACTCGAGCGAGCTGCCGCGGTTCCATTGCTTGAGCAACCACGGCCCGCTGGAGAGCGGGTGAGCGTTAAAGGCGGCAACATTGAGATCGGGAAGGCCCGCGAGCAGATGTTCGGGCAGCGGCGGATAGGCGCTCCCGCCGCCTCCTCCAAAGAGGCCGAGGACGTCGGCGTACGGCCGCTTGAGGTGAACGATCGCCGTATAGTCGTCGGGCAGATCGAACGCCGCGATGTCATCCCATCCAAAGACGGCCTTCGTGTTGTTGCGCCGGTCGAGCACTGCTCGCCAGGTAAAGCGCAGGTCGCGGGCCGTCAAAGGCACCCCGTCGGCCCACGTGACGCCGTGTCGCCAGTGCAGCACGATCGTCTTCGAGTCTTTCGAGATACCGCCGTTGCGATAGCTTGGGACCTCGGTCGCAAGTTCCGGAACGAATTCACCGTGCTGGTCGTAGCGGAAGACGGGCGCTAGGATCAGCGCGTCGATCTGGTCGGTCGCGTCGGAGTGCCCGAACATCGGATTGAGGTTGTCGGGTTCGTCCTGGCTTCCGATGCGAAGGTGTGCGGGGTCGGTCCAGGGATTGGGCGCGCCCGCTGCGGGAGCGATTGCCGTTGGGGTGCAGGCCCCGAGCGTGAACGCAAGCAGCAGGACGCCGATCGCCCTATAGCGCGCCATTCGGCGTGACGCTAAGCGCACGGAGCCTTTAGCGGTGACGTTTTGAGCGCAATGTTCGGCGCGATCGCTTCGTAAAAAGCTTCGGCGCCAAAGCGAACGACGTCATCGGCAGGCAGCCCGCTCTCGGCGCGCGCCGTTTCAATTGCGGCACGGGCTGCACCCTCATCGAGATGCGCCGTGTTGAGTGCGATCCCGACCACGCGCGCGGGCTTGACGGCCGCGCATAGCTCTTCATACAGGGCGACGAGACGGCGATAGCCCAGCAGCGGCGTGCCGTAGCCGTCGATGGCCGTGCGCGACGGAACGTGAACGAGAACGAGCGCGTCCGGCGCGCTGCCATAGAGCAGCGCGATGGTCACCGGAGCGAAGGCCGGATGATTGATTCCACCCTGGCCCTCCACGAACAAGATGTCCGCTTCGGCGGCGCTGCGCACGACCAGTTCCTCGGCCGCCCCCGCCGCGAAATCGGAGATCACGCGATCGATCGCGATGCCGCCCGAGGCGATGAGGATGCCGGTTTGTCCGGTGGCGACGAAACGGGCGCGCAGCCCGCGCAGCGCGGCGGCGCGGGTCAACTCGAGCGCCACGGTCATCTTTCCGACGGCGCAGTCGCTGCCGACCGTGAGCACGACGCGGGCCGCTACCGCGTACGCTGCAGCGCTGAACAGGCGCGCAGCGGGCGGCACGCGGACGTCCCAAATCCGGGCGCCCCCGCGCGACGCGGCGGCGACGAATTCGGCATCCTCGCCGAGCAGCTGGTGCAGACCGGAGACGACTTCGAGCCCGGCGTGGAGCGCGCCCACGATCGCGCCGCGCCAGGCCGGCGGCAAGGCGCCGCCCGGCGGGGCGACGCCGACCAGAAGCGCGCTTGGCCCGAGCGCAAGCGCGGCCGCGAGGTTTGCCACGATCGGTGCGTCCGATCGAAGGTAGGGAACGACCGCGCTCACGCGTTGCCCCGCGTGATCGGGATCGATGATGGCAACCGTCACGTCGCGGCCGTAGGCGATGACGCCGTGAGCCGTTTTCGCCCGCCGGTCCGCGAACATCCCCGGCGCCAAGATCGCATAGCGTCGCGTGCCTTCGGCGGCGCTCAATGCGGCGTGCCGGCGGGTTGTCTCTCGGCGACGCCGAGGCCGGATCGCTCGGGCAAGACGAGCTTGCCGCGCTCGTAGGTCACGCCCGCGAATGGGTCGGCGGCGGTCAGAAACGGCCCGTCGATGTCCGCCCAGTCGGCTAGCGGCGAAAGCTGCGCGGCCGCTGTCGCTAAAATGGCGCTCTCGACCATCGAACCGAGCATGACGCGCAGGCCGAGCGCGCGCGCCGTATGAATCATCGCGAGCGCGCCGCGAATTCCGCCGCATTTGACGAGCTTGACGTTCACGCCGTCGACGCAGCCGGCGAGCGCCGCCAAGTCGCACGCATCTTTGGCGTCCTCGTCGGCGATCAGCGGAATCGTGACGCGCTCACGAACCCAGCGCAGCCGTTCGGGATGGCCCGCCGGGATCGGCTGCTCGCAAAACTCGATGTCGTAGCGAGCCAACTCGCATAGCGCCCTCACGGCCTGCTCCGGCGTCCACGCTTCGTTGGCATCGATGCGCAGCGTGCCGCCGTACCGCGTGCGAATGGCCTCGACGACCTCGAGGTCGCGCTCCGTCCCGAGTTTTATTTTGAGGATCGGATGCTGGCGGATCTCCTCGAGCTTCGCCAGCATGACCGCCGTCTCGTCGATGCCGATCGTGAACGAGGTGATCGGCGTATCCCGGGGGTCGAGCCCGAGCATGCGCCACAGCGGGCGGTCGATGTCCTTGCCGATGAGGTCGTGCAAGGCGAGATCGAGACCGCAACGCGCGGCCGCAGGGATGTCGCGCAGCAGTCGCTCGAGCGCGTAGGGATCGTCGCCGTCGAGCGGGTGGGTCTCGAAGTAGCCGCGCACCGAAGCGACGCTCTCCCCATATCGCTCGCTGGGAGCCGATTCGCCGAGCCCTTCCAGCCCGCCCCAGCCAAGCCGAAAAATCGCACTGTGCGCTTGCGTCGCCGAACCGCGCGCGATCGTAAAGGTGTGCGCCAGCGGGAGCGCAAGTGAGGTGGTCGACAGCCGCACGGCCGCCTCTTACTCGATGGTTCGGACGGCTCCTACGATTGGTCGGGTGAAGCACAGCGCATGTCGTTTGCGGATGACGTTTGGAATCGGCTATCGTTATCGCCGCGCAAACGTTTTGCGCGGCTCTTGCCGAACGGCGCAACGGTCGTCGACGTTGGTTCGGGCGACATGAGCAAGACGTATGCTTTCGTGTACCGGGTCAAGCGATCGCTGCGCATCGTTGGGATCGAAAAATACGCCGACGCAACCATTTACGGTCATTCGCCCCTTCCGCGGCGCATCGTCGCAACCGGAATGATGCAGCGAGTCGCCTGCGATTTCACGGAAGCCCCACTGCCCTTCGAGGATTTCCATTTCGATGGCGCATACTGTAGCCACGTCATCGAGCACGTCAAGGACCGGGGCGCCGTCATCGCCGAGATCGCGCGCGTTCTACGACCGCACGGGATCCTTTACGTCGAGACGCCGGGTCCGCGCTCGCTTGCTGCGCCGAAGGCTTCTTCGCTCTACACGCCGTCCCAGACCCCGATCAACTACTACGACGACCCAACCCACGTGGACGCGCCGATGACCGTTGCGCAACTGCGCTCGCTCTTAGAAGCAAACGGCTTCGGCGTGCTGGACGCCGGTCTGCACCGCGACTTCGGCGTGCTCGGTCTTCCGCTGTATGCCGCGCTGATCGCAATTGGTGCGCTGCCGTTCGTCCCGTTCGCGATGCGATGGCGTCTGCGCGCGGCCGGCTGGTGGAATCTGGTCGGCTGGCCGATTTTTGCGATCGCTCGCAAGCTGCCCGCCGGGAAGCGTGCTCAGAGCGAGCCGTTGGCCGTGCTTCCGACCTGAATTTCTGATTGGCTGCGCGCGATCAGTTCGATCAATGCCGCCTCGACGGCCTCGACCGGTGCATCCAGCCGCAGGCACTGATAGTCAACGTTACGCGCGCAGCGCGCATCGAGGCGGCGCGGGTCGAAGCAAGCAGGGCACGCCGACGGCCTGAAGGCGACGGCGTTTTCACCGAGCGGTCCGTGATTGGTGGGGGTCGGCCCGAAGATCGCAAGCGTCGGCGTGCGTACGCCGGCGCCCATATGTGCGATGCCGCTGTCATTGGCGACGAGCGCTAGGCAAGTGGAGAGGTAACGCGCCACCTCCGCCAGCGACCCTTCCACGACGCGAGCAACGTTGGTGCGCGAGGCGATCTCGTGGGTCAACTCGCGTTCGTCGGGCCCGCAGATGAGAGCGACCTCGAAACCGCGCGCGCGCAACCGGCCGATCAAGCGCGCGAAGTTCTCGGCCCCCCAGCGCCTCGCATGCAATCCGTGATGGGTGCTGGTCCCAATGTGAACTGCGATGCAGTTCGAGCGTGCGCCGTTGAGCGCGAACCAGTTGGGCGGCATCGAATATTGACGAGGAGACTGCGCCTCGATGCCCGCCGCCCGCAAGAGATCGAGGTTACGCTCGACGTTGTGGACGTCACGAACCGGCACGAGCGTCGTCTGCAGAGCCAGTCCGTTGAACAGGGAGGACCGGTCAAAATAGTGATGGCCGAAGCGGCGGCGGGCACCCATGAGCCACGGCAAGGCCTGGTATTCGGGCCGTGCCGCCGGATACGCCAAGAAGCTCGCAGCGTAGCGGGCCACGCGCACGTTGCTGCCGAGCGCCTTGACGAACGCGAGCTTGCCGCGCTCCCAATAAGGCAACTCGATGACACGTTCGACCAGATGCGGCAAACCGCTGAAGAGCTCACGCGGACCAGGGCGCAGGACGACGACGTCGACGCGTGCTTCGGGGCGCGCCCTCTTGAGTTCGCTTAGAAGCGGGGTGGTCTCAATTGAATCGCCCAATCCTTGGGGCGCGACGAGCAGGAAACGAATCGTCTTCTTCTCGATTCCAGGTTTCTTACGAGTGCGCCGACGTCGAAAGGGCCGCCGTTCGCTGGGCTGCATCCGGACCTCGGTACAACGTTGCGCCGCAGCCCAGCAGAGTTCCCGGCGGCCACCTTCTCCCCCGGCAATCCGCCCCATCCGGGCCCGGCGAAGCGAAGCGCGACTCCCTGGACGGCGCGCGGAAGCTGGGCGACGAACCGCGCGGCAGCACCGGCGATAGCGAAAGCGGACGCTCGCGAGCGGCAAAACCGGCTACCAAGGCGGTGCTGTAGAGGCAGTTCCTCGGTTGCATGCACCTAGGAACGGCGGCTCTGGAGCCTTCGTTGCGGTGCCGCGCGGCGCGCGTCTGCTCGGCGCTCGCCGGCAGTTCGGCCGCAAGCGGTAAGGCTGAACCTGCCGCTCTCGCCACGCTCCGGCTGCCGCCGACGAGGCGAGCCGGTCGCTGGAGGCATTGGCCTTTTATGAGCCGCTCGTGTGCGCGGCTGCTGGTTCGGGCTTGCGCGCGACGACGAAAAGGTCGGAAAGTCCGTTTTTCTCTCCGAGAAACTCTCTGCGCCGCATCCTTTCGAGCCGCTCGCGAAATGGCGATTCGGCGTCCATCGCAAACTTGAAGAGAAAGAACAAGTCGACGGTGAGCAAGTCCCAAACGCCCCCGCGCACGAATGAATAGTCGAGCGCGAAACCGGCTGCGCGGACGAGCCGCGCCATGCTCTCCTTCGAATAGTGCCGGTGTCCGAAATACCAGAGCGGGTCGAGCAGCGTCGTCAGAACGTAGGGCGTCGAGAGGAGTAGCCAGGCTCCGGGTTTGAGGGTTCGAAAGATCTCGCGAAGGGCTGCCTCCTCGGAACCCCGGGGCAAGTGCTCGATAACTTCAAACATCGTGGCGCCCTCAAAGCTTTCATTCTCAAAGGGAAGATCGAGCACCGAACCCTGGCAAATTTGCGCCCCGGGCACGAGCTCTCGCGCGCGGGCCAAGCTGGTCGGATCGTATTCGATTCCGGTCACGCGAAACGCACTTTGGGAACGGGTAAGGTCTTCGAGCCAGCCATGCGAGGAACCAACGTTGAGAATTTCGCCGCGAGGCCGCCGGTCGTACAAGAGCTTTAGACAAAGCTCGGAACGGCCGTTCATCCGATCGGCGGTAGCGTAGGAAAACTGCTTTAGGCGTAAGACCCTGCGCAGCACGGCGCGCGGGTCGATGGCTTGCATCGGCACAGCGGCTTTGCTCCACCGACGAACATTTCCCCGCAAGGGTAATAGCGCGAGAGTCGCCAAGCGCTGGCGGCGAAGCAGGTGCGGAGTTGAGTTTAGTCGAGCGGCAGGTCGAGAAGCGGGCTGCTCTAGAGATCGGGATCGGTCGTAGCCCAAACGAGATCGGATTCGCCCTTTCGCGCCTTTTCGTGCCCCGGCATTGGCCGGTCGCGTTACCTTTGCTCCTCAGTCTTTTTATTTTTCGGGCGTGGCTGAACCCGACGACACTGATCGCCGGCGCCGACTTTCCGTCGTTTCCGGACTCGATCGTGCGCGGCGGCGCATTCGGATGGCCTCACCTGTGGACCGATCTGCGCTTCGGCTACTCGCTTTCGTTTTGGGCGAATTCCTCTAAGCTGTGGGCGGCGGCCGGCCCTCTGCGCCTCATGGGGGCAACGTTTCCGCTCGTAGAGCGGGTGCTCTGGCTTTGGCCTTTTATGCTCGGCGCACCGCTTTGCGGCTACTACCTTTGCTATCGCTTTACGCGCAACGCGTACGCGGCGGCGCTCGGCTCTTGCGTTTTTGCGATCAACTCGTGGACGGTCGGATTGGTGGAGCGCGGCCACATCCCATCGCTCATCGCGTTCATGCTTTTCGGCTTGATCGTACCGGCTGCGGTCGACTTCGCTCGGCTACCGAGCGTTCGCATCGCGCTGTTCCTGGCAGTACTCGTTGCGATTCAAGTGACCTACGACTACCGCTACGCATATGAAACGGCACTGATCTTGGCGATCGTGTGCGGGCTAGCCTTGCCGCGTCTGGCGCGAAAGGGCCTCGTGCCTGCTCTCGTGCGCGGCGGGCTTGCCTTTGCAGCCGGCGTCGTCGCGCTGAACCTGGATTTCCTCCTGCCGGCGCTGCTCCCGTCGACCGCGCCCCCGGTCGCCCAGTGGGGCACGGTCGATTCTTTTCTTGCCGCCTCGCATTACGGATCCTTGATCGCCGCGTTAAGCCTGTATTTTCCTTGGTACCACTGGCTCGCCGGCACGAACGGGTTCGCCGAAACGAACGTTGAGCCGGGCTTCGTCGTGCTGGCCGCGATCGCGTGGCTCGGATTGCTCGTGACGCGGAAGCGGCCGACGAGCCGGGCGTTTCTCGTCATCGCGGCGTTCGGCGTCGTCTTGGTTAGCGAGACCAAGAGCTCGTTCGCGCAGCTAAACCTTTTTTTGTATCAGTACGTACCTGGTTTTCTCGGCTTCCGCGATTTTACGAAATTCAATGCGCTGATCGTTCCCGTGTATGCGGTCGGCAACGCGCTCGCGTTCGCCGCGGCACTGGCCCTCGTGCGCTTGAAGCGGCCGCGTTTCGCCGAAGCCGGAGGCCTCGCGACCATGGTTCTGGTGCTCGCGTATCTGTTCGTTATGCGCGATGCCCTCAATCCGCTGCGCCGGTCGAACTTCGCTCGCGTTCCGCATCTCTCGCCGGGCGGCGAAGCCACGGAGCGCTTTCTTCGCGCCAACCTCGGCGACGCAAGCGTTCTCATGTTCCCGAGCGACGTTCGCTGGCAACGACGCGACTATTTCTTGCGAAGCGCCGATGCGAACGACGAGACGTTCAATGCCCCCCCGCTCGGGTTGTCGCCGCTGAATCCGGCACTTTCGCAGATCGATTCGGCCTTCGAGGAGTTTTCGTCGCCACTCGACCCGGAATTACTGACCGAATTGCGCGTAAAGTACATCGTCGTGCCCGACGACCGACGCACGTATTACCTTTTCGAGGGCAAGCCCCAGCGTTGGGCATCGGTCGACTTCTTGCGGGAGCGCAACTGGCTGCGAGAGGTAGCGCGCTTTGGCGAGAACGTCGTCTTCGAGTTGCGGCAGCCGCCAGGTGCGCGAGCGTTCTTCGCACCGTACCCGGCGCTCGTCATTGGTTCGCCCGCGACCCTCGAAGGCTTGGTCGGTTCCTCGTTGTGGACCGATCGCGCGGCGGCGCTCATCGCCGATCAGATGCCGCCGAACGCGGACTGGCTCGCTCTGATTCCAAATGTAATCGAAGGACCGACTTTGATCGATCCGGCGTACCCGCTCGCCTCGGGCGGTCCGGCGGCAGCGGCCCAACGGCTGGCCGAGGCGCTCAACGCCGAGCGCTACCGGAAGCGACCGTTCTCGGGCTTTGTCTTCAGCTCGGCAATGCTGACCGCGAGCGCGGCGACCTGGAATTTCCAATCGCCGTTCGGCTTCCGTTTTCAGACGCCGGTGGGCGGACCGTCCAGGTTTTCATTTGTCTTGCAGGACCGGCGTCGGGTCCCGAGCGTCATCCGCAATGAAGGCTACCTTCGCCCGGTCGCGCCCGAGAACGAGCCGTCGAGCGAGATTTCGAGCCTGAGCTGCAGCCGGACGCAGGTTTGGCGCCAGAAATTCGATCCGTACCAGGCGTCGGTGCCGGTCGCCGCGAGCGAGGCCGGCAAGGAACTCTTGGTCGACAATCCCTGTCCGACGAACTTTCAGGCCACAGTCAGCTTCCGCGTCACATCGGGCGATCTGTTGCCAAGGTCGTTCTCGATTACGAGCGGCACCGCGACCAGCCGCTTTGTGGCACCGCCCGTTCTAAGCTTGCCAACCGCAGGCACCGTCAGTCTTTCGGACATTCTCTTGCGGCCCGGGCCAAACTTGTTCGAGTTCGATAAGCCCAGCTCTGGGCCGCTCCTGATCGACACGAACTACACCGTCGACGACCTACATGAAATCGCCGGGAGCTTTGCGCCACATGCGCTCAAGCTCGGCGTGCGCAACTCGGTGCTCGGCAAGCTCGTCTATGCGACGGTCGAGGTTCCACGGCCGGGGCTGTACATCGGCTATCTCGATCTTTTCGGTCCGCTGACGCTCCCGCTCGACGAGCATCCGTTGTGCGCACTCCGATTCACCGCGAGCAATGCGGCCGGCGGGTTTGCACTGGTTCTCGACTTACGCAACCGCACGAACGGAAGCGCGCTTTCGCTTTGGGTACCGATCGATTCGCGACAGGACGCCGACTACAATCTTCGCGATCTGGTGAAGGATGTCTTCGATCAGCGCTTTGCCAACGAAGTGGCTTACCGCGCCGACGATCCGTTATGGGCTGCCGAGCATTTCGAGCAAGGTCCCCCAAACAGCCCCGACGACTTCACGTTGCGCGGCGTGCGCATGGCCGCTACTTGGTCGGTGTCTCAGACCTCGGACGTTCCGCACGCGGCGTTCGTAGCGCTGGTGCGAGGCGTTCGGCTCTCGACGTGGGAACCGGTAGTCGGCAAGCACTGGACGTATCGGCAGTCCAGCCGCATCTCGACGAGGGCTGTTACCGAGAAGAACTTCACGCTGCGTGGCATGAAGCTGCTTCGGGTCGAGTCCGTCACGACCGGCAGCGAACCGCACGTCAGTGCCCAGCTGAGCGGCTTTACACCGATCGATTACCGTCTGGCGGCGTCCCTGCATCTGGGCGATTACGTCGAGCTCGCCTTACAGAACGGTCAGCCGGCGGCGGGCACGATCGTCGCCGAAAGCTCGGACTACGTGTTGTTGCAGCAAGGCGACGGCACGCCGCAGCGGATCGCACGGGATTCGATTTCGAGCGTAACCCGGCAGGACATTACGCGCCGCGTTAAGGTCGACATTCCGATTTCGAGCCCGTTCGATCCGACCGAACTCTCCTTCGACATTCACGGCGACGGAGGCCTCAAGGTCCGTATCGCGCTTACCTACCAGGGGCCTGACGGCTCGTACGAAACGATCCCTGCGGTGGCCCGCGCCGATACCGACGCGGCCGGCGACGACGTCGACCCGGAGTTCGCTAAGCCGAGCTTTTTGCTCGGCGGCGTCCTTTTCGACCTGTCGGTTCCGGTCGACGTCAGCCTGTCGCAGACACAAAACTGGGTCACGTACGACCTGGATTTATGGCGCATCGAGCATTACCGGTTCGGTGGATTGCGACATCGCTTAGCTAGCTTGAGCGTCGAGTTCATCCAAAGCCAGAACGACCAGCAGGCGGATCGTCAGTATTCGGTTTCCATCGCCGACATCGAGGTCGCGCGCGACCGCTTAGCGGGGCCGCAAGCGGTCCCAATCTCCACGGCTCCTCTCCTTCAGCTTGACAACCGGCCGATTCGCGTAGCCTCAGCGCACGGCGGCACCGGAGATCGGTATTTCACCGCGCAGTCGGATCTTGCGAATGTGGACGCCGGCAATCACGTGGTGCAGTCGCTTCCCGTTGACGAAGTTAAGGTACGCTCCGCGATGCTTACCCAGGGATCTCCGAAGCGGTTCCGCGACGGTCAGGTGACGCGCTTCGATGAGGTCACGCCAAGCGAAACGGCCGGAGCAGTACGCGGATCGGGTCTGTTGATCGTTCCGCGAACCTTTGACGGTGGCTGGCAACTGGCGATCTATCCTCCCGGAACGTCGCCTCCCGCGCTTAGCGGCTTCGCACTGTTTGACTGGCTGCGTTCTCTGCCGCATAGCATGCCGCGCAGCTATCACGTAGCGGCCAATACGGATCTGGACGCATGGTACATTCCACCCGGCGCAGGCGGCGAGCGGAGTTTCACGATGCTGTACCTGCCGGAGGCGCTCAACGAGCTCGGATTTCTCACGACTCTCGCGGTAGCGATCGGCCTCTGCGTCGGTTGGCGAAAGATACTGCGGCTGGTGGGAGCGAGCGATGGCGGCTAAGCCGTTCGCCCGGGCCGCTCCCTTAGTCGGCCTCCCGTGGCTGTTCGTGAAGCCGGCGCTCGTGACGCTGCTCGTCACGTCGCTCGTCGCAGTCCTGCCCGTCATTCACGCCGGGGTCAACGGGACTTCGCTTCTCAAAGGACTCGTCGCACTTCCCACCGGCCTTTCGTACGCATCCACCGGGCGGCTGCGCACATACCTCAGCTTCGCTTCGATCTGCGCGATGTTCGCGTTGCTCGCCGGCTTCGCGGCGGCGAACTACTACGAGCCGGACACCGCATGCGATACGGCCGTGCTCTCGGTGTTCGCGCTGGCCGCACTGATTACCGCGCCGAATCGACGGGACTGGTCGCTTGTAAGAGCCCGGCGCGGCCTCTTGAGCGTGCCCGCGAAGTTAGCAAGGACGGCGCGGCGCTCGTTCGCCGATCCGGCCCGGCGGCTCGCTGCGGGTTCGACGGTGGTACTCGTCGGCAGAGTCGCAGCAGCGGGGATGGTCGCGGTTTTAGGGATCGCGTTGGCCCTGCTCGCCGGTCGGATTGACCCCTTTTGGGCCTTGCGCATGGCGGAACTTGTGTTGGACGCCGCGCTTGGAGCGCTCGCGATGTGGTTCATCGGGCGAAGCATCGCCGGCCCCGCGGCTGGAACTGCTGCTGGGCTCCTCTGGGCGTGCTCGGCGGTGCGCCTGGAATACAACTCCGTGCTGCCGGGTCTGGTGCCGACGGCTCTCGTTCCGGTCGTCGCGGCCCTGGCGCTCGGAGCGAGCAGGACCGGAACCTTGTCGGGCCCATGGCTTGCTCTTGCGCTGGCGGGCGCGCTCGTCGCGCTTAGTTGGTCGTGGCCTCTTCTGGCCGTGACGACGGCCCTGATCGTGGTGTTTCTTTTCTGGAGTCTTGGCGAGGTTGGACAAGGGCGCTGGGCGCTGCTCGCGCTCGTTGCCGCGGCGGTCGTGCCGTGGCTCGCCTGGGGAGCGCACAGCGAGCAACTCGTCGCCGCGCAAACAGCATTCACCGATCCGGCCGAAGCCGCCGTAGCGCTGGCCTCGGGCGGCGATGGCGGTTTGCCGTGGGAGTTTTTCTACCCATCGGCATTCGGCTTCGCGTACGCGAAACTTCTGAGTGCGTGGCTCACCGCGTCCGGACATTGGGGCAACGACCAGCTCTTTGCGATCGCGCCGGGCTGGGCGCAGCTCGTGCTGGCTGCGGTTGGAGGCGCGGTGATGTATCGGCGTGGCCGCACGCGGCTGTTGCGCGTTTGGCTCGTTGCGGTTGCGGTTGCGATCTGCCTAGCCTTGCCGACGCGCTATTTGGGGGTGCCCTTACCCTCGTTGACGCGCCTCATTCAAGCGTTAGCGCCCGGCTTTGCGTTCGGTGCGCAGTTTGCGCTGCTCGGGGCGTTCTTCGTCGCTCTCCTCGCCGGCGTCGGGGCCGAAGTCATCGCGCGTCGCAACGTGGTGCGCGTTCTTGCGCTCGCGACGTTCGTGCTGCTCGACGTGCTTTCGCTTCCGAGTGCCACAAACTCGAGCAGTGTGCTCGCCCGACTGAGTCCGGCAATCCCGCCAAGTACGAAGGTCGCATTCTATCCCTTCCTAACCTCCGACTACGGCCCCGAATACGACGACCTCCTTCGCATTGCGCACCGCTTCGGGTATCGCCTCGCCAATGAAGACCGTGGAGCGGGAGCGTTGCTCGGAGACTTGGCATTGCCCGGAACACTGCAGCGATTGCGGTCGCTCGGCGTTGCTTACGCCGTCGTTTCGCCTGGCGACTATTCGCGAAGACGCGAGATCCTCAGCGAAGCGCATGTGATCCTTCCGCTCGACCAGCTCATTAGCTCGCCCGGATGGCTGGCGCCCGAGCCGGCCGACTTGAGCGGTATGCCGATCGTGCGCTCGCAATCGGACGGCAGTTTTCTTATTCGGATTTCACCAGCGGAACGCTGACGCGCCGGCGCGGCCCGGAAGACAGGACGAGCGCAAATGCGACGACGCCGAGAAACTCCAGAACGATCTCGAAGACCGACGCAATGTGAACGATCACGAGGCGCTGTGCGCTTTCTCGGGCGGGCGCGATCCACCCGTTGATGGCGGCATCGAGGCGGAGGTGCTGCAAGAATCCGGCAGGCGTGATCGCGAGCCACCACCGGTCGTAGGAAACTAAATAGCGTATGATTTGGCGATCGCCGTTCGGCGGCAGACTCGCCACGACCATCCAAGGAGCGAGCGGCTTCCATTCCAGCGGCTTGGCCGGAAGCGGGGCTGCGTTGAGCGGAACGGAGCCGGGCGCCCCGAGGAGCGCGATCGCGCATTCTCCGCGACAGCGAACGGACGAGGTGCCCGCGGGCAATGGCAACCACGCGTAGCCGGAGGTGTCGCGTGCAATCAACGCTCCGGACTGATCGCGCAACGTGCCGCGAACGCTCGCTAGCGCAAAGGGAGCCCAAGCGACGTTCAAGGGCCGTTCGCTCGTCGTGTACGCGCCGCCGAAGGCCTGTCCGATCTGTGGTTTTTGAACGATGACGAGGCGAGCATCGACCCAGTCGACACTCGGCTCGCTTTCCTCGCGCGGCGGCGCCACTCTGCGATACGTTCCGGCCGCACGCAGTTGGAGCGCGCGCGCTATCCGCGCGTCGAGGTCGCCGAAGAAGACGTCGCCATTTCCGACGTCGCTGCAAAGCGAGCAAAGCTCGCTTCCGTCTTGCACGGACAGAATTGGTGCCGGCTGCAGAATTCGTGTGGTTTGCCCAGCGCAATGCGTACGTCCCGGCGCGCGTATCGACTCGCCCAGGATCGCGGCCGAGTCGTTGTTTTCCTCGAACCCGGCGCGACAGACGATCCAGGCCGCGCCGAGGCGGGCGAGCCCGCTTTGGTCTCCGCTGGCCAAGTACTGGGCGAGCGCGGTGCTCTCCGGAAAGCGGTACGAGTAGCGATTGAGCGGCGTTACGTCGAGCGACTGATAGGCGAGCGCGGGATCGACGCCCGATCCCCTGCCGCGGTACATGACCGGTTGATAGGGAGGCAGCAGGACGTACCGGCCCTGGCTCGCGGCCGGGAGCGATGTCGCGATGGCGCGCGAAGAAACCCAAAGCGAGCTTGGCGGGACGACGAACCATTCCGCCAGCAGCAGCGCGCCGGCCAAGAGGGCCGCCCAGCCCAGTCTCGGAAAGCGCGCGAGCGCGAGCGCCGACATGAGCCCGTAGGCGATTGCAGCCAGGCCGATAAGGTCGTAGAGCTCGCGGTACAATCCCAGCGGCGGAAAGGCCGCAAAACCGAGCCTGAAAAGGGTTGCGAGTGGTCCGCGCGTGCCCGCTGCGCTGAACAGCACGGCTAGGGTGAGGATAGCGAGCGCGTACGTTCGCCGGTTACGCGATACGGCGACGCCGAGCAAGGACAACAATACGAAGGGAGCGATCCCGAGCGTCCCTTGGGGGCCGTTGAATGCTGCCGTGTAATGCGCGAAGTAACCGCGCAGCATCGCGCCTTCGAAAAGCGGCACCGACTGCTGCCGCTCCCAACTCACCGTGAGCGGAGTCGACGCGAATGAACCGACGTGAGCCCCCAGCGCCACCAGGCACGGGAAAAACGCGATCGCTCCGTACAAGAGGCCCGCTCGACCGGCCGTCGTGCGCAATCGCGTCGCACATCCGAGCCAAGCCAACACGAAGAATTGCGGCTGCAGCGCCGCGCCGAACATCGCGAGCGCCACCGTCCGGCGGTCAGCATCTTGGCCGCTGAACTCGGACCACAGCAGCGCGAGGCAGGCGAAGGAAATGAGCATTCCCACGTGTCCCGCTACGATCTCGGCATAAACCCAAGGATTGGCGACGAGAAACGCCGTTAGCGCGATGCTCGCTTGCGGTGAGAGAAGATTTCGCTGAGAGATGCGCACTGCCGCGTGCGCGATGAGAAAACCAGCTATGGACAGCAGCGCTGCAAGCGCTGCTGTGCTGCCGAAGAACAGACCGATCGCGAACGTGGGAATGAAAAGGATGTATGCGGCAACCTCACTCGAGGGTTGCCCGATGCCGGTCACGTCCCAACCGCTCGTGTAACCGATCGTGCTATTGAGAAATGCGCGGTAGTCGGCGGGCCAGAGCCAGTCGTGGCGGACGGCGGGGATGCCCTTGAACAGCGTAGCGACGAGCAGCAAACCGATCGCGATCGCGTAGCAAATCCAGCCAAACCGATACGTACCCGAGCGCGCGCCGTTATCGAATGAACGTTGAAACTGGGGGTGCGGGCTGGGCTGCGGGCGATCCGAGATCGTAGGCTGCGCCAAATGAAGTACCTTTGTAGCGTACCGGTTTCCGCCGCTGGATGACCGAACGAATGCAAACGCCCAGTGCGATTTTCGCGGCTCCGCGGCAAGTCCTGCGCTCGCCTGCTCGCGAACGGTCAAGGGGACGAATGGGGCATCTGCGACGAACGGAGCCTTGATGAATGAGGATCGGGCGTCCGACGACTCCGTTTCGGTCATCGTGACGACGCGTAACTCGATCCGCACGATCGAGCCATGCATTCGCAGCATTCGCGCGCAAGATCATCCCCGGCTCGAGATCGTTTTGGTAGACAATCGATCGGATGACGGGACGCTCGAAGCGGCCGCGCCGCTGGTCGACGTGTTGATTGCGGCGGGACCCGAACGGTCCGCTCAGCGCAACGTCGGCATCGCCGGCTCGCGCGGGCGCTACGTCCTCGTCGTCGATTCGGACATGATCCTGCAGCCCGGCGTCATCGGCGAAGCGGTCCGCATTTCACGGCGAACCGGCGCGCAGGCGATCGGCATTCCGGAACGATCGTTTGGTCAGGGGTTCTGGGCGCGCTGCAAGGCTCTGGAGCGATCGCTTTATCCCAAAGACGAAGTGCTCTCGGGCGCGCGGTTTTTTGCGCGCGACCTCTTGCTTGGAATCGGCGGATACGACGAGAACCTCGTTCTGGGCGAGGACTGGGATCTGTCGCTGCGCGCGGCCGGCGGCCGCCTGACGGCATTCACCGACGCACTCATCTTGCACGACGAAGGCAAGCTCAGGCTGAGCGACGTCGCACGGAAGAAGTTTTATTACGGCCGCTTTCTGCTCGGGTTCGTCCGCAAGCACGGCCGCGCCGCCTTAGCCCGCCTCAATCCCGCGCGCGGGGCGTTACTGCGGGGCTTCGGCATCCTGGCCGCATCGCCGCCGCTGGCGGCGGGCTTGCTCGTCATGAAGAGCACTGAAGCCGTTGCTGGCGTGAGCGGAATGGTTTATCAAGTTGCCGCCGGCGTCTTGTGGCACAGGTTACGACGCCCCCTTCACAGGAACCAACTTCTCCTTTAACAAAAGCCACCGTCGGGTTGACGGTGCGACGCGCATCGGCATCCTAGGCTACGGAAGGCAGTCGCTCGGCTATCATGCAGGGCGGTTCGACCCTACGGATGTCTCCTTACCTTGCCAAGGGGAGTTCGCGCCAGGAGACCGTGAGGGCGGTGATCTTCACAAGTACCCGGACCGAGATTCGGCGAGACTGGCACGACGCGCAACGCGAGTTACGGGTCGTGATCCCCGCATATAACGAGAGCGCGCGAATCGGCCGTTGCGTCGAGGAATACTGCTCGCATTTTGGGACGCGCGCGGTCGTGGTCGTGGTGGCGAACGGCTGTCGGGATGGGACGGCCGAGATCGTTCGCGGCTTCATGGGCCGGTTCGAAAACCTCCGCCTTATCGAAATTCAACGCGCCATCGGTAAGGGCGGCGCCGTTCGGGTCGGGTTGAAGACCGGCGACGAGCCGTACATCGGCTTCACCGACGCTGACGGCTCGACGACGGCTGCCGACTTCGATTCGCTGCTGCAGACGTGCCGGGAGACCGGCAGCGATGGAGCGATCGGCTCGCGCTGGATTCGCGGCGCCAGCGTCAAGCGTAGGCAGCCGCTGCGGCGGCGCATCTTTAGCCGCGGCTTCAACTTCGTGGTGCGCCTATTTTTCAACATGCCGTACTCCGACACGCAGTGCGGCGCGAAACTCTTCCGGCGTCCGGCAATCGACCGCGTCATCGGCGAACTGGAACTGGCCGACTTCGCTTTCGACATCGACTTGCTTTACGCGTTCAAGCGCTTTGGCTTCCGCGTCGTGGAGTGCCCGATCCTTTGGGAGGATTTCCCGGACGATTCGAAGATTCGACTGCTGCCGGCAGCGTGGACGATGTTGTTGTCGGTCGCGCGCTTGCGGGCACGTCATGGGTTTCTGCACGTCATTCCGTACGGAGACCTGATCGCGCGTTCGGCCGTGATTTCGGTCGAGCGATTGCTCTCGATCGTCGTGGTCAGCAGACGACCGCGCGGGCACGCTGCGAACGACGCGTTGGACGCGCGTCTGGAGGCCTGGGCGCTGGCGTGGGAAGCTCAGGGGCACGCGGTGCGTTGGATAGCCCCGCGCGGATTGCGCGAGATCCTGAGCGCGTGCTCTTGGTACCTTCGTCGCGGACACGCCGAGGTCGACGCGATCATCGACAACGACTCCAGCATCTCATGGTTAACGGCCTTCTCGATCAAGCCCAAGCTGTGCCTGGCGCCGCTGACTCCGGGACGCGATGAAATCGTGCTCCGACGGCAGGGCTTGGGGCCGATCCCCGTGACCGGCGACGGCGCGCAGGCCGTGCTCGATCGTCTGCGGATCATGGGCACGCCCTTTGCCTTCTTTTCGAAAATTGATGGAGCGTGGCGCATCGGATTCCGCTCGGAAGGGACTGAAGCCGAATCGATCTCGATTTAGCGGCTGCGCGAGCCCCAATACCTTGGTTTTACCTCATCTTTAAAGGCGCTTCGACCTTGACAGTGGTGCGATAATCCGGAGGGACGATTACCACTGCGTTTGCGCGCGTACTTGCCTTGGTGCGGGACCAACGTATAAGCCAAGGGAGCTAAGCTCCGGATTCGACAGGTGCGGGTAGGTTAACGCCCACCCCACTGGCGCCCGGGCCGCACCCACCTGCGAGAGCAGGTCCCACCAGGCCTGCAGACGGCATCGGTGGTGGAATCGTCTCTTTTGCCTCAGGCCTTCGTTGCCGCCGGGCTTATTTACGCCGAGTAAACTGCGCCCGGCGGCGCCTCAGCCTGAGGCAAAATAGACGATTCCACTCGAAGCGCGGGGCGGGCGCGACGGGGTGGGCGCTCGTTTGCTTCGCAAACGTCGCGCGCCGGCGGGCTCGTCGGCCGTGGTGGACTTTGCCCGCCGGCGAGGGCGGGGCTCGTTTGCTTCGCAAACGTCGCGGGCCG
>Ga0302325_10000898_pt1 | contig 79428 bp, 83 predicted proteins | sample Palsa_T0_2_FD_201948 | JGI IMG/M metagenome (GOLD analysis project Ga0302325, IMG submission 201948) | Peat permafrost microbial communities from Stordalen Mire near Abisko, Sweden - Palsa_T0_2 | ecosystem: Environmental > Terrestrial > Soil > Palsa > Peat permafrost | place: Sweden: Abisko... | reverse complement strand
GTTGATGAAGTCGGCAGCGGGTGACAGCGTAGTCCTTCAATTGCCGGGCGGTACAGAATACCTGACCGTGCTGGAAGTGTGTTACGAGCGCATTTCTGTGGAACCGTTCCGTGAACCGCCTGGATCCGAGGCCTCGGCAAAGGGACTTCCTCGCCGACGCGAATCCACCTGAAGCAAGGATCGCCAATGGTGGGCCGCCCGACATCTCGCGATTCCTTCTACAAAGCTAGGTACTGATGAATAAAGGCGATGGCCATGCTGCCCTCGCCCACTCCACTCGATACTCGTTTGATGGAGTTGTGGCGCACGTCACCAGCCGCGAACACGCCCGGCAAGCTGGTCTCCAAGGGGAATGGATGGCGATCGAGTTTCCAGGTGGTGAGATCGCGCCCGGTGCAAATATAGCCGCGCGGATCCCGCTCCAAATCGTCTGGTAGCCACGACGTGCTGGCATCGGCGCCGATCATCACAAACAAAGCATCAGCTTCGTAGCCGAGAATCTTCTCCGCCTCATGCGGCGCTCGCAAGCGAACTTCAATTCGTTCCAGGTGATTTTCACCGTCCGCCGAAACAACCTGCGTAAAGGGAAGAACCTCGATATTGGCCTTCGATGCAATCTGATCAATCAGATACTGCGACATGCTCAGCTTCAATCCTGCGCCCCGCACCAAAACTTTTACTTCAGCCGCATAGCTCGACAAAAATATGGCAGCTTGCCCCGCTGAATTTCCGCCTCCCACGATGAAAACCTTCTTGCCGACCACATTGGTCGCCTCCTGCCGGGCCGCTCCATAAAAGATGCCGTGCCCCAGCAGGCGGTCTTCACCCTTCGCCTGCAGCCGACGCCAGTCCACGCCTGTGGCCAACACCACAGTCCGGCCTGAAACCGACTGGCCTCCGTCAAACTCGCACACGTAGCCGTCACTCGAAGGAGTAATCTTTTCCACCGAACGCGTCAGCGCAACTTCCGCGCCGAAGCGAGTCGCCTGCTTGAATCCGCGCCCGGTCAGATCGTCTCCTGAAATTCCCTCTGGAAAGCCGAGATAATTCTCAATACGCGATGACGTGCCTGCTTGGCCGCCGCACGCGCAGCGCTCGACAATCAACGCTGTAAGCCCTTCCGAAGTTCCATAGACACCTGCGGCCATCCCGGCCGGTCCCGCCCCCACAATCACCACATCATAACTGTCGTGATTGGGCCTGGTCTGCAGTTGCAAGGCCTCTGCAATTTCCCTTGTTGTCGGCGGCTCACGGAAAAGCTGTCCGTCAACAATTACGCCCGGACAATCAGGGTCGTCGGACAGGCCGCCCGGCACCCTGTCCGGATAGACATCACGATCGACCCACTCGTAAGGAATACGATTCGCTGAAAGAAATGCCCGGATGTTATGGCAGTCCTCATCCCTGTTACGGCCGAAGATGTGCACCCGGGCTGTTGGTAAGGAAAGGGAACGTTGCTGGATCAACAAAAGCCGTTCACCCAGCGTCTCCAGAATGAGGGTACGGGCCTCCTTTGAGTCCCGAATCAAGTGATGAAACTGCTGCCTATCCAGGCGCGCGATGCGGCACGAGGTTTGGGCTCGCAATGAGCCGAAGGTCGGAGTGCCCATCAGAAGCGGCACTTCACCCAGGAAATCGCCCTGTTTGAATTCGTACTCCGCAAACTCAGTCTGCTTTCCGTGAACATCCAGAACTATCCGCAGACGGCCTTCCAACAGCACATAGAAGCAGGCGGGTGCGCCCTCCCGAAAGACCCATTCTCCCGGCTCGATCCGCACATCGGCGATAGTATGCGCCAGTCGAGCGCATTCGGCTTCGTCAAGACAGGCAAAGATTTTGGCCTTCCGTAATTCTTCTGGAGTAAACATGAAACCCGCCTCAAAATCGGCATAGATAATCGTGAAACTTTTGTACCACAGAATGCTATCAATGAGATCCACGCCGAGGAACGCAGACGCCCTCCCGCTCCACGAAGGCGGTCGATATGTCGCCCGGTATACAGAGTGGGTGAAGTGACAGGTAGAGCGACGTGGCTCGATATCGGACAGGATTGACCCAAAGCAGTTGACCCTTGGGATTACTACCGACGAGCACGATTGTCTTTTCATATCCCGCTCGGCAAGTGATAAATCGCCAATGCACTCGGCCCGACAAATGAGATCGTTGCAAGTCGCGATCGGTCGGCTATGCTGACGAACGACCCCAACCACCTTGCAAGCTTGCTAGGTCAAATAGCGAATGACGAAGGACCGTTATCATTCGTTGGGGTCAGGATTCGGGCCGCACATCCCCGCGGGCCAGAAGTCGGCTTGGGGACCATCACCTCCATCAGGCGTCTTCCAGCCCGAGATTGTCATTCACTGCTTGGCTGAGTCTTTGCTTGCAGCCGAGATAACGCTCGGTGGTCTGAACCGATGCGTGTCCAAGTAAAAACTGAATCTGCTCAAGTTCTCCTGCCGCTAGATGGCATAACCGAGCGCATGTGCGACGCAAGTCGTGAGGAGCTAGATTTTTGATGTCAGTACGTTTGGCGGCCGCTCTTACCATTTGCCAGATCGCTTTGGGTGTGATTCCATCACCCCAGATCTTGTCTAGCCGACTGACTCTGCGGAAGATCGCCCCGTCGGCGATGGCAGCCGCCCTAATCCACACACCGCGCGAACTATACGCGAACATCGAGCAGCCGAAAACAGCCCAAATAGTGCCACACCATCCTAGATGGCCACGCGCATAAGCTCATCACGCTCAGTGACATCCGCTGATTCCAAACTACTCGGCCAAACTCGGTAAGCGGCCCTGAAAAGGCTGGCGTCGGCGGTTCAACTCCGTCCCTGGCCACCACATTTCAAAGGTTTTAGCATCACTTTCCATTCTTCATATCACCGGCAGTGGATGCTATTGTTGCTGCACAATACCATCCAGTAGCTCGGGTTCCTTGTGGCTAAACAGAAGCTCAAGAAACATTCTCTGGGCCCCCCGGTGGTTGACAGTCCCGGCCCATAAGACTAGGGTTGTAGCTGAGGTGGTTACCACCTTCTCCTCATTTCAGGTTCCCTGAACTAAGTCAGCCCATCTGAAGTCGTCTTTCTTAGCAACCCCAACCCTAAGGAGGTTGCCCATGTTTGCACGCAATATCTCAATCCATCTGAAATCGAATATGCTATCCGATTACACGCGAGCGTTTGAAAAAGACGTCCTTCCTTTGCTTCGTAAACAGCATGGCTTTAAGGACGAAATAACCCTCGCTGGTCCCGGCGGAGTGGATGTGACCGCAATCAGTCTGTGGGAAAACAAGAACGATGCCGACACTTACAACACCAATACCTATCCGCAGGTATTGAAAACGTTGGCCAGATTTATCGAGGGAACGCCCCAGGTTCACACCTTTGACGTGGTCACCTCGACCTTGCACCAGCGCGAGCTCGTAACCGCGTAGAAGAACGCTCTGAGTTTCCTGGCACGAGGAGGCGGAGTTACTTCCGCCTTCTCGGACCGGCAAGCGACATGCGCTTGATCGCGCTAAGGAGAACAAACACATGCACCTTGCGCTGCAAAACGCAGAAACCATCAATCGTCTGGTGGAACAGGGCGAATTGCTTCTGAGGAGCTTCCACGCTGAGCACGCGAAAGATCCCGCTGGGTGGAACACTGAATTCGCGCGTGGCGAACTGATGGGCTGGCGGAGTACGTTACACACTCTGTACCGGGATTATGCGGAAGACATTGTGAATCGTGTTATCGCCAGGACACGCTTGACTGTTCCCGACGGCGTATTCCCAAGCGGTGCCGCTCATGCCTATTGAGGCCATTCTGTACGAAGTCGAGCAGTTGCATGACGTTAGCGAGCGTCTGGCTATATTGGCGGAGCAACATCCGCCTGTATCAGAGGCGCTCATGACTATCTCGGGGAGCGTTCGCAACGCCGCCACTATTTTGGGAGTGCTGATCGCGACAAAATTGGCTAGACCGATCTGAATGGAAGCCGTCCAGCGGGGCGCATCACGTTCGCGGCTGGGACGGACGGCGGCCTGAATCAGCCAGCGTTCTTGCTCTTATGCACTTACGCGCTTGGTGCCCGGGTGATCGGCGCAAACATGCAAGGCAAACTCTTTGTCGCGCTGGAACTCAAAGTTGCGCATCATCTCATCGAAAGACTTGCCGGCAGGCGAGCCGGGAGAGTTGAAGATCCAGGCGCATTCGGAGCAACCAAAACCCTGAAAACGCGGTTGCTCAATCCATACCAGCTTCCGGCTCATGTGTCGCTGCGTCCCATGTTGTCTCACCGCCTGCCTCGTACCGGCGTCGTACTGCCTAATTGCGCAGCAGAAAACCGTCTCCCAGTTCGGAGCTGCCGGAAGATGTGTAGAGGAACGAAGTCTACATGCGGAGATCGGGACAGTCTGTCGGGCATGCTACATATCGGGCGCGATGCTCGCGGTCGCGGTAGCGACTCCAATGTAAGATACCCTACCGAAGGCTCGAGCTGGGAACCTGTATACTCCGCCGGGTAGCACGGATAAGGAATTTCTGTTTCACACAACTACGGCGGGTGAGCTGGTGCCCGCGTCCGGGAGGTTTATCGGTTTCTCGCTCGTGGCACGCAAGGATCTCCAAGTCGTGCAGTCTGGCGAGCGGACAAATGCCGCAGGAAAGCCAGTCGGCAACAAAATCCTTCTATCGATCTCCGATAGCGAGTACAACTCCCTTCGGCCTTGGCTGGAATACGTTCGCTTGCCGAACCATCTAGTGCTGCAGGAGGCGGGTGGAAGGCTGGAGTTTGTGTACTTCCCGAATCGAGGTTTGATTTCTCTTGTGGTGGTAATGAAGGATGGAAAAACCGCCGAAGCTGGCGTAATTGGCAATGAGGGCTTCACAGGAGCGCCGGCGGCGGTTGGCCTGAGCAGGGGGCTGCTGCGGGCGGTGGTACAGATAACGGGGGAAGGATTCCGCGTAAAAGTCGAGGCTTTGCAAAAAACGCTGGAATCCACTCCACTTCTGCAAATGATGTTGAACCGCTATGCTGCGATTCGGGGTATGCAGGTTGCACAAACAGCCGCGTGCAACCGGCTGCACGATATTAAGCAGCGCCTGGCGCGGTGGTTGCTGATGACTCAGGACAGAGTGGATTCAGGAGCGTTACCCATCACTCATGATTTTCTGGCAACCATGCTAGGGACGGACAGGCCTACCGTCAGCCTGGCCGCCGGTGCCCTGCAGAAGAAGGGTCTCATCGAGTACACGCGTGGCGCAGTGAACATCGTGAACCGCAAGAAGCTGGAAGACTCCGCCTGTGAGTGCTACGGCGTTATCCGGCAGTACGATGGCGAGCTGGGCTTGAAATAAGTCCACGAGCCCTGCGCGGGAAACTTCGCGGGGCCGTTTGCCGAGCCGATTCCAGATGGTTCCGGATACTCAATAACGACGAGGTTTTCTGCTCCGGTTACTGTGAAGTCGATTTAGACGACACCACGGCGTGTGCTTCCTTGCCAGGCGGGATTTCGCTTCCGGCCGGATAAATGAAAATCTGCAACTTGCCCCATCCCGCATCCGAATTCGCGTCCGACTCTTTGCCCATTCCCAAAGTCTTAAGTTGACTGTCGTCGAATCCGAAGTTCTCCACCAGATACTCGCGTACAACCATGGCCCGGGCCTGTGTTAGCACCAAATCCTTCTGCGTATCGCCTTCCATTCCAGTGGATGCAACGACTACCGCAAAACCGAACTGGTTATTGGCCAGGAACTCGCCACCGGCGTTGAGAGATTTCTGGTTCTTCAGCTTAGCCGAATCCTGCTTATCGAAAAGCTGCTTCGTCGAGTACGTAAACTCCTTTATCGGTGCGCCTTGCGGCAATCGTTCAATCTCGTTCTTAGCGAGTTCATCTGAGTCTTCGTAGCCGCGGTTCTTGAAATACCCTCGCAAGAGGAAATTGTGTTTCATCGCTTCCATGTTCTCCTGGAAGTCGGTAACCCCGGCCCTCGCCTGGAGCATCGTGGCATTCATCGTGGTGGTCGTCTGTTCGAGGTTGGTATAGAGTTGTTTGTCGTTAACCAGCGCCCCTGCGGTTCCCTTACCGCTATCGATCTTGGCGCTGATCGAGTCCAGATTTGCCGTCGCCTGCGTGGCATTGTGGATGGCTTGTTGGCTGCTATCCAGAATGCCGCTCATCTTAGTGAGCAGCTCCGACATTTCGAGTGGCGGCAGGCTGCCGATGGTATCTCCATCCCGCACGCCGGCTGTCCCGGCGGATCCAAACGAGATCGCCAGAAACTGGTTGCCCAACAATCCCTCGGTTTCAATGGAGGCCATGGAGTCTTGCTTGATAATCTCGTGCGTCGACTTGCCTAGATCCATGATCACCGTGACCTTTTCGCCGGGGTTGTGGGGCAGTACGATGCTGTGCACCGTACCACTGTGAACTCCGCCTACCCGCACATCTCCTCCAGTATCCAAGCCCTCGACATTGTCGAATTGCGCCTTCAATTGGTAAGTGGAGCTGAAAAGATACTGCTTACCCCCGATGATGAAAATACCGGCCACCAGAATTGCCAGGGTCGCAACGATGAAAGCTCCTAACCGCGCCGCTCTCGACATAGTGTTCTCCTACGAATGCTTTAGAAATTCCCGAACAAACTCAATGTCACTTTTCTGAAGCTCTTCAAAGTTGCCTTCGATCACCACATCTCCACTATTGAGCAGAGCCAGACGGCCAGCGATCGTCTTCGCACTGTGCAGATCGTGTGTCACCACGATCGATGCCATGTGATGTTCCTCCTGGAGCTTGAGAATCAAATCATCGATCTCCCCGGAACTAATAGGGTCGAGACCAGCGGTGGGCTCGTCGAGCAGCAGAATGTCCGGCTCCAAAGCCAGCGCCCGCGCCAAACCCACCCGTTTGTGCATGCCGCCGGAAATGTCGGAAGGCATCTTCTCCAGAGCGCCCTCCATCCCCACTTCCCCTAGCAACTCTCGAACTCGGCCGCCCCGCTCAGATTTCGACATCTCCGGCTTATGGTGTAGCAGCGGAAAAGCCACGTTCTGTTCGACGGTCAACGAATCGTAAAGTGCGGAGTCCTGAAACAGAAAACCCATCTTCTTCCTGACTTCGCCCATCTGGTCGATAGTCAGGCCGGCGATGTCTTGCCCATGAATGAGAACCGACCCCGAGTCTGGTCTCTCGAGGCCAATGATGAGCCTTAGCAATACACTCTTACCGGTGCCGCTGCGCCCAAGTACCGCCAAAGTCTCGCTGCGGCCCACGGCCAGGCTAACCCCGTTCAGAACGTTTTGACTTCCGAACGATTTATGCAAGTCCGCGACGGCGAGAACCGGCGCAATGCCGTCCTTCTCGGCTGTATCCTGCTTCATCGCAACTTGATCGATTGTGTCCATATTTGTTCGACGAAGAATCGCCCTTAGTCGGAGCTCACGGGAAAAATATGAGAATGATTTTCACCAGCACGACATCCGCCAGGATCACAAACAGCGAGGACAACACCACCGAACTCGTCGCCGCACGTCCCACGCCTGCTGCGCCTCCCTGGGTCCGCATTCCCTGAAAACACGCGATCAGCCCGATGATCAGGCCAAACACCATCGTCTTAAACGTGGGCGGCAGGAAGTCGCTGAACCCGGCGCCTTTAAAGCCGCTGCTGATGAACTGATGTAGCGAGAGCGGCTCAACCGCGGCCTGCGCAACCCAGCCCATGATCAAGCCGGAAAAGTCGGCAGCGAGCGTCAGCAAAGGCAGCATCAAGATGCAAGCCAGAATTCGGGTCGCCGCCAGCAGACGATAAGGGTTTACCGCGGATGCCTCAATGGCATCGATCTGCTCGGTTACTTTCATCGACGCCAGCTCCGCGCCAATGCCAGCGCCCACTCGGCCGCTGACTACCAGCCCGGTGATGATCGGGCCGGTCTCATGGATAATCGAGAACACGATGGCGGCGGGAAGGAGCGACTTGGCCCCAAATCGAGTAAGGCTGTAGCGAGCTTCCATGGAGAGCACAATGCCGGTGGCGGCGCCGGCCAAAGCGACTAACGGCAAGGACTTCGATCCGATCTCGTCGAGTTGTCGAAACAATTCGCGGAATTCAAATGGAGGCGTCACCGCAGCCCGCACCACTTGCCAGAAAAATATTCCGATATCGCCGAACCATTCCAGAAAATGGTTGATCGGGCCCTTGGTCGAAACAGTTGCAGGCGCCGGCTCAGTCAACGGGCTCGGGAGGAGAGTAGCCGCATCCGCGGGCGCATTGAGTGTACGGTCGATCATGGCTTTGAATCCGGACTTACCGCTCCGTGCCCATTGTTGAGGTGCATGCGAGAAAGCAAGGAGTGGGGACCGCTGTAGATGAACTCCAGGGCGATGTTCCCGCCCACATATCCCAGCATGGCGTAGTTACCCATCCGAAATGCATCCTTGCCGTTGTAGCGGCCGGGATACCAGGCGTAGACGGCGGTCATCGAACCGGCATACGGAGCGACGAGCGCCGGGAAAGAAAAGACACTGTGGCCATCGTCGCCGCGGCGCGCCGTCAACGTCGAAATTACCGCATGTCTCAATCGTGGGAACACGCCTTTGCATTCGCAGCGGTAGTACAACGTGTCTTGCTTGAACGCCTGTGCCAGCCCATAGCGCGTCGTGGTGCTTACCGCCGCGATGCCGAAATCGGATCCAAATCGCTTGCCGTAACCAGCGGCGCCTTGCCTCCACTCCGGCGGGGTATCGAATTCCTGGCTGACGCCAGCTGCGAATCCGGCGCCCACGATGGGATACGGACCAAACGCATCGAACACGTAGTTGTAGAGCTTCATTTTCCCTGTCGGACGCGTGTAAGTCAGGTCGGGTGGTGCTGGGGTGTTCGTTGGAACTGCGCTGGAGGACTCTCCCGAATCGGCCAATGACTGCGCCTGTGCCAGTACTGGCAGGGCGGCAACCGCCGCAACTGCCAGGAGCACGAGCATAATTCGGCGCATCGTCATCTCTAGATTCTCCTCAGCCAATGTAAGAACCAGCCTCCACACTTGAGAGACCGTTTTCATGTGGTAAGCGGGCAACTTCCATGGTCGCACTGGCACGCGATCTCAACTTCGCTGGACCCCGCTTCCTTGCACGCTTGACCGCAGTACTTGTCGCCATTTTGCGTCACGCATCTGCATGGCAGGTGCGCGCACTTCTTCTGCTCGTTGGTCATCATTATGATTCTCCTTATCGTGATGGTTCCATCAGGATTTCACTGCATTGACGCGGCGGGAAAACCTTACCTGCGTTTCATCATCCAGCCGATGAATGTTCCCGCCGTGACGCCTATCGCGAACGTCGTCGCAAGAGTTAACAGAGGGTGCCGCTGGAAGCGCCGATTGGTATCGTTCAGGAATTCCTCCGCGGCGTCACCGCCCTGCTTCGCGGCACGCCTCACCACTCCTACGCCATCCTCGATTGCATCGGCAACCGCGCTGGTTGCGCGAGACGCCCGGTGCGCTGATTCAGCAATGTGTTCAGCCGTTCTTTCCACTACGGTTTGTGACATGCACCCTCCTGTGCTTTTTGCAAGCCGATGTTGGTACGTCCTTCATTCGCCGACAGCCTTCTCAGCACGACCGATCCATTTTTGAACCTTGCCGGCTTTCTTTTCCGCGTTCCCTGAGACCTCCAAATCGGGGTTGTGCGTCACTTTTCCGACCCCCTCTTTGACCTTCCCCTTCACTTCGTGGAGCTTGCCTTCAGTCCGATCCTGCGTACTTGGCTTCATGTTTTCTCCTCAATGCCTGCTGTAGGATTCGAATGCGTCTACACTCCGCCGCCATGCAACCGTTGCCGCTCGTCGTTACGCCACTTCTTTTCTTTCGATTGCCGGCACGCGCACCAGTTCCTCAAACAGAGAGCGGTAGTGAATCATTGCCGTTCTCAGCTCCTCCGTGGTTGCTTGATCTTTCCCAACCCGCAATGCAATCTCATGCGCGGCCCTGCAGTTCTCCACCACACGGGGATGGTCGACAGAAATATCGGCGGTGCGTTGATCGAAATCGGATACGGGATAGCCCCGAGCTTTCAGTACAGACGACACCAGGTCATCGGCCTCTGCGACTGCTCCCTTTGGAGAATCGACAAATCGCGACTGTACAGATTCCCACTGTTTCGAAAAGCGTTCGTGTTCCAAACGATCAAGGTTGCGGATGTTGAGTTTTTCAATCCGCTTCTCACGATCCGCTAACTTCGCCTCCGCTTTTCGTCCTGACCCATGGGTAAGCACCGCGCGGTCATACTCGTGTCCGAACTTTTGCCGCAGGCCCGCGGTCGTACTTCTGCGTTTTCGTACGTACATCCAGGTTGCCAACGCGATGATCAGAATCACCACTGCAGCGAGGATAATTAGTTTAGGATCCAGCAGATTCAGGTCCATTAAAACCTCCACAAAACCAGTTTGTTCACGTGATCTCTTCTCGCCAGAACTTGTGATAGCTAGTATCGAACTTCAGGCTTAGGAAAGCTGATCAGAATTGATCGTCTTTTCTAGAAGCAGCGCTATGGCCCCTCGGCAACTGGGACAGTGCAAATGGACTTCCGAAGACCGGCAGGAACCCATTCCTCAGAAAATGAGCGATACTGCACAGCGCTGCCGGAGCAAATAAGTCAATCTATTGGTTGACTCCACGGGTCAGGATGCTTCTGCCCCAATTAAATCGTAAATCTAACCTCGCTAAGGAGTTGCCATGTCGTTTGGACTTTACGCGATTGGGTTCGCCATCATGCTCAGCGGGCTGATTTACGGCGCGCATCTGATGCACATGCCCACACACTGGATTGTCGTAGGGGCAATCGTTCTATTAGGCGTTGGGATTCTGTCGGGAGTAAAAGCTACCCGGCAGAAAGATTCTTCGGAATAGGGCGTTCTCAGGCCATCTTAATGATTCTCGCGGACTATATTGACGCCGGCGTTCTTCAATCCGCGTAAGCGGTACGGGGATCACTGTGCAGGGTTACCCGCTACGGTCGACGTCGACGCCGGCCCCACGGACTTCAACTGGTCCAGCGCGGTCAGCACGCCTTGCCAGCGGACATGGTCATTCTTGGTCGCAATCGATGCCGAGAGGTCGGAATAAAACTGCAGGATGTTATCGCGCAGTTCAGGCGACGTCCGATCGAACTTCCGGTCTGACAACTTAGCGAGCAACGCGGCGTAGGTGTCGTCGGTCAGCGAATATTCCGCTGCTTTCGTTATGTTGCCGCTATCCAAATCACAATTGGGAACAACCAGAGAATCGGTGCGCACTTCTTCGAGAAACGCCCGGTATTGATCGACGGTCGTGTTGATGCTTTTGAAATACAGGTCCTCGGTTTGGGGAGTCGGGCTCTTGAACCCCAGCCCTTTGAAAGGGCCAACCCTGGGCACGTATCGCAAGAGCGTTGACATAATCCGGGTCCCCACTCCTGGCTTCACGTAATCCTTTCCCCACTGCCTTTCGTAATCAGAACGCGAAAGACGATAGAGAAACTTCTGTTTCGCGAAATCCGGTGTTTCGCGCATCAGGTCCTTCTTGTGGGTTTCGAGCGCGACCTCGGTCATATGCGGAATCAACCGGCTCACCGCGAAACGATACGAACCTACCGCCAGATCTTCATGGGTCAGCACGTCTTTCAACTCCACTCCATAGACCACGGGAAAAACCCGCTCCAGCAGCGGCTTGGACACCTGGAATCCGATGAAATCGTGATACTGCTGCGAGGCGTAACGATTCTTCGCGACCTGCACCGTGTCGAACCCAAACTCAGTTTTCAAATGTGCCGTCTTGTCCTGGGCATACCGGACGGACTTGCCATATCTCGCGCGCAGCTTCGGATACTCAAGGGCCACCGCCAGATTCACTGCGACCCGGTGCCCGGTAATGTCCGCCGCATAGTGCGACAGCGCACCCAGCGCGAAGGCGTACTCGTTGACATCCTGGCTTTCTAGCAGCAGTTCACGAACGAAGTCTCCGCTGCGGACGTAGTGCACCAGGTTGCTGAATTCTTTGCTGCCGAAGGGATAATAGCCCAGATCCTGGATGACGGCGCCGCCATAGGCATAAGCATGCGCCTCGTTGAGCTGGTCTTCGGACAGACCGGGATAGCGCTTGAGCAGCAGGGGCCGGATCTCGTCAGTCCACAGCAGGTCTACGATTTCCTCGTGCGTGAGAACGGAGTACGCGGACAAACCGCCGCTGCACATCAGCACGACGAGAAGGGCAGCCATCGTGCGGACAAACGGCAGACGCCAGGCCTCGGAGGTGCTGCCTGGCGGGGTTCGCCGCTGGCTCATGGCTCAAATCCGTCCGAGAACCAGCAGAATGACCACGACGAAAAGCACCAGCCCCAAACCTCCGGTGGGAGCATAACCCCACTCCCGGCTATGCGACCAGCGCGGCAACGCCCCAATCAGCGCCAAAATCAGGATCACGATCAATATAGTTCCAAGCATGTTTAGCTCCTTATACTTATACGGCGATTCATCTTCTGGTTGTAGGCGTTTAGCCGCAGTTTTACTGATCAAAACTGCTCAGTGAGGAAGAAATCAAGAGGAGGGATCAATTCTTTCGCGGCATTGCGGAAAACGACCCGGAGATCTGCGCACTGCCAGAAAGGAAATGGTGCGAGCCCAAAGAGCGGACTCGCACCAAAGAGTTACTCAACTTTCTTTACTGTTCCGAGCAGCCTGACGTAGTCGTCACAGTCATCTACTGACGAGGCTTTTCTTCCGGCTTGGCCGCTTCCTTCGCTGGGGGAGGAGCTGGCTGCGCATGAGCTGTTGTGACCGGATGGGAAGCAGGCTGCGCATGCGGCGCCGCTTCAGGCCGGGATGCTGCCGGTTGCCGAGGCGCCGGCTGTGCATGGGCTGTTGTGGCCGGATGAGATGCAGGCTTCTGAGTTGCGGTCGGCTTACTAGAGTCTGCGGTCGGACGAGCCATAGGCTTCGCTGCCTTAGTCGCGGCTGCCTTGTTCTCAGTCGTGCGGGTTGCAGCCGCCTTGTTTTCAGCTGCCTTGTTCTCAGTTGCCTTGTTCTCGGACGCTTTATCCGCAGCCGCCTTGTTTTCAGTCGTGCGGGTTGCAGCTGCTTTGCTTTCAGCTGCCCTGTTCTCGCTGGCCTTGTTCTCGGCCGCTTTATCCGCAGCCGCCTTATTCTCAGTCGTGCGCGTTGCAGCAGCTTTGTTTTCAGCTGCCTTGTTCTCGGTGGCCTTGTCCTCAGTGGCCTTGTTCTCGGCTGCCTTGTTCTCACTGGCCTTGCTCTCAGCCGCTTTATTCGCAGCCGCCTTATTTTCAGTCGTGCGGGTTGCAGCTGCCTTGTTTTCAGCTGCCTTGTTCTCACTGGCCTTGTTCTCGGCCGCTTTATCCGCAGCCGCCTTATTCTCAGTCGTGCGCGTTGCAGCAGCTTTGTTTTCAGCTGCCTTGTTCTCGGTGGCCTTGTCCTCGGCCGTTTTATTCGCCGCCGCCTTCTCGGTAGTCTTGCTCTCAGTGGCCTTGTAAGGCGCTCCCGCCTCTTTGGCTGCTACGACCCCAGAACCGCTAAACTCCCCAGGCTTCGCCGTTGCAGCGATTGCCGGACGCCCCTGGTTCACGGACGCCAGAAGTGCGTGATTGGTGCTGGCAGCGTGCACATGCTGGGTTTGCATCGCAGTGGCCGGTGTGTGTTGCCCGTGCATCGCAGTCTCTTCCGCAGCGGTCGGGCGTGCGGTAATCCCGCCGCTTCCACCGTTGTAGCTGACATGGTTCACCGTGGTCTCGTTAATTACGGTCTTGTTGTAAACGTTGGTAATCTGTACGCCGCCCACGTTATTTACTGAGGTGTTGTAGTAGAAGCCTCCGTTGTTCCAATATCCGCCTCCATAGCCGACACCGCCGTAGCCGAAGCCGTAGTTGACGCCACCATAGAAGCCGACCTGCGCACCCCAGTAACCTTCGTTCCAGGCGAAAGCGTCGCCGCCCCAACCCCAGTAGCCAGGGGTCCACAGCAAACCGGCTTCAGGAGGCTCGACCCAGGTGCCCGGCACCCAGAAGTAGCCTTCATCGCCGTTACCCCAGTAGCCGGGCGTCCACATATAGCCGGCCGATGGAATCATGGGCTGAGTGTATATAGGCAGAGCGGGAGGAGCGATCGTGATCGACACGCCGAACTGCGCGAACAAACTGGCCGGCACAGCCATCATCAGAACTGCCAGCAACAGAAAACGGGAGGTACGCATTTGAATCACCTTGCCAGATCATCCTTCGATTGCCCGGTTAAACCTTGCCGCTGCGGGCTGCGTGGATTGAGGGCGATGAGGTACGACGTAAAGATTCCCACAAAGGCGACTGCCGAGTCTGTGCAATACGACTCACTTTTCGCAAATACACCGGGGGCAAAAAAGTGGCGCGAGCCCAGGGGGAAAATGGACTCGCGCCGACGATGGTTAAAGTTTGCTTGCTCTTCAACGCTACAGTGCGACGCTGAGTTCAACGTTAACGCCCGGATACATCGGATTGCACAAGTAATACACGCCGTCGATGTCGACAACATAAACGTTTTGCGTGTAGAGCCAATTGCCTGGCCATGCGCCAACAAATCCGAACGAATAGCCACCGTATTGGAATCTGTGGTTATTGTAATCGCCTTGGTTCACACGAAATGTGTGTCCCTGCCCAAAGTTAGCCTTGTAACGGGCATCGGGAATGCGGTTGCCACCGGCGCGCTGCGCCGGCTCTGCAGGCTTAGCCTGCTGTGCGTTTTTCTCTTCCGGCTTGGTATTTTGTTCCTGCTTCGCGTTCTTTTCTTCGGGCTTAGCGTTCTTCTCCGGCTGCGCCGCAGGCTTTGCCTCTGGCTTTGCGGATTTTTCCGGTTGCGCTTTATTCTCCTCCGGCTTGGCCTTCTGTTCCTCCTGATCGTGTTGCTCCTGTGCGTAGACTGGAGCCGCAAGGATCAAAGACAAAACTGCTGTGCTGATAACTCCAATTAGTTTCATAGGGTATTGCCTCCATTGTCGAATCGTTACTTACGCTTGCCTACCGCAAGCTTCCTGTTGTTGCGTTGACCGGGTTGCCGATGGCGTCGCCGGACACGAGAAGTTCCACTCTGCGGTTTTGCTGCCGTCCGGCGGAGTTGTCGTTGGAAGCTACCGGCAACGTATTGCCGAAGCCTTTGGCGCTGACTGAATTGGTCGCTACGCCTTCTTGCACCAGGTAATCTCGCACCGAGTCGGCGCGGTTCTCGGACAGAGTTTGGTTCATGGCATCCCCGCCGACGTTGTCGGTATATCCGCCGACTTCAATGTTGAGTCCCGGATAGGCGAGCAGAATACCGGCAACTTTTGCCAGTTTCTCTCTCGCGCCCGGCTTCAAAGAAAATCTCCCGGTGTCAAACAAAACATCGGACATGCTGACGATGAGCCCGCGCGCGCTATCGCGAGTCTCGAGAATCAAATTCAATTGCTCGGACAATTTGGCCCGCATCGTAGCTTTGTCTGTGTCGGCCTGCTGCGCGCTCAACTGCGCCTGCTGTGCTGCCAGGCGAGATTGTTCCGCGTCCGCCTGCGCTGCGGAAACTGCGGTTGCGGATGCAGCCTGGCTCTCCGCCATAGCGGACTGAGCCTGCGCGGTTGCCGCTTGTGCATCGGCGTTGTCGGACCGGGCTTTCGCCGCATCCGCGTCCGCCTGATCCCTTGCCATTCGGGCTTGCGCCGTATCGGATTGGGCTTGCTGCGTCTGCCGGCGAGCGTCATCCGCCTGCTGTTGCGATTGCGCCTGCGCGTCTGCCGAATTCTGGCGTTCGTCGGCCAGACGCATTTCGTCTTCCTTCTTCACTGCAATGGCTCGTGCATCTTCCGCAGTCTGCACCGCTTCGCGGGAGACCGCGATCAGCGGCTTTCGATCCATGTGTCTGTCCACGGCATAGCCATCCGCGCTGTTCATCAACTGGACCGCATGCTGATAACTGTCCGGGGCGTACTGCTCGGCTCCTTCAGATTGAGCGATGCGGACCGCATTCCTCGCTTCAAAGAATTCCAATGGCAACTTGGCGTTTAAAACCACCGGATCAAACTTGTAGCCGGTGGGAATGTAACCGCCGCGCTCCATGAGTTCATATTTCGCATTGACCGCCTCGCTGGTTCCTTTGGTGCCTTCGCGGATCTGATTCTCAAGAACGACTACGTTGCTTGGCTGGCGCACCGCATAGTAAGGCTCTGCGGTAACAATCAGAGCGAAAGCCTGAAGGTCCGTGGTGACGCGAAGCTTGCTGCGATCGTTATCGCCAACCAATACTTCGCCAAGATTGACTGCACGGCCTTCAGGCGAGATCGCCCAAAGGACGTAGGTCAGATACTCGTTGCCGAAAGTCGTCGGCCTTTGCAAACTGCCAAACTCCGCTTCGATCTCGATCGATCCCCGCTTGCTGTTCACTTTGGCTTCGCCGTTTGCAGAGGGCATCAAGGCAGTGCCCGCAAAATCCAGCTTCGAGCTGCCGCTGCGGTGCTCATAGTTGATGGCTTGCACGCTGCGGCTGATGACGGTTACGCGGAACGTGGGCGTCGGACTTATACGCTCGACTTCCACGGTCTGAGAATTGGTCTGAGCTATGACGGGTACGCTCAGCACGACTGCGGCGGCGGCGAACAAAAGCGTTTTCTTCACAACGATCTCCTTATGGCAGGTATCTGCCGTGTTGCATTCCTCTAGATTTGGTCTTCGCGATGCGTCTTATATAGGGGGCAGCACACCTCATCCTTTTCCGAGACGGATACCGGAAAGCGAGTGAAACAGCCCAAAAACATTCAGCAGCCACAGAACCACGGCAATCACCACCACTCCGTTCAAAATTGACTTGATGGATGACTGCATGGGGATGAAGCGATTCACCAGCCACAGAAGCACACCCACCACGATAAGAACTTCCAGGAGTTGAATTAACGGCATGATATTGACCTTTCTTTCTGCGGGCTAACGCCTCTCATCCGTCCGAGGTATTGCCCGCTTTTCGATGTTCGAGAACCCGAGGGTCGACTCGTATCCGCCGCAGGTTCGGGGCGGACACGGGAACGAAGAATGCCGATTGGCTGGATGTGGTCGCTTCGCGGGAACGGATCACGACCCGGCCCGCAGCAACCTTAGGAATGAGAGCTACGAATCAGCGTCCGCAGCCCCGTCTACACACTCAGGAGAATTGAGAATGACAGGTGTTGGGGTTGCGCGTCTGAGCAAGATAGCTCACACGCGGAGATTAAGGGAAAAACCTGTGCAGTGCCGTTACATATCCTGCGTTCGCTGCCGGCGATCACAGCTTCCATTGGCATCCAGCCAGGTTAAGAGAGAGCGTACGCTGGCCCGAGCCAGGGCAATCGCGCAATCCGCAGCCCCGTAATAGATGTTGAGCGTGTCGCCATCGGCGTCCATCGTATATCCGCACGGGAATACAACGTCATCAACGTCGCCGTGGCACTCGTAGTCCGCCTCCGGCCCAAAGATCCACGAATCGCCTCGCAGCAGGCACTTTGCCGGATTCTCAAGCTCAAACAAAGCCACGCCTAAGCGATAAAGGCAGCCTGAAGGCGTATGCCGAACCCCGTGATAAATCACGAGCCAGCCCCGGGAAGTCTCGATGGGAGGGGGCGACAAACCAATCTTGTTAGCGTCCCACCAGGCGCCGCGTCGGGCTTCCAACATCAGCCGGTGTCGGCCCCAATGGTGCAGATCGGGAGAATAGGAGATCCACATGTGCGCCCCGAGATTCGTTGCGGGCCGATGAATCAGCGCCCAGTATCCATTGATTCGTCGGGGCAGAAGAGCCGAGTCCTTGTCGTCTGGCGGCATAATCACGCCGTAGCGCTCGAAAGTTCGAAAGTCTTTGGTCAGGGCCAGAGACACTCCAGGGCCGCCCCGCGAATAGGAAGTGTAAGTGACCACGTATTGCTGCAGTTCGGGCACGAATGTGATGCGCGGATCTTCGATGCCCCAGACCTCTTCGGGAAAGTTTTTCGGGCTGGGCATCAACGTCGGTTCGCTGTCAATCTGCCAACCATCGACGCCGTTTGCGGAACGCGCGGCGCAAAGATGCGACAACCCGCGGCGATCTTCGACCCGGCACAGCAGTAAAGTCGTTCCATCCGCCAGCAAAGTCGCACCCGCATTGAACACACTGTTAATGGAGTACGGCCAATCTTTACTGGTCAGGATCGGGTTGGCGGGATGCCGAAGAAGCAATGGCTCAAAGCGAGTATTCGGAGGACTGATTACATTTTGCGTGGGCATGGTCATGATGGAGTTTCCGTTGGTTTACCGTCTTGCAGAGCGCGCATTTCCAGCAGCGCCATCAGGAACGACAGCGTCGATTCTGCCCCCTGGTTCTCATTGGCGCGGTCGGGATGAAGCCCGTCGCGACAGCCGCCGGTGACGCAATCATAAAGAGGAAGCTGGAGGTCATTGTCGCCCAGGAACCAATTGAATGCCGACCAGGCTTCGTCGCGCCAGCGGCTCTCGCCGGTTACGCGGTACGCTTGCAGACACGCAGCTACCGCGCCGGCCGCTTCAATCGGCTGTTGATCGAAGCGGGCCTTTTCACCGCCCTGACGATAAAAGCCTTGCGACCCGATCGGCACAAAGTGGCCGTTAGTTTCCGAGCGTTGAGTTTCGGTGAGCCAGTCGAGCGCTTCGAGCCCCGCGAAGACCATGCGATCATCCGAGCAAACCGAACCGACCAGCAGCATGGCCTGGGGCAGTCTGGCATTTCCGTAAGCCAGAACGCTCTCATACCACTTCCAATCCGGGCGGCGGATCGACTCATACATGGCGAGCAGTCGCCCAGCCAGTACCGATCTGATCTTCTGCGCGTCGCGGTCGCCGCGATACGAATCGAGATATTCCTGAATTCCGAGGAGAGCGTAGGCGCAGGCACGAGGACTGTAAAACTCCACCACTGCAGGCAGGGACAACTCGAATAGACGGCCGGCAGCACACCGCAATCCATGATCGCTGGACCGCCCCAGAACCGTGCCCAGCGCCCACACGGCACGTCCGTGACAATCTTCAGAACCCGCAGCTTCGTTCCAGTGCCGATCATAGCCGAGGAAGTTTCTGAACCTGCCCTTCGCCGGATTGAACCCGTGCTCCAGAAACGACAAATAACGGGCCGAGAAATTCGCAACCGGCAAATTGGGTTTCTCTCGCTCATCGTTCTCCGGTTGATCCTTCTCCGGTTGATCCTTGCCCGAACGCTCCAGCATCGCCATAAGAATGAGTGCGCGGGCATTGTCGTCGGTTGTATGACCCTCGCCTCGATTGGGGACGGTGAAGATCGCATGCTGCAGCATTCCCGTATCATCGGTCAACGCGTTGACATGATCCAGCTTCAATTCTGGCAGCCGATTGAGATCTTTGGGTGTAGCGCGCGCCGCGAACTGAACGCGGGGATTTTCCATGCGATCGCTCCGCACCCGTGAAAAACTCTCCATATAGCCCTGCGCGACCCTTTTCCAGATCATCTCCCGTGCGAATAGATAGGCGCGTTTCCGCATGGCGTGACGGATCGCTGGAGTGTCCAGGAGTTCGATTGTCTTTTGCGCAATCGCGTCGGGATTTTGGAAAGGCACCAGCGCACCTCTCCGATCATCCAATAATTCGATCGCGTGCCAGTACGGAGTCGAGATGATCGCTTTGCCTGCCCCGAGGGCATAGGCGAGCGTACCGGAAACGACCTGCGCCTCATGCCGGTAAGGTGTGATGTAAATGTCCGCGGCGCCGATAAACTCGACCATCTCTTCCGGGCTGACAAAGCGATTGTGGAACATCACCTGCGATTCCACTCCCACTTCTTTCGCCAAGGCTTGCAAGCGGGCTCGATACTTGTCACCCTCGCGGCGAAGGATATGAGGATGGGTCGCGCCTGCAACGATGTAAACGACATTCTTGTGCCTGGACAAAATCTCTGGCAGGGCCTGAATTACGTTTTCGATTCCCTTGTTCGGCGAGAGCAGGCCGAACGTGAGTAGAACCGCCTTCCCTTCGACCCCAAACCTGTCCTTATAGAAATTTGGGTCGAGAAAAGGCAGATCCGGTACGCCATGGGGAACCATGTCGATCTTGTTGCTAGGCACCCTGAAAATCTCTTGCAGGAACTGGGACGACAGCTGGCTCATGACGATAAGGCGATCCGAGAGTTCCGCAATCTCTTCCATCACCATCAGTTGATTAGGGTCCGGCTCGCGCAGAACCGTGTGCAGCGTGGTCACAACCGGCATTTTCAGGCGGCGCAGCAGATGCAAAATGTGGCTTCCGGCTAGACCGCCGAAAATTCCATACTCGTGCTGCAGGCACACCATGTCGATATTGTTGAAGTTCAGGAATTCAGCCGCTTCCTGATACGAGGCCAGGGTGTCCTGAGCAAGCGACCATCGTACCCGCCCCGGATAGTCGTACCCTTCATCGGTGTCGTTGACCGGGAGTGCCAACAATCGAGCATTCCCGTACTCTGCGGAGATTGCGCTGCACAGGTCGGTGGTGAACGTAGCGATTCCACATTGCCGCGGAAGATAATTCCCGATCACGGCGATGCGACTGGGCAGCGATGGCTTCGAATGCGATCGCGCGCGGGCGCTTGAAGTTTCCTCCCGCACCAACGGGCGGGGACTGACAATTTCTAGGGTCCGATTTGGAAGCACTGTGATTGGTATCGCCATTTTTCCTAGGTTCCGCTCAGAACAAGTGCCCGTAGAGTCCTCTTAGGGCCGCTCTAAGCAATTTAGGATGGATTGAAACTTGGCTCTTGTCAGTATTCAACGAAAGTGGACTTGCCGACTGATCAATTTTGACCAGCTTTCTGGTGGCGCGAGGCTTCAATCTGGGGCGATGAAAGCCAAAGAGGAAGCAGTATTAGCGATTCGCTGCCCTACGTGTGGCGCGAAGCCGGGGGAAAAGTGCGAGCTTAGCACCGGCCAGCCCCGCATCAACCCGCATCGGGATCGGCGTTTAGCTGCCTCGGACAAGTAGCTTGACAGTAGAAACGATTTGGCTGGCTTTCAACGGACAAATAGATCAGTGCCCAGAACTTAGGCCAAAACAGGTTCAGCGAAGATCGAGCCGAGGCGATCGAAAGCTCGATTTACGGCTGCCGCTGCGGCTGTGCTTTCTTCTGTTGTGGGCGTTCCAATCTGGAGCAGTCCCTGCCGGCCAAGGTTCGGAGGCAGTGCGAACGCGTCCTGGTGCTGCATGACAAATCCCAGAATATGCGCCAGTCCTTCCGACTGGTATCCGTTATCGAAGCTGATGCCGGCGCCGTGGAATGTGGAAGGCGACATCCAGTACTCACAGGCCAGAAGCCAATGGCCTCGGGTTATGGATGACCAAACTTTCAGGTAGTCCAAGGTGCCGCCGGGAGCGAAGCCGTATTCAACATGAATCAGGCCAGCTTCGGTTCCGTGCATCAAGTCCGCCCATGACATAACGATTGCAGACTCAATAATTTGATCGAGACTCTGATTTTCACCGGGCGCCATTGTTCTCACTCCTTCCTGGGAAGCGCGCTCAGGCTCTAGCCGATTCCCAGTTCTGCTGCGATGCGCACCGTACTTCAACGCTGTCCAGGCAGCAGCTTTGCTGGACGTGTCGAGAGTGTGCAGTAACAACGGCATAAGGAACGCCGAGAAAATGCCTGGCGGCAATTCCAGTGACTTCGAGGCTATTGAAGTGTTGCGGCTTCACCTTCGCCAGAATCTGCCGCAATGCGTCCTGTATCTTTCTGGGTTTCAAAGCGCCGAAGAACATCACCTTGACTTCTGCCGCCATGAATAAGAAGTGCCATCCCGCGGCACGAATCTTGCGATCGAGAGAGACTCCATCCAAATTCTTGACCACACTCCAGTTTCCCGGGCAGGGTTCACTCTCCAACTCGAACAGTTGCTCCATGCTCTCCCTCATCAGAATCGTGCCCACTTTAACCGTCGATGACATCCATTCCTCCGAGAGAAACCCCGCCGCAGGGTCAGCCTGAGCGGGGTTTGGATAAACAGTAATCGCAGTAACGCCTAGACTATCGCCGACTTCAGCTTGCGCCGAACGATGCTTGCCACACCGACCAACCCAGTACCCAGAAGTCCGAGCGTGCCGGGCTCTGGAACTGTGCTCGTCGTGAAGTTAGTATCTCCGCTGGAAATGGTCGTGCTCCCGTTGAAGAACCCCTTCCCGGTGTTGATCGTCAACTGAACGGTGGCGCCACTCACCGTGGTGCCGTCGGACCATGTGCCCGTCAAAGAACCGGTCAGGGTGTAGTTGTGAGTGCCGTTGGCCAAAGTTATAAGCGTCCAAGTCACCGGTCCGGTAAAGGAACCGCTGAAGATCGTGCCAGTCGGAATACCACTGCTGCCGTTGCCCGTTATGTTGAACACGCCGCCCGCTGCAAATGTCCCGCCCATCTGCAAGCTACCCGTGCTGAGGTCGCCGGTGCTGAAGCTCAATGTCCCCAGATCGTTCCCGGTAATCAGCCCTCCTCCATTCAGACCATCCACCGCAATGAGTGAGGATCCTGAGAGGCTCAAGCCAGTGCTGGTGCCTGAAAGAGTGCCGCCGCTGTTGGTGAAGTCAACGCTGCTGCCCGCGAAGGCGGCGAACGGAATGGTAAGAGCAAGAATGGTGAGGAAAACTGACTTCTTAAACATGTGGTGTCTCCTGGGAAATATCACGAGATCCATAGGAAGAATTCGTGACGGCAACGAATCGAGAATTAAAGGTATCTCATGTCCGCTGCGGTATCTATGATGGAACAAGTGAAGAAGTAAGACTGTTCAAAACTGACCACTGTCGCACAATCTTCCGCTCAGGAAGAGGGCGGCCACCTCGAAGCAAACAGCTCAGAATCGCTCATTCATTCCTCGAATACTGTGCAGAACAGCTCACTTCTGAAAGTCCCGCTGCGCCCGCGTTTTGTCAATATTGAACCCCCTGCAGGAGGGCTATAATGGTTTTCTATGAGCCCCCCTGTGACAACAAATAAGCAACCCGTATTTGACTCCGATACTTTCCTCGCTACGATTGGCGATGGCAGGAAAATCCTGTCTGTTGCCAAGAAAGAAATGATCTTTGCGCAAGGGGACGCGGCGGACGCCATCTTCTATGTTCAGAAAGGCAGAGTGAGGCTCACTGTCGTGTCCCAAGCCGGCAAGGAAGCGACAATCGCGATTGTGAGCGTGGGGAATTTTTTCGGCGAGGGTTCACTGGCAGGTCAACTCTTGCGTATGGGCTCGGCTGCGGCCATGACGGATTGCGAAATCCTGCGGGTGGACAAGAAAACGATGATGGAGGCGCTGCACCGCGAACCCTCGTTTTCTGAGATGTTTGTGGCGTACTTGCTGGCGCGTAATATCCGCTACGAAGAGGATCTGGTCGACCAACTCTTTAACTCCAGCGAAAAGAGACTTGCCCGCGTCCTTCTATTGCTAGCTCATTTCGGTAAAGAGGGCATTCCAGAAACCGTAGTGCCTAAGATCAGCCAGGAAACCTTGGCCGAAATGGTTGGGACGACGCGTTCTCGTGTCAGCTTCTTTATGAACCGGTTCAGAAAGCTGGGTTTTATTCACTACGCCGGCGGCACGGAAGGCGCTTTGCAAGTCCACAGCTCTCTGCTCAATGTAGTTCTGCACGATTAAGTGCCTCCACCTGTGCGGTCATCCAGATGTCGCGCCCCGTCCGCGCTCTCCGCTGGTGACTGACTGCCGTTGTCTTTCCCTGAATTTGCCACGCAATTGTAGGGCGACACAAGTGTCGGACCCACACACATCGAGCGCAGGAGTTCCTTGACCAGGGCCAACTTGCACAACAGGTGGGACAAAAAGTGTTCACAATTGAACAGCTTTAGCCGGGTACATCCTCGATCATTCGTAATGTGGGGAGTTATGAGCTGATGTCCAACTGCTCGGCTGGAAAAACTATTCTGTGTATCGACGATGATGACGGCGTGTTGAGTTACCACCGGGCACTACTGGAGAGACGCGGATACGAAGTACTGACCGCAGCCTCCGCCCGACTGGGCCTCCAACTTGCGGAAGTCTGCCCGGTTGCCGCCGTGATCGTCGACTATCACATGCCCGAGATGAATGGGCATGAGGTCGCGACCAAAATAAAGCGCATCAGACCACAAGTTCCAATCGTCATGGTTTCCAGTGACGACGCGGTTCCCAAACAGGTGTTGGATGCAATTGATGCGTTCGTTTCCAAAGACGAAGTAGCCCGCTGCTTATTATCGGTGCTCAGCCGAGTCTGCCGTGAAGGCCCCTCCAGCTTCCCAGTAAGCGATAGAAGCGTCGCCTGAGACCGCATCAGTTGGCCCCCCTGACTTTACTCTTTACTCACGCACCAGGCCTTTACTCGTTAGAACTCCACTTTGGAAGCTGGAGGCGCAAGGCAGACGCCTTATGATCAGAAGCTTGTAGAGAATTGCGGTAGTGGGCTAATTAGCCCACTACCAGAATTGCTCCGCCGCACCCGGCACCGTGTGGCCGGTATCCTAGTCGCCGGAGGGAAGCAGCATCTCGTCGGCACCGGCATCGATTTGAACGGTCGTGTGGGGGCAGTCTCCTAGTATTGGTTGGCATGCCGCATCCGGTCCGTGCTTCGGTCGAACCAGCGGCTTCTTGTCGGTGAACTGTTCGGCTTCCGTGGATCCATTCAGCGCCATAGTCGATGAGAGACCGCCGCTGATTACCTGCTGCACCTGGTCAAAGTATCCTGTTCCCACGAAGCGCTGGTGCTTCACCGCCTCGTAGCCGTACTGCATCTCCCGGCTGAACTCTTTTTCCTGCAGACGCGAATAGGCGGTCATGCCGGCCGCCTTATAGCCGCGCGCCAATTCAAACATGCTGAGGTTCAACGCATGAAAGCCGGCCAGTGTGACAAACTGGAACTTGTATCCCATCCCCGCCAGCGCCTGCTGGAAGCGGGCGATCGTCGCTTCGTCCAAATTCTTGCGCCAGTTGAAGCTCGGCGAACAGTTATAGGCCAGCATCTTCCCCGGATGCTTCGCGTGAATCGCCTCGGCGAACAGACGAGCTTCTTCCAGGTCGGGATGCGAGGTTTCGCACCAGATCAGGTCGGCATAGGGCGCGTAGGCGAGACCGCGAGCGATGGCGGAATTGAGCCCTCCGCGAATGCGATAGAAACCCTCCGGCGTGCGCTCGCCGGTGCAGAAAGCGCGGTCGCGCGCGTCAATGTCGCTGGTGAGCAGGTGAGCGCTGTCGGCGTCAGTGCGGGCCATGATCAGCGTGGGCACGCCCATCACATCGGCCGCAAGACGCGCGGCAACCAGCTTCTGAACAGCTTCGGTGGTGGAAACCAAAACCTTGCCGCCCAGGTGTCCGCACTTCTTGGCCGACGAAAGCTGATCCTCGAAATGCACGCAGGCTGCACCCGCCTCGATCATCCCTTTCATCAGTTCAAACGCATTGAGCGTTCCGCCGAACCCGGCTTCCGCGTCCGCCACCAGCGGCGCAAACCAGGTCTGCGCGGGGGCAACTTTCCCTTCCGCGTGATGTACTTGATCGGCGCGCTGCAAGGCGCTGTTGATGCGACGGCACAAGTTGGGAACGCTATCCGCCGGATACAGGCTTTGGTCGGGATACATTTGTCCCGCATTGTTCGCGTCCGCCGCTACCTGCCATCCACTCACATAGATCGCTTTCAGCCCCGCCTGTACTTGCTGCACGGCCTGGTTACCCGTCACAGCGCCGAGCGCGTTGACGTAAGGCTCGGTCTGCAGCAGTTCCCACAGCCGCTCCGCCCCCAGCCGAGCCAGCGAGTGCTCAATATGAATCGACCCGCGGAGACGCAGCACATCTTCTGCCGTGTAAGGACGCTCGATTCCTTGCCATCGCGGATTGTTCGTCCACTCATGATTCAGGCACGCTTCAGCCAGCGCGGCTTGCGACGCCCTTTCCTCGTCGCTCATGAAGGGGGTGATGGGTTGAGGCGTGTGCTGGCTTCGATTTTCCTTGGCGGACATCTGTATTTTCTCCTGGTAATGAATTTGGCTGGGGGCCTGAATTTCCAATAAAACTGGACCTTATGTATAGAGTTTTTCAATCTCAGACCTTGGAAGTCTAACCAACGTTTTAACTAAGTCAACGACGGCCGTGGCGATCATGATCTCGGCCTTCTGCCCAGCATCAGTTTGGCCCTCGGGACTGATTTTCCCGAGTTGTGCCCAAGTGGGATGCAGTGGTTTTGTGCACGCTTCCAGCAACGACTGGCGCTTGTTTGGTGGCAACGCCTGGATCGCCAGGACCACGGAGATAAATGTGTTGTCCCGCTTCAATTCGTTAGTGATTCGTCTTGGGATGTCCTGTTCCTGGAATCGCCTCAGGTCGTCTTCAGTAAAGGACTCCGAGGCCCATTCTCCAAAGCTCTCCTTCACGTGCGTTCTTTGTTGGCGTTCAATGATCGGGCAAAGTTCCTCTGGTTTTACGCTGTCATGCCCTGATCCGGGGTTTGACCCTCCGTTGGTCGGTTGTTGCGATGCGCCTTGACCACCTTCGGACCGAGACTCGTGTGCGCTGCCGTTGAGACGGTCTTGCAGGATCCGGACCTCCGTATGCATGTTAATGACGATGCCAACCAGACTGATGACGGCCGCAATCAGCAGGGTCTCAATGATCCTTTCGAGAATCCGTCTCCAATCGATCGGTTCCTGATTGCGCGTTTTTCTTACGTCCGCGCCCGCTACCGCTCCCATGCGCCCGTTCATAGATGGTCTCCTTCTGGGGCCGCTTTATGCCGGATCGAATTCACCGTTCACAATCATCGCTTCGCTCAGCTCGCGGGCCAGCCGGAATCGTTCTCTTTCTTCCGCACTCGCGCCCGCCGGAAGCTCTTGCAGCAACCGGTCGAGCTCCTCATCGAACAGCCGTGTCACGAACTCCGGGGTGTGTTTCACATTCCGGCCCTGCTCGTCGGTGATCACCGTCAGGCCGCGATGCCGCACCCGCTGCGCGATCATCAACCGGTAAATCCGGTCGGTCGCAAGATCTTCCATGTATCCATCGAGCAGGCTCGCGCCGTTTCCGCTCAACACTCCGTGACGGTACCGGATCACCGTGCGCACCGCCGCGCGCGTTCCGTTGACCGTGCTTTCTCCCACGCCTCTTGGCGCGGGCCGCAGATCGGGATAGCGGCTCGCATTTCTTGGCCGCGCCTGCAGTTGGTTCGGGAAAGGAAACTGCGCGACCGCAATCGCGTTCTGATCGGGATGCCCGGTCCACGCTCCATCCATGAGGCACTCGGCCTCGTTTTTCTTATCCTTCTCGAGAACGGACAACGCGCGTGCATTCAGCTCCGCGTCTTCCCGGCTGGGAAACAGCGCCGTCATCCCGCCGATGGCAAGGATGCCGCGATGATGGCAGATCTCGGGCATCAGCTCGCGCAGGTTCTGAAAAAACGGAATGTCGTGTGGAATCGTATTGCGATCCGGCAGCACCCAGTCCGGATCGTCCAGGTTGAAGTGGATCAGGCTCGCCATGTAATCCCAGCGGCCCAGGTCCAATCCGATCAGGTGTTCGCGCAGATTATAGGTGAACTCCTCCATCTGGAATGCCAGCGGATGCGACTCCACCAGCGCCATGCACTTGATCGAGTCCTGCGGAAGTCCGCGCCATTTGGCCAGAGCCTGGAACAGATCGCGCCACCACAGCGCTTCCTCCGCCGATTCCGACTTCGGAACGTAGAAACACAGTGGATGCTTCAGCTCCGTGGGATCGACGCCAAAGAAAACCCGCGCCACATCGAACAAGGACGCGGAAACCATTTCCCCGGCAATCAGCCCGGCCTGGTTCATATGTAATCCGCGCGGACGCGTGAAGACCACTGTGCTGCTGGGGTTAATCGCCACCGTGCGCTGCCGCTTGTTGTCGTAGTAGGTGAGTTCGCCGCGCAGGCAGGCCAGGATGTTGGCCACGCCGGTTTCGTGATGCGACCACGCGTTCACGCAGGAATCTTCCAGATCCAGCATCACGCCGGGAGCTCCCGAGTTCAGCATCTTGACGCAAAGCTCCGCATCCTCGGCCGGACCCGTCATCTGGTTGCGCTGATCCTGGCACCAAGTCGGAAGCGTGATGCGCCAGCCGTTTCGCACGGTGTCGGAAGGGAAGCGGTGCGCGGGTTTGTGCCCCTCCAGCGCGGCCTGCAGCACCTCAATTCGCTGCGCCGCCAGTTTCTGCTGCCGCGGCGTAAACACCCGGTGCAGCGGCAGGAAGAACTTCCAGAACCCCGCCGGCAAATCCCCGGCCCCATCAAAGCCCACCGGCGCACTATTGATCGGGTTCAGCCGACCGGCTGTCTCGGGTAAATCGGCAGTTGCACTGGGCATGGTCGAGTTCCTCTGGCTAAAACATCTTGACCCTATGTGTTCAATATAATGAACACAAATTCATCATACTGGCGAAGCGTAGGTCATCCGCCTGGCAGGGTCAAGGCGTATGTTCAATATAATGAACATACATTCATTTTATTGTCCGCCTACAGTTTTGCTACCATAACGTTTGGGTATGCCTTCTCCTTCGTCCGATTCGCCGTCCGCCGCGGTTGAGCGCGCTCTTGCCATGTTGGAAGCCGTGGCGCGGGAAGCCGACGGCCTCAGCAACGCAGAAATCAGCCGTAAACTAAACATTCCAAAGAGTTCCGCGAGTTACATTCTGCGCACCCTGGAGACCCAGGCCTACTTGACTCGCGACGAGGAATCGGGAAAATACCGGGTGGGGCTGAAGATCCTAAGCTTAAGCCGCGGAGCGTTGAGCGGACTGGATGTGCGCGGGGTGGCATTGCCCATCATGCGTCACCTCACCCAACAGACCGGCCTTACCTGCCACCTGGCGATTCTGGATGGATCGGACGCCGTCTATATCGAGAAGGTTGAGCCGGAAGGATTTATTAGGATGGATACCTGGGTGGGCCGCCGCATGCGCGTCCATGCCACCAGCGTGGGCAAGGCCTTGGTTGCGTATATTCCGCAAGATCGACTGGAGCAGATTCTGAGCAGGAGCGGCATGGAAAAGCGTACGCCCAAGACCCTCACCACGCAGCCGCGTCTGCTCAAGGAACTGGAAAAAGTACGTACCCAGGGCTATGCCGTGGACGACGAGGAGAACAACCTTGGCGCTCGTTGCGTTGGCGCACCGGTTTTCAACGATCACGGCGCCATCGAAGCCGCCCTGGGCTTGAGCGGCACCACCCAGCAAGTCAGCCCGCAGACCATGCCCCGCATCCTCGATGCGCTCAAAGACGCGGCCCGGCACATCTCCATGGGCATGGGATATCGTGCGCCGCATCGCCGCGCCGGCGGCGACTAGATCGGTGGCTGCAGGAGGAATGCTGGCTCCCGAGTTCTTATCCTGGGGCAGCTCTGCCCGCAAAAGATCATTCGTAGTTATGGAAACCCGCCCCCCCTACGCCGTTTCGCGGCACACGTGTCCCATTGCCGGTCTTGCGCTGGCCGGTGGTGGGGGTAATGGCACTAACACGATCCCTTGGTGCCGGTCGTGAACCAACGTCCAGACCTTCGCGCACTCGTCACATAACCAGTACCGCTCCACGCGCCGGGGCGGTTGCTTCTGGGGTAAACACGGCGGGGTCGACTCTCCCGACGGCACCCCACACTCTTTCTCCACCAGAAACAGCTTGCCTTGGCGCAGCCGGAGAAAAGGTCTTGCGCATTCCGAATTGGCGCAGTGGCTGAGCATCGTGCCCTCCGTCCAACTGCTCTATGAATCTCAGACCTCCACCCCTAGTCCTGCCCCCTGAGACTTGCAACAGCAGCCAGATTGCGCAACCCGTGCATTTGAGATGCCAGACCAGTCGCAAACCTCTTCACCTCAATCCCTTGCATTCGACGCGACTGTCTGCTCCTTGTTTTGTCTCTGCCTGCCGAATCATCGGCATGGTGACGAACCTTCGTCTTCCGTGGCTTGCTCCAGACCACATCGTCTGCACCATCGTTCGCCCTCACGGGTTCAGCGTCACCAGATCAGGCTTCACTTCACCAGCGCACCCATAACCGCAACTGCGACTCCCACCACGCTCAACACAATCCCCGAATGCCAGAAAATGCGCCGCCCGGAAAGCAGCGTGATCGAGGTGACCACCAGCCCAATTTCCAGAAACACTTCCGCCAGGTCATACCGGTCCGCTCGCCGCATCTCCATCGCACCTTCGCGATCCAGTTCGCGTGCCTGCTCCTGAATCTCGTCCTTGTCGTGTTTGTATTTTTCCGCCTCCTGGCTGTATTTTTCGCGGACCTTGGCCACCGCCGCGGCATCATTGCTGGCCACCACAGCCGCCATTTCGGTGAACAGGATGTCCTCATGCTCCCGAATATTCTTCGCCTGGTAATAGGCCCACTTGTCGGAAGACTGGGCCTGCAGCACCACTTCCTCCGTGTGCGCCCGGTGCCCCAACAGTGACACCACCGCCACGCATACCGCCAGCACTGCCATCGTCAGCGAGACCGGCGCCATGCTTGGGTTGTGGTGTGCGTGCTCGGCATTTTCCTGTAGCTCTTGAAGCTCGTCACTCATGAATCCTCCGTTCGCAGCTCGCGGAATACGCTAGCTGCAGTCCTCGATGGTACGGATTTAAGATTACGCGAGCAAGCCGCTGCCTGATAACTCGACAAATCGCATCAAAATGCCCAAGCCAGAAACTGGTCACTGGCCACTGGCCACTGCTCTCACTCCCCCATAACCTTCACGATCACCCGCTTGTCCCGCTGCCCATCGAATTCCGCATAGAAGATTCGCTGCCACGTCCCCAGGTCGAGCTTGCCGGCGGTAATCGGCACAATCACTTCGTGGTGGATCAACAACGCCTTCAAATGCGAATCGCCATTGTCCTCGCCGGTTTCGTGATGCCGGTAGTTCTTGCGAAACGGAGCCAGGTGCTCCAGCCACTGGTCGATGTCCTCGATCAGTCCGCTCTCGTTGTCGTTCACATAAACACCCGCCGTGATGTGCATGGCGGAAACCAGCACCATCCCCTCTTGCACTCCGCTCTTGCGCACGATTTCCTCCACTTGCGGCGTGAGATGTACGTATGCCCGATGTGTCTTGGTATGAAATTTTAAGTATTCGGTAAGAACCTTCATCGCAATACTCCTCTCTTGTGGGAGACGTTCGGGAGAATTCTATCCGAGACTGAACCCGAACCTTTGGACGATCACTTCCGTTCACAGACAATCCGCTAACGCTGCGACATACTCGTATCGTTGAGGAGGCTGCGGTGCTGTTCAAACTCGATTATCTGTCCTGCATACTGACGATTGTTTCAACCATTCTGGTAGGAAGGCGCTGCTGGGAAGGCTGGATTCTGGCGGCTATTAACAGCGTAGTCGTCTGCCTCATCGGCTTCCGGACCGCGCAATTCGGATTCATCCCTGCCAACGTGTTCTGCATTGGTCTCTACGTCGTGAATCTTCGCTCCTGGCGCAAACCCCGGACCCGTTGAGCCGATCAAATCCCTGCGGTCCTTCCCAGCCTTTTTTGTCGGTTGGCCGGTTTTTTCTTATTTCCACAATCCGCTTACTCCCACTTCTGCCTCCGGAGTATACTTTTGCGCGAAAGTGCGGCTCCAATTACAAATCCCAGCAACGAGCAGACAAGAAAACGCATCCATCAATCATTGCAGAGCAAAAGCTAAGGAGAAAGAAAATGCGACATTGCAAACGAAACATCAAACTAACCATGGCCGTTCTAGCCGCGGCACTCCTGGCCGCAAGCTTAGCTACGTCAGCGCAGGCACAGGACCAGGCGCCGCCGCCGGCTCAAGCCCCTCCTTCCTACACGCCGGAACAACTGGACAAGATGGTCTCGCGCATCGCGCTGTATCCCGATTCGCTTCTGGCCCAGGTTCTCGCTGCCGCAGGTTTTTCCGACCAGATTCCCGACGCCGCCAAATGGGCCGATGAACACCACTACCTAAGTGGAGACGCGCTCGCGAACGCCATCAACGAAGACCATCTCCCCTGGGATCCCAGCGTCCAGGCGCTGCTTCCTTTTCCCTCCGTTCTCGAGACCATGGCTTCGGACCTGGATTGGACGAGGAGCTTAGGCGATGCCTTTCTCGCCCAACGTCAAGACGTGATGGATGCGGTCCAGCGCATGCGCCAAAAAGCAAAAGATTATGGCTATCTGCGCAGCAACGGTCAAATCGTAGTCAACGCCTCCGGCCCCTACATCGATATCGATCCGGTCGATCCCGGATTTATTTGCGTGCCGGCCTACGACCCGCTGGTTGTCTTCTGGCCGCCGCGCCCGGGCTTCTTCGTGGGTGGAGCGATCGGCTTCGGTTTCGGTATCAACATCGGCGGCTTTTTTGCTCCCTGGGGATGGGGCGGCATCCGCTTTGACTGGGGCGCGCACGCCCTATTCATCAACAACGTCGTTTGGGGACGCACCTGGGCCAATCGCGGCTTCTACGTCCACCCGGGATACGCCGGCTTGCATCGCTGGGGTCCGGGACCGCGCGTGGAAGGCCACAAATTAATCGGACGCAGCGAGGAAGAGCGGCGTGCCCCGCGCGAAGGCCGTGCACGGCCGGAAGAGCGACACCACCGCTAGACGCATCACCCACGGTTCTAAGCCTTGAGGCTGTTATTGATTTGTTCTGGGAAGGGCACGGCGCCAGCCGTGCCGCTCAGAGCCTGCCTCGCTCTTGCATGTGCAATGCGGAATCGCTCGAACCGACAGCATCTCCCGCACCTGTCGTGACCCGAAAGTAACCAACCCAACCCACTGGAGACGAATCAAGGTCCTGCCGAAGATGACCGTAGGGGCGTGAGCGCAAGCCTCAGGGTCGAGGCCCGCGCTTCGGACCGTCTCGGGAGGCTCCATGAGTGTCGCCAGAACAGCTTGGGTCCTACGTTCGCCTCGCCAGCCCCTGCCGCCAGCCAGTCGACGCATCCCGGCTAGCTCATGGTTGATCATATTTCTTACATTTGCCCTGCCCGCGGCCGCCCAGGATGGAACGAAGGACCTCGGGGAAGCCAGCTTGGAGGAACTGGGAAACATCCAGGTCTACAGCGCCTCGAAGCACATGCAGAGCACCAGCGATGCACCTTCTTCCGTTACCGTCATTACTGCGGATGAGATCCAAAAATACGGCTATCCCACCCTCGCCGCCATTCTGGAGAGTGTGCGCGGCTTCTACATCACTTACGATCGCGATTACAGCTTCGTGGGCGTACGCGGCTTCGGTCGTTTGGGAGACTCGAACAACCGCATTCTGGTATTGATTGACGGCCACCGTATCAACGACAACGTCTTCGGCGAGCCCTATGTAGGCACCGAGTTCCTGGTGGACGTGGATCTGATCGAACGGGTCGAAATCATCCGCGGCCCCAGTTCCTCGCTTTACGGCGACGAGGCCTTCTTTGCCGTCATCAACGTCATCACTCGCAAGGCGCCGCAACTCAAAGGTTTCGAACTCTCCTTTGCCCCCGCCAGCTTCGGTACTTACCAGGGACGCGCCTCTTACGGAGCCCAATACAAAGGAATCGACATGTTGCTTTCCGGCACCTTCTACAACAGCCAGGGAGAGACCCTTTTCTTCCCCCAGTTCGACAGCCCCACCACCAATTACGGCATTACGCAAAACACGGACTACGAAAACTTTCAACAAGCCCTGGCCACCATCGGCTTTCACGGGTTCACCTTGCAGGTGTTATTCCGGGCCCGCGATAAAGGCGTCCCCACCGCGTACTATGGTACGCTGTTCAACGATCCTCGCACCCGCAACCTCGACTACCATCAATACTTCGATCTTAGCTACCAGCATTCCATCGGCGGGAACTGGAACTTAATGGCTCGAACTTCCTACGACCAGGCCCGCCTGCAAGCGCCAGTCGCCTACTCCACAGGCCTGCCCGACCCCGCCACCACCGTTGACACCTACTCCTTCCGCGGAAATTGGTTGGACGGGGAAGCCACTCTGACTCGAACTCTGCAAAAACACAAGATCACCTTCGGCACCGAGATCGTCGACAACCTGCGCCAGGACCAGGGCGACTACACCGCCCTCGGCAACATCTTCGTTGCCGTCCCCGCCAGTTCCAGGATCTATGCCTTCTACGGTCAGGATGAATTCGCCATCCTCCACAAACTGACCCTGAGCGCCGGCCTTCGCTACGACCATTACTCTGATTTCGGTGGAACCACCAACCCGCGTCTGGGATTGATTTACCATCTCGCCCAGCCCACCACCCTGAAACTGCTCTACGGTACGGCGTTTCGTGCCCCCGAACCCTTCGAACTCACGCCCGACTACGGAGCGTTCTTCGAGGACAACCCGAAGCTCGTGCCAGAAACGATCAGCAGCCTGGAAGGAATTGTCGAACAACAACTCGGCCCGCATTTCACGCTCTCGGGCAGCGTCTTCCGCAACCGGATTGACCATCTCATCACGCTCGGAACCAATCCCAGCGATAACCAGGAGGAGTACTTCAACTCCGATAAAGCCGTCGCCACCGGTGTGGAGGTCGAGTTGGACGCGCGCTTGGCTGGCGATCTGCAAGGCAGAGCGAGCTACAGTTACGTAGATGCGGAGCAGCCGGTAACCCAACAGATTCTCGCCAATTCTCCCCAGCACCTGGGCAAATTAGATCTGAGCTACCCCATGGTGCGGCAGCGCCTATTCGCTAACCTCGACGCGCAATACACCAGTTCGGTCCAGACTTTGGCGGGAAACACTCTCGGTGGCTTCTCCGTTCTCAATTTCACGTTGCTGGGACACACGCTGGGGAAGCACATGGATCTCTCCGCCACCGTTTATAACGTCTTCAACAAGAAGTATTTCGACCCCGGCCGCCCGGAGGACCCAGAAGACAGCATTCAACAGGATGGAAGAACCTTCCGCATTAAACTCACGGGCAGGTTTTGAAGCTCAGAATGCACTTCTCGGGCAAAGACGAATCGTTGCCCCGGCGGTCGCCGCCCCGGGCAACCCTGGGAATTTGCCTTGCCCTATTGGCGCTACCGCTTCTGGCGTGGGCGCAGCAGAAGAATGCGTCGGAAGACCAAGTCAAAGCGGCATATCTTCTGAACTTCGCAAAACTCGCGGAGTGGCCCAGCACCGCGTTGGCGGATGGTCCGTCGCCTCTGGTGATCGGAGTGAACGGCGGGGATGAAGAGTTTCTCGATGTCCTGAAGGCCGTGGTCGCGGGCAAAATGATCGGGGGCCATCCCTTGCTGGTCAAACGGGTCAGTTCCGTGGAGGAGATGGCGTTGTGCCATCTCGTTTTCTTTCGCGCCTCAGAAAAGAAGCATACCCAGGCCGACATGGACGGCCTGACGCGGCCGGGCTTGCTTTTAGTGGGTGAGGACGATTCCTTTCTGCGGCAAGGGGGCATGATCAATCTAGTCCGCGATCATGGAACCATCCGTTTTGAAGTCAATGCTGACGCTCTGGACCGCTCCGAGATACATTTCAGCTCGAAGATTCTGGCGCTGGCCAAGGCGCGTGGGGCTTCCCCCACGGGGGCATCCAACTTGCCCGCGCCAGTTGAAGGGCCACGGCGGCTGGAAAGCAGCTCTCCTCCCGAGTACCCGGAGATCGCCCAGCGGATGAAGCTGACGGGAGCCGCGCAGGTGCAGGCCCTGGTGGCGCCTGATGGAGCGGTGAAGGAAGTGAAGATTCTCGGCGGCCACCCTCTGCTCGCAGATGCCTTGGCGCGTGCGGTCAAGCAGTGGAAGTACCAGCCCGGACCCAAGGAGACTGTCGAAATAGTGAAGTTCAGCTTCAGTCCGCAGTGAGCTGAAACCAAGTTCCCCCTCACCGGATCAGGAATACGTGGTGCAACTCCATCGAAGATAGACGGCTTACATTTTTCAGTAGTAGTGCGGTTTGACTATCACTCGGCGGCTGTCATCCTGAGCGGAGCCGTTTTTCAGGCGTAGCGAAGGATCTCCCGCTTAACCGGCGCAACGCGTAAGCCAAACTGCACCAGTGCGCATTTCTTCGCAGGCAGCCGAAAAAGAATCACCCACTAACTGGATCTCGGCTGGGCTCCTGCGCGCATTGGTGCCGGGAGAATTGCACCTTCAAGTATTCTTGGGAACCAGCCACGCGCTTGAGTAACTCCAGCGGAACTCTAAATTCGCGGTTGCACGCCGTGCAGACAGCGATTGCGGGAGTCGTTCCCAGCCATTTGAGCACCCGCAGATTGCGTTTCGCCATGTCGCTGTTTAGGGCAGTATTACCTACCGCATGGTCTCTTCAATCTCCGAAATCCAATCCGGTCGCTTGGCCTGCCTTCTATTCGTTCGTCTTTTCCTTGGCGGCAGGTTCGGCTCTCTTCTTCTTCGCTTCGTCTTCCCGGCCGCCGATCAACGTCAAAGCATCCGCGGCGTTGAATGGGAATCGCCGCACCGACGATTGCCCGGTCGTGCTCAACGTGATATCCACGCGCCGATCGCTTGCCAAAACAATCGTCAGCATGTTTCTCAAAGCCCTTGTACGCTCTTCCGCGCTGAGCTGAGGATCATTCTCGATCGCATCCTTCACTGCGGCGTCGGTCAGGGCATGGAGAGCCCCAAACGCCTGGGTATCAATGTTGCCTTCGGGAATGCCTTGTTCGACCAGGAATTTCTTCACCCGCCCGGCACGACGCTCGGAGAGTTCCTGATCGTATCGAGTGCGCCCCCGCGGGTCGGCGTGGCCCACCAGCAGCAAGTGCGCCCCCGGCTTGCTTTCGAGATACTTCTTGAAGTCGGCGGCCAGCTCCACCAGAGTTTGCTGCTGACTCTCAACCAGCCCGGCATTGGGATCGCTGACTGGGGGCATCGAGGTCGCGAAGTAAATGCTCTTCAGCGCGAGGCGAGCCTCCACCACTTTGATCTCCGCACTTGGCGGTGCCAGAGCCGGAACTGGAGCCGGAGGCGGATTCTCCACCGTAACCTCGGTCGAAGCCTGAGCCTTCAGCCCACGCGAGTCGCTGCAGGTAGCGCTTACCGCGACTGCTCCCGGCGCCACTCCCGCGGTGTTCAGTGTTACCGAAGCGCCAGTACCGGAAACGCTTCCGCCAACTGACGCCCAGGAGATAGTAACCGGAACGCCGTCCGGGCTGGTGCAGTTGGCCGACAAACTTACCGTTCCGCCAGCCGCAACGCTCATCGGGCTGGCCGAGACAGACGACAGAGTCGGCGGATTCTTCGGGGGTACCGGCTTCACAATGAAATCAGCCGTGCAGCTCGCTTCGTTGTTCTTCTTTGCTTTGTCGTCGGTCACATGCGCGGAGACGGTGTAGTTGCCGGGCGCGGCGTCGGTGGTCTCGATCTGGGCCACTGCTTCCGTTCCGATGATCTTGCCTCCGCGGTCGATCGGATTCCAGACATAGCTGAGCTTGTGCTTGGGATTGAAGCGGTCGGTCTTCACAGATGCGGTGACCGGTTCACCCACAATCACTTCATTCGGCTGCACCGAACAGGTGGCCGCCGGTGCCGAGCCAGTTCCGCCAAGATGCGGCCACTGATACAGATACTGATGTGCAGGAAATCCAACCAGCAAGTCCCATCTGGCAATTGGGCCGCTCTGCGCCAATGCGCTACTCGAACTGAGCGACACCATCAGCACCATCAACATGCCCGTAACCAAGCGGCCCGTATTGACATTCGATCTGACCGGCACTTTTGGCCTCATCCGGAAACTGGCAATTGTAACTCACGGCTGATTGTCATTCCGAACAAGCGTTCTTTGCGCCGTGAGGAATCTGGGCGAGCCGCGCGAAGCGCCGCGTTCTTTGCGGCGCAATAATCGCGCGTTTGGCTCGCTTCCTTGTCAGACTGCACCACCACCGGAACGCGCTTGCCGACTCTTACAGCAATGCTACGTGCGGAAGCAGCATGTGGAAACAACTGGAAGCTATCGCGCTCTCGGCTGGCTGAGGTCGCGTCGGCAATCACTCTACCGCGTCGTCTCTTCAATCTCCGAAATCCAATCCGGACGCTTCAACACTTCTCGCGGCTTGGGACCATCCGCCGCGCCTACGATTCCATCCTGCTCCATTAGGTCGATCAGATGCGCCGCGCGCCCATAGCCAATCCGCAGGCGCCGTTGCAGCAGGGAAGTGGACGCTTTCCCAAACTCCACCACCAGCTTCACCGCATCCTGATAAAGCGGATCGTCCTCGCCGCCGCCGCTCTCCGATCCATCGCCACCGTCGCTGCCGCCAGAAGTCTCGCGTTCGTCCTTTGGAGCTTCGAGGAACTGCTGCTGATATTCCGCCGACCCTTGCTGCTTCCAGAACTCCACCACCGCCGCGATCTCTTTCTCCGTGACCAGCGGCGCATGTAGCCGATGCACCCGCGCCGATCCCGAAGGCAGGTAGAGCATGTCGCCCTTGCCCAGCAGTGCCTCCGCTCCGTTCGCATCAAGAATAGTTCGCGAATCCACCTTGGTCGCCACGCGAAACGAAATTCGCGCCGGAAAGTTCGCCTTGATCAATCCCGTAATCACATCCACCGACGGACGCTGCGTCGCCAGCACCAGGTGAATGCCCACCGCGCGCGCCATCTGCGCCAGCCGCGTAATCGACTCCTCCACGTTCGACGAATCGAGCATCATCAAATCTGCCAGTTCGTCGATGATGATCACAATGTAGGGAATCGGCTTGTCGTCGGACTCTTCTTCAAACAAGCTCGGCGTGCCGTTATCGAACAGCCGGTTGTATTGGTCGATATTGCGCACGCCCTTGGCAGCCAGCAACTTCAGCCGGCGTTCCATCTCGCGCACCGCGTTGCGCAAAGCATTCGCCGCCAGCTTCGGCTCGGTGATGATCGGCGTATAAAGATGCGGAACGCCTTCGTAGTTGCCCAACTCCAACCGCTTCGGATCTACCAGAATCAGCCGCACCTGGTCCGGCGTCGCCTTGTATAGAATCGACATGATGAAGGCGTTGATGGCCACGCTCTTGCCGGAACCCGTGGACCCCGCAATCAGCAGGTGTGGCATGCCGTTCAGATCGGCCGTGACGATGCGCCCGTTAATGTCTTTACCCATCGCCATGGTCAGCTTCGACTTCGAGCCCATGAACTCCTGCGACTCGATGTTCTCGCGCAGCCAGATGATCTCGCGCTCGCGGTTCGGCACCTGAATGCCCACCGTCGATTTCCCGGCCATGCGCTCGATCAAAATGCTCTCGGCCTTCAACGCTAAACAAAGATCGTCCGTAAGGTTGGTAATGCGGCTGTACTTGATCCCGGCATCGGGTTTGAACTCGAACGTGGTGACGACGGGCCCCGGATTGATCTGCGTGATCTGCCCGTGTACTTCAAACTCTGCATATTTTTCTGTAAGTACCTGCGCCAGTAGCTTGAGTTCGTCGGCATCCACGGTCTGCTGCTCGTCAGGACGCTGCAGCAAACTGCTGGAGGGCAATTTATATCCGCCCGCGATTCGCGGCATGGTCGTCTTAGCCTTGTGATCGCTGTCGCCGCGTTGCGTTACCTCAGGAGACTCTGTCATCCTGAGCGCAGAATGAGATCGCGCAACGATCTCATTCGCAGTCGAAGCATCCCTGCCCGCATCTCCGAGATCAGCCAAGGACTCAGGCAGAATGCCGCCAGTCGAGTTCGCAGGCCGCTCGGTAACCTCCGGCTCCAGCATGCGCTCGATGCCGGTGCGCCGCGGTTCGGGTGCAGCTTTAGCCGGTTCGGTTGGCGCTTGCCGCGAGGGAATCAGCTGCGTCTTTACCACCGGCTTCGAAACGCGCCGTTTGTCTAATTCTTTCTGTTGTTGCCGCTTGGCGCGCTCTTCCTGCCAATCCAGGTAACGGTTCCAGAGCGCGGTCACAAACGCAAATCGCGTCGGCGCCCATAGTTGGATCGACGAGAACGAGAACGCCGTCGAGAGATACAGCGCGACCGCGAGCACGCTGGCGCAGACGATATACGCGCCTGCCACGTTCAAGTAATGGATCAGCAGATCGCCCACCACTCTTCCCAGCAGGCCTTCGATCGGAATCACGTGCATCCAGCGCAAATGTCCCGGCAGCAAAGCCAGCAGCGCCGGAAGAAACATCACCAGCCAAACCCCGCCCAGGCTTTTCGCAATAGGAGATTGAATCTTGCGCGACGCGAACCAGCGCATCCCCAGCATGGCAGGGAAGATCGGCAGCAGAAACGCTCCGATGCCGAAGAACTGCAGCATGAGATCGGAGATGAGCGCCCCGACCACGCCAATCCAGTTGCGGGCGGCGCGCGCGCCGGTGAGCACCGAAGCGCTGTTCAGCGAAGGATCGAGCGGCGAATACGACGCGAGCGCGAGGAAGAGGAGGAGCGCAGAGACGCACAACAGGAATCCGACCAGCTCATTCAGCCGCCGGTTGCCCGTGGGAGCAAATATGCTTGCCAGAAAACGCATGTGGGCCGTTGTTCCCACGGATAAAAACCATCCCGTGGCGCAAATCGGCCAGAGCCTCATCATTATGCCAAGAACCGGCGGCTGCGGCAATGCCGGAGTTGGGGAGGGGTGTAGAGTTGGATGCGCAGGAGAAAAGAGCAATAGGCGACCGGCGCATGATGGCGAGGATTTAGAACGGATCGGACGTCAGGTTTTCGATTTTCTTGCGGTCTAACGCTAGCCCTACCAAGGAGTACGATGAGAATCGCATGCCCAACATGCAAGTCAAATTTTAAGGTGTCGGAAATCAAGCGGCACTGTTTCGACACGCACCGTGTGACGGAGAATACGTGGCAGCTGTTCCTGGCGAGTCAAACGTCGCAGTCTCTAGTGAATCGGCTTGAGTCTGGATCGCTCAAGCCGACGGGACCCGTTACTTCAAAAAATCGAGTGAGCATCTCAGAGACCCCATAGCGACACGCGGCGAGTGCGCCACCGGCGGGCGCGACGCCGGATCCAACGATGAAAGAGCTAAAGGCCCGTATCAGGAAGTTGACTGCGGAGCTTAAAACAATTGCCATGCGCCGTGAGCGTCAGAAACGAGCGAGGTCGACGAAGGCTAAGCGCAAACAAGCGGCGAGGAAACGCAGGGCGTTTAAGTCACGATTCAAAGTTGGACGGGGATCTGCCGCGGGGGTCCCCCCAGCCCGGTTTGTGTCCGGAGGACGTGTCGAATCAAAACGGTAGTTGGAGGCTGGGCAGCGAAGCTGCCCGGAGCGAAAGGGTCTTGCCTCAAATGGGGCGAGGCGCTTTCTTGGCAGAATGTACTAATAGTGGTACAGTAGTATGAATACAGGCCTGAAGCGACTTCCGGCACGGTTCTATCGCTCCGATAGCGGACGAGAACCCGTTCGAGAGTGGCTCAAAAGCCTGGACACTGAAGACCGCAGAATCATCGGCGAGGACATCAAAGACGTTGAATTCTCCTGGCCCATCGGGATGCCTCTGGTGTGTTCGCTCGGCCGGGAACTGTGGGAAGTGCGGAGCAGCTTACCGCACGGTCGCATCGCCCGCGTGCTCTTCTGCGTTGATCAAGACTGTATGGTGCTGCTGCATGGGTTTATGAAGAAAACACAGAAGACACCTGAACGGGAAATTGATCTGGCAATTAGACGGAAGAAAGGAAATGAGACGTGAAGAAAAGAAACATCGGCTCGACTTTTGATAGCTGGCTTCGCGAGGAAGGCCTCTATGAAAAAGTCAGCGCAACTGCGATCAAACGCGTCGTCGCGCGCCAAGTCGAGGCTGCCATGCGCCAGAAAGGCTTGACCAAGGTCGAAATGGCGAGGCGGATGCGCACCAGCCGTTCCGCTCTCGACCGGCTCCTCGACCCCGACAATGACGCCATTACACTGACTACGCTTCAAAAGGCCGCGGCTGTCGTCGGGCGCCAAGTTCGACTGGAGTTGGTTTAGTGGGGAGTATATTGCCGCGCGCGTACTCCGTGGGGTAGTATGTTAGTAGTATGAAAGAGAAGACATCCATCACACTCTCTAAGGAAATACTGGCGGGCATCGATCGCATGGCAGGGTCGAAGCAGAAAGGATCGAAACAATCCCGTTCGGCATTTATCGAAGCCGTACTAGCTCGATACTTCCGCCAACAGGCGCGGGCTCAGATTGAAGCTCGCGATCTCGAACTCATCAATAAGGCCGCGGATGAACTGAACGAAGAAGTGGAGGACGTCCTCCGCTATCAGCAGACTTAGGCGGAGCCAGGGCCGATGAGACGGGGCGAAATCTATCGCGTTCATCATCCCAGCGACGATCCCAAACTCTATCGCTGCTTCGTGGTCGTGAGCCGCCAGACCCTGGTCGATTCCAAATTTCCCACCGTGATCTGCGCGCCCATCCTGACTCGCGGCCACGGATTCTCCACTCAGGTCTCGGTCGGCATCGACGAAGGCTTGAAGCACGAGAGCTGGATCCTCTGCGATAACCTCATAAGTCTCCGCAAAGTGCAACTGACCCGCTTCGTCGGTTCCCTGACGCTCTCCAAGCGGGAGGAGTTGGACCGCGCCCTCAAAATGTCTCTCGCCCTGGAATAGGCCAGTTCAGCCTCGCGATCCGGTTGCCAGCTACCACGATTTGCCGATGCCCACTCCTCGAAACTCAATTTCCGAACTGACCCACGTTTGACCGGCTCTCAAGGGCGCTGAGCCGTTGCCGCGCCGCTGACAACCCTCAACCACTCCTCAAACGGTGCCGCGGATGGCCGCAATCGCCCCGGGTTCATGACGTTATCCGGGTCGAGTCCGGCCTTGATTGCAGCGATGGCCGTAATGCCGAGAGGCGAAATGTCATCGGTCAGCCAGGGCAGATGTTCGGTGCCGACTGCGTGGTGGTGCGACAGCGTAGCGCCGCAGTCGATGAACGACTGCTGGACCGCTCGCTTCGCGTGCAGATACTGTGGCATTTCATTGCCATCCTGTTGTTTGAAAGCGAACGTCAAGTAGAGGCTGGCCCCGCACTGATAAGTGTGGCTGATGTGGCATCCGACCCACGGCTTTACCCCGCTCTCAACAATCGCGGCGCGCAAGGCCGTGGTGGTCGCGCGATACAGAGGAACAAGGTTGCTCCAGACGGTAGAGGTTTCGCTCACGTCGGAAGTGATGCTGCGATCCAGGAGAAAGTCACGGATGTGAGGAAAATCGTACTTGGTCGATTCGAAAGATTTCCCCGAACTGGGACCCAGATCCACCCCGCCGAAGCGGCGGTAAATGGCGCTTACTTCACCGTGCTGCCGGATGGCGCCGGACTTGCTGCCCTCGAACGTAGTGAGCATCAGGCAGGTCCGCGCGAAATCGAAGCCCTTCACCCTGAGATAACCCTTCATGACCTTGCTTGCGGCCTGCGAGAGTTGCGACGACGGCGGTTTGAAGGCCAGCGAGAGCGCGGTTTTGTCGGAGTCGCTCAGGCGCAGCATCGAGGGCACGCATTCCTTCCGCACGCATTCGTGCATGGCCTCAATTCCGGCCTCGAATTCGGGAAACAGATAGCCGTGAGTGCGGTGCGAATTCGCCCGGGGATGCACCTGCATGGTAGCTTCCGTAATTACTCCCAGCGTCCCTTCGCTGCCAATGCACAGATGATTGACGTCGATCCCGTTCGATGACTTGGGCACGGTTCGCGTGGCGAGGACACCCGCTGGAGTGACCATCCGCAACGCAATCACCATATCTTCGATCTTGCCGTACTTGTCGCTCTGCATTCCGGCCGATCGCGTGGCGATCCACCCGCCCAGCGTCGAGTGCAGGAACGAGTCTGGAAAATGTCCAAGGGTGAGTCCGTAACCATTCAACTGCTCTTCGAGATCGGGGCCGAAGGCGCCTGCCTCGATGCGCGCGGTACAAGAGTCCGCATCAACTTCGAGCACGTGCCGCATGCGCCGCATATCGAGCGACACCGCCATGCGGCTGCGCTCGCTTCGCTCCAGGCAACCGGCGATATTCGAACCGCCTCCGAATGGAATAACCACAACATCATGGCGCGCCGCAGCGCGCAAAGTCATCAGCACATCGTTCTCGTTTTCGGGATAAATCACCAGGTCGGGCGCGCCTTCGGCCATGCCCTGCCGCATGCGAAATAAATCGCGGAAGCCCTTGCCATAAGCGTGGATTAAACGTTCCCGCCGGCTATCGCAGATCTGATCGGCCCGCATCTCTCGGCGCAAATCGGACAAGAAGCCCTCATGCCGGATCGCCTCGGGCAATCGCACCGCTTCGATCGGCATTAGAGGCCTGGCTACCTCGTCTTCTTCCACACCGAGCTGCGCTTTGGCGTAGGGCCAAGCCCCGGGATGGGCGCTGGAGTTGAAACTCACATCTTCATCTCCCCATCCCCACCATTTCATGTGCCTGGGTGTGTACATGGTCTCGCCTACCAGCTAGGACGTTCTGTGGATCCTGCGATTCTCGTATTCGGGCCTTCCTGCGCCGCCGCAGAAATCGAAATTGTCGTCTGTTGTTCCTCTCCCGGCACTCCGGTCAAGTCTCTGGCGGAACCCTTCTGGCTAAGACTGCGAATGCGTTGTTCGAGCAATTCGACCGCTGCGTTCCGCAGTCCGCGTCCCGGCAAAAGATTGGACGGGTCCGACGGAAAAAGAATCGGCTCCCCGAAGCGGACCGTGACGCTTCCCGGCCGGGGCACGGATCTTCCCTTCGCCAGAATACGGCGAGCACCTTCGATGTAAGCCGGAACGACCGGCACTCCCAGCTCGACAGCGAACAATCCAGCGCCCTTTTTGAATCTCTGGATGTCGCCATTACAAGAGCGCGTGCCTTCAGGATAGAGGATCAGATTGCCTTGTGTCCGGTTCAGAAACTCATCACACATGGCCACACTTTGTCGCAGCGAATTATGCTGTGCCTGGCGATCGATGGGTATGACGTTCATGAATCGAGAAACTACGAACTTCACTCTGGAGGAGTCGAAGAAATAGTCTCTGGCACCGAGCAGCGCGAACGTGGAAAACGGAAGGCCCGAAGCTGTCATCAGAACTGCGCTATCGATATGGCTGGTGTGATTGCTGCAGATGATTAACGGCGAACGCGGAAGGTGATTTCGTCCTTCGACGGTCAGCGGACAGTAGCAGAGGAAAAACATCCGGCAGAAGGCTTGAAACATGGCGCTACCCGTTGTCGGCGCCAGGAACATACCTTCCGCTTTGCCCGGACCTGTCATCGCTTCCGTTTCCAACCAATCTGAAGCTTTCTCTCAGGTGCTCGACTCAGCCTGCCAGTCTCGCCGCAAACACCAACACGAGCGTCCCCACAATCAGGCGGTAGATGGCGAACGGCACGAAGCCGTGCCTGCGTACATACCCCATGAACCACGCCACCGAAGCGTAGGCGACGATGTAGGAAACCACGAAGCCGATGGCCAGCACGATCCATCCATGAGCATCGATCTGCGAAACTCCAATTGGATTCTCCCCATGCCCACCACGGAGCGACTTGAACAGCGTATATCCCGTAGCGGCCACCATGGTCGGGATCGATACGAAGAACGAAAATTCCAGCGCCGAGGCCCGCGACATGCCCGCAACCTGGCCGCCGGCGATGGTCGACATCGACCGCGACGTTCCCGGAAATACTCCCGAGAAGATCTGGCAGAAGCCGATCCAGACGGCTTGTCCCAGGCTCATGTTTTCCATCTTCCAGGTGTGGATGCGTCCTCCGCCAGCCGATGGTCCCGCGGCCTCCGAACTGGCATGCATCGCGTCAACGATCCACATGACGACTCCGCCGATCAACAACGACCAGCCGATGATCGTCAGGCTCTCCAGATGTTTGCCGATGACCTTGGTCAGCAGAAAAGACGGAATGGCGGTGACTACAAACGCGACGGTGACCAATCCCAAAGGATGCGTGAGCGGCGTCCGGTCGCCCCGCTCGCCGCGGGGAAAGGTCGACAGAAACGTCGCGATCCGGCTGCGAAAATACACCGGAAGGCAGAGGATTGCGCCCAGTTGAATGACAATGGAATACATCTTCCAGTAGCCATCCGACAGGCTGATGTGCAGCAGCGCTTCAGATAGCCGAAGGTGCGCGGTCGAGCTGACGGGCAAAAACTCGGTGAGGCCTTCCACAATACCCAAAACCAGCGACAGCAAGTAGTCGTTCAATCGCCCTCCGAGGGTAAGGCAACAGTATCGCAGAAAAGCTTTGCGAGGAGGTTACCGGAGCGAGTTCTTCTCCGTGCTCTGCGCGGCATCAGTCGCTGGCGCTCCCATACGTTGGAATACCCTGCTGAAGATAAAAGATCAGCCGCTCGGCGCGGTAGGCCCAATCGCTTTGCAGATACTGGCTGACGATCTTTTGCGCCAGTGACAACGCGCGGTCCTTTGATTCGGCGGCCTTCTTCTGATTGGGCTCGGTCTTGTAAATCTCAATTAGCGCCGAGCGGCGCCAGGCGGCGTTATACAACGCTTCCGGCGCCGAGGGCGATTGCGGATGCTCCTTGGCATAGTTCTCGTAGAGATCGGCTTCCTTGTCCGGACACTTCGACAGGCCCTCCCACTCGCCGCACAGCTTGTTCTCGATCAGGCGAAAGGCAGCCAGGTCGGCCCACTTGGTGCCGGGATATTTCTTGATCACCAGCTTCATCCATTCTTCTTTCATCTGGCCGCGCATGTAGGAGTCGCGCTGGCGCGCCGAGGGGCGCGTCATAATGTCGGCGCGATCGACTTGCCAGCGGATATCGGCGGCGCGATAAAGGGCTTCCGCGGCGAGCGGCGAAGCGGGCATCAGATCATACACGCGGTAATAGAGCCGCATCGCGTCCCGCGCTGCATCGCGCCGTCCGCGGCGGCTGCTGGCCTGGTCCTCCGAGTCCGCGGCCTCACCGAACAGGATGCGGTCGCCATCCTGCGTGGTGCTGCTTACAAACCCCTTGGCGGAAACCCATCCGGTGATGGTCTTGCCCTCGGCTTCTTCGTCGGTTGCGCCTTCTTCGCGGCTGGGCGCGACCAGAATCGCTTCCACGTGAATCCAGTCACGGCTGGTATCGAGGATGATCAACTCCTGCCCGCGTTCGGCTTCGCCCAACTTCGCCGTGTCCGCGCTGGGACCGATGCGGATGGTTTCTTCGCTCACCAGCGTTCCGCGCTGGGCGTCGGCGAAGGCGAAGCGAGGGAGGCTGAATGTGGCGAGAAGGAGAATGCCGGCAGCGAGGGTGAAGATCCGCTGTTTCATAGGATTTTGGATGCTGGCTGTGCGATCAGGCTAACTTCCTACTGCAGATGGTCAAGGAGAATCGGGGTGGTTGTCAATGTTAGGGGCAAAACAAAACGCCCCAGACTCGGTTTGAGTCGTGGGACGTATGTTGATCAGCCCTCCCCCAAGTGCTGCTCAATTAGGAGCATAGGGCATGGCCTGGATTTGGTAAATGGCACCCAAGTGCTATAGACCCCCACCAGAGTGCCGGAGGTCGACGGCGACTAAAGGCGCGATTGATGCTGCGGCGGTTGCGGCATGCCTGGAGGCATATCCTGATACGGAGCCTTTCCCTGATGCGAATCTTGCCTCTTACGAACGCTGTCCTGATACGAATCTCCCTTGATACAAATTGATACCCTGGCACAAACTTTGCTCTGAACGAATCGACGTTTTGTTTCCCAATCCGGAACCGCGCAATCACAATGTTCACTTCTTGTGACAACCGTCACACTCAAATCTGCTCCTTCGGATATAGAGACTGGTATCGGGGGCAATAACCCTCGTATCAGGATATAGCGATTCGTATCAGGGCACGCCTTCAGGCGTGCCGAACCGGACGCAAGATAGAGACCGGCTTTAGCCGCTGCGATGTCCATTCCACTTCGTCACGCCGACCCGTTGCGTACTACCGCCGGCGCGCGCACGTTCTTTGTCACGTCCTCGACTAGTGGCAAGCGAAACCTGCTTCAGTCGGATCGGTCTGCCGGGCTATTCGTAAGCGTGTTATACGACTATCGCGCCCAAGGAAAATTCCGGCTGCATGAATTCGTGGTGATGCCTGACCACTTTCATGCCCTGCTCACCGTCGAGTGCGACTAGACGATTGAACGGGCGGTGCAATTCATCAAGGGCGGATTCGCGTTTCAAGCTGGGCGGGAACTAGGGCTCAGCGCGCCTATCTGGCAGAAAGGATTTTCGGAAGTGCGAATCTCCGATGCGGTCGCATTCCTGAAAACCAGTAAATACATCCGGAATAATCCTGTTGTGCGGCATCTTGTGGATGAGGCGTCGCAGTATCCTTACTCCTCCGCCTATTCAGGATTTGAAGTTGATCCAGCGCCGGAGTGGCTGAAGACCGTTTCCGGCTTGGAACGGTATGGCTGAATAGGTTCCACAGCGCTTAAAGGCGCGATTGATCGTGCGGCGGCTGCGGTATGCCTGAAGGCATACCCTGATACGAATCCTTTGTTGCGATATGCCTGAAGGCATATCCTGATACGACTCCTTTAGAGATACGAATCCTTTTAAAGTGTCGTCGGCGATAGCTCAAGCCGTCAGGCCATGTTATTCTCCGGCCCCCTCAAAATGCGCCTCGATCTCCTCTAACGTTTTCCCTTTCGTCTCCGGGAGGAAGAATGCAGCAGTAATAAAGTACATAACCGTGCATGCGGCAAAGCCGAAGAACATGGTCGAGTAGCCGTACTTGCCGACGGTCGGTAGGAACGTGGCGGCGATGCCGGTGGAGACGGCCTGGTTGAGCAGCAGGGCAATGCTCATGCCGTTGGAGCGAATGCGGGTGGGCATCAACTCCGAGAGCGCCAGCCACACGCAGACGCCGGGGCCGACGGCGTAGAAGGCCATGAATACGAAAAGAGTAATCGCGACCCTCCATCCGCTGCGCTGGCTAGGCAGAGGAGTGATGAGCGCATTATCGATTCTGAGCGGAGCCCGCCGCGCCGCATCCAGATCCCCGAACGGATTGGAAAAGAAGGCGACTATTTTGTTGGCGGGCACACAGCTTTCGCGTGTGATTTCAATCGCGACCGCGGCGGTGTCGTCGGAACGGGCAGCCTTGGTGGCGGCCCGGAAATCGCCATAGGAGTAAATGACGACCAAAGATGTGGAACTGGTGCCGATGCGCTGGGCGGCATCACCAGCGGAGCTGAGCAGCGTTTCGGCCAGCTTTTGGTCATAAGTGACAGTGACTTTCTGCTCGGGCGTCACCATGGCCTGAATCGAGGCGCGGGAATCCACGCGCCGCCGTTCCGTCTGATGGAAGAGCAGTCCGGTGCAGACGAGCGACAAAATGATTCCGGCGGTTCCCACCGAGAGCAGAAACTTTCTCCCCTTGCGATCGACCAGCATCACCCCGCCGATGGTCGTCAGGAAGTTCACGATGGTGAAAATCACGTAGCCCCAATGGGCCTGAACATCGGAGAGGCCGCTCTGCAGAAGGATGTTGGTGTTATACCCAATGATGGAGTTGATACCGGTGGCCTGGTTGCACGCGAGAATCACACAGGCCAGCACAAACGGGATCACGTATTTCCGGTGCAGGAGCGATTCCTTCACCTTGGCTCCCGTCGAGCTGACTGCCTTCTCCGCTGCGACGGCTTGCTCCATCTCCGCGAGTTCGAGATCCGCCTGCTGGCTGGTTCGGGAGCGAAGAAGCGCGACATAAGCGGCATCGCGCTTGCCCCGGCGGAACAGCCAGCGCGGGGATTCGGCGACGAGTACGCTGCCGATTACGAACAGAAGCCCCGGCGGCAGCGAAACCCAGAAGATGCTGCGCCAAGCTGTGTCTTTGAAGGCGATGAGCCGGGCGGGATCGCCGAGTTTTGCTACCTCGTCCACGCGAATGCTGAAATACATGCCAACCAGTGCAGCGGTGGTAATGCCGAGGGTCAACAGCCATTGGAAGATGCCGGTGCCTTTGCCGCGGCTCGATGCCGCGAGGCACTCCGCCAGATAGAGCGGGACTACCACGCCGATCAACCCGGCGCTAATGCCCTGCAGAAGGCGGCCGAGAATCAACGGTTCATAACCATGCGAGAGCGCGATCAGCGGAATGCTGACGACAAATAGCAGACCGCTCAGCGTCATCAGAAGCTTGCGTCCCATCCAGTCGGCCAGCGCTCCGGCAAACAGGGTTGAGATGACGCTGCCGAGCAACACGGCGGCGACGACATTCGAAAGCTGGCCCGCATTCAGACCGGAAGTGGCCTCCAGATAAGGCAGAGCGCCTGCAATGATGCCCACGTCCACTCCGTAGAGCAGGCCGCCCAGTCCCGCTACCAGCAGGAGGAAGCGGTTATATCCAGCTTTTTCGTCGAACGCCACGTGATCCTTTCGCTGATCGGAGAAAACGAGAATTTTGTTCTTGGGGAGGATACTACGGAGACCGAGGGTAGTGGCTCAGTTTGATCGTCATTCCGAGCCAGCGCCCTTTGCGCAGCGAGGAATCTGGGCGAGCCGCGCGGTGCGGCGCAGCCTGCCCTGAGCGAAGCCGAAGGGTTCTTGGCGCCGCAATAATCGCGCGTTTGGCTCGCCTCCTTATCAAGCCGAGCCACTACAGAACCGGAGCCGCGTGCGGACGCCCCGCCCGCCAAGGACTATAATGGAATTATCATGGCCAGTCATAATCTTGAATCACCCTCTGTATCCGAAATATGTGCCCACGTGAAACACCTTGGTTATGGGACGTCCGGGTTTATCCGGCTTTATGGGGAGGAATTCGAAGTGCTTTCGGATCCGTTCCCGGAAGCCGATGGTATTGCGGTTCGAGTGAAAACGAAAAAAAGCTCAGCCATTCGCGTGCTGCAGCTGCCTGCAACGGTTCTTCAAGGTGTGAGAGGGAATCGCATTAAGGCCGCTTGATCGGGTGCGCCGATTGAGAAACGCCGAAGCCGCGTGCAAGAAATCCTGCCGGAATAACCGCACCTCACCTACGCGTGCCCTGGCGCTTCCGTCTTCTTGACGTAACTCGATAGTTGCCGCGAAACAGCAATGAAGGCTTTGTTGGCCACAGAGAGAGTACGGTCGCGCCGGTAGGCCAAGCCGAGTTCGCGCCACAACTCGGGACCCTCCAGCCCCACCAACTTCACCCTGCCCGCTGCCACTTCATCCCGCGCGAAGGATGCGCTGATCAGCGAGACTCCAAGGTCCGCTGCGACGAAACTCTTGATCATTCCAATGCTGGGCAGCTCCATGCGCACTTTGAGTTCGGTGTTGTACTCGCGGAAGAGCTTATCCAGCAGGCGACGGGTGTGGCCGGTCTTGGGCAGAAGCAGAGGATACTTGACCAGTTCACTGACGGGCGCTGATTTCAGCTTGGCCAGCGGGTTCTGCGGGCTCACCATCAGCATCAACCGGTCGCGGAAGATGGGCTGAATCTTCAGGCTGGGAGACTGCACCGGCAGGCTGAGTATGCCCACATCGAGAGAGCCATTCTCCAGTTTCTCGACGATCTTGTAGGTGAAATTGCGATAGATGCTGATCTGCACATCGGGATAGCGGTGGCAGTACTCGGCAAAAACCTCGGGCAAAACATAGAGGCAAGTGGCTTCGTTGGCGCCGACGAGCAGCGTGCCGCGCGGTGTGTGGCCATGGTCGGCTACGGCCACCAGCGACTCGTCCCGCAGGGTCTTCAGGCGCAATGCATATTCGTAGAAGATTTGACCCGCCGGCGTGAGCTTGACGGTTTTGCCTGAGCGGTCCAGAAGGCGGTCGCCGTATTCCTGCTCCAGTTGGCGAATCTGCGCGCTAACCGCCGACTGCGAGCGGAAAACCTTCTCTCCGGCGCGAGAGAAGCTTTTTTGCCGCGCAACCTCAAGAAACGTAACCAGCTGATCGAAGTCCATGGGTTAGTCGAAGATTATAGCGGACTTCGCGTCGGTATTGTTACGGCATGTTGCTGAAGTGGGAATTGATTTCGTTTCCCAGGGCCGCAATTCTAAGGTGGCGAGCCTGGATGGTCATCCGATGGCAAGACACGTTCTACGGAGTTTCGTCCCGAGACCGGTAGTCGATTTTCCATGGCAGGACGATTTGAGACAAAGCGGACTGCACAGCGCGGTTTGCCTTGCCACGCTGCATTCTGATAAGGTGCGCGGTTGCGCTGATTTCATGCCTATCTCCTGCCCCGACTGTGCCGCGTCCATGCCCGATACTGCCGCCTTTTGTCCGGGCTGCGGACGCGCCATGCGCACTGTGCAGCGCGTTCGAGGAACCGTAGGAGCGCTGCCTGAGACAGTCGCCGGCGCATTGGCTTATTGCATCGTCCCGGCGATCGTTTTTCTTCTCGTCGAGCCCTACAGCAAAAACCGCTTCGTACGCTTTCACTCCTTTCAATGCCTCGGAATGTGCCTGGCCGCCGTGGTGCTCGGCGCGGGGCTGAGGGTTGCAGGTTACGTTTTGTTCTTCATTCCGTTGCTCGGGCGCTTATTCATTCTGTTGGTCCCCATGCTCGTCGGCTTGGCATTCTTCATTGTTTGGGTGGTGCTCATTGTAAAAGCCCTGCAGGGCGAGATGTTCAAGCTCCCACTAGTGGGCGAGTTTGCCGAGCGCAAGGCCGCTGAAGGTTAAGAAACAGAACCCACCCACCCCAATCGCCGATTGATTCGCATACCGCTTTCTGGTACCTTTCCGCAACGTCGCTCGGGAGCGAACTCGCGCGGCCGGCGTGAAATCAGCGATATTTGGCTAAGAAAACAGAGGAAACTCCAATGGCGTTTTGCAACATGTGTGGCGCTCAGATTGCCGATGGCACGACCACGTGCGCGGCTTGCAGCAGCGGCCGGCCCGCAGTCGTGGCCGCACCCGCCACGGGCACCGGGCTCGCCGACAACGTGGCGGGAATGCTGGCTTATGTGACCATCATTCCGGCCATCGTCTTTCTTGTAGTGGAGCCCTACAACAAGAGCCGGTTCATACGATTTCACTCATTTCAGTCCATTTTTTTTGGCGTCGCCTGGACCGCTCTGTGGATCGTGCTGAACATCGTGGCGCATATCCCGTTTCTCGGCTTTCTTACGATTCTGATTTGGCCGCTGGTCGGGTTGGCAGGTCTGGTGATCTGGATCATCCTGCTGCTGAAAGCGAACCAGGGCTTAATGTTCAAGCTCCCCGTGATCGGCGACCTGGCAGAAAAGCAGGCTGGATAGGCGCTGACGTCAGCGGAGAAGCGCAACGGCTCGGCGGCGTGGAAGCAAGGCTAGTTCTGCTGGCGGGGCGCACAGGTGTCGAAAGCGAATTCTGTGCTCGCGCCCTTGACTTTCCTCCTCTAAGCTGTCAATCCTATTAGCTTTTACCCTGCGCTCCGAAAAGCACCTGTGTGCGGCTCGGCGAGGCGGGAATTCTGGGCAACTGGGGAATCGATTGAAAGTTCGAGTCTTTTACCACGACAAGTGCTTTGACGGAGCTTGCTCCGCCGCGCTCTTCTCCCGTTTTTATCGCGAGCGCATCCGCGAAGACGCCGGCTTTGTTTTTTCCGGCCTCCTGCATCGCGCCGGGGCGCTCTTCGACGAATCTCATTTCGACGGCGACGAAAATGCCATCGTCGATTTCAAATACTCCAGCTCGCCCCGGATCACGTGGTGGTTCGACCATCACGAGAGTGCGTTTCTCTCTCCTGCGGACGCCGCGCACTTTGAGCGCGACCAGAGCAATCGCAAGTTCTATGATCCCGCCTTCAAATCCTGCACCAGTTTCATTGCCATGATCGCGCAGCAGCGTTTTGGATTCGATCCCGCTCCCTTGGCCGACCTGGTGCATTGGACCGATGTGATCGACGGTGCTTTGTATCCCGACGCCAAGACCGCCGTGGAAATGCAAGCGCCAGCTATGAAGTTGACCATGGTCATCGAATCCGCGCCGGATCAGGGATTTGTTCCGAATCTGATTCCTCTGCTCGCCGCCAAACCGCTGGCAGCGATTCTGCAAGAGCCTTTTGTCGCTCCGCTGTTGCCTCCGCTGATGAGGCGCCATGAAATCTCAATCGAGATTCTGCGCCAGCGCTCCGAGTGCAAAGACGGCACGATCTTTTTCGACATCACGGATCAGGATCTCGAAGGCTACAACAAGTTCGTTCCTTATCACCTGCATCCCGAATCGATCTACAGTGTGGGGCTGAGCAAGAGCAGTTTCCGCGTGAAGGTTTCAGTGGGATCGAACCCATGGGCCCCGGTAGAGCCGGCAGTTAACTTGGCCAAGATTTGCGAGCGCTACGGCGGGGGCGGTCACGCCCGCGTGGGCGCCATCTCCTTCAACGTGAATCAGCACGCTGCCGCGATTAAGGCCTCGCGGGAAATCGTGAACGAACTCCGCGCCGCCGTGCGCACGCGAAAGAGCTAAAAGGCTTCAGTCAAAAGTGCGGCCACGGCTAAGCTGACGCTGACTCCCCGTGCAGCTCAGCGTGATATTCTGATCGCTAGTTGCGCCGGCGCATGCCCTCGTCTGCCAGGAAAATCGCTTTCCATCCCGCACGGAGAGATCTGCTGCGGATGGTTGCGTTCTTCGAATTCGCCAAAGGCATCCTGGTTCTGTTGATTGGCCTGAGCGCCCTCTTGCTCGTGCACAAGGACGCATGGGTGATTGCCGAGAGCCTGTTGGCGTTGTTGCACATCAATACCGACCGGCACTCAGCACAAGTTTTCCTCGATTTTGCCGACCGTATTACGGATTCCCGCCTGTGGACCGCCGCGCAAGTCGCTTTTACTTACTCCACCCTGCGCTTTACGGAGGCATACGGCTTGTGGAAACAACGGACGTGGGCGGAATGGGTGGCCTTCGTCTCCGGTACTCTGCTGCTTCCGTTCGAGATCCGCGGACTCATGCGCGGCATCACCGTCCTTCGCTCCGTGGTGTTTCTGGGTAATCTCGCAATCGTTTTTTATATGCTGTTCCTGTTGCGTGCGGGGCAACGTCTTCGCTCCGGCCTTTCGTCGGCTGACGGCGAAACCGGCGCCGGAAGCGGCAAGTAGGACTACCGGCCGCGGAAACTCCTGCGCCGTGCAACAGGCTATGGTTTGGCAGGACTAATCGGATCGTCCACATGACATAGGCCTAGGCAGGCGAGGACACCGACCACGACAACTCCAGCCCCTATGCCCCACGGGTTGTTCAGGATCGCCCCGTCGGCGACGATTCCGTCCAAAGGTCTCGCTGGCGCCGCACAGTGTTCGTCTCGCGTCGCTCGCTCACCTTCCCGCACGATGACGTCAGTCGAAGCTCCGAGTTTCGTTTTCCGCGTACCTCCACCCTGGTAATGGATCTTCACGTCGTTCTTATAAGCGACCACTTTAACTTTCCCATCGACGTCGGTCACATCGTATTGGGTTCGATCTTCTGTTATGGGGATGACCGTCAGGCAGTTCACGCGCACTCTCATTTTCCGCGCCGTATTCAGTTGCAGGCCGCCATGGTCGAGGACCAGTTCATCGCCTTCGAATTGCACAATGGTATCCGGTTGCACGGTGACAGCGGACCCGTCCGCGTCGATTGTCGCGACGTGTTCCTTCGGCGTTTGTATCAGCGCGTCCGGAAAAATCGCAGAGGATTCCGGTGCGGGATTTCCATTCAGCCAAACTCCTCCAAAGCTGTGGAGCATGGCTCGGTCCGTACTCTGGGCGAGGATAGACACAGGCACGACGACAATCATTACGCCGCAAACGAGTTTGCGCCATTCGAGCAAAACAGACCCCGCCAATTTCCGCACACACTGCTTTCGCAAGGATAACTTGCGGGGTTCCCGCCGGGTATTGGCTTACATGATTACTGTAGTGGTCGGTGCCGCAGACAGACATGGGGATTACTACACGCGCGCAAAATCGATGAAGCCGTGCTGCACATCCGTGCGAATCAGCTTGACGCGCAGTTTGTCCCCGACATCGGCTCCTTGTGCTCCCTGGGCCAGTAATCCCTCAACATGTGGGTGCAGCACGCGAACGAACGTTCCCTTTGGAGTTGCGCCCGTGACGATGGCATCGAAGATGGCGCCGATTTGGTGCTGCATCGCGACCGCCGCCAGCCGCTTGGACATCTCCCGCTCCACCTTTCGCTCGGCATCTTCCTTCTCGGTGCAGTTTGCGGCAATCGCGGCGAGTTCGTCATCCGAGTAGGGATTGGGCTGGCCCGCGAGCATCGCCTTGACCAGTCTCTGGGTCACGATGTCAGGAAAGCGGCGATTCGGGGCGGTCGAGTGAGTGTAATCCTGCACCGCAAGCCCGAAGTGTCCGGGCGAGGGGTCGCCCGGCCGCTCTAACACGTATTCTCCTGGGCCCATCAACTTGATGACGGTGAGGGAAACGTCGGCAAAATGGTCCGGGTCCTCCGCTTTGCGTTTCATCAGGAAATCGTTCAGCGCTTTGGAATCCGGCGTCGGTGGCAGCTTTCCCCCGTGCTCTGCGGCCAGTTGAACGATGCGGTCCCATCGCTCCGGTTGCTTCACGATGCGGCGCAAGGATGAAACCTTCTCCAGCATTCGCGCCACTACACCGTTGGCCGCGATCATAAAGTCCTCAATCAATTCGGTGGCTCGATTTTTCTGCTGCTGTACCACGTCGACCACTTGGTCATTGAGCATCAGCGGGAGAATTTCTTCGGTCTGCAGGCTGAGCGCTCCATTTTCCTGCCGGTGGTTCTTGAGTTTCTGCGCCACCTCGTCCTGCAAGCGGAGCTGCGCCTGCAAGTCGGCGGAAGCCGCTACTTTGACTGGCGCCGGCGCCGAGCCTTCCAGCCACGCGCCCACCGAGTTGTACTGCAGCTGCGCGTGGTTGCGAACCACTGCCCGATAAACATTGCTCGCATTCACGAGGCCGCCGCCGTCCACCACAAATTCTGTGACCACGCTCAACCGGTCTTGATTTTCCAGCAGGGAAGTCTGCCCTGTGGAAAGCTCTTCTGGCAGCATCGGGAAGACTCGGATTCCGGTATACACGGATGTCGTTTCGCGCGAAGCATGTTGATCGATTGCACTCTGCTTGGGAACGAACGCGTCCACATCGGCAATGCCAACCAGAATCTTCACGTCGCCGTTAGACAATCGTTCCGCAACTTCGATCTGGTCGAGATCGCGCGAGGTGTCATTGTCAATCGACGACCAAAGCAGATTCCGCAGATCGCGCACACTCTGCCCGGCAATAATCGCCGGAGGATGGGCTCGCAGTGCGGCAAGTTGCTGCTGCACCGCGGGCGGAAAGTCCGGCTGGAACCCATGGAGCCGCATGACATCTCTTGCAGTTGCTTGCAGGTCGATATGAGATGGATTGGCGTTAGGCATGAATTCTCCGGCAGCAGGTCAACCAAAAAATCTTTCACCACAGAGGCACAGAGACACAGAGAAGAACAAGGCAAGATCGGAACAGTCTGAAGAGATCCTAAGAGATTTTCTCTGTGTCTCTGTGCCTCTGTGGTGAAAGCCTTAGGGGCAGAACCTATTCCGTGACCACCGCCTTCACCAGGTTTCGCGGCCGGTCCACGTTGTATCCTTTCTTTGTTGCCACGTGATAGGCGAAAAGCTGCAGCGGGATCACCTCGACGATGGGCAGCAGTAGCTCCGGAGCGGCGGGCACGAAGAACACATCGTCTGCGATGCCGGTGATCTCTCGATCGCCCTCGGTCGCGACCGCTACCAGCCGGCCGTGGCGCGATCTCACTTCCTTTATAACATCGAGCGTCCGCCGGTAGCGCAACACAGAATCCGGATCGCGATGGTCGCACGTGGCCAACACCACGACCGGAAGTTTTTCGTCGACCAGCGCATTGGGTCCATGTTTCAGTTCGCCCGCGGGATAGCCTTCAGCGTGTGCATAAGAAATTTCCTTGAGCTTCAGCGCACCCTCGCGCGCAATCGCATAATGCACGCCCCGTCCAAGGTATAGGAACTTCTCCGCCTGAAATTGCTTTTCCGCGAAATGCTCGGCGAGTTCGTCCCATGCGCCTAAATTGTTTTCGATAGCGTCCGGTAGTTGCAACAAACGCTGCAGATAGGACCGCGTCACTTCCGAGGTCATGCGCCCGCGCTTGCGCGCCAAAAACAATGCCATCAAATAGAGAACCGTGACCTGGGTGGTGAAACTCTTGGTCGCGGGCACCGCCAGTTCCGGCCCGGCTCCGGTGATCAATGCTGCACTGGCCTCGCGAGGAATCGTAGCCTCAGCGACATTCGAGACCGCGATAGTCTTCACGCCGCGCGTCAGTGCCTCCCGTTGCGCCGCAATCGTATCAGCTGTTTCGCCCGATTGCGTGACCACCATCACGATGGGATCCACGGCTGCGTGGGTCGAGCGATAGCAGTATTCGCTCGCATACTCCACGTCCACGGCGACGCCGGAGAGATCTTCGATCATGATTTCGCCCGCCAGTCCCGCGTGCCGGCTCGATCCGCTGGCGGCGATAATCAGCTTCTCGAACGTGAGCAGCGCGCTCTCAATGGCGTGCAGCGCGCCGGGGAAAAGAATGTCGTTCTTCAGGTGCAGATCGACAGTTTTCGCGATGGCCTGGGGCTGTTCGTAGATTTCCCGGCGCATCGCATGCGAAAAACCACTCGTTGCGGCGTTGGAGTTGGCTTTGTTTGGATTCATGATCGACTGCGGCGAGAGTAAATCATTTGCCGCGCCCCGGGCAAACCCGCAACCACATCAACCCCGATCTGCCATTGCACCCCCGCGCCTGCTAAACTCTCTTCCGTGTCGCGCCTCACTCACCTCGAATGTACCCGCTGCGGCGAACATTACCCCGCCGACCGCCCTCAAACCGTTTGCCCAAAAGATGGCGGCATCCTATACGCCCGCTACGATCTCCCGAGCATCAAAAAGACTTTTTCTCCCGCCTCGCTGCTGCCGCTCGCTCCCACCATGTGGCGTTACGACGCCGTCCTTCCCGAGGCCACGCCGGTCACGCTCGGCGAAGGTTTCACTCCCATGCTGCGCAGTCGCGAGTATCCCAACGTCTTCATCAAAGACGAAGGCCTCAACCCCACCGGCTCCTTCAAAGCCCGAGGACTCTCCGCTGCCGTCACCATGGCCCGCCACTTCGGCCTGAAAAAACTCGCCATCCCCTCCGCCGGAAACGCCGCCAGCGCCCTCGCCGCCTACGCCGCCGCCGCCAACATCGAAGCCCACATCTTCATGCCCCAAGATGTGCCCATGGCCAACCGCATCGAGTGCCACTACTACGGCGCGCACGTTACGTTCGTCGATGGCCTCATCTCCGACTGTGCCCGCAAAGTCGCCGAACTCAAGGAAAAACCTGAATGGTCGAAAGAGGCGTGGTTCGACGTCTCCACCACCAAAGAGCCCTACCGCGTTGAAGGCAAAAAAACCATGGGCTACGAAGTCGCCGAGCAACTCGGCTGGAAACTTCCCCAAGGCATCATCTATCCCACCGGCGGCGGAGTCGGCCTGCTCGGCATGTGGAAGGCCTTCGATGAATTGGAGCAACTGGGTTTTATCGGCACCGAGCGCCCAAATATGATCAGCGTGCAATCTTCAGGATGCGCTCCCATCGTTAAAGCATGGGATGAAGGCCGCGCCTCATCCGAAATGTGGCCGAACGCCGCAACCATGGCCGCAGGTTTGCGAGTTCCCAAACCGTATGGCGACTACCTGATCCTCGAGATCCTGAAACAAAGCGGAGGCCTCGCCCTCGCCGCCACCGACCCCGAAATCCTCGCCGCCACTCGCCACTGGGCGAGAATCGAAGGCATCTTCGCCGCCCCCGAAGGCGCCGCCAGCTTGGTTGCTTATGAGAAGCTCCTAGCCAGCGATTTCTTCAGCGCCGACGATACGGTCGTGCTCTTCAACACTGGCTCCGGCCTGAAATATCTCGATGTGCTGGACACGAAGGACGCTCGAACGACGCAGGCACCGGCTTCCCACGCGATTGCCGGGATTATCGGGCCATATTGAGGGTGTGGCACTGTCCGCGATCCTCAGCAATGCGAGCAGCGGAATGCAGCGGCTCTGCGCAATCCGCTTGACTCCGATGATCTAATTATAGAGATGAGACACATACGGAAGCGAGTGCGGCAGCGTCCCGGCGTGCGCCGGCCCGTCGGGACCAAAATAAGGCGAGAATTTCCACCGGTGATATGCCCGGATAATTGCACAGGCGGCACCGCCTACAAACAGCATCCTGTGTCGCCCGAAGACCTTCACATGAGCGAAGCCGACATTGCCGCCGCTAGTCTACGTGGTAACGGGCGCCTACTCAATTGTCGGCACTGCGGCTGTGTTTGGGAAAAATATCGAGACCCGGTCTACGACGATTGGATCAAGAGGCGAATTGGAAAGTACGATGGACCTGGGCCAAGGCTTAGTTTCGTCCTCGATCCACGCTTAAAGCGTAAAGCGGTACCGCAGAGAAAGTCGTGAAATCTTCCGGAGGTAAGCGTAATGACAAACTCACGTCCAAACCCATGCTTGGTATTTCAAGACAGATTCAACTCTCTTGAGGAAGTCGTTCAAACCGTGTACGTGGACGCCGGGGACAACGAATACAGGGTCGAAGTGCGAAAAAAGAAGCACCCCAACGACCCGCATGCAGACCACTTCGTCATCAACTACTTTGTGAAGCGGGGCAGGCGGTACGTGGACGACGACACAGGCTTACCCTGGGCGGACGGGCATACCAAGGAAGGCGCTCTGACGGAGGCCTTGGGATTTATTGAGGAGAAGCATCCCCGCAGGGCACGGAAGGCCGTCGTGAGATAGTGGCGCCACTATGAATCGTGCTCACATCCTGCTGGCAGAGACTCTGTGCGGGGCAGGTTTGTTCGGAGTTTCCTATTTCGCACTTAAGCACCGGCTTGGAGGGACTGCAGCAAGGCCCTACCGCATGGACCCCATCCAACCCCAGCCGCCTCTTCCAGAGGTAGTCGGCGGATTTGAACCCCACCTGAAACGCTACCAAAACTTGGCGCAACTCGTGCTCACTCTTGCGACGGCCACGGTCGCTTTCCTCGTCAATTTCCTAACGGGAATCCCCGTTGACGGAAAAAGGAACGCCTACAGCCTTAGGCTGGAGTCTGCATGCCCGTCAGCAGTAGTGTTTTTAGGGCTGGGCGCGATATTCGCGATTATCTTTATCCTTCGCTACAACACAACCTACGAAAGGTATTGCCACGCGCCACTACGCAATACCTACACGGCGGCGTCATATGCGGCCAACCTCGCGCTGGGGTACTCAGCGTTTGGTTGGTTTGTTTTTGCTTATGTTTTTCTCGCATATCGTCTTCTTACTTGACACCTTCGCGGTGCTTGGCCGCCGATTCAATCCGCCAAATGCTACCGGAATTACCGCAGACGAACTTCGCCCTTCACATCCCGCTCCGTCCGCGCTACATTCTCCGGACGCCCCAGATCGCGCCAATAATATTCATCCGCGCGAAACCCAAGAATATTTTCTCCTTGCGCCGCTAGCCGCAAATAAGTCGGGACGATCGAGAACGCGCCATCTTCCGTCATCATCGACAAAAGCCGAGGCGAAAGAACGTGCACACCCGAAAAACCCAGCGCCTCCGCCTGCTGACAACTTCGAACCAGCTCAGGAACTCCGTCGCGTCCCGCCCGCCGTCCGCAAAGTTGCATGTGCTCGTCGAACAGCAAATACCGCGAAGTCTCCCGCTCCTGCACCGCCAGGGTAGCCAAGGCCTGATGCTCAGTATGAAACTGCGCCATCCGCCCCAGATCAATCGTGCTGATCACATCAACATTGTGCAGAATGAACGGCTCGTCGCTTTCTGCCGAATCCTCAAGAAAAAACCAGGCGGCCTTCTTCAACCCTCCCCCAGTGTCCAGCAACTCTTCCTCACGCGAAACTTCAATGCGCATTCCAAAGTTGTCATTTTTCTTCAGATACTCGACCACCATGTCGCCAAAGTGATGCACATTGACGATCACTTCGCGAATCCCAAACTCTCTAAGTCGCGAGAGCGTGATCTCCAGCAGCGTCCGCCCCCCAACTTCTACCAGCGCCTTGGGCCGATCATTTGTTAACGGCCTCAACCGCGTCCCCAGCCCCGCCGCCAAAACCATCGCCTTCATCGGGTCGACGTCCCCAATAAGGCTCTTGTCATTCCGAACTGGGTGTCAAGCCCGGTGAGGAATCTGCTTTTCCTCCCCCGCAGCTCACTCGCTCCCTTCTCAAACCCCATCGCCACCCTCCAACTCCCGATGCCTTACCCCCACGTCCACCCCACTCCTCCCGCGCAACCGTTTCGCCAACTGTTCCGCCAGATAAACCGACCGATGCTGTCCGCCCGTGCAGCCAAACGAAACCATCAAACTCTTAAACCCGCGCCTCTGATACTCGCTCACGCTGGCATCCACCAGTGACATCACGCTCGCGAGAAATTGATGCACGCTTTCCTGCTGATTCAGATAGTCGATCACCGGCGCATCTCTCCCGGTCAAAACCTTGAAGCGCTCCTCCCGCCCCGGATTCGGCAGGCTACGCCCATCGAACACGAACCCTCCGCCATGTCCACTCTCGTCCTTCGGCATGCCGCGATGAAAGGAAAAACTCAAAATCCGCACCGTCAGATTCTCCGCCTCGGAGGCCAGCCCCTGCAGCTTCTCCGAGGCCAGCATACTGTTGAACGCCTCCATCAGCGTGGGCAGCGCGATCGGCAGCTTCACGTTGTGCAGCAACCAGCGCAGGTTCTTCAGCGCATAAGGCACGCTCTGCAAGAAATGCGCCTTCCGCTCATAAAAACCGCGGAACCCGTAAGCCCCCAGCGCCTGCAGAATGCGCACGTAAACGTAGGAATAGTAATAATGCAGAAATGCTTCGCGCTTGACGTCAATAAAGCCGCCAAGCTTTTCGAGATAGAGATCGAGCAACTGCTGCCGCAACTCCGGCGGCAGATCGGCCTTGGCGTCATACAGAAGGGAAGCGACGTCATACTGTAGAGCGCCTCTACGTCCGCCCTGATAGTCCAAGAAAAACGGCTGCCCGTGCCGCAGAACGATGTTGCGCGACTGGAAATCGCGGTAGAGAAAATAGTTGCAGTCGGCGCGCAGCAGAAAAGTCGTCAGGCAGTCAAAGTCATCTTCCAGCGCCTGCTCATTGAAAGCAATCCCCGCCAGCCGAAGAAAGTAATACTTGAAATAATTCAAATCCCAGGCGATGGACTGCCGATCGAAACTGCTCCGCGGATAACAAAACCCGTAATCCAAATCGCGCCCCGCCTCGATCTGAAAGCGCGGCAGCACCGCCACAACTTTTCGATACGCCTCCACCACCTGCGGATCGATCTTCTCCCCCACCCGGTTTTTCGAGAGGAACTCAAACAGCGTCGTATCCCCGAAATCTTCTTCCAGATAAGCTCCATGGTCCAGATCGTCCGCATAAATCTCCGGCACCGGCAGTCCGTGCTTCCGAAAGTACCGGGAGAACTCCAGGAACGCAACATTTTCCTCGCGCACGTCGTACAAAATTCCAATCGCGCTAATCTCATCGTTGGCCAGCCGGATAATCTTCCGCCCCGACCCACCCAGTTGCCCCTGCAGCGCCCGTATCCGCAAGGCCGGCGTGCCGAAATGCCGCTCAAAAAGCTTTTCGAGGACATCCATAGTGTGCCTGCGCCTTCCCGCGCAACCACTAAAGATAACATCGAAGCGAAACTGAAAGGGCCAAGCCTCACCCTGTGACCCCTCTGTGTCCTCGGTGTTTTAAGAATTCCTCCCCCTCAAATGTTCCCTCCCACTTGATAACCCCTGCGCTTCGACTCTATGCTGAACGAACCATGACCGACCGCCTCTACTACCACGACTCCTTCCTCTACCACTTCGATGCCGAAGTCCGCTCGGTCGTCCAAACCCCGCGTCCCGCGCTCATTCTCGACCGCACCGCCTTCTACCCCACCAGCGGTGGCCAGATCCACGACACCGGCTGGATCGTCCCCGCAGAACTGGCCACCAACTCCGCCGCCAGACTCCGCGTCACGGAAGTCGCCGACACCGAAGACGGTCACGTCATCCACTACCTCGAAGCCCCACTCAAGAATGTGCAGCCCGGAGCCCGCATCCATGGCGAGATCGACTCCGCCCGCCGCCGCGACCACATGCAGCAGCACTCCGCCCAACACGTGCTCTCTGCCGCCTTCGTCCGCCTGTTCAACATGCCGACCGTCTCTTTCCACATGGCCGACGACTACTGCTCCATTGATCTGCAGAGCAGCGACCTCGACACTCCTACACTTACCCGAGATCAAATCGAATCCGCCGAACGCCTGGCCAATGAAATCGTCCTCGAGAATCGTCCCGTCGACGTCCGCTACGTCACGCGCGACGAAGCCACCCAACTCGGCCTGCGCAAACTCCCTCCCGCCGAGCGCGACCAACTCCGCCTCATCGACATCCGCGACTGGGACCTAACCGCCTGCGGCGGCACGCACGTCGCCCATACCGGACAGATCGCCGGCCTCCTCCTGCGCAAGTCCGAAAAAGTTCGCCAGGGATACCGCGTTGAATTCGTTGCCGGCCAGCGCGCCGTCGCGACCGCCCGCCGCGATTTCTCCACTCTTACCGAAACCGCCGCGCTCTTTTCCGCGCACATCTATGATGTCCCTCAGCAGGCCCGCAAGTCTCTCGACGAAATTAAATCGCTGCGCAAGCAAGCCGAACAATCCCAGGACGACCTCGCCGCCGCCCAGGCCGCAACCCTCTTAGCCGAAACTCCCGAAACCCACGGCCGCAAACTCATCGTCCGCACGCTCACCGGCCGCGACCTCAACTTCCTCAAACTCCTAGCCCAGAAACTCACCCGCCAATCTCCCGCCGCCATCGCCCTGCTAGCCACAGACTCGCCGCAGCCCGCGCTGGTCTTCGCTCAATCCCCCCGCCAGCCCCACGACATGGCCGCACTTCTGAAACAAACTCTCGCCCCGCTCGGCGGACGCGGCGGCGGCAGCAAAGACCTAGCCCAAGGCGCCGCACCCCACTCCGAAGGATTGGCCGCCGCCCTCACCGCCGCCGTGCAATCGCTAACGCCGTGATTTTGGTTGATGCAGCGCTTCAGCGCTACGTAAAGGCGAGACTTTGTCTTGAAGGGACGCGGCTTCAGCCGCGCGGTAAAGACTTTAATAAGATCGACGGCGGCTTGAGCCGCAAAGTTATTATCTACGCTGTGATGCAACGCCGCCTTGATTTGTCATCCTGAGGCCCGCGTTCTTTGCGGGCCGAAGGATCTATGTACTCGCTGCCTGGCGGTCCAGCCCGAGTTCACCCAACACGCTCCCCTCAACTCTGTATTCACCTTCGACGGAGCCTCATTGCTCCCTGCCCTTCTTGGCCGGCCGCTCGGCCGTTCTGCTCTCAACCCGCGCGATGATCGATGGAGCCAACCGTTCACTTGCGCCGCTTGCGAGGCCTACGACCAACATCACGGAATGTAACTGTCCGCTCCCCGCGACAACGGATAGAATAAGGCCGATTTGGACCGCGCCCGAGGCGAGGAGCGCCGAAAAGTAGCCAGCAAGTACCCTTGAAGCTGCTTCCAAAATGTGCAGCGATTTTGGCGCTTCGCTGGTTGGGGAGCTATTGCCCATGCGAAAGATCATGGATAAAACCGCACGAATCGAGCCGGCGACACCTGCCAGCACTAGAAAGAAGGCGGAGTCACCCCAGCTTTGGATTGCGTGGTCGCGCAGCGACCACAGCACCAACCCCCAAAGTGCGAAGATGACGCCAAGAGTGCAGGCAGTACACAGCTGCCAATATCTCGCTTTCTCTACGTTGCGAGCGTCGATATAGGCGCGCGCTTGATCCAAACTTTTCTTTGCGCTCTCATACTCCCCGTCCAGCGCTCTCGCAACACCTTCACCAATCATCCTCTTGAAATTGAGTCGGACGTTCGCCCTTTGGTGATCGTTGGTGGTCGGGGAAGATAAGCGAACCAAAGGACTCTATATGGCAAGGAGGCGGGTGTCAATAGGTCATACGTGGAGGTGAATGGCAAAAAAGGCCCCACTCTCCCGAGCAGGGTCTTTGATTTTACTGACGGCTGAAAGCCGATAGCTGGCGTGCCGCAGTCGTTCTAATGGACTCTATAGCGCCGCGCCCCAGATTTCGCTAAACTTGCCTCATGGCAAACGGTTCCAGCGACGAAAAACAGCACGCGCATGAACTGATCGACCGCATGGCTCCCGGCCAGGTCGCCGCCGTGGTGAGCCTCTTAGAGATCATGCTCGATCCGCTCGCCCGCACCCTGGCCAGCGCTCCGTACGACGACGAGCCGGTGAGCGCGGAAGAGGCACGCGAGGTCGAGGCCGCCAAGGCATCGCTCGCCCGTGGCGAAGGAATCCCCCATGAAGAAGTTCTAGCCGAGTTCGGACTCACTTCCGAAGACTTCGAGCGCATGGGCCGCACGCCGCTGAAGCCATCAGACCCTAAGCAGTAACGCATGCCCAAGAAAATCGTTTGGAAGGATCGCGCCAAGGCCGAACTCCGCGCCATCGAGCAAGCCACGGCTCTCCGCATCCTTCACGCCCTGGCCCGCGCGATCTTCACGGGCGAGGGCGACGTTAAACGACTCAAGGACATCGAGCCGCCAGAGTTCCGTCTCCGTGTCGGCGACTACCGCGTCCGCTTCCGTGACTTCAACGATTCCATCGAAATCCTCTCCGTAAGGCATCGCCGCGAAGCGTACCGGTGACGGAATCCGCGGAGCCCTTGATTTTGCCAACGACTAACGACCAACGACCGCCGACAAAAAAAGGCCCCACTCTCCCGAGCGGGGCCTTTGACTTTACTGACGGCTGAAAGCTGACAGCTGCCTCTTAGTACATGCCTTCCATGCCGCCGCCACCGTGTCCGCCGCCGCCCATGGGAGCTTCCTTCTTTTCCGGAATCTCCCCGATCAGCGCTTCGGTGGTCAGCATCAACGACGCAATCGAGCCGGCGTTGGTCAGTGCGGTGCGCACTACCTTCGTCGGATCGAGCACGCCTGCCTTGACCAGGTCCTCATACTCGTCGGTCAGGGCGTTGAAGCCATAGTTGTTGTCTTTGGACTCGAGCACCTTGCCGAGCACAACCGCGCCTTCCTGGCCGGCGTTTTCGACGATCTGGCGCAACGGTTCCTGCAGGGCGCGCTTCACGATGTTGATCCCGATCTGTTCATCCGGATCTTCCACCTTCAGCTTGTCGAGCGCCGCGCCGCAACGGGCCAATGCCACTCCGCCGCCCGGGACAATGCCTTCTTCCACGGCTGCGCGGGTGGCGTGCATGGCGTCTTCCACGCGGGCTTTCTTTTCCTTCATTTCGGTTTCGGTTGCGGCGCCGACTTTGATTACGGCTACGCCACCGACCAACTTGGCCAACCGCTCCTGCAACTTCTCGCGGTCGTAGTCGCTGGTGGTCTTGTCGATCTGGCTGCGAATCTCCTTCACCCGGCCTTCAATCTCCGAGTGCTTGCCCTTGCCTTCGACCAGGGTGGTGTTGTCCTTGTCGATGGTGATCTTCTTCACCTGCCCGAGATCGCTGATCTGCACGTTCTCCAGCTTGATGCCGAGATCTTCCGTGATGGCCTTGCCGCCGGTGAGGATCGCGATATCCTGCAGCATCGCCTTGCGGCGATCGCCGAAGCCGGGAGCCTTGACGGCCGCAACCTGCAGCGTGCCACGCAGCTTGTTGACGACGAGAGTGGCGAGAGCTTCGCCTTCCACGTCCTCAGCAATAATGAGCAACGGCTTGCTGCTCTTGGCAATCTGTTCGAGCAGCGGGAGAAGATCCTTCATCGAGCTGATCTTCTTCTCGTTGATCAGGATGTAGGCGTTCTCGAGGGCAACTTCCATGCGCTCCGGATCGGTGACGAAGTAAGGCGAGAGGTAGCCGCGGTCGAACTGCATCCCCTCGACCACTTCCAACTGCGTCTCCAGCGTCTTCGACTCTTCCACGGTGATGACGCCATCCTTGCCAACCTTCTTCATCGCTTCAGCAATGATGTGGCCGATGGTCTCATCGTTGTTCGCCGAGATCGTACCAACTTGTCCAATCATGTCCCCGGAGACGGGCTTGGAGAATTTGTCGAGTTCGCCTTTGCCGCGTTCGCCGGTTTTCTTGTCGAAGGCGCCGCAGACCAGCGAGACAGCCTTCTCGATGCCGCGCTTCATGGCCATGGGATTGGCGCCAGCAGCAACGGTTTTCACGCCTTCGCGATAAATCGATTGCGCCAGAACGGTGGCCGTGGTGGTGCCGTCCCCGGCCACATCCGAGGTTTTCGAAGCAACTTCGCGAACCATCTGGGCGCCCATGTTCTCCAGGCCGTCCTTCAGTTCGATTTCCTTGGCTACGGTAACGCCGTCCTTGGTGATGGTAGGCGAACCGAATTTCTTTTCGATAACTACGTTGCGGCCCTTGGGGCCGAGTGTGACCTTTACTGCGTCGGCAAGAAGATTAACGCCGCGCAGGATTGCCTGGCGGGACTCTTCTCCGTGTACGATTTGTTTTGCCATTTGCTTTTTCTCCTATTTCGAATTCTCTTCATTAAACTCTGTCATCCTGAGCGCTGCGCACTTTGCCGCGCGAAGGATCTCCACGAAATTACTGCCGGCTCTGAAAAGCGGAAGCCGGGAGCCGAAACTACTTGCGCGCCCCGGCGGTTTCCTTCTTCCCGATGCCGGTCGAGCTGGCGGTTCCGGACAGGATGCCGAGGACTTCGTCTTCTTTCATAATGATGAAGTCTTCGCCATCAATCTTGATCTCGGTGCCGGAGTACTTGCCGAACAGGATGCGGTCGTCCTCTTGCACGGCGAGAGGGAAGGTCTTGCCTTCATCGTTGGTGCGGCCTTTGCCGGTGGATACCACGATGCCCTCTTGCGGTTTGTCTTTTGCGCTGTCGGGGATGATGATGCCGCCGCGGGTGGTGGAAGCTTCCTCCACGCGACGTACCAGAATGCGGTCATGTAGTGGGCTGAATTTAGCCATGGGTGTGACTCCTTTCAAAGTTGATAGAAGGTTGACTTTACGTAAACCTATGAATTGTTTTGGGTTAGGGCGATCTGCTAGCAGTCTCGCCTATCGAGTGCTAATTATAGGGATGTGAGTGGGTCGTTGTCAAGGGGTTGCATTCGGCGCTCGGTTGATGTAACTTATAGGTTACCGAGCCGTGATTGAAGTTCGCCATTACGCCACCAGCGCAGGCAAAGACCTGATTGCTGACTGGCTCGATCATCTGGCCGATGATCACGCCGCGGCCAGAATCGTCGAGCGGCTCGACCGCCTTTCGAGAGGCCTTTTTGGCGATTGCAGGTCGCTGGGCGGTGGCCTTTTTGAGCTCCGTATCGACTGGGGCCCGGGCTATCGAATCTACTACGCGATGGTCGGTCGAACTTGCGTCGTACTGCTCTGCGGCGGAGACAAGCGCAAGCAATCGCCCGGCATTCAACGCGCACGTCAATACCTGAGGGATTACACGGAAAGGACGCGCACCCAATGAAAGCTAACAACAGAGATATAACAAGTGTCTCGCATGACGACTACATGCTTCGAAAGTTGCGCGAGAATCCCAAGTTTGCCGCCGAATACCTCAAAGTCGCGCTGGAAGACACCGAAGAGCCCGCCGTGCTCCTGATCGCTCTGCGCCGCATCGCCGAAGCCCGAGGCGGCATTGCCAAGGTAGCTAAAGCCGCCGGCATCGAGCGCGAGAGCCTCTATCGCGCCCTGTCCGCAAAGGGAAATCCCCGGCTCTCCACCCTGGTCGCTGTCACCAAGGCCGTAGGCCTAAAGCTCACCGTCGAACCCGCGTCGTAACGTCGTCATCCGCCACCGTGGAAGAGCGGCGCTTCAGCGGCCTGCCCTGAGCGAAGCCGAATGGGCCGCGTAAAGACCACATCGACGAAGGACCTCTGCACTTGTCGCCGTTCCCATGCCAGACTGCGTGCGAACACGGCATGCTGCAGGTTGCTTTCCGACGCTTCGCGCGAGCCGAAGCCGACGCTGCCATTCCCCGCCACAATCCACAGCCCCCCTGTGACATCTGCCCTTGCGCCTCAATCCAAATTCGTTCATCCTTGTCCCAGCAAAGGCCGTATGCGCGCTCAGAGAGCCCGACCGAAAATCGTCCCGCAACTCCTTTGTTTGACGTATTTTGAGGCTAAGTCTTTTAGGCGACGTATTTTGCGAGGATTTTTCCGCTAACCCGATGATTCCAATAGCGGCGGTGGGGTGGGGGTATACCAGTTTCACGTTCATCCAAATTCCGGAACGAACCTCAACCGTCCTCAACCCCAGAGCGGCGGCGGGAAATATTTGTCTCCCGGAAATAATCCGGCGGCTTCCGGAATCTGGGTTAAGATTAAAGATATGCCATACATATTGGAACACCTCTCCAGCCTTCGTCAGGAAATCACGGATTTACGCAACATGAATGCCCGCTTTGTGGGCAAGGGTTCGGACAGTCAGATTGACCAATCGGCGGTGGAGATGCGCGCCAACCGCCTGGCGGAGATTAAGAAAGAACTATCGCAGATGTTGAATCGGCCGGACGATCCAGCGGTCTGGTGGGAAAAAGGCGGCCGGCGGAATCGCGTGGCCTAGCGGCTGCGAAAAATTTGCGGTTGAGTTCACGAAGGGCGTGGCTAATGGCCGCGCCCTTTTTCTATCGCGCCGTCAAGAGAGTTGCAAAAAAAGCTCGAGTCGGGCAACCTCGTAAACCATGAGTCAACAGAATAAGTCGCAAGAGAATAAGTCGCGAGCGATTCACCTGCGCAGTTTCCCGGTTTCTGGTTTCCTGATCTCTTCGGTTGTTGTGGCCATTGTCATTGCGACAGCCAGCGTAAGCTTCGCGCAAGCCGGCCCGGAAGAAGATGGTCACGAAGTGCAGGTGTGGACCGGAGGCGGACATTCGGTGCCGGGCGGAACTTCGCAGACGGGAATCTTCGATCTTGGGCTGCGCTATGGCTGGGTGCTCACGGGGCCACATCTGCCGGGATTCTTGCGGGGACGATTCGAGTATGCAGTGGACGCGGAGCCAGCATATCTGATTTTTCAGCCGGCGAATACGGCGTATGGAGTGGGATTCAATCCGTTTGCGCTGAAGTGGAACTTCGAGCGGCGGGGAAGGCTGTCTCCTTATTTTGAGCTGAGTGGGGGAACGCTATTCACCGATCACAGCGTGCCCACTTATACGAACACGGTGAATTTTACGTCGGCGGCGGCGCTGGGGACGCATGTGCTGGGGGCGAAATATAACTGGAGCGTGGAGTTGCGGTATCTGCATATCTCGAATGCGGGGCTGGCGAATCCGAATCCGGGGTTGAATACGGTGCAGGTGCGGGTGGGCGTGGGAAGGTTTTTCAAGCGGCGGTAGTGGCGGTCCAACTACCGATAATTCGGCGTATCTGCCAGCGCATCGAAGCCAGGTCATAAGAGAACTGTAGGCTTCGCATTCTAAGGGGAGCATGCCCACTTCCCGCCAAGAACGCGAGAAGTGGGCCCTTGGCTATTTGCCGGTAATGGTTACCGAGTGCGTGCTGCAGCAACTTACGTTGTAATAATAAGTCTGCCCCGGGACCAGGTTGCTCTTGAGAGTGTTGGTGTTGCTGGCGCTGGGAATCGAGATTGGTGAAGACTCGTTGAACGGCCAGGGGTTACTGCCGTCCTGCGAGATACTGCAGGTTGAGGAGCTGGTGCAGGTCGTTGGAATACTCTGCCAATTTACGGAATCTCCCTTTGAAGCGCTCCAGTTATCGCAAATGCTTTGGTTGTGAGTAGTTGGCATGTGTGAGGTCCTTTTGAGTTGCCGCGGCGTCAGCTTCGACTTTCAAGTGACCCCGGTGGCTGGATTTTACTTGGCCCGATCCCGGGACGAACGTCCCCGGAACTTACTGGTGAGACTATCATCAACCGCCGTTAGCCTACTGTATTGCCAGGTTGTCGAGTTCGTGCAAGGGAGGAATCTCCTCGGCATCCGCTTGGACTATCCGGTGATTGTTACGCTCTTGGTCATCTCATTGCCGCATGGGGGGTTCGGGACGAATTCATACTCCTGGTCGACCGTCAGCCCACTGCAAATATAGATTGGTACCGCGGAAGGTCCATTGACGGGAATGGGAGGCGTGAAGGGTGCATTATTCGCCCCACAGAATGGAAAGGGATGGCCGGACGCTTGGCCGATCGTGGCGCCGGCAGGGGCTGTCGGGAAGGATATTTGTTCGCCGAGAGTTGCATCGAAATCGACACACCAAGGCACGGGAGTTGGAGAACCATTTGTCTTCCTAGCCATAAGTTTTTTTCTCTCTTGACGTGGGCAGCTCTCGGGCTGTCCGATGGCTTCTTGCAGTCGCTCGGGGGTGCAGGCCGCCGAGTTACTTCGACTTCATCAACTGCTGATATCCAGCCATGCCTGCCAAGTTATCGAACTCATGCATGCTGCGAATTTTATCGGAAGTATACCCTGCCTGTACCGCTTTCGCTAGAAATTCCAAGGCCAGCCCGCTTTCTCCCAAGTGGTTGTGTGCGGAGGCCGCTTCCAGCAGTACGTCCTTATTGTTGTGCCCGAACTGCAGCGCCTGCCCAAGATAGGTAACGGTGTGTTTGCGGTCGCCAAGCTCGGCGTAATAGCCGGCAGTGTCGCTAAGAGCGTCCGGGTCGCGGGGGTTCACTTTCAACTCCGCTTCGGCAAGGTCGATCGCTTTGTGCAGGGGGGCGGCAGACTGACCTTTCTTGCCACTGCGGTAGAGAGCGTCCCCCAAATTGCCCCAAATGACGTACTGCTGCGGATCGAGTTTCGCCGCCTCCTCATACGCTGCGGCCGCTTCATCAAATCTTTGCAATCCAAAGTAGGACGCGCCTAGGTTTACATATCCGGCATAACTGGGACGAATCGCGATCGACTTCTGCAACGGATCGATCGCCTTTTCGTATTGGCCGGTTTCGAAATAGATGGCGCCGATGTTCACATACGTCGCGTACCATTCGGGAGCGATCTGGGTGACCTTGGCGTACATTTGCAGGGCCTTGTCATACTCGTTACGACGCCGGTAGAACGCGCCGAACTCGTTATAGCTGCGGCGGCTGTTGGGGTGGGCTTGAATGGCCTGCTGGTAGGCCTTTTCGGCTTCCGTGATCTTGCCTTCGTGTTCGTAGGCCGTGGCCAGGCCGATGGCCGCTTCTTCGTTGGTGGGTTCGAGGCCGAGGGCGAGCTGGAATTCGGCGCCGGCTTCGGGGTAGCGTCCGGTGCCGTCATCGATGAGGCCGAGGCAGACGTGGCCGGCGGCACCGGCGTTGCCGAGTTTGACGGCTTCATTGCAGCCGGTTTGCGCCGGCGCGATCCATTGCTTTTGCTTGGTGTCGAAGTACTTGAGCCAATAGCTTTCGCCGAGGACGGCTTTGGCCATGCCGAAGTTGGGATCGAGCTTGAGGGCCGCCCGGGCCATAAGGGCGGCGTTGTCGAGGTTCTCGGCTTTGCTGTGGTTGAGCAGGTAACCTTGCGCCTGCAGATAGTACTCATAGGCTTCGGATTTATCGGTGCCGTGAGATTTCAGCGCGGCTTCTTCTTCCGGGCGCAGCTGTAACTGCAGGGACTTGACGGCGCCTTCGGCGACGTTTTGTTCTACCGAAAAGGCGTCGGTGGTGGGGACGGTGACGGAACCGCCGCCAACCGGAGCGCCCGTTTGGGCGTTGAGCAGAGAGTAAGTGACTTTGACCAGATCGCCCGCGGGCACGAGAGTGATAGCGAGGCCGAGATTTGCACCGAACATGTGGGCGGCGTCCGGCAGCGTGGAGATTTTCTTTTCCTGCAGATTGCCGGGCGCGACCACTTCAAAGGCTCGGTCTTCGGTGAGCTTGCCGAGCTTGGCGGCGACGCTCTCGACCAGGCCCTCGCCGAGAGCGGCAATCTTGGGGTCGGCGTCAGCGGGTGGGGTGAAGGGAAGGACGGCCAAAATTTTGGTTTGCGGCAATCCATTGGGCTGGGATTGCAGAGCAGTGATATTTGCGGCGGAAGGATGGAACAAGTGGTGCAAGGGACGGTAGGCGAGGAATGCAGCCAAAATAACGAGAACAATCGCCAGGGCAGCGAGCGCGCGGGATCGATGGAAAGCGCCGGCAGTGGAGGGAACGCGTTTCGGTTTTGCGCCTTGCTGAACCCGGTGCAGGTCCTCCAGGAGAGCGGCGGCATTGGCATAGCGCGCGTCCGGATTCTTGGCCATGCAGCGCGAGATCAGTCCGGCAAGAGTACCCGGGACACCTTTGAGCGCGGGCGGTTCTTCGTGGACGATTCTGGCGATGGTAGTGGCGAGGCTGGAGGTCTGAAAAGGCTGCTCGCCGCCGAGCATTTCATAGAAGACGAGGCCGAGAGAAAAAATGTCGGAGCGGCCGTCGTCGGGCTTCTGGAGAAGGACTTCGGGAGCCATGTAGGCGGGAGTGCCGCCGGTCGCCGTCATGGTCTCCATGCTCTTGGTGGCATCGTTGGGATTGGCGTTCCAGGCGCGGCGGGCGACGCCGAAATCGAGGATCTTCACCCGGTTGCCGGGCGCGAGCATGATGTTCTCCGGCTTGATGTCACCGTGAATGATGCCTTTTTCGTGCGCGGCCTGCAGCCCTTCGCAGCACTGGGTCGCGATGGCGAAGAATTCCTCGGTGGAGAGGGGGCGCCCGAGGCGATGGCGCAAGGTTTCGCCTTCGATGAACTCCATCACGACCCAAAGTTCGCCGGCGTGCTCAACAACATCGTAGATAGCACCGACGTTGGGATGGTTCAAGGCGGAAGCGCGCTGGGCTTCCTTGAGCAGGCGCTTGCGATCGGCGGCGTCGGAATCGGCATGGGGGGACATGCGCTTGATGGCGACAAAGCGCTTGAGCGTGGTGTCTTCCGCGCCGTAAACCTGTCCCATGCCGCCAGCGCCCAGCCGCTTGACGATGGCGAAGCGGCCGACAGTTGTGCCTGTAAGGGCATCCGCCGCGGCGTCCGCTGGAGCCGCAGGGGGCGTCTTAATCTGTTCTGCCATGGACGAAGTGCCCGACGAATTCCGCAATTCTAATCTTAGTCGGGCAGGAAAGCCAAAGGGGAATGTCGAGTTCGGCACCGGTCAGGTCAGGAAGAGGCGCGAAGTCGGGGTGGGAAGTGAGTACCTGGTTGCGAATCGAACCTTGCAGGCCCCGAACCTGCCCTTAATGCACACTTTATTCAAACTTTATCGCACCCGCAGCGAGGCTAGACTAATTTTCCCTATGCCCGCTTTTCTCCTCGACTCAGTTCCGCGTTTTCTGCATCCGTAGGAATGTCCACCGTGTTGGCTACCGGGTGCATGCCTGATTCTGTGCGAAAGTTCGCACAAAAGCAATTAGTTTTGCTGGTTACGCGGTTTGTAAGCGGAAAAACACGGTTTTTGCACGGTTTGTGCGCAGTCAGTCTAGAGTAGATTAAGTTACAATACCGCCCCGATTTTCCTCGACTCAGTTTCACTAATTCATGATGATTGCAGCCATGAAGAAGACTTCTTCCTTCGACGAAGCCAGACCGAGAACGCCAAAAGGCGAGGCACGTCAACGAGAGATCGCGGCCATGAAAGCAATGGAAGATCTCAACAACCTCGACGATGAGGATGAATACAAGCTGGCTCTTGCCGAGGTTTATGGCATTCTGCCTGGACATCCCCGGTACGCTAAGGCGATCGCTACTTGGAGGGATTTGCAGCGCGAGAAGCCTTAAGCTTCTTCACACGCTCGACAAGCTCTTCGGTGCGGGCGTTTTTCTCGGCTTCCGAGAGTCCCATCTCGTCCATCTGTTCTTCGAGAAGGCGGGCAATCGTCCGGAGTGCCTGCTTGCGGGAATTCTTTTGCCGTCCTTGCGGTCGCGGAGTTGGAAGCGCGGACATCTGACTGCCCTTTCTGTATGTTCTCTGAGACACGCTAGTTTACTCCACAGTTCAGCTCTTGGTCTTGTCTAACTTTATCCCTTTCTTTTTGTTGTGCGAAAGTTACGGAGGGCACGTGCGTCAAACGCTTGTTCCACTTCGAGTTAACGGGTCTCCCTTGCTTCCATCATCCGGCCCCAGCTATTCTTCTCGCCTATGTCTACGCTAGTGGAATGTGTACCGAATTTTTCCGAGGGGCGCGACAAGGCGAAGGTTGACGCCATTGTGGACGCCATGAAGGTGGATGGCGTCTACCTGCTGGATCGCGAGATGGACGCGGACCACAACCGGAGCGTGATTACGCTGGTGGGCGAGCGGGAGGCGATTCAGGAGGCGGCGATTCGCGGAGTGGGGAAGGCCGCGGAGTTGATTGATCTGAATCTGCACAAGGGGGCGCATCCGCGGATGGGCGCGGCCGATGTGGTGCCCTTCATTCCGATCGATGGTGTGACCATCGAAGATTGTGTAGCGATGGCGCGACACGTGGGCGAGGAAATTTGGAAGCGGTATCAAGTTCCAGTGTATTTGTATGAGGCGGCGGCGGCCACGCCGGAGCGGCAGAATCTGGAGAACATCCGGCGCGGTCAGTTTGAAGGAATACGGGCGGAGATCGCGACGAATGCCGCGCGGAAGCCGGATTTTGGCGAGGCGCGGGTGCATGCGACGGCGGGCGCGACCGTGGTGGGCGCGCGGAAGTTTCTGATTGCTTACAATGTGTTCTTGAACACGCCGGATGTGGAGATCGCGAAGAAGATTGCGAAGGCGGTGCGATTTTCGAGCGGCGGGATGCGCTTCGTGAAGGGCGCGGGATTTCTGGTGCGGGGGCTGGCGCAGGTGTCGATGAACCTGACGGATTTTGAGCAGACTCCCGTGCATCGCGTGTTCGAAGTGGTGAAGCGCGAGGCGGCGCGGTATGGAGTAGCACCGGTATCGAGCGAGATCGTGGGATTGATTCCGAAGGAGGCGCTGGAGCAAGCGGCGGAATGGTTCCTGCAGGTGGAGAACTTTGACTCGTCGCTAATTCTGGAAAACCGGCTGGCGGCGGTGATGAGCGGGAAGGTTACGGCGGGCGGATTGCGAGCCGGGGTTGAGCCGTTCATCGAGCAACTGGCTGCGCCGACGGCAACGCCCGGCGGCGGCAGCGCGGCGGCTGCTGCGGGTGCGATGGCTGCGGGTTTGGCGACCATGGTGGCGAGGATGTCGCGAGGAAAGAAGGCATATCTACAGCATGAGGCGCAACTAAGTGCAGCAATCGCGCAGTTGGGTCCACTGCGGGAAGAGTTGAAGGGAGCAGTCGATGCGGATGCGGAGTCTTACGACGCAGTGATGAAAGCGTACAAGGCGGCGAAGGCTGATCCTGATGGAGGCGCTGCATTGGTAGATGCGGCTCTGAAGCTGGCAACCGGAATACCGCTCAGGGTTGCGGAGAAAGCGTACGAGGTGGCACGGATTGCGCAGAGCCTGGAGAGCGTGACGAATCCAAATATGAAATCGGATCTGACGACCGCGCAAGCGCTGGCCCGTGCGGCGATCACGGGCGCGCTGGCCAATGTGGAGATCAATCTGGCCTCGTTGAAGGACGGCGATTTTGCGGCGGAAGTGCGGAAGCGGGTAGCCATCCTCGGCGACTGACCGACCTAGCTGACCGCCTTCCGGTGAAACTGCCGGAGTCCGGTTGCCAGAAATCCTGCGTCGAAGATGGTCAGCGCTACTAGCACAGCCGGCATCGGCAGGTGAGGGAACTGGGGCACAAGTGTGCCGCGCAGCCCTTCGCTTGCATAGACGAGCGGATTCACCAGCACGACTTTCTGGAGGATGGGAAAGTGCGCCAGGGCGCTCCAGGGATAGTAGGTGCAGCCGAAGAAGATCATCGGAGTCAAAACCATGCTGAACATGAGACCGATATGAGTCTGGCTGATGCTGCAGCCGAGCGCCAGGCCGCCGCAGGCCGAGAAGAGCGCTACGAGCAGCGTAACGCAGGCAAAGCTCAGGGGAGAATGCAGATTCAATTCCACTCCCGGACGTAGCAGCAGCCATGCTGCGGGAATCACGACCAATCCGGCCAGCAGAGCTTGCATGGTGCCAAAGAAAACTTTCTCAATGGCGAGCCATGAGATTTCCATCGGCGCCAGCAGCCGGTCTTCGATCTCGCGCGTGAACTGAAATTCCGCAATCAAGGGCATGGCCACCGCCCACACTCCGGTAAACACCATGCTGATGGCCATGATGCCGGGCAAGAGCAAGCTCTTGTAGGCCGCAGGCATGTAGCCGCTGCTCACCATCACCCGGCCGAAGATGAATACGAACATCATGGGCTGCAGAAAGGTTTGCAGCAGCAACGGAACGAAGTTGCGACGCGCGACATGAGCATCGCGGGATAAGAGGGCCAGAAACGTTTTCCAGTTCAATCGCGTAAACTCCTTCCGGTGTGGTGCAGGAAAAGGTTTTCCAAGCTTGGTTCGGAGATGTGGACGTCGCACAACTCGATGTTGGCGCCGGAGGCGAGGTTGGCAATCTCCGAAATCAGCGGCCCCCCGCGGTCGGCGTACACGTCGGCGGAGTGGCCGTTGCTGGAATTGTCACCTTCCGCCGCAGCGTTCTGCAGTGCGCCGCTCTGCGAATCGTTTCTCGTGCGTACCTCAGTGACGCCTGGTAAGTTCTTCAGCCGCTGCAGCAACTCCGCGGAGTAGCCGCCGAAGCGCAGGCGCAGGAGATATCCGCCGGGCACGGAAGCCTTTAACTCGGAAGGAGTGCCCAGGGCGATGTTCCGTCCGTGGTCGATGATGGCCACGCGGTGGCAGAGCGCATCGGCCTCTTCCATGTTGTGCGTCGTGAGAAGAATCGTTTTCCCGCTCTGGTTGTACTCGCGGATGATCTCCCAGAGCAGCAATCGGGTTTGCGGGTCCAGGCCGGCGCTGGGTTCGTCCAGGAAGAGTACCTGCGGGTCGTGCATCATGGCGCGCGCGATCGAAAGGCGTTGCATCATGCCGCCGGAAAATCCTCGGACCATCTGATCGCCGCGGTCACGGAGTTTAAAGCGACCGAGCAGCGCATCGGCGCGCTCCTGGGAATCGATGCCGAAATAGGCGCCGTGAAAAAGCAAAATTTCGCGCGCGGTGAGAGAGAAATCAAGGTTTGGCCGCTGCTGAACCACTCCAATCAGCAGCTTCACCGCGACTTGTTCTCGCCAGACATCGAGTTCGCCAATCCACGCCTGGCCGCTCGTCGGCCGCACCCGCGTGGTGAGAACTCCTACCGTGGTGGACTTGCCTGCGCCGTTCGGCCCCAGCAGACCGAAGATCTCCCCGGCCGAAATATCGAGAGAAATGCCATCGAGCGCAACGATCTCCGGTTTGGGCTGTTTCTTGCCTTTGCCGCGCCCTGAACTAAAGCCGAACCCTCCGCCGGAAGCGAGCGGAGGCGGTGAAGTGTAGATCTTGCGTAGATCGCGAGTGCGAATGCCGGCCAGCATGCTGAAGTCCTTGAGCTATCCTCAAAAGTTAGGATGGTACTTCCCCGGGGTGTTCCCGCGGAGCGGTTCCCCCGATAAAACCAGAGGTGCGCAAGGCTTGTCAATTCCTTGCATCTTTGCAATGTAAATGCTCCAAGATAATGTCACCCCATAACTGCTACGAGATTCTGTCACCCTCCCAGGATGGTGACGATGAGTCAGAAAGAGTTGCAACGAGTGAAGGTGATTGAAAATGCGGCAGGCG